>ERZ1031516.55-NODE-55-length-17699-cov-15.227613_pt1 | contig 17699 bp, 10 predicted proteins | sample MGYA00518047_ERZ1031516 | MGnify/ENA primary metagenome ERZ1031516 (study PRJEB33718, sample SAMN03159945) | human skin metagenome | collected 2014-04-10 | study: EMG produced TPA metagenomics assembly of the PRJNA266117 data set (Human skin bacterial metagenome... | reverse complement strand
CCTCCTCCAGCGTGGGCACATCGGGCAGCAGCGACGAGCGCTTGGGCCCGGCCAGCGCCAGGGCGCGCAGCTTGCCGCCCTTCACGTGCGGGTAGGCTGAGAACAGGCTGGGAAACATCACCTGCGTCTGCCCGGCCATGGTGTCGTTCATGGCGGGTGCTGCGCCCCGGTAGGGCACATGGGCCATCTGGGCGCCACTTTCGAGCTTGAAGATTTCCGCCGAGAAGTGTGGGGCCGTGCCGTTGCCGGCCGATGCGTAGTTGAAGTCGTGGGGCTTGGCCTTGCTCAGCGCCACCAGCTCGCTCACGGTCTTGGCGGGCACCTTGGGATTCACCACCATCAGCGTGGGCGAATAGCTCACCATACCGATGGGCTCGAACTGCGTGATGGGGTCGTAGCGCAGCTTCTGCAGTGCGGGGCTCATGCCGTGGGTGCCGATGTAGCCGAACAAGATGGTGTGCCCGTCGGGTGCCGCACGGGCCACGTATTCGGCCGCAATGGCGCCATTGGCCCCCGCCTTGTTCTCCACGATGACCTGCTGGCCCAGCAGGGTGGAGAGCTTGATGGCCACCACACGCGCCATGCCGTCGTTGCCACCCCCGGCGGCGGTGGGCACGACCAGCGTGATGGGCTTGTCGGGATAGGCCGCATGGGCGGTGCCGGTGGCCCAGAAGGCGCTGGACGCGAGCGCCAGCGCAGCCGTGGCCAGCGCCGTGCGGCGCGTGGTGGAGTGAATGGAACGGGTCATGGTTTGTCTCCTGTCGTAATGGTTGGAATCGTTGGAAGGGCGCTGCGCAAGCGGCGCCCTGAAGAGCGCTCAGTGCGCGGGGGCGCTTTCGGGCACGAACAGCGTGCCTTCCAGAATCTTTCGGGCGGTGCGTACCAGCGCGGCCTGCACCAGCTTGAACTGGCCATCCACCTCGCTGAGCTCCACCTCCACCTGGATGCGGCCTGCCGGGTGCTGCACTTCCACGCGGCGCAGCCCGGCGGCGGGTGCATGCCGTTCGTCGGTGGCCACGGTGCCCGGCAGTACCGAGGCCGCCGCCACGCCAATCGCGCCCGTGACGGCATGCGAGCGGTGGCACTGGTGGGGGGTGAAGTAGCGCGACACCACGCTGCCTGGTGATGTGCCCGGCGACACGATCACCGGCTTGGGTAGCACGCTGTGTGTCACATCGCCCATGCCCATACGCTGGCCTGCTTCGAGGCGCAGGGCCTCGATGCGGGTGAGCAAGGCGGTGTTGGCGTCCAGCTCGGAAGGTGTCTCGTCGCCGCGCAGGCCCAGGTCGGCGGCGCGCAATAGCACCATTACCTGCGCCGCGTCGATGCAGGTGACCTGCAGGCCCTGGATGGTGTCGATGCGCTGGCCGGTGGGAAAGATCTGCCCGGTGACGGCGCCCCAGGCGTCCAGGAAGTTCATCAGCACGGGGGCTGCCGTGCCCTGCACGCCGTCGATGCGCACATCGCCGTCGTAGTGCACCTGGCCGCCCGCCGTGCACACCTGCACGTCGATGCGGGAGCGGGTGTTGACGTTGTAGACCCGCACGGTGGTGGTCTGGCCTTCGCGGTCTGCGGGGACCAGCCCCTGCTCGATGGCAAAGGGCCCCACACCGGCCAGCATGTTGCCGCAGTTGGGGCGTGTGTCCACGCGGGCCTCCTGCACGCTGACCTGGGCAAACAGGTAGTCCACATCGCAGTCGGGCTGCGTGGAGCGCGAGACGATGGCGACCTTGCTGGTCAGCGAGTTGCCGCCGCCCAGGCCGTCGATCTGCAGCTCATGGGGCGATCCCAGGGCCGCAATCAGCGTGCGGTCGCGGGCTTCGGGGTCGCGCGGCAGCCAGTCGGCCAGGAAGAACGGCCCCCGGGAAGTGCCGCCACGCATCAGAACGCAAGGAATGTTGGTGCTCATGGGTCGGCATGGTGCGACGCCTTCGATGATCTGTGAATTGCATTGTTGGCAACGATTGATGCATGCTGTGCAATAGGCTAACGCGGCTTGTACATGCTCCAATCACGGCCGTGAATTGCAATGTTCTGATCGTTTGATGCACGGCTTGCAACGCTGATAACACCCCGAAGCGCACTGGAAGGACGCCGCGATGAACAACAAATTCGACCTTGCCGACATCCAGGCCTTTGCGGCCGTGGCCGAGCTGCAGAGCTTTCGTGCGGCCGCCGAGGCCATTCACCTGTCGCAGCCCGCTTTCAGCCGCCGCATCGACAAGCTCGAAGAAGCCCTGGGTGTGCGCCTGCTCGACCGCACCACGCGCCGCGTCACGCTCACGGCCGTAGGTCGCGACTTTGCGCGCAAGACCCGCGTGTGGCTGGACGACCTGGACGGCATGCTCATGGGCCTGGGCGATGTGGCCGCGCGGCGCATGGGCGAGGTCACGATTGCCTGCGTGCCGTCGGCCGTGTATTACTTCCTGCCTCAGGTGGTCAAGCGCTACCACGAGCGGTTTCCGAAGATCCGCGTCAAGGTGCACGACGCCAGCGCCAACGAGGTGCTGGTGGCCGTGGCGCAGGGCGATGCGGACTTCGGCCTGAACTTCATCGGCAGCCAGGAGGCCGAGATCGAGTTCAAACCCGTGCTGGCCGAGCGTTTTGTGGCCGCCTGCCGGCGCGACCATGTGCTGGCGCGCCGCAAGAAGGTGACCTGGGCCGAGCTGGGCCAGCACGACTTCATGTCGGTGGGCAAGACCTCCGGCAACCGCCTGCTCATGGACCTGGCACTGGCCAACGTGCCCGACCGGCCGCAGTGCCTGTACGAGGCCAAGCACGTGACCACGCTGCTCGGGCTGGTCGAGGCGGGCCTGGGCGTGGCGGCCGTGCCCAGCCTGGCCATGCCGGGCAAGGACCACCCCACGCTGGTCAGTATTCCGCTGGTAGAGCCCATCGTCACGCGGCAGATGGGGCTGATCAAGCGCCGGGGCAAAACCCTGTCGCCTGCCGCGCAGCAGTTGTATGACCTGCTGGTGGCTACGCGTTCTGCGCGCCCGCGCAGTGCCCCGGCGGCATCAAAAATACAATCGGGGCAATGACTTCCCCTACCAAACAGCGCGTTGTCGTCGGCCTTTCCGGCGGCGTGGACTCGGCCGTGACCGCCTACCTGCTCAAAAAGCAGGGCCATGAGGTGGTCGGCATCTTCATGAAAAACTGGGAAGACGATGACGACAGCGAGTACTGCTCGTCCAACATCGACTTCGTGGATGCCGCCGCTGTGGCCGATGTGATCGGCATCGAGATCGAGCATGTGAACTTCGCGGCCGACTACAAGGACCGGGTGTTTGCCGAGTTCCTGCGCGAGTACCAGGCCGGCCGCACACCCAACCCCGATGTGCTGTGCAACGCCGAGATCAAGTTCAAGGCCTTCCTGGACCACGCGATGCGCCTGGGGGCGGAGAAGATCGCCACCGGCCACTATGCCCGCGTGCGGCACAACCTGGCCACGGGCCTGCACGAACTGCTCAAGGGCCTGGACCCGAGCAAGGACCAGAGCTACTTTCTGCACCGCCTGAACCAGGCGCAGCTGTCCAAGACCCTTTTCCCCGTGGGTGAGCTGCACAAGACCGAAGTGCGCCGCATTGCCGAGGAGATCGGCCTGCCGAACGCCAAGAAGAAGGATTCCACCGGCATCTGCTTCATCGGTGAGCGGCCCTTCCGCGAGTTTCTGAACCGCTACATCAGCCATGCGCCCGGGCCCATTCTGGACGACCGGGGACGCAAGCTGGGCCAGCATGTGGGCCTGAGTTTCTACACGCTGGGCCAGCGCCAGGGCCTGGGCATTGGGGGCGTGAAGGAAAAAGGCGCCCAGCGCGGTGGCGGCGCGCACGAGCCCTGGTTCGTGGCCCGCAAGGACCTGGAGAAAAACACGCTGCGGGTGGTGCAAGGTCACGACCACCCCTGGCTGTTGTCGCACCGCCTGGTGGCGCAGGACGTGAGCTGGTGCGCTGGCCAAGCCCCGGCGCCCGGCGCCTATGCCGCCAAGACGCGCTACCGCCAGCAGGACGCAGCGTGCGCGCTGGAGACCGTGCCGGACGGCTTTGCGCTGCAGTTCCCGGACGCTCAGTGGGCCGTGACGCCCGGGCAGAGCGCGGTGCTGTACGACGGTGATGTCTGCCTGGGCGGTGGCGTGATTGCTGCCGTGGAGGGGCTGCCGCAGCCCACCGGCCATGCGCCGGCGGTGCAGCCAGCCATGGCCCGTTGATGCTTCAAAATTGATAGCTGTCAGGGCAATGGAATCTAGCGCTTGCGCCTGATTTGTCTTGAAACTCTCTTTCCAGATGCAAAAAAGCCGGGGCGGTGATCGCTCCGGCTTTTTTGTGGGGCGGTGCCCTGGTGTGTCAGTCGTCGTTCGTGGCGAGGCTGATCAGGATGCGCAGCACGTACCAGAGCATGAGCGCAATCGATGCGAACAGGTGCAGCGCTGCGCCGGCGGGGCGGTCTGCAGGGTAGTCGTGGATGATGCGCGAGGTGTCGTACAGCACACAGGCGCCCGCAAACAGCACCATGAGCCCTGAGAACCAGATGCCCAGCTTGAAGCCGAAGATGGCGCCCGCGATGATGGTGCCCAGTGCCACCAGGCCCGCCACCTTCAGGATGCCGCCCAGGAACGAAAAGTCGGTCTTGCTGCTGAACGCCGTCCATGTGAGCGCCGCCACCAGCAGCAGCGTGATGAAGGCGGCAGCGCCGATGGCGCCCGGCACCAAAAGCTGGGCAAAGCCGAACATCGGGGCAAAGATGAGCCCTTCCGCCAGCACGTAGAGGCCCAGGCCCATCAGCTGTGTCTGAGGGTTGTCCGAGTTGTCGGCGAGGTGCGATGCCAGCCAGCCCACGAGCATGAAAGCGCCCATGACCCCCAGCCACAGGAATTTGCTACCGCTGGCCATGAGCATCTTGGCCGCGGCGGTGGAAAGTCCGCTCACCATCAGTACCGCCGACAGCACGACAAAGGCCAGAATGGCCACGCCCAGGTGCTTGTAGGTAGAGACGATGAAATCGCGCCGCTCCATCGGAGCGCCCGCAGGGGTTTGTGGCGAAAGTGCGTTGGGGTTCATGGTGTGGTCCTCCGTAGTGAGCGCGCAGGTTGGCGCAAACGATGGGAGGAGCGCGCCCCGGGCGCTGCCCCTCCCTCCCTCTCTCTTTTTATGGGGTATGGCCGTCAGGCGGCGGCCAGCTGGTGTGCTTCGTCGGCGGCGCGCAGCTTGCGGTTGGACCACACGCCTGCCGCTCCCACCAGCGTGAGCAAAATGGCAAAGATCCAGGTGCCTGCGCCGCTGAAGGACTGCGCGGAAGAGGCGGCTTCGGCCTGCAGCCGCTGTTTGGTGGTGTCGTAGCTGATGACGGTCGCGCCGTCTGCCGATACTTCATAGACCAGGTCGCTGTCGCTGCCATCGACCAAGGCGGTGACTTTTTCGTCGATCAGGTTGCCCACCAGCTGCTGCGGTGTGCTGTGGTCGATGCGCAGCTTGCGCGCCTCGGCACCAGCGGTGTCGGGCTGGACCGTGATTTCGTAGTACTTCTTGGTCGTACGACGCTTGCGCTTGACGGTGACTTCAGAGGCCTGCGTCACGGTACCGGACACGGTCTGCAGACTTTCGCGCGCCACGTAGGCGTGGCCGTCTTCCGCCTTCCAGCCGCTGTACACCGACAGCCCGATGAGCCCCGGGCCCGCCAGCAGCAGGAGCCACGCGTAGCCAGTGACAAATATCAAAATCTTTCGGACGAACCCCGGCATCACAACCCTCTCTCTTTTCAGTTTGGAATATTGATTTTGGTAACTGCTGGCCGCCGGGTTTTGCACCTCTTTGGCGAGCCAGTCCGCGATGATCTTTGATATTTCCGTATCGGATGTAAGGAATTGTTGATTTGTCGCGGTGATGCCGAACTGGACAAAACCGAGAAGCGGCGCCCGTGAGTGCCGTTGTAAAAGCCATCGCTCCATGGCCGCGCTGGCGCTTGTGAGTCGGGTGGGCCCCAGCACCTCCTGTTGCGAGTTGCTACGTTTTGACGCCCACAGGCGACGTTTTCCGTGGGGTCGGGCATGCCTTGCGCACAGGCAAAAAAAAGCCCACACCTTGCGGGTGCGGGCTGGGGACTGAGTCCGGTGCCAGAAGCTGTCAGAACGGAATGTCGTCGTCCATGTCGTCAAATCCGGAGGCCGCGCGCGGTGCCTGTGCCACGGGAGCGGGTGCAGGGCGCTGAGCGGGGGCGGCCATGGGGCGCGGCGCTGGCGCTGCACGGCGCGGGGCCTGGTCGTAGCCACCCTGGTCGCCACCGTAACCGTCGTCGTATCCACCGCCTTGCTGTCCGCCGCCCTGTCCGCCACCGCCCATGCCCTGGCGGCTGCCCAGCATCTGCATCTGGTCGGCGCGGATTTCGGTGCTGTACTTTTCAACGCCGCTCTGGTCGGTCCACTTGCGGGTGCGCAGGCTGCCTTCCACATACACCTGCGAGCCTTTGCGCAGGTACTGGCCTGCGATTTCGGCGAGGCGGCCGTTGAAGACCACGCGGTGCCACTCGGTGGCTTCCTTCATTTCGCCAGACTGCTTGTCTTTCCACTTGTCGGTGGTGGCAATCGTCACGTTGGCCACCTGATCGCCACTGGGGAAGGTGCGCATTTCAGGGTCGCGGCCCAGGTTGCCGACGATGATGACTTTGTTTACGGATGCCATGGTGCTGTCTTTGCCTTTAAGGGATAAAAGCGCCGGATTTGGAGAGAGATTCCAGGCGCCAAACGCTCCATTGTGCCGCAACCGGGGGGCAATGGAAGCCCTGACGGCGTGGCACGGCTTGGCGGTTCAGTGCCCGCCACGCCCCACGGGTCGCAGCGGCCAGGTCAGCACCAGCCACAGCGCCGTGAGCGCCGTGGTCACGGCAAACAGGCCTGGAGCCCCGGCCCATTTCACCAGCGCGCCACCCATCGCACCGCCCGCAAACAGGCCCAGAGACTGCAGGGTGTTGTAGCTGCCCAGCGCGGCGCCGCGCAGCTGGGCTGGCGCCATGCGCGACACCAGGCTGGGCTGGCTGGCCTCCAGCGCATTGAATCCGCAGAAAAAGACGAACAGCAAAGGCCCTAGCACCCACAGCGTGGCAGGCACACCGCTGGCCGCCAGCAGGCCCAGCCCCGCCTGCACCACCAGCACCAGGGCAATGGCTCCGAGCAGGGCTGCGCGCAGTCGGCCCGCACGCTCCAGCGCAAACAGCCCGCCCATGGCGGCAAACGACAGCACCACGGCGGGCAGGTACACCTGCCAGTGGTGGTCTTTGGTGAGTCCTGCCTGTACCAGCATCGCGGGCACGGCCACCCACATGGACAGTTGCACGGTGTGCAGCACAAACACGCCGAGGTTCAGGCGCAGCAGGTCAGGGTGTCCCCACACATCGGCCAAGCGGCCCCGGGGGGCGTTCCGATGCAGCGCAGGCTCGGGCGGTACCCACCACACCACCACGGCCACACCGGCCAGGGCCAGCGCACAGGTCAGGCCAAACAGCCCCGCCAGGCCGATATGGGCAGCCAACATCGGTGCCGCCACCAGCGCCACGGCAAACATCAGCCCGATACTGCCGCCCACCAGCGCCATCGCCTTGGTGCGCACGCTGTCGCGTGTTTGGTCGGCCAGCAGGGCGGTTACGGCTGCCGACACGGCCCCCGCGCCCTGCAGCGCCCGGCCCAGCAGCAGTCCGGTCAGAGAATCCGCCAGCGCGGCCATCAGACTGCCGCCTGCGAAGACGAGCAGGCCGAGCACGATCACCCGCTTGCGCCCGAAGCGGTCGGAAGCGATGCCCAGCGGCAGCTGCAGGACTGCCTGCGTCAGGCCGTAGATACCCATGGCCAGACCCACCAGTGCAGGGTCGTCGCCGCCAGGGTACTTGCGTGCCTCCAGGGCAAACACGGGCAGCACCAGGAACAGGCCCAGCATGCGCAGCGCAAAAATGAGGGCCAGGCTGACGCTGGAGCGACGCTCCAGCGCGGTCATGGGGGTGGCGGGTGCAGAGTGCTGCGGGGCAGCTGCGGCTGTCAGGGAGGAATAATCCGGCACGGTGGTGCGCTAAGGTCCGGTAAGCAAAAGCGAGATTTTCGCGCATTGGCCCTGACGGCCCATTGCAGCCGGCCCTGTGGCCCTGACTTTCAGCCGAAATCCTGCTTGGAATGCCGGTCCATCCACAGTATCCGTGCGGCGAGTGCGGCCAGCAGGCCCAGTGCCCAGGGGTTGTCCACGGGGGTGGGAACGTGGGAGCCGTCGTGGGAGGTGGCGCCATGAGGGGCCCGAGGCGCTGGTGCCGCGGATTGGAGCTCCTGGGCCGCTGTGACGTCTGGGGTGCACAGCAGGGCCACGGCAGTGGTTTCGCGCGGCGCAGGTAGGGGCAGGGCTTCGGTACCGGCCTTGGCTGAGAGGGCTGTGCACAGGGCCGCTCCTGTCCAAAGCAAGTGCCGTAATGGCGCGGTGGCACGTCGGTGGAGCTGCCCTGCACACTGTGGCATGCCTGTCGAAGAAATACCAAAAATCGCCTGCAGTGCTGACCTGTATTGCATCGGTAGCTATCTTTTTTGATTTGTTTTGCGCCCCAATCCCACCCACAGAGGCAGCGCCAGCGTCAACACAGTCAGCGCCCAGGGCCCCAGTGCGGGTACGGAGACTGGCCCTGTCCCCCCACCCGCTCCCGCCAGCAGCACGGGCAACCCGGGGTCGGTGATGTGGCCGGGCACGGCGTCGCTATCGCCAAGGCCACCGTCGGTCAACGTTAGCGTCACGCTACGGCGGTCGGGGGCGAACACCGCCGTGCTGCCGGGCAGCGCATACCAGTGGGGCTGGGCGCAGGCCGCTCCGTTGCAGTTCAGGCCCTGGGGGCTGGGGCCGTATTTGAGGTACACCGCACCGGCCGGAACGGGCTCGCTGTAGTGCACGGTGAATTGGGCACTGGAGCCTGCGCTGCCGCCGCTGAGCACCAGGCGCAATGCCCGGTGCTGCGTACTTGCGCCGCCAGGCAATGGTGCGGGTAGCGCGGCGTCGAGGACCGCTGTGTCCAGGCCCCAACCCTGGTTGGTGGCTGGGTCAGGCAGCGCGAGCGATGTGCGCAACCCTCCGACGCCGGACAGGGGCCAGGGCGCGCTGCATTGGCGCGAGTCGGCCCCACCGTTCTGGCCCGCGCAGGTCCAGGCAAAAGCCCCTGAGGCCGCGGCCACGCTGCCTGCTGCACCTGCGCTGCACAGGCCGGCCGTGGGTGGGGTGATGCGCTCCTGCCCGTCTGCCGCACCACAGGCTCCGTCGGCGGGCGGAGAGACGAAGGCGAAGACCGCGCCGCTCAGTACGGCCGTGCCGCTCTCCGCCACCACCTGCACGGTGGCATTACCTGCCGCATGAGACGGGGTGAGCACATCGATGCGGGTGTCGTCCACTACATTGAAACTGCTGGCGGCCACGCCGCCGAAGCTCACGCGCGTCGTACTCAGCAGCCCGCTGCCACGCAGCGTTACAGGGGTGCCGCCCGTGGTGGGCCCGGTGGTGGGGCTGGCACTGGCCAGCGCTGGCGCCGAGGCATACAGGAAGAATCCCTGGGCCGTGCCAAGGCCGGTTGTGACTTCCACGCCTGCCGATTGCAACGGCGCCGGGGGCGGAATGGCGGTCACCTGCGTGGCACTGTCTACAGTGAAGGAGAGGGCGGACTGACCAGCAAAGCGCACCGCCGTGGTCCCCGTGAGATTGGTGCCGGTCAGCACCACCGGCACCCCGCCCGCAGGGGGATTCCAGCGCGGTGCCACGCTGGTGACGGTGGGCCGCAATTCAGGCGGCACGGTGTAGGTGAAATAGCCCATGGGGTGCGGCATATGGGCGATGGGCGTGGAGATCTCGAACATCACCGTAAGGCCTGCCGACTGGGGCGGCGCGACAGCGATGATCTGCGTGTCGCTGTCCACGGTGAAGCGGGTGGCGGGTTTGCTCCCGAACAGCACCGTCGTCGCCCCGGTGAACCCGCTGCCGGTGATGGTGACCTCGGTGCCGCCGAGCATTGAACCTTCGCCGGGGCCCAAGTTCGTGATGTTGGGCTGGGGCACATAGGTGTAGCTGCCTGCTGCCGCCGTGCCCAGGGCGGTGATTAGTTCCACTGCGACGGTGCCACGGGCATGGGCAGGCGTGGTGGCCGTGACGCGGGTGCCGCTGCCGTCGACGATGAGGTTGGTGGCATCCACGCCGTCAAAGCGAACGGCCGAGGTGCTGCCCAGGTTGGTGCCGGTAAAGACGACCTGGGTCCAGCCCATGGTCAGCCCCTCGGTGGGTGCAAAACTGGTGACGGTGGGTTGAGCACAGGCCAGCTGCGGGCCGCACAGCACGGTAGCGAGCACGGCTGCAGCCAGTTTGCGGATGAATTGCATGGGGGAGTGCGCAAGGGGGAACAGGCGGTGACCCATGCTAGGCGCGGCCATCACTTCGGCTTGACTGTGCGTCTCAACGTTTTTGACCGGCTGTTTCGGCGGCATGCAGGCGCCGGGCGCAGGGTTACACCTGCAGAGTGCGCACCCAGTTCGCGTATTCGACTGTGGAGGGGGCTGCCTGGCTGGCAGTACCTGCTGCGGCGGCCAAGGCGCCGCCCGCCATGGCCCGCACATCGCTGGGCGTAAGGCCGAAGGCCGCACGGAAGGTCCGGCTGAAATGTGCCTCGCTGGAGAAGCCGCTGCGCGTGGCGACCTCGGCCACCCGCAGACGTCGATTGGCGGGGCTGGCCAGCGCATGGAAGGCGCGCAGCAGCCGGCGCTGCTGTACATAGTGCGCCACACCGCCCAGCGGCTCGAACAGGCGGTACAGCAGGCTGCGCGAAATACCGAAGTGTTGGCACAGCAGCTCGGGGCGCAGCGGCGCTGCCAGGTCCTGCAAGATGTGTCGCTGGATGCGTTCCAGCGTCACCCCCTGCAGCTCGGCCCGCGCCTGGGCATGGGTGTGGCGGCTTGGCCGTAGGCACGCGGCCAGCATCTGGGTGGTGGCTTGCACAACGGCTGGGGCCTCTGCGAGCGTCACGTCCGGCAGGCGTTGATGCAGAGACTGAAGATAGTCGCTGAGCAGTCCGCCCAAGGCCGTACCCTGCCGCAGCACCGTGCCATGAAGGTCAGCGTCGCGCCCGCCGAAAGACTCGGCGGCGATCTCGCGCGGCACCACTAGCGACAGCACATGCGAGGGCTGGGCATAGGTGCGTTGCGTGCGCCCCAGGTCGAACACGGTGATGTCGCCCGGGCGCACCTCCATGTCCACGCCGTCATCATGCTGGCCGACAAAGCCACCGCTGCGGTACCACTGCACCAGGTAGTGGTCCACACCGTCGCGCGCTACGCGGGGCGAACCGCGTGAGAACTGCTGGCGCCCGAAGTTCAGGTCTCCCACCAAGAGCGCACCCAGGTGGCGGGCGGTGACTGAGGCCTGGAAGTCCTTGGGAGGCTCGTGTCCCGCGGGAGCCACATCGAAGATCACCGAGATGCTGCTGCGCCAGGCTTCGAAGCGCTCATCACCCACCAGCTGGTCGGTAGCGAAGACGGTGGAAGGCAACGGTCCGGTGGATGGCATCGCAGTCCCGGATTTCAGCGGTGTTGGTGACGGCGCCTCAGGCCTAGCCAACCCAGGACCGCGACCAGCACTGCCAGAGCCCAAGGGTTGTTGACGGGAATGGCGGCTGCATCCGATCCGACAAAGAAGGCAGGTGCAAACGGGTCACGGATGCTGCCGACAGCGTTGTCGGAGTCTCCCACACCGTTGTCCGTCACGGTATAGCTCACCGTACGCCGGTCAGGGCTGAGGGTTGCCCCCGACCAGGCGAACCAGGTAGAAGCCCCCGCACCTGCTGTGGCAGGGCCAAACTTCCAAAACTGGATGCCGGCGGGCATGGGGTCTGGATAGTTCAGCGTGATGGTGACACTCCCCGAGCAGCCGGTGGCGAGGAACTCGAACCCTCCATGGGGCAGCGTGAGGTTGCCAGGCACGCCGACGGGCGCCATGAAACTGGTGCCGCCTGGGTTCAGGGTGCAGCTCGCACCTCCGCCTGATAGCGTCGCAGTGGCCAGGCCTGCCATGCCAGGCACTGCGCCAGACACTGACAGTTGCGCATTGACGGTGAAGCTGCGGCTGACTTGCGGTGCTGGCAAAAAGACGCCATTGCCTGCTTGGTCGGCATTGATGGTGCAGCTGCCCGCCGTGACAAACGTCAGTGCCCCCCCGCTGGTGATCGTGCACACGCCGGTGGTGGACGAGGTGAACGCAACGGCCAGACCGGACGTGGCCGAGGCAGACAGCGTGGGCGTGGTGCCGAAATTCTGGCTGCCAGTATTGGCGAAGGTGATGGACTGTATGGCCTTGGGCGTGACGGAGTTGGATGCCGAAGACGCAGGCCCTGTCCCTGCAGAGTTATCCGCCGTCACGGTGAAGGTGTACGCCTGCCCGTTGGTCAGCCCCGTGACGACAATGGGTGATGCGGCCCCGTAGACAGGCGCCACGTCAGGTGGAGTGACGGTGACCGTATAGCCCGTGATGGCGGTGCCGCCGGTGTTCGCTGGTGCGGTGAAGGCCACCGAGGCCTGCGTATCACCTGCTATGGCCGTTCCAATGGTGGGAGCACCGGGCGCGATGGGGGTCACGGTGAAGCTGCGCGACACCTGGGGAGCTGCCAGGTACACACCGTTGCCAGCCTGATCGGCATTGATGGTGCAAGTCCCCGCCGTCCCGAAGGTCAGAACCCCCGCCGGGGTGATGGTGCAAACACTGAGGGTGGATGACGTGAAGGCCACGGGCAGGCCGGAGGTGGCAGAAGCACCGCCACCCAGGACAGCCAGATCAGGTGAGGTGCCATAGTTTTGGCTCCCCGGGTTGGCAAAGCTGATGGTTTGCACTGCCTTGGGTATGACGGAGTTGGACGCTGCCTACGCTGCCCCTGTGCCTGCGCTGTTGGTGGCCGTGACGGTAAAGGTATATGCAGTGCCATTGCTCAGGCCACTCACGGTGATGGGACAGGCTGCGGGCCCCGCGCAGGTGCCGGTTTTGCTGTCGGGGCTGGAGGTGGCTGTGTAGGTGGCAATGGCTGAGCCGCCATTGCTGGCGGGCGCTGTGAACGTGATGGTGGCCTGCGTGTTACCCGCAGTTGCAGTGCCGATGGTGGGCGCGCCAGGAACCATGGCATTGATGGCAAACGTTTGGGATACGGTTGTCGCGGCGTTCCACACGTTGTCGCCTGTCTGTGCGGCGACGATCGTGCAGTTGCCTGCAGAAACCAGGGTCAATGCCCCGCTCCCAGTGATGGTGCAAATGCCTGGGGTGGTGGAACTGAAGCTCACAGGCAGGCCCGAGGTCGCAGACGCCGTGAGGGAGAGGGACGTTCCGAAGTTCTGGGCGCCAGGGTTGGCAAAGGTGATGGTTTGCTCGCCTTTCGGGGTGACAGGCGCTGACGGCGATGACGCTCCACTGGAGCCGATGGCATTGGTGGCGATGACTGTGAAGGTGTAGGCGGTCCCATTCGTCAGGCCGGAGACGGTGATGGGCGAGACGGCCGCCGAGCCGGTGAGCCCCTGCGGGCTGGACGTGACGGTGTAGCCAGTGACGGCTGAGCCTCCATTGCTGGACGGCGCACTGAAAGACACGCTGGCCTGCCCATCCGCTGGCGTGGGCACCACACCTGTGGGGGCTCCCGGTGCCATGGCCTGCACGGTCACTGTGATAGTGCGTACGGCGCTATCGGACCCGTCGCTTACCCGCACTGCAAAACTGTCATTGCCGCTGTAGTTGGATGCGGGCGTGTACGTGATGGTGCCAGACGGCGCAATGTCGGTTCCTCCCGAGGCAGTCGCTGTACCGCTGATGGTGAGCGTTCCGTGCACCGGCGCCGTCTGAGCGGACCATGTCTCTGTCTGTCCGGTGTCGGTATCGCTCACGTGGAGCAATGACTTGATGTCTGTGGCGGCAGCGTTCGCGCTGACCGTGAGCGTTGTCGTGGCGCCAACGAAGCTGGGTGCGACGTTGGTCATGGTCGTCGTCACCTTGGTGGTGTTGTTGCTGGTGCCGACATCGGTGCCATCATCAGGGACCAGGGTGAACGTGGTGGTCACCGTGCTCCCCGTTGGGCCTTGCTGGTACGTGGGCGTGAACACCAGACCCCGCAGGTTGGTGGTCACGGTGGCTGGCGCCTGGGCTGTCAAGACGTAGCTACCAGCGCTGCCCGTGAGCCCTGTGCCCGCGAGCGTGCCATTGGCTGCTGCGTAGCTGATCTGCACCGAGACAGCATCGCCGTTCGCGTCCGAGACAGTAACGCCTGTGAACGGTGCAATCGTGGCGTTGTCGTTGACCGCACCGGAAGTCATGAAACTGCCACTCAGGCTGGGGCGGGTATTGGTTGTGACGTTGGCGCTGCTGGAATAGGCGCTATAGCCGTTCGCATTTCCGGCGGATACCCGGTAATAGTAGGTCGTGGTTTGAGCGAGGCCCGAAACGAGGGCTGGCGAGTCGCCGACGCTGGCCGGGTTGTAGCCAGCAATGCAAGAAGTAAACCCCGCGTCTGTACATACCTGCAAGCGGTACGCGTCTGCGCCGGTGGCGGCAGCCCAGTTGGCTGTGAAACGATCGGCGCGGACATTGCTGACTGTCTGCAAGGTGGGCGCTGCGGGCACTGTGGTGGTGCTAACCGTCGCGGATGGAACACTGTCCCCGCCGCCGTTGTAGGAGCGCACACGGAAGTAGTAGGTCGTCCCCGCGTTGCTCAAGCCAGTGACCGTGGCGCTGGTCGGGGGGGTGGGCGAGGCTGTAATTACCAGTCCGTTGTAGCCGGGGTGAAAGGTCGTAAACGCCGCGTCGGTTGCGACGTCAAGCTTGTAGCCCACTACGCCGGGCACGCCGGACCAATACACGGTCGTGCTCCCACCGGAGATATAGGGCTGTACCCCGGAATTCAGCGGTCCGATCGTAGGCGCATCAGGTGCTGGCACCGTCACGCCCTGCTGTACGTTGATCTTGCCGCAGGCCGAGTTGGTGCTGTTGTAGCCCGTACCGGCGACGGGTGTGCCGGCCGAAGAGGGTGCGTAGAACGCAATGGTGCTGTTGTTGAGGTCCGTGCTACCCAGCGAATTGCTGACGACCCAGTTATCCTGCCCAAAGATGGAGGCGCGGTACAGGTACCAGCCGCTGCCGTCATAGCGGGGCACACCGTTGAGCGTGCCGTTTTCGTTGTAGTTTCCGACAATGGAAGGGGGCCAGGCGTTCTGACAACCGCTACCCGCGCCGCCATCCTGTATGGCGTAGTTGACGGCGTACGAAGGGCCGGCCAATAGAAGGCCCAGGGCTGCGCCCAGAATCCATTTCATTGCATTTCTCCCTGAGACCCGCTTTCGGCATCGCCGAGGTCATTGCTTCGGGCGAAATGTATCCAAGGCGTGACTGAATCTTTTTTGTGAAGGCGTGATGTTAACAATTGGCCACAGGGCTATGGAGGGGTTGTAACAACGCGACACGACACCGCCGCCTCTCGCCATAGCGAGCAGGTCGTGCCCCTCGTGGTCTCGCCTATCATGGTAGGTTTTCCTGCACCGAGCCCGCCCGTGACCCCTCCCCCTGTTGCCGACGACCGATCCGCCGATGGTGTCTACCTCGCCCGCGCCCTGCGCGAGCAGCGCATCAGCATCCGGGGGGCGCGCACGCACAACCTCAAGAACATCGACCTGGACATTCCGCGCAACCAGCTGGTGGTGATCACGGGGCTGTCGGGCTCGGGCAAGTCCAGTCTGGCGTTCGACACGCTGTATGCCGAGGGCCAGCGGCGCTATGTGGAGAGTCTGTCGGCCTATGCACGGCAGTTTCTGGGGCGGCTGGACAAGCCCGATGTGGACCTGATCGAAGGCCTGTCGCCCGCCATCAGCATTGAGCAGAAGGCGACCAGCCACAATCCGCGCTCCACCGTGGGCACGGTGACCGAGATCCACGACTACCTGCGCCTGCTGTATGCCCGTGCAGGCACGCCGTTCTGCCCGGACCACGGTCTGCCGCTGGCGGCGCAGACGGTGAGCCAGATGGTGGACGCCGTGCTGGCCTTGCCCGAGGACACCAAACTCATGGTGATGGCCCCCGTGGCACGCGAGAAAAAGGGCGAGTTCACCGAGCTGTTTGCGCAGATGCAGGCGCTGGGCTACATCCGCTTTCGCGTGGATGGGCAGATCTACGAGCACGAGAACCTGCCCCCGCTCAAGAAGACCGAAAAGCACGACATTGACGTGGTGATCGACCGGGTGAAGGTGCGCGCTGACCTGCAGCAGCGCCTGGCCGAGAGCATTGAGGCGGCCCTGCGCGTGGGGGGCAACGAGGGCAATGGCCGCGTGCTGGCGCTGGAGATGGACACGGGGCAGGAGCACCTGTTCAGCAGCAAATTCGCGTGCCCGGTGTGCAGCTATTCACTGGCCGAGCTGGAGCCGCGCCTGTTCTCCTTCAACTCGCCGATGGGCGCCTGCCCGGCGTGCGACGGCATTGGCCAGCGCGAGGTGTTCGACCCGGCGCGTGTGGTGGCCTTCCCGTCCCTCAGCCTGGCCAGCGGGGCCATCAAGGGCTGGGACCGGCGCAATGGCTACTACTTTGCGATGCTGGAGAGCCTGGCACGGCACTACGCCTTCGACATCGAGGCTCCGTTTGAGTCGCTGCCCGCGCCGGTACAGCACGCCATCCTGCACGGCTCGGGCGATGAAGAAATCGCCTTCAGCTACATCATGGACAGCGGGGCCTCCAAGGGCAAGGTGCACACCAAAAAGCACCCGTTTGAAGGCATCATCCCCAACATGGCGCGCCGCTACCGCGAGACGGATTCGGTGGTGGTGCGCGAAGACCTGGCGCGCTTTCGCAGCACCCAGCCCTGCCCCGAATGCCACGGCGTGCGCCTGCGCCGCGAGGCCCGCCATGTGAAGGTGGGCGAAGGCACACAGGCCCGTGCCATCTACGAAGTGAGCCACGCCACGCTGAGCGACGCGCACGCGTGGTTCCACTCTCTGCAGCTCACCGGCGCCAAGGCCGAGATCGCCGACAAGGTGGTGCGCGAGATCGCCACGCGCCTGCAGTTTTTGAACGACGTGGGACTGAGCTACCTGAGCCTGGACCGCAGCGCTGAAACGCTCAGTGGTGGAGAGGCGCAGCGCATTCGCCTGGCCTCGCAAATTGGATCGGGCCTGACGGGCGTGATGTATGTGCTCGACGAGCCCAGCATCGGCCTGCACCAGCGCGACAACGACCGGCTGATCGCCACGCTGCAGCACCTGCGCGACATCGGCAACAGCGTGATCGTGGTCGAACACGACGAGGACATGATGCGCGCCGCCGACCATGTGATCGACATGGGCCCCGGTGCGGGCGTGCATGGCGGGCGGGTGATGGCGCAGGGCACGTACGACGAAGTGCGCGCCAATGCGCAATCGCTCACGGGCCAGTACCTGTCGGGCGCCCGCACCATTGCCGTGCCCGCGCGCCGCACGCCCTGGCTGCCGGTGCTGGACCAGCCTGCACCCGTGGTGGAGGCCAAGGCCAAGTCGCGCTTTCCGCAGACCGATGCGAGCAAGCGCCGCGCCGAGCGCATGGCCGAGCACCATGCGCGCCAGGGCGCCGTGCAGGCGCTGCGCGTGGTAGGCGCTACGGGCAACAATTTGAAGGGCGTGACGGTGGACTTCCCGGTGGGGCTGCTCACCTGCGTGACGGGCGTGT
>ERZ1031516.54-NODE-54-length-17705-cov-15.538980_pt1 | contig 17705 bp, 21 predicted proteins | sample MGYA00518047_ERZ1031516 | MGnify/ENA primary metagenome ERZ1031516 (study PRJEB33718, sample SAMN03159945) | human skin metagenome | collected 2014-04-10 | study: EMG produced TPA metagenomics assembly of the PRJNA266117 data set (Human skin bacterial metagenome... | reverse complement strand
CGACGCCGCGCTGCCGGACCAACTGTGCATAACTGCGTGCTGTGCATAACGCTGCAGAGCCGACTCGAGCGCGGGAGCTCCCTCACGCTTAGGCCCGTGCCACAGGCACATCCTCCCACCGCGTCGTGTACTGCGGCGTGCGCCTCTCCTGCTTCATCCCCCAGTCCTTGCCCCGGTTGGTGCCCCCTGTGGCGCCTGAATGCACGGTGCCCTTGCCATAGCGCTGGTTGAGCGCATCCAGTGCCACCATCAGCTGGGTGCGGTCCCGGTGGTCTTCATCCTCCAGATCCAGCTCACCCTGCAGCACGTTGCCCGGCATCAGGTCCAGCAGCATTACCCCAGCCTTGGCCATCTTGTAGCCAGGCTCATACATCCGGCGCATGCCCGCTGTGGCCGCCCACACCAGCTTGCCGGTGTCGGCCGTAGGCCGGCGCAGGGGCACCACCACTGACTTATTGAAGCGCGGGCCGGGGCGGAAGGGCGAGGTGTGGCAGAACACCAGCAACTGGCTGGCCAGACTGCCTTGTTTGCGTAGCTTCTCGGCCGCTCGGCTGGCGAACTCGCTCACGGCCTCCACCAACGGGGGCAGCTCGGTCACTGCCTGGCCGAATGACCGGGTGCAGGCAATTTCTTTCTTCGGTGCCGGTGCATCGTCCAGGTCGATGCACTGCATGCCTTGCAACTCGCGCACGGTGCGCTCCAGCACCACGCTCCAGCGCCTGCGCACCATGGTCGGGTCTAGCCGGGCCAGGTCCAGGACCGTATGCACACCACATTGATGCAGCTGCGCGCTGATCTTGCGGCCCACGCCCCAGACTTCTTCCACCAGCGTGCTGGCCAACACCTCGTCCAAGTCCTGGGCAGGCAGGGCGGTCAGGTTGCACACCTGGGCCAGCTCGGCGGGGTAGCTGCCTGGTTTGCGCTCTGCCGTCTTGGCAATGTGGTTGGCCAGCTTCGCCAACGTCTTGGTGTGGCCAATCCCGATGCCGCAGGGGATGCCCACCCACTGGTGGATGCGGTCGCGGATGGCCTGGCTGCGCTTGGTCAGGTCGCCCCGCACTCCTTGCAAGCCGATGAACGACTCATCGATGCTGTAAATCTCCTGCGAGGGGCCCAGGCCCGCCGCCAGGCTCATCATCCGGTTGCTCATGTCGCCGTACAGGGTGAAGTTGGCACTCAAGGCCACCAAGCCATGGGTCTCTTCCATGTGCCGTATCTGGAACCACGGCGCCCCCATCTTGATACCCAGGGCCTTGGCCTCATTGCTGCGGGCGATGGCACAGCCATCGTTATTGCTCAACACCACCACCGGGCGGCCGTTCAGGCTGGGGCGGAACACCCGCTCGCAGCTCACGTAAAAGTTGTTGCCATCCACCAGCGCATACATGCTGGCCTCCGTCCATCAGATCAGGTGAGAAACAACTTCACGCACCCACTCACCACGCCCCACACCTCAATGGTCTGGTTTTCTCGGGGAATGATGTCGGGATAGGTAGGGTTGGCCGCCCGCAGCTTGATGCGGCCGGCGCGCTGGTGCAGATACTTCACGGTGCATTCGCCGTCCACAATGGCCACGACAATGCTGTTGTGCTTGGGCTTGATCGCCCGGTCCACCGCGATGATGCTTCCATCCTCAATGCCAGCGTCGCGCATTGAGTCGCCTCGCACCCGCCAGAAGTAGGTGGCCTGGGGGTGCTTGACCAGCAGCTGCATGATGTCCAGCCGCTCCACCACAAAGTCATCGGCAGGCGATGGAAACCCCGCGCGCACGCTCACCCCGCACAGGGGCAAGGCCAGCGACTGCGCCGCCGTGTCGTACGGCACCGGTAGCGGGGAATTCCAAAGACTGTACATATTTACAGTATAGCTCCCTGCTGCCAGAATGATGCCATGTGTACCTACTACGAGGTCCCGGGCCGTGAGCAGCTGGTGCTGCACTTCGGTGACGTTCCCGAGGAAGAGTGGCGCGACAAGATGAGCCCGCTGTACCGTGGGCCGTTCCTGCGGGCCAAGAGGGAAGCCGGGCGCGAGCTGGTGGTAGGGCAGTGGGGCATGATCCCGCCAAACTCCAAGACACACATCCCTACAGGCAAGGAGGGCAAGCGCCTGAGCACCTTCAACGCCCGGCGCGAGGGCATGGCCAAGTCATGGACCTACGGCGGCCCCTGGCGCAAGGGGCAGCGCTGCATCATCCCGGCGCAGCTGTATGTCGAACCCTACTGGGGCACAGGCAAGCACATCCCGTGGCAGTTCGAGCGGGCCGACGGCGAGCCCTGGGGCTTGGCGGGCCTGTGGAGCGAGTGGACCGACCCGGCCACGGGTGAGGTGCTGCCCAGCTACACCATGATCACGCAGAACTGCGACGACGTGCCGGTGCTGAACTTGATGCACAGGGCTGACCCCAAGCGCGCGCCCGACATGCAGGACAAGCGTACGGTGGTGCCGCTGGAAAAGGGGGATTGGGATACTTGGCTGCGAGGCACTATCGAGCAGGCAGAGGCGCTGATCAAAGTGCCGCCACTGGAGCTGTTTGTGCACAGGGCGAATGATCCGGCGCAGCAAGTCGAGTTACCTGTTGAGTCAGCATGACGCATGCGTGCAACAGCCGGTACTTGCGCCGACTGGACGCAGCGATATAAATTATTAGTTGTCCGGGCTAACGCGAACCCGGCCGCGTCCGGGTGACTTGGCGCATAGCCGAGTGGTGCGATGCCCCGGCGCCCGACCTGTCCGGCTATCGGCAACGGGAGTAGCTTCAACACTACCCCTGCTGCCAAATGAACAAGATAGCCAAACTCCGTATCCAGTCCGCGCTCATCCAACAATGCCGTTGTTTCTACTGCGGTTTGGCAATGATCGAACCTGCGTTGCCTGAGTTCACGCCCAAAGAACTCAAGCCTAAATTCCAAAAGTACCTTCGTTGCACGGCTGAGCATCTAACTGCTCGCCAGGATCAAGGGCGCGATTCCGCACAAAACATCGTTGCTGCATGTTGGTGGTGCAACACTCGGCGACACAAAGGGCGTGAGGAGAATGCGCCAAATCCACAGAAATATCGGCAACGGGTGCAAAGCTTGATGACAAAGGGCCGCTGGCACCCAGTTAGCGCGATAGCTGTCGCTTTCCGAGCCAACGCCTACGGAGTAGGCGAGCCTTCAAAACCAAGGGCAAGCGTGACTTCAGCAAAACTGACGAACCTGCAGGCGTTCCCGCAAGGCGGCTTGTGAATGCCTGCGTTTCTGGCTGACCAACTGCTTGAGTTGGATTAAAGCAGTTGCGGGACTTCCATGGCGGTGGCACTTCGCGCGGTGCGGGTGCTGCTGCCATGGGGAGTGTTAATTGAATCGCAGGGGCGGGCAGGCAGATCGGGCTCCCTTTGGGGAGCCCTTTCTGTTTGTGGACCCCATCTCTGCAAGCAGCTGTAAAACCCTGCGAGATCCGAGCATTCGGGCCAGAAGCGAGAGGTGATTGGTGCTCCAATCGGGCTCCGTTTTGTTCGACCCGATTGCTCCTTCTGTGAATCGTTTTTTCTCTTGTCCAGGCCGTGTGCGCCTGGCTGCTGTGCTGGCCCTGGCTCTCGTCGGCGTTGCTATCCCGAATCTCTCCTGGGCACGTTCCCCGCAGTTCGACAGTGCGGCGCTGCTCACGCCCGAACCCACCTCCTTTGCGCAATGCCCGCAGTTCTTTGCGAATGGCACACCACCGGCCATCACGCCCCGCCCGCAGTTGCGCGAGCTTTGCTATGAAGCGTTTGCGGTGTTGCACTCTGGCACCACCAAGACACCGGTGTTCGTGGCCCAGCGCCTGAACCGCAGGCTCATCGAGGATGCCGATGAGAAGCGGGCCAAGCGCTTCTATGCAGATGCTCGACTCCCGAGTGGCGAGCGAGCGGAGCTGGAGGACTACAAGAACTCTGGCTACTCCCGAGGGCACATGGCGCCTGCAGGAGATATGTCGACGCCTACGGCCATGGCCCAGAGCTTCAGCTTGGCGAACATGGTTCCCCAAAACGCTCAGCACAACGGTGGCGCCTGGAACAAGATCGAGCAGGACACGCGGCACTATGTGAAGCGGGCTAAGGGCGATGTGTTTGTGATCACGGGGCCAGTGTTCACGGATGCGGGGCCACGTATTGGAGCCAACTGGGTCAAGGTGCCGACCTATCTGTACAAGCTGGTCTATGACGCCACGACCAACAAGGCCTGGGCGCACTGGCAGGAGAACCGCGAGGGGGAGACCGTGGGGCGACCTATCAGCTACCAGGAGCTGGTGAAACGCACGGGCGTGGAGTTTTTGCCAAGAAGTGCACTGCAACATTGAGTCGCAGCAAGGGCCGTGTCAGCGGCGGCGGTATAAATCGATCCTTTCCAACCTCTACACGTGAGCATCCATGAACCGCGCAGAACTCGTTGAAATCCTGGCTTCCAAGAATGATCTGTCCAAGACCGCCGCCAACGCGGTGCTGGAAACGCTGATCGACACCATCCAGACCGCCGTCAAGAAAGGCGATGCCGTGCAGCTGGTGGGCTTTGGCACCTTCAAGTCCGCCAAGCGTGCAGCACGCACGGGCAAGAACCCATCCACCGGTGCAGCACTGAAGATTCCTGCGAGCACGGTGCCGAAGTTTGTGGCGGGTGCGAAGTTCAAGGCGGTGGTAGATCCCAAGGCTGCCAAGCGCAAGGCGGACAAGGCTGGGAAGTAAGTACCGCTCGTTCGACCTCCACCGGAACAAACCGCCATGGGCTTAGGCCTTTGGCGGTTTTGTTTTTGGGGGGCGAAGACGGAGTGCCATACGTCGGTGCGTATGGCCCCTAAGCACGCGATAAGCCGCGAAAGTTACCATCGAGACTATGAATACATTTTCAAATGCCTTTCGCGCTGAAGTTGTTCGCATGGCGCGCAAGGAGCTCAAACCTGAACTTCAGGGCATGCGCAAGGCGATCACCGGCCACCGTTCGGAGATCGCGGCACTGAAGCGTGAGGTCAAGGCGCTGAGCTCCCAGCTCAAAGCCACTCAACGGCAGGTCAAAGTAACGGATGCGCCCCAAGCCAAGGCCGTGGCAGAAGATGTCGCGCCCAAGAAGTCAAAGCAGATCCCGTTCGATGCTCAGGTGTTGATCGACAAACGCGCAGCACTCGGTATTACGCAGAAGCAGATGGCTCAGCTGCTGGGTGCTTCTTCGATATCTGTCTACAAGTGGGAGACAGGCCATGTTCATCCCCGGGCCGCACAGTTGGAGCGCATTGCTGAAGTGCTCAAACTTGGCAAGCGCAAGGCGCTGGCATTGCTCGATCCACAGTAAGCAGTGAGCGGTGAGCTGGGCTGCCCCCCAAGCACTCAGCGGCGACGGTACGGCTCTCCCGGTGACGAGTCATTGCGTTCGTCCGCCAGTTCGAACAGGCACTGCATGTAGGGCTGGACTTCGCTCCATCGGGCGCGATCTTCATAGAAGCGCGACAGATTGCGCGTGGCCTCCACAGCATCAGGCCACCTGTCTGCAGCGCTTACGCGCGTCATGGCTTCCCGGCTGTCCTGTTCGTCGTGCAGGCCTCCGTCCTGCGCGCCATAGGTATGGAATTCTACGATCCGTCTGGGCTGAGTAAGGTCAGTGCCCTGACACATTCTGCTTGGCTGTGAGCTCTCCCGCGAGGCATGGGCTCCGGCGAACGAGTCCTGGACTGTGTGGAGCACCGAGCCGAATGCCACGTGGTGCAAGTACGGAAGCAGCTTGTCTTGCCGCCCGAGGATGTAGAGGTCCGAGACCCGCCACTGTGTGCATCCGAAGTGCTCCTTCAGTGTGGCGTTGTCGATGTGTCGAAGAAAGGTGTCGGGCTTGATTTCGCGCGAGGACACCTTCCAGGCGAACTCCAGCCAGTCCAGCACCTTGGCACGGGTGGCGCCAGGGTGTACTCCTTCCTCACTCGCCATGGCATGCAGGAACTGCAAGTCGCCGAAGTGCGAGCGGGTCATCACATTGCCGTGCAGACTACCTTTGGTCTTAATGCACCCACTGATCGGTTGGGTCTGCGCTTTCTTCTCTGCATCCTTGAAGAGACAGTACCAACACAGCGGCTGTGTCGAGAACCGGATGGTCTGGGACACGTTGCAGGACTTGCCGAGGTAGGTGCAGTTGCCCTCGTCGGGTGAAAGTTTGAATGGGGGTAGATCGTTCCAACGCACGCCGTAGATGACGTAGGGCGTAGCAAAGGGCAAATCCCGAGAACTGCAGCTGACGTCTTGGGCCAGCGTGCTTGGCTCTATCGGACAGCCCATCCCAATCTGGGTGATTTCTTCGTGGACGCGGCCTTTGATCAGAACGCCCAGTCTGCCAGCCACCGTCGCCAGAGAGTTTTCTGTTTCGTTGGTCATCTTGGATTCGAAGGCAGAGCCCATGGGGGCTATCTGGAAGGCCATGGCTGCGCTGGAAAGAGCCAGAGCGATCGCAACCGTCGCAAACTGACGCGCAACAGAGCGCACTGAAAGCAATGACTCGTGAAGATGAACTGATGTCTTGTCGATTGCGGCGTGCATATCCCCTCCTACGACCGCACTCTAGATGGAGGACAGTTTTAGGCAACTAAAAATTGTGCACGGTGACTTTGTGATCCCAGGGTACATCAGGAGTCCTGACTGCTTCAGGCTGGGTGCTGTCGCTCGGCGTTGCGGCTCTGACCATCAGCTGTTTCCGAAACCCGACATTGAACCTCTTGGAACGCATCTGCCCGCTTCACGTCGCGAGTTAACCCTCATCACCGCGTGCGGCAGCGAAGGCCCCGACTGAGGCGTGCGAACACTTACTTGAAGTGGACCTGAGTGCCGCGGCGGCGCGGTCCAAATGTCGCTGCGTTAGCGGTGGCAAGCCACCGCCCTTTGGGGGTGTCGGCTGCGTCGCCGATGTGCCCAAGGTAGGCCGGCGCGCACGTCTAAATGCGTGGCGGAGGCTGGCTCGGCTCGGGCAGTTCTCCGACGCAATTAGAGCTATCAGCGCGGCACTTAGGGGAACCGACGCGACCCGCGACGCCGGCGCATCTGGTGCAACTTCCGACGCGAGCCACCAGCCAACAACACTAAGCAATCACATGAACGCGAAACGCGTTCAGCGGACTTTCCCGTTTGGCGCGCTCGCTCGGCGCCTCTTTGGCCCAGGGAGTGCTGGGGTGGGGGGAGCGTTCAAGCCCCCCGGGGGCGCATGACACGCCATCAAAACGTGTAAGAGCTTGATCGCCATCGCTGGAGCCGGCCGCTGATGCAGCGTGTCAAACTTCGCGTAAGGCGACGCCCAGTTAGAGGGCGAGACCACAACGTTTCCGCTGATGTCTTTGACGCAGCTGAGCCGCGTGCTGTATTCACCGCCTCCGCCAGTTGAGATGTATTGACCCAGCGCGCTCGCTTCACCGTCGAGGTCATTCGGGCAAAAGCCGCACATTACGCCGAATTCATGTCCGTCGGCGTACTTCCCCTCAAGGAAGCGATTCATCCCATCGAAGCAGTAGCGCCATCTGCTGTTGGGAGTGCCATCAAGCTTCTTGAACTCCATCACGAGATGCGGTGTTCCCGGCGCGCCGAGAATCACTCTGATATCGGCACGTGCGACTCGCAGCGTGCTGCCGTCAGGCCGCCTGCGGATCTCCCACGTCTCGGGCTGGAAGTCGCAATCCATTGCGTGACGCTGGCGGCGTGCGCTGTCTTCCAGCGCCTCGCACAAGTTGTCAGTCAGTTCGGTCTCGTCGTGATCGAACGTCACGGCAGATGCGTGCATCCCCTGAAGCTCCCCCCAAGTGTCGAAGACGTATTGCATGACGTCGCCGATCCGGGGACCGGGGAAGACATTGAACCAGATCGGCGACAGCGTCGAATTCATTTGTTGCGCTGTGCTGCCCATGCCGCGGAATGAACTGTCTGGACAATGTGGTCTGCATCGGCCAACGCAGATCGCTCGAGCCAAAACCGGCGGCGCATCGGTTTCACGAAGAAGAACGCATCTCCCGCGACCACCATGACGTTTGGAATCTTGAACAGATCTTCCGCATCGGAGCTGTCCGCCTGTATTTGATGACTCGCTTGCAGTTCACGAAGCAAATGGTGAAATGCGGAGTCTGAAGACGACACGCTAACCCGATCCTCACTCTTCGCGCTCAGCTTAACTTGCACCGCGCCGAAAAATCCGTCCTTATTTTCAACGACCGCCGTGACCTCCAGCGCGCCCGCGCCGCCGTTGCGCGTGCGCCATCGCGAAAGCTCCGCCGCCAGAGCATTTGCGTAGAGCTTCACCTCGTCGCTAGATGGTCGATGGAGCAGCGGGGTTGCAAGACGCAGGTAGTCAGGCGGCTGAATTGACTTTGCGACCACATCGACAGTTCCCTGCACCAGCAGTCGCTCAGCTTCACTTAGCTCAAAGTAGTCATAGACCTGGTCGTAGAGCTTCGCGGTCTGAGCTGCATACTTTGCGGCAGTCGTCGCTTTCTGAATTTCTCCCATAAGCCTTGTGGCTTCAGAAACAACTCTTTCGGCTACCGAGCGATTTGGGTGCTGCTCTGGCGAGCAAAAAGGAAATGTTTCGATGTCATCCAGGGCTACCCTGGGGCGCTCACCAATGACCGAATAGCTCGTCATAACCATGAGGTATGAAGCCAAGGGTGATCTAAGGTATGCCGCCAGAAGCTTCAGCAGTGCCCCGTCGCTCGCCGAACCGCCAATAGCGCCAACGGAGGACGTAAAGGCAAATGGCTCGTCCGAAAACGATGCCTTAATCTGAAGGCCTTCTGTCAACCCGTCCGGAAAGAGGACTCGAGGCCCCGTATACAGCACAGCATTGCGCCCGCCTGGGCTGGCGACAATTGGATAGTGGTCTCGCACGCGCAAGAAGTTCGTTCCAGCAGCGATGAAGGGATCACCTTCAGGTAGTTCATCAGCCGGCAAAAATGCAAGGCTTTCAAGGATGCCAAGCTTCCGATCCTTGTTGCTGTTGTTAGGCGCGTGGAAGCCCTTGCCCGATAGCCATGGCTTTGAGCGAGACTCCATAGTCTTGGCAACTGTGCCGAATCGATGCAGCCGCTTTAAGAGATCCAGGTCGCGACGCTCGCCCCAATAGGAGGAAATTAGCAGGTGAGGCCGCTCGTAGATTTCGCGCGCGCGCAAGAGCTTACGATCCACGGCGTGAAGCGCTAGCCGGCCAAGAGCGAGGCTGACGTCAGCTTTGGGTGTCCAGTATTCAACCGTCTCACGCCCGAGTGAGATAGTCTCTTCGGACAAAGATCTAGGCTGCGCGAAAACGACTGCGCATGGATGTTTTGCTGCTGGGAAGAGCAGCCGACGAACATCACCAAAGTTGATAATGCGATCGATGTGCGCCTCTTCCAGCCAGCGTTGTCGAAATTCGCAGGACTGACTTGTTGCGCCTATGACTAGGTTGAGCGGGAGAATCAGTGCCACAACGCCAGTTGAGTGCACGCATTGCATCGCCCTAAAGACAAAGCCAGCGGCTATTTGCCTTCTTCCGATCGGGTAGGCAGGATCTTGATTTCGGCACCACTCCTCCCACGTCGGCCTCTCATCGTCGTCAGATTCCCGCCAGGGTGGATTGCACAAGAACACGTCGAAACGACGCTTACCGGCAAACGGATTCGAAGAGGAGAAGAAGTCGCCGTATTTGGTGCCCTTCTGGATATTGAGACCCTTGCCTATAAGCTTCGGCAACTTGATCTTTTCGTCCGACTGCAGCCGCGAGATTTCCGAAGGTTCTAGTCCTTCAAGCAACGACAGATACAAGCTAAATGCCGTTATCCAGCAAGCCGTTTCGTCAAGGTCATTGCCGAAGATCGACTTTTGCATCAGTGCCACGCGCTCAGCAAATCCGAGGCGTTGACCGCTGGTCGCTTCAATGTGTCGCAGCATTCGGCGGAAGGCTGTCGTGAGCAGGATGCCCGAACCACACGCGCCGTCGTAGACCGAACAATTCGAGAGATTGGCCACGCGCTGAAACGCTTGCTCTGTGACCAAGTTTGCAAGGTGTCGCGGCGTGTAGTACGCGCCGAGCTTGCCCTGCCGATCTTTGAGCAGAGTCTCATAGATGCCCGAGATCAGCTCTACCGGAATATGACTGAAGTCATACCTCCAAAACGATCCTTGACCCGTCTCGATATCCACGGCGTCAAGGAACTGTTCAATCGCAAGGAACGCTGCTGGAGGCAAATCCGCCCAGGTAGGAGCTCCCCCGTCGCGTGAGCTGAGGAAGTCTCCGTTGAAGTCATTGCTCAGCCGCTTTAGAAGACGGTCAACACCAGAGCCATCACGTCGGACGACGTAGCTTTCCAAGACATCGAGGCCATGTCGCTCTCGATATGCGTGGCCAACGACTCCTCGTTGCTCCAAGTAGCACAGGAAAATGACCTGTGCCATTAGCGCCTCGGCTTGACTGTTGGAAAGGCCTCGCTTGGTCAGAAGCTTGACCACTTCACGCAGGTTGGCCAACAGTCGGCGGTCTACACGTTCGTCTGGGACAAACCAATCCGAGAGTCGATCTTTGATGAAGCCAGATTGAACCTCGTAGGCCGACCATCTACCGCGTTCACTCGCAGCCATTTTCGGCAGCAAGTCCGGCTCAGCCGTCCGATCATTAACTGCATATGCAGTGACCTGATCAGAGTCCAAGACCAGTACTACCGACGCGAGGCTTTGATTCCACACTCGTTGTCGAATTTGCTCCAAACGCTGCTCTGGATTGCCGGCGATCGTATGCGCCTCAACAAAACATACGGTCGGTTGCTCCTCAACGCAGAACACGGCCGACGCTCTGATGCTTCCATTTGGAGCCAGCATCTCCTCAATTTCTGAGGCATAGGGTCGCGTGCCAGCGTTCTGCCCAACCCTTAACAGCCCTTCAGGAAAATCTGTGTATGCAAGCCTTTTGAGCCAATTCTCGAGCGCGTAGGTCATAGCGCGCGCGTGGCCGGAAAAAGGGTCCGCTGAATAGGGAAAGGCGTCATCTCAAACTCAGCGGATAGTACGTTCAGGTGAGAGTCCAGACAGAGGACGATCGCGTCGTCATAGAAAGCGCGTGCATACGCCGCGTCGTCTAGCTCGAAGTCTCCGTTTGCATGAATAATCAAAACCTGCCCAGCAAGGGAGTGGAAAGGCCGTTTAGACAAGAACGCAGAGAGCTGCGCAAAAAGGTCTTGGTGGGCTTGCAGTTCGACATGAAAGACGCCTTTCAAGCTAACTGCAAGTCGAAGCACCAATACCGTTTGCCATGAATAGCGTGCGCGCGTCCCGGGACCGCTAGGCAGCAAGTCGGGCAGTATGAGGCACCGACGATTTGTCCACTCTCTGAGCTGACTGGATGTCAGCCCGGTGAGTCGCTGCACTTCCTTTGCTGTGATATGCCTTGGTGCGGCCAAGACGCAAGCTCCCTTTTGAAAGTGGGCATCATACCCGCTTGGATGTAGCTCGGCCACTGCCCGGCGGGATGAGAGCTTCATGTCACAGGGCCAAGCGAGTTTTGAACACCTCGCACAGCTAACCTTCGAACATTGCGTGATGATCAGAGCCAGCGGCATCTTGAGGGCGGTCAGCGTGAGTTCGGCCACAGGACGGGAAGGACTGCAACCGCTGCGTAGCAGTCGCACGACTGTCCGTGCGCGTAGATAAATGAGAACGCCGACGACATCAAAGGCATTGTCAAGGTGCCCAAGCTTCGACGGTTGTATGCTGAAGAACGCGCCCTGATGATTGCCGCTCCTGTCGAGAACCACTGATTTGGCGAGCTGGCGCTCAGGAGGAGCAGCGGAGCTCCAGCTCAATCTTCTCAGGCCGTTGCCGGACTGTTTTGGTCACCAGGATCGTCACATCGTGGCCGAGCATCGAAACAGGAGTAGCCGTATCCCTATCTTCACCGTGCCCGCAGGGGCGCCTGATTGCTAACACGGAAAAGAAGCTGCGGGGCTAGAAGCTAGAAGTCACGGATTTACTGAAGATCTGCGAGTTTCATGGGGCGTGGAGGGGTCAATAGCCCTCAGCACCCGCCACTTCAATTACACGGACCAGATGACCCTGCTCTATCGCCTGCCGCGGTGTCCTTCCGCCCAAAGCGCCCGAAGGCGTCTCCAAGAAGGCAAGCAGAGCCCAGCCCTCAGTGGTTCCCAAGGCTTTTGAAAGCTTGGGCACTGCATCCCATAGGGCAGGTTCAAACTGCCAACTGGGCAACTTGAAAGCATGCCGAGTTTGGGTCAATCCGATAGCCCGCCCTTTAGCGATCCACGCATTGATTGTCACTGGGGTGGTACCGACCAGATCCGCAGCCATGTCTGTGCTGAGCATGTCATTGGCTTCCAAGCGAGCCGTCCGGGCGGCCAGGCTGCCAGCCAGAAAGGCCTTTGTCTGAGCAGCAGACGCGTAGGGCGACGGATGTTCAACTGCGCTTGGTGCGTTGTTTGTGCGGTGGCGAGTCGTTGACGTTGAGTGTGTTTTCATGGGGACTCAATCAATGGCGCCCTACGGCGCGTTGCGGCCGCTAACCTTGCTACTGAAATACGAAGTGCGGGGCAAGTTCAATGCAAAAGCCTGCTTGAGCATGGCCATCGGACGTGAGAACAAGGCGAATACCTCGCCGATATGGCGAGCTGGCGCTTCGAGAACCAACGGGCCGATATCCAAATCCATGAAGCCGGTACCGGCTGTCCGACGGCTGAGCACATTGGCCAAGATCGAGAGTGCGTGGCGACGCTTCACGATGCCATCGACAGATTGCAAGACCGCGAGGATGTCGGAGTGGCGTCGCATCATCGGTTGGTTGTTTTCAGAAACTACGGGGTTAGGCGGGCAACCCCGCATGGCAGCTGCGCAGTTTTTCCTTCAACTCGTGTTGAACTACAGGGTTGGACAAGCCGGTAGTTCCTTCGCACGCGACCAAATTTTCCCGACAGGAGTCAGGCCAACCTTCCAAATCGTCATCGAGAGCAATCCACTGCCGGGGCTTTCGGCGTTGCGCGTCTTCTTGAACTTGCACACCCCGGGGGGTGGCGCGAAACATGGACAGGTTCCAGGGGTCCACGCCATGGACACGCTTGTGGTACGTCCCACCAATGAACCGGGCACGCAAAGCGGCCGGAAGGCGTTTGAGGGTAGCGCTGTATCCGGGGCGGATGCACCAAGTGCTACTCAGCACAAGAGCGACTGCCGGGTATGGTTCAAGCACAGACTCCAAGATAGGCACCCATTCGAAAAGAGTGTGTCCTGCCGCCTCATACGGGCTCATGTAGATACCCTTCCTGGGATGCCAGAGCACTTTTTCATGGTGAACAACACCATCGAGATCTAGGTACAGAGCGACGTCCGCGCTACGGGGAACTGACGCAGGGAGATACGGGGAGCTCTGGCTTGAGGGCATAGCCTTGGCATTCTGCAGGGTGTGAATCGGCCGACGGGGATGGCGAGAGATTCAGATCGAATAACGGCTAGCCAACTCCCTGCCTTTGCTTACGAGTACGCACCAGATTGGGCTCGCGAGAGCAAGCTCCTCACTACCTCCAGGCCATCGGGCTCATTGAGCACATCGATAGGTCTCCGATTTCCCAATGCTGGGACCACACCAGTAAGCCAACGGTCCAGCCACGCTCTTGCTTCAAAACCGGCTATTTCTCCTGACTCTGCGAGCATGTCCTGTACGAGCACGGTGAGAGTTGCGATGTCGTCTTCAAGGGCCATGGCTTGCTCCGTGGAAGTGGCTGGGTATGAGCTCGAAACACTGATAGTGCAATCCTTGGGATTGAACGTCAAATATTGGCCTCTGCCAGAGGCTTGTCCGAACGACACTTGTCATTTACGAGCCCTACCGGCGATTTCAATAACGACGCCTTCCTTCAGTTCTCGGACTTCTTGGAGGATGCGTTTTCGGACCTCTGGCGGCAGAACAGCGGTCATCGGGGACGCTTGCCTCAGTTCCTGCGCTCGGTGGGTTCTCCCCAGTGCCTTACGCCACTTGCGATGCTCCAGGATGTCTTTCCACTCAACCCACAGGCTGGCCGAGCGCTGGTCCCCAGCATCCAACCACTTTTGAAGAACTGCCTGGGCCTGCTGGATCAACGCAGGCTCAGCGCGAACGCGTCGCACTGCTTCTTCGTGCAGGGCGAGACTTTGCAGATCCTGGATCCGGTGGCGAGAGGTATCTGCGGAAACCACGATGCGAGCCAACAGCGCCTCACTGCTTGCCCCAGCAGCCGCAGTGTTTGAAGTGACTGATCGCATGGCGTCATCCGCCAATAACGCCAAGTCGCCCAGGATGCCCAAAGCGGATATGACTTTCAAGTAGGTGCCCATGGACGACGTGGGATCTCCCGCTTCGACGGCACTGAGCGTCCTGCGCGAGACTCCCACGCGACTCGCCATCTCCACCGTGCTCAGTCCTTGAGATTTTCTGAGACGCCGAAGTCTGTCACCCAAATGGAGCAACAAGTGGAGCTGCAGAACTGAGGAATCGCTGTAGGCATTCATCTATTCAGCATTCTGGACAAATGAATCGATGTCGGCCAAAGCGTTGAGCACTCTGTGTACGTCCACGATGCCAAACATCAGGGCCAATTTGATCGGCCTCTTTTGGCGTACCCGTGGAAACCGGCCGATCCCGCTCGTAACTTGCAATCCCAGGTCATCAAATTCTTTTGAGCACTTCTCACGAAAGTCGAAAAGTGACTCTATCGTGCACTCATCAAACCCGTCGCCCCCGGGGGCATGCTTTCGCAGAGGTCGCACCGGGGGCTTGCTTCTATCCAAAATCATACGGTACCCGTGGCAAGCATATGGCTTCCTAGCGAGCGCAGCAAATATCTAAAGCGACTTTCTCATGCGTCGTGTTTACGGTGGAATGACGACTCCTTAGAGGGTTTTACGCAATCTAGCGATCAATTGCGCCCCAAGCTCTGGATTGAGTCCCGTACTGCCATCAACCAAGAACAATGAAGGGCAGAACGGCCTATAGAGCCAGAATCGGTCGTCAACGGCCAGCCACGGCAGATGAGGCACATTGTGGGACCAACGCCATGCATGACACTCCGCTTCGCGCTCATAGCCGACAAGAGTAGCAGGCACATCCTTCAGGTCTGCAAACCGTGGCGTGACCCCAGCGATCCTGGCCGCCACATCAATAGAGAACCGTTTCCGAAGTTGCTCGAGCGAATTCTGCAGCCGCCATGTACTGGTGACAACCAGTTCAATATCGGGGGCTTGCCGCACTGCCTGCTCAAACACTTCCAAGCAGCAAAAGTGTTTGGACTCGTGGCAGTGCTCTGGATGTAAGACGCCATCGAAATCCAGAAAGAGTAGAGACATGACCTGGATTCCAGGAGCGAATTCAAAAGAAAACAAAATTCCCCGAGATGTAACAAAGCAATGAGACTAATTGGTCGTGGTCTTCTTGGTCGCATTCGGCGGAAATCGGGCGAATGGTCTCCCGAAAGAATGCTCGTCCCGAAGCCGACATTGGTCGCGCACTGCAGCAGTTGCGTGCGGCACGCGGCGTGACGCAGGAAGACATGCTCTTCGCGACCAGTCGACGACACATCAGCCGCATTGAGCAGGGCCACCAGGTGCCGGGTATCCGTACCATCGAAGGATTGGCGGAGCATCTGCACATTCATCCTTTGACGCTTATCGCTGCGGCGTACTGCCAAGACATTGACACTGCATCGGTCAACGAACTCCTCAAGATCGTCAAGACCGACTTTCGAGCCTTGGCGTCAGGACAGGCGGTACGCAGTGATCTGAAAGATTCCGACTAGTTCTGAATCAGCAAGCCCAGACCCTGCATCAACCCTGCCCCTGTAGTGCCGTCACGGCGTTGGAGCATCCGGTTCACGATCTCCCTGTCCACGGTGACGTTGAGAAGGGTAATGGCCTCATGCAGGGTCCCCATCTCGACATCAAGTCCCTGGCCGGAGCGCTTTGCGCCAGCTTTGGAAAGCAACAGCAAACTGATTGGCAACGCAGCACTTCCTGGCCCTCGCGTCGCATCCCACCCCTGCCCAGTCAATAGGTCCCGAAGCTGATCAGAGACCAACAAAAGGTGGTGGTCATCCAGAGATTCCGGCAGGACCGCTTGCCATCCACGCGCGTTGATGAGGCTCGCCAACTCTGGCTCTCCGAACTTTCCCAGGGTCGCTTTTTCTACACGAAGCATGATTTTTGGTTCAAGTAATATGAGACTATTTGGTCCCATTCAGGACATTGAGCCCGAAGATAGCGGAGGATTCAGCGCTATTGATGGCTGAACGTCTACCTGCCCCTCAATGGAAAGTCTTCACTTGTCCGAACTTCCCGGCATGGACAACCCCTTAGTTGCCTAAATCTCATTTGCGTCACTTGAAGAATCGACTGGATATCTCCCGCCTGGCCGAACTGGATCGGCAGTTTTGCGAGTTTGCAAAACTGCAACGTGCCTCCACACCCAGGTGTGGTTGGACTAAGACCATTCGACTCGCATTGGGCATGAGTTCCAAGGCGCTCGGAGTGCGTCTGGGCATGACGGCTCAGGGAGTTCGCAATTTGGAGCAAGGTGAGGCAAATGGAACCCTTTCCTTGAACACCCTAACCAGACTCGCCAACGGGTTAGATTGCGAAGTGCACTACGTACTTGTGCCGAGGACAAGCTTAGTGGAACAAGTGTTTAAGCGGTTGGTGGAACTTAACGGCACCCACGTCCCAACAAATCTCACTAACATCAACGAGGTGTTAAGGGACACTGAGGTGCTGACCGCTCTCTCGACGCTATTTGCGCATGTGAACAAACGAGGGCTCTGGCAGTGACAATAAGTGCATATCCGAGAGGGTATGAGAGGGACCCTGCTAACCGTAGTCCCCACACGCCAACACTTGTGACTGCTCGACTTCCAACTATCGAGCCAGATGTGACACGCGCGATGAACAGTTCCGGCGTCCAGCCGGTTACGTCGGACTAGGGAGTCCTGCTCTCAGCCCCTCTCCTCTCTAAATTCGGTTCATCGTGAAAGGGACTGCAGTACCAATCTCATAACGTGTCGGGAAACTTAGAGCAACGCGATCCATTCGACGTTGAGAACACCAGAGTACCCCATGGTTGATGTATTTGAGCAATTCTTCTTAGGAAAAATTTCAAAAATACCGTTGACACATTCCATAAATCCGTGCGGCATCGCCATGGCCACGCAGCACGCGACGCCCGCCACACACAGCAATAGCTGTGCATGCAGCGGGCGCAGACCGAACGGGCGGCTGCGGTCGAGCGGCAACGGCGAGGGCGCTGCACCCGACGCGGCCGGTGCCACCGCTGCCGATGCTGCATCCATCTGCGCCACCGGCGCGCGCTGGCGCATGCGCAGTGCCAGCAGCAGCATGCCCACCCCACACACAATGCCCAGCAGCACATAGGTGTGGCGCCAGCCGATCAGCTCAATGCCGTGCTGCACGATGGGCGGCCACAGCGCGCCCGCAATGTAGTTGCCGCTGGCGCAGATCGCCACCGCAATGCCCCGCCGCTTGTTCCACCACAGCGCGGTGTCTGCCATCAGCGGCGCAAACGTGGCCGAGCTGCCAATCAGCCCCATCAGCCCGTGCGCCAGCCCAAACCCCCAGATGCTGCCCGACAGCCCCGCCCACACAAACCCGCCACACACGGCCACCGCGCCCACACACCTGTCTCTTATACACATCTGACGCTGCCGACGATACTCCTTGTGTA
>ERZ1031516.53-NODE-53-length-17746-cov-17.616246_pt1 | contig 17746 bp, 15 predicted proteins | sample MGYA00518047_ERZ1031516 | MGnify/ENA primary metagenome ERZ1031516 (study PRJEB33718, sample SAMN03159945) | human skin metagenome | collected 2014-04-10 | study: EMG produced TPA metagenomics assembly of the PRJNA266117 data set (Human skin bacterial metagenome... | reverse complement strand
CCCATGACCACCAGCGGCACCGTGGCCGTGTGGGTGAGCAGGGGCCCCAGGGTGGAAGCTGGCGCGTGAATCACCATGAGGCCGTAAGTCCTGAAGCAGGGCAGCAAGCTCTCCATGGGCGAGCGTGTGCTGCCGCTGGCCTTGCGGCTCAGGTGCTGCAGCCCCTTGGCCGCTGGAATCACGGCGAGGGAGGATGCGGTGGCGCCCAGGTTCAGGCTGGCGCCGTCATTCCACGTGGCATGTTGCAGCAGGTGCAGCAGCCCGGGGCTGTCATCGGACTCCTGTGCCGTGCCGTCGAGCACCACCACCGGATAGCCCAGCCGCTGCAGGCTGGCGCAGATCTGCCATAGCGTTTCCAGGCCGCTCGCCGTGTTGCCCTGGCTGGCGACTGCCAGCAGCCGCAGCTCTGCCTGCGGGGTGAGGCTGTGCAGGCTGGCCGCCTGGTGAAAACCCAGATCAAGCATCGACCAGCCCCCCCTCCGTCACGGTGTCAGGAGAGTGCGAGAAGAAGAAGTTCAGGTCCGTGGCCTTGGGGTCGAAAGCCGACTTCGCCGGCGACCGCATGGAGGCGCTGATGAGCTGGTGGGCGTTGGCACGCTCCCAGTCCTCGGGCACGCGCTGGCCGTTGGTCACGCCGCGCAGCACCATCTGGTGGCGGATCAGTGCGTCGATGGCGGGGCCCAGCTTCACGGCCTCGTCCACCTTGGACAGGATGGCCTGTTGCGAGCCGTCGGTTTTGAAGGCGGTCAGCACGTCATCCAGCGTGTCGCCATGGCAGCCGGCGTTGAGGACCAGCAGGCGGTTCACATGGGGCAGGTCCAGCACATCCAGCATGTCGCGCTTGCGGGGGTCCCTGGGGGCCACGCCGGTGGTGTCGATCAACACCATTTTCTTGCCGCTGAGCAGGCCCAGCAGGTCCTGCAGCGCGGCGCGGTCGTGCGCCAGGTGGGCCACGATGCCCAGCATGCGCCCGTAAGTGCGCAGTTGTTCGTGCGCGCCCACACGGTAGGTGTCCAGCGTGATCAGCCCCACACTGCCGGGGCCGTGGATGCGGGCGCACATGGCTGCCAGCTTGGCGGTGGTGGTGGTCTTGCCCACACCCGTAGAGCCCACCATGGCGAAGATGCCGCCCTGTTCATAAAGGGGGGGATCGGTCTGGTCGGTCTTGAGGTTGCGTTCCAGCACCTCCATCAGCCAGCGCACCGATTCGCCCGCCGACAGGTCTTCGGGCATGCGTTCGAGCACGGCGCGGGCCAGCGATGGGGAGTATCCGGCACGGATCATCTTCAGCATCAGGTTGGACTGGATCGGGTTCTGGCGCGCCTGCCCCAGCCAGGCCAGCGTGTTGAAGCGGTCTTCGATCAGCTCTTTCATCGCATGCAGCTCGTTCATCACGCTCTGCTGGTTGTTCGACTGGATCAGGTGGGCGCTGGGAGCTTCCTGTCGACGGCGCGGTGGCTCGGGCGGGATGTCCATCGGGATGGTGCGCAGCGGGTTGTGGCGTGCCACGGAGGGCGCTGGCATGCGTTCACGTTCCGGTTCCTGGTCGCGGCTGCGTTCAGACAGTGTCTGGGGTTCCGAGGGACCATTCAGTGCCTCGTGGCGGCGGCGCAGCATGCGTTCGCGCACATAGTCCTGGAACGACAGCGTGCTCATGGCCAGCTGTTCGGTGTCTTCCTCGACCGGGTTGCGGCCCAGGCCCGACGCTGCTGCCGATTGGCTGGCGCGCTGTGGGGTGCTGCGCGCAGTGCTGGGCGCCAGCAGGGGCGGGTTGGACGAAGCGGTGGGCGCACCACCGTCCAGAGCCGACAGCGTGTCCTCGGCCGTGGCCACCACTTCCACGCCGTTGGCCGTGGGGCGGTTGGACAGAATCAGCGTGCCGTCGCCAAAGGCCATGCGCGCCTTGGCCAGAGCCTCCCGGGAGGTGGGGGCGGTAAAGCGTTTGATGTTCATGCTGATGCACCTTTAAGGATCGGCCCAATACGGATGGTGTGGGTCTCTGGAATTTCACTGTGTGCCAGCACCTGCAGGCGGGGCGCTACGCGGCGCACCAGGCGGGAGATGGCATTGCGGATCTGGTCGGGAACCAGCAGGCAGGCGGGCAGGCCCATCTCTTCCTGCTTGAGGGCCACTTCGGCGGCCTTTTGTGTGAGGATGTCGGCCACGCCGGGGTCGAGTGCGGGGCCTGCCGTGTTGCCCAGGGCTTGCACCAGTAGGCGCTCCAGGCCGGGCTCGATGGCAATGACGTTGAGCTCGCGGGTGGGGCCGTAGATCTGCTGGACGATGGCGGGCGAGAGCGCAATGCGCACGCGGCGGGCCAGTTCGACGGGGTCCGAGACGCCACCAGCATGCTCAGCCAGCGTTTCGATGATGGTGCGGATATCGCGGATGTGCACAGACTCTTCCAGCAGCAGCTGGAGGACTTTCTGGAACGTTGCGATGGAGACCATTTTCGGAACCACTTCTTCGATGAGCTTGGGGGCCAGCTTGGCCACGTGTTCCACCAGTTGCTGCGTTTCCGTGCGACTGAGGAGCTTGGCGGCTTGCACTTGCATCAAGTGTGACAAATGGGTGGCCATCACGGTTTCGGAATCAACGACGGTAAAACCGGCCATTTGTGCGGCTTCCTTTTGCCGATCGTCGATCCAGTGTGCTGGTAGGCCAAAGGCAGGGTCGGTGGTGGCCGTGCCGATCAGCGGCGTGGTGATGCCGCCGGGGTTGATGGCCAGGAACATGCCAGGGAAGGCTTCGCCCTCGCCCACCACCACGCCGCGCAGCGTGATGCGGTAGCCGCTGGGCTTGAGTTCGAGGTTGTCACGTACGTGCACGGCAGGGGGCAGGAAGCCGACTTCCTGTGCAAACTTGCGGCGCACGCCCTTGATGCGGGTGAGCAGGTCGCCCTGGCGGCTCTTGTCCACCAGGCTGATGAGGCGGTAGCCCAGTTCCAGGCCCAGCAGGTCCACGGGCTGCAAGTCGTCCCAGGTGGCTTCGCCATCGGTGACGGGTGGCGGTGGGGCTTCGACCACCGGGGGAACCTTCTGGCGCTCATACATCACCCAGGCGCCGTAGCCCAGCAGGCTGCCCATGGTCAGGAACACCACATGCGGCATGCCGGGGATCAAACCCAGCAGGATCAGGATGCCCGCCGTCACGCCCAGCACGCGGGGCGACATGAACAGCTGCTGAACGATCTGGCGGCCCATGTCGTGGTCCTTGCCCACGCGCGAGATCACCATGGCGGCTGCCACCGAAATCAGCAGGCCGGGAATCTGTGCCACCAGCGCATCGCCAATGGCCAGCAGGATGTAGCTGTCTGCGGCCTGCTTGGCCGACAGGTCGTGTTGCAACACACCAATGGCGAAGCCGCCAATGATGTTGATGAGCAGGATCAGGATGCCCGCCACGGCGTCGCCGCGCACGAACTTGGACGCGCCGTCCATGGAGCCGAAGAAGTTGGCTTCTTCCGCCACTTCGGCACGGCGACGCTTGGCTTCTTTTTCGTCGATCAGGCCGGCATTCAGGTCGGCATCCACTGCCATCTGCTTGCCGGGCATGGCGTCCAGGGTGAAGCGCGCCGACACTTCGGCAATGCGCTCGGCGCCCTTGGTGATCACCACGAAGTTGATCACCACGAGGATCGCAAAAACGATCAGGCCGACGGCGAAGTTGCCGCCGATCAGGAAGTGGCCGAAGGCCTCGATCACTGCACCCGCTGCGCCAGGGCCCTGGTGGCCTTCGAGCAGCACCACGCGCGTAGAGGCCACGTTCAGCGACAGGCGCATCAGTGTGGTCAGCAGCAGCACCGAAGGGAATGCCGCGAAGTCCAGCGGACGCAGCATGTACGCCGCCACCATCATCACCATCAGCGCGACGGCGATGTTGAGCGTGAAAAATGCATCCAGCAGCCACGGGGGGATGGGCAGCACCATCAGCGCCAGAATCGCCACCACCAGCAGCGGTGCCGACAGGCCCTGCAGGGCGCTGGCATTGGTACCCGCCCATTGCTGCAAAGACTTTACGGAGGTGTTCATACGGCAGCACCTTGCACCGTGGTGCGGTTCAGCGGATCGAGTTCAGGCGGAACGAAAGGCTCCACCAGGCTGTCGGGCATGCGGCCTTCGCCACGCAGGGCTGCCTTGAGGCGGTACACATAGGCCAGCACCTGGGCAACGGCGGTGTAGAGCGTCGCGGGGATGGCCTGGTCCAGCTCGGCATGGGCATACAGCGCACGGGCCAGCATGGGCGACTGCAGCACAGGCACGTTGTGCTCCTTGGCCACGTCGCGGATCTTCATGGCGATGAGGTCGGTGCCGCGCGAGATGACCTGGGGCGCACTCATGGTCTTTTCGTCGTATTTGAGGGCCACGGCGTAGTGGGTGGGGTTCATCACCACAAAGTCGGCCTTGGGGACCGCGCCTACGCTGGCCCTGTCGGCGATCTCGCGCTGCTTCTGGCGGATGCGGCCCTTGGTGTGGGGGTTGCCGTCAGACTCCTTGTGCTCCTGCTTGACTTCCTCGTGCGACATCTTCAGTCGTTCCTTGAAGAAGAACGCCTGCAAAGGCACATCCACCAAGGCTGCCAGAAACACGACCAGCAGCAACAGGCTCATGCCCGAGGTCAGCCAGTCTGCAATCTGGCGAATGGCCAGCGGCGAGGGCTGCAGCACCAGCATGGCCACCGTTTCGAGGCTGTTGCCCAGGAACTTCCAGGCCACGTAGGTCAGGATGGCGGTCATCAGCACCATCTTGGCCACGTTGGCCATCTGCTGCTTGGAAAACAGGTTGGCCAGTCCGGAGATCGGGTTGAGTCGGTTGAACTGCGGTGTGATGGGCTTGGCACTGAGAATCCAGCCGCCCGCCCCGATGGCGCTGATCAGCCCCGCAGCGCTGGTGAGGGTGGCAAACACCGTGCTGGCCACCAAGCCCACGATGACCATGTCCTGCAGCCGCGAGAGCATGGTGCCTGGCGCCATCACCGTGGCCGCATTGAACGCCAGCTGCTGGCTCATGGCCCACTGCATGCGGTCCATCAGCTGTGGGGCCAGCAGTAGCATGCATGCGGCGCCCGCGCCCAGGATGGCCAGGTGCGACAAGTCGCGCGAGCGTGCCCCTTGGCCGTCTTCGCGCGCTTTTTGCAGCTTGCGTTCTGACGCGGGGAGGCTTTTTTCTTGGCTGGATTCCATGGTGGCATGACGGCTGGTGTCATGCCATTGTCGTGAGCGACCTGGAAATCTAAAGGCTGATAAGGGGGCTGCAGCCCCCTCTTTTCGGTGGTGCCTGGGGTGTGTCTAGTGGCGGTTCTGTGTCTGACCCGCACCGTGGATTGCTGCCATTATTTTCAAAAATGATAGCAATCAAGGCATATTGCACTAGCGCCCTAGGGCTGCTGGACTGGAAACGGAGCGTCAGAAGCCCAGACTGGCCAGCAGGTCGTCCACCTGGGACTGGTCGGTGACCACGTCGGGGGTGTTCTCCGGATCCACCACCGGGCCCTGAAGATGCGCTGCGCGGGCGGGCTCGGCGGGCACCTGGGCGCTGGGCGGAGCCGTCTGGATGAGCAGTTGCACCAGCTGCTCTTCAATGGTGGCTGCCAGGTTCACCACGCGCGCAATCACCTGGCCGGTGAGGTCGTGAAAATCCTGCGCCATCATGATTTCGGTGAGGTGCGTGTCGGCTTCCTTGGTCACGCGCTCCACATCGGTCAGAAAGTTGAAGATCTCGCCCTTGGCCACAGCCGCCACCGGGTCGGCCACCAGCGAGTTGACGACCCGGCGCGTTTCCGCCGCAATGTAGTCGTGCTGGGCCTTGGCCTGTTCGACGCGGTTGAGCACCTTCTCGGCCGCTTCTCCCGTCAGGCGGGCGATATAGGAAAGTCGGCTCTGTGCGTCGGGGAGCTCGCCCACGGAGCCGCGCAGCTTGTCGGCATAACCTAGCTCGTTGAGCGAATCGTGAAGCTGACGTGTCAGCAGGCCAATCTTGTGATGAACATCGGCAGGCTGGCTGTTGTCCGGTGTGTCGTCCATGGTGTCATAACCCCATCTTCTTCAGAATCAAGGTCACTTTCTCTTCCAGAGTTGCCTTGGTGAAGGGTTTGACGATGTAACCCGCAGCGCCTCCCTGGGCGGCGGCAACGATGTCTTCCTTGCGGGCTTCGGCGGTCACCATCAGGACGGGCAGGTGTTTGAGCTTGTCGTCCTTCTTGATCTCGGCCAGCAGCTGGAAGCCGTTCATGTTGGGCATGTTGATGTCGGTCACCACAAAGTCAAACTTGCTGTTGCGCAGCTTGTTGAGTGCGGCGACACCATCCTCGGCCTCGTCGGCGTCTGCAAACCCGCTCTCCTTGAGCAGGTTGCGAACGATGCGTCGCATGGTGGAGAAGTCGTCAACGATCAAAAAACGAAGGGCTGTGGTCACTTGGGACCCTTTCAGTCGAGATTTACTGTAAGCATTGTCATGGGTGGCAGGTTTGGTGACAAGTCGTAACTGTTACCTGCTTGGGGGGGGATTTTCCCGCTTTTCCGTCAACAGTTCTGTGGACGTGATTTCAGGAATCCCTTTGCCCATGAGCCGTTCTTCGGCCTCCCGGGTCAACACCGTGATGGTGATGCGCCGGTTGGAGGGGGAGCGTGGGTTCTTGGGGTCCAGCAGATCACTGGCGGCCAAGCCCACCACGCGGCCCAGTTTAGCGTCTGGCATGCCAGCAGAGACCAGTTCCCGCCGCGAGGCGTTGGCGCGATCTGCCGATAGCTCCCAGTTGCTGTAACCCTTTTCGCTGTTGCCATAAGGTACGGCGTCGGTGTGGCCTGCAAGGCTGATGCGGTTTTCGACGCCACCGAGGGCTGCGCCAATTTCGCGCAGGATGTCGCGCATGTAGGGTTTTACCAACGCGCTACCGCTGTCGAACATGGGGCGGTTCTGGTCGTCGATGATCTGGATCTGCAGCCCGTCGGGCGTGATGTCGATGCGGATCTGCGACTTGTACTCATTCAGGCGCGGGTTCTCGGTGATCAGCGCATCGATCTTGGCCTCCAGGGCCTTGATGCGTTCCTGGTCCTGCTTGGCGCGTTCGGCCCGTGCGGCATCGATGCTCATGCGGCGCTGCTTGGCTTCTTCCACATCGGAGCGGCGCACCTGGCCATGCACCTTGGCCAGATCGTTGCCGCCACCGGGGATGACGCTGGAGCTGTTGCCTGCACCGTCGCCTCCGGTCATCGCCACTTTGAGCGGCGAAGCGAAATATGCCGCAATGCCCTGCAGCTCACCTTTGGCCGTGGAGCCCAAAAGCCACATCAGCAAGAAGAACGCCATCATCGCCGTCACGAAGTCGGCATAAGCGATCTTCCAGGCGCCACCATGCACCGCGTGGCCGCCTTTCTTGACGCGCTTGATGATGATGGGCTGGAGCTTTTTTTCTGCCATGGTGGTGGTGGGGCGTTACGGCGCGGCTACCGCATTCGCGGCAGCTGCTACTTCTTGCCCTTCACGTGTCCTTCCAGCTCCGAGAAGCTGGGGCGTACGTTGGAGAACAGCACCTTGCGGCCAAACTCAATGGCGGTGGCGGGGTTGTAGCCCTGCATGCTGGCGAGCAGGGTGGACTTGATGCACTGCAGTTCCTTGGCAGCGTCCTCGGTCTTTTGCTCGACGAGTCCACCCAGGGGCTCGACCACGCCGTAGGCCAGCAAGATGCCCAGGAACGTCCCCACCAGCGCCGAGCCGATCATCCCACCCAGCACGGAGGGCGGCTGCCCCACCGAGCCCATGGTGTTCACCACCCCAAGCACGGCGGCCACGATCCCGAAGGCGGGCAGGGCGCCTGCAAGGCGCGCCAGGGCGGCCACCGGGGCGTGTGCTTCCTGGTGGTGGGTGTCGATCTCGCTGTCCATGAGCGCTTCGATCTCATGGGAATTGAGGTTGCCCGACACCATCATCCGCAGGTAATCGGTGGTGAATTCGATCACATGGTGGTCGCTGCCCACCGTGGGGTATTTCTTGAAGATCTCGGATTCGTGGGGCGCTTCCACATCCTTCTCAATGGCCATCAGCCCCTCTTTGCGGGCCTTTTGCAGGATGTCATAGAGCATCGCCATCAGCTCCATGTAGCGCTCTTTCGTGTATTTGGAACCCTTGAGCGCCATCGGCAGTGCGGCCAAGGTGGCCTTGATCACCTTGGGCTGGTTGTTCACCACAAACGCGCCCAGTGCGCCGCCCAAAATGGTGATGATCTCAAACGGCAGTGCCTTGAGAATCACGCTGATATTGCCTCCGTGCATGATGTACACACCGAAGATGCAGCCGAGGCAGACGACGTAACCGATGATGACAAACATGCTTTAGACGTTTAGGGCGGCGGCAGGGGCACGACTGCGCTGGGGAGGGCTGCAGTCCACGGATTGACCGAAGGTTACTGCAAATGTATCGGATTGCAGAACGCGAAATGCCCCAAGAGAGCGGTCAACAGGCTGCTTCTCGGGCGAATGGCCGCTGGCCGCTGGCACCGGTGGGACGTTGGTGGTCTTGCGCGCGGGGATGCGAGTGTCCCGATGGCCTTCGCGTGCCCAGCAAGGGGTCTGGGCGGCCTCCCGGGGGCTATGCATACCCAGGTCTGTGTCAGAGTGTGGTGATGCGCTGATATTTATTGCCTATGGTGCTATCAATTTGATATTGATCGGAGTGAGCCCTCGCGCAGCGTGCCCGCCATCCGTGCGCCCACATCGCATGCAAACGCCTCATTTGGACGGTGTTTCTGCTGTGACTGGACCTTTTTGGCCGTGAGGGCCTGCACTATGCTGCGGGCATGAAAGCTGTACTGCTGGCAGGCGGGCTTGGTACCCGCATTTCGGAGGAGTCGCACCTGCGGCCCAAGCCCATGATCGAGATCGGTGGGCGGCCCATCCTCTGGCACATCATGAAGATGTACTCTGCCCACGGCGTCAATGACTTCATCATCTGCCTGGGCTACCGCGGCTACGTCATCAAGGAGTACTTCGCCAACTACTTCCTGCACATGTCCGACGTGACGTTTGACATGGCCAACAACCGCATGGAAGTGCATCACCGCCATGCCGAGCCTTGGCGGGTGACGCTGGTGGACACCGGCGAAAGCACCATGACCGGCGGGCGTTTGCGCCGGGCGCAGGAATACCTGCCTGCAGGCGAGCCCTTCTGCTTTACCTATGGCGATGGCGTGGCCGACCTCGACATGACGGCCCAGTTTGCCTTCCACCGCGCCCATGGCCGGCAGGCCACGGTGACGGCCGTGCAGCCCCCGGGCCGTTATGGCGCCCTGGTGCGTGATGGCGACACCGTGGCCGGGTTCGAGGAAAAACCGCGTGGCGACGGTGGCTGGATCAATGGCGGCTTTTTTGTGCTGCAGCCTGAGGTGATCGACCTCATCGACGGCGACGCCACCAGCTGGGAGCTGGAGCCCATGGCCCGTCTGGCCACCAGCGGCCAGCTGCGCGCCTTTGAGCACACCGGCTTCTGGCAGCCCATGGACACGCTGCGCGAGAAGAACCTGCTCGAAGACCTGTGGCAATCGGGCCGCGCCCCCTGGAAGTGCTGGTAAACCACGATGCGCCCTGATCCCGACTTCTGGCGCGGCAAGCGCGTGTTGCTCACCGGCCACACCGGCTTCAAGGGCGCGTGGCTGGCCCTGTGGCTACAACGCCTGGGCGCGCAGGTGACCGGCGTGGCGTTGCCCCCTGCTAGCGAGCCCAACCTGTTCAGCCTGGCCCAGTTGGGGCGGGGCGGCCCGGGCATGGAGAGCCATTTTTGCGACATCCGCAACGCCCCGGCCCTGGCCCTGCGCGTGCACGCCGCCCGGCCCGATGTGGTGCTGCACCTGGCCGCCCAGGCGCTGGTGCGGCCCGGCTATGCAGCGCCACTCGACACCTTTGCCACCAACGTCATGGGCACGGCGCATGTGCTGGACGCGCTGCGTGGGCTGGCGGGCGTGCGCGTGGCCGTGGTGGTCACCACCGACAAGGTCTACCGCAACCGCGAATGGGCCTACCCCTACCGCGAAGACGACCCGCTGGGCGGGCACGACCCCTACAGCGCCAGCAAGGCCGCCACCGAGCTGGTCACCGCCAGCTACCGCGATTCTTTCCTGGCCGCCCAGGGCATTGCCGTGGCCACCGCGCGAGCGGGCAACGTGATTGGCGGCGGCGACTGGGCGCAGGACCGCTTGCTGCCCGACGCCGTGCGCGCCTGGGAGAAGGGTGAGACCCTGCGCATCCGCCGCCCCCGGGCAACGCGTCCCTGGCAGCACGTGCTGGAGCCGCTGGCCGCCTACCTGCGCCTGGCCCAATGCCTGTGGGAATCGCCCGCACTGGCCGGTTCCTACAACTTTGGCCCACTGCCGCACGAGGCCGCTACGGTCAAAAATGTCATCGAATTAGCCTCTAGCGCATATCCTTCCAGCGCAACAAGCTATGAAAAAGAGAGTGATGGCCCCCACGAAGCCGGCTGGCTCGCGCTGGAGACTGCCCACGCCCGCCAGGTGCTGGGCGTCGCCCCGCATTGGGCGCTGAACACCGCCGTGGCCCGCACCATGAACTGGTACCGACAGCACCATGGCGGCGCCGATGCCCGCGCGCTGTGCCTGGCCGACATCGACGCGTGGGAGGCCCGCCCATGAGCCGCCTGGCCCTGGCGCCGCTGCCCCTGGCGGGGCTTCTTCGTGTGCAACGCCAGCCGTTGGTGGACGAGCGCGGCTTTTTTGCGCGCCTGTTCTGCGCCGATGAACTGGCGGGCGCAGGCTGGGCGGGCCCGATCGCCCAAGTCAACCAGAGCTACACAGCCCTCCAAGGCACCGTGCGTGGCATGCACTACCAAAAACCGCCGCACGCCGAAATGAAACTGGTGACCTGCCTGCGTGGCGAGGTCTGGGACGTGGCCGTGGACCTGCGCCAGGGCTCGCCGACCTTTCTGCACTGGCATGCCGAGCATTTATCCGCAGACAACGGCAACGCGCTGCTCATCCCGCCCGGTTTTGCCCACGGCTTCCAGACGCTGACCGACCATGCCGAGCTGCTGTATTGCCACTCTGCAGCCTATGCGCCCGCCGCCGAGGCGGGGCTGCACCCGCTCGACCCGCGCCTGGCCATTGCCTGGCCGCTGCCGGTGGGGCAAATGTCGCCCCGCGACGCAGGCCAGCCCGGGATGACCGAAGAATTCGAAGGAGTGCGCCTGTGAAGTGCCGACACTGCGGCAGCCCGCTGCAATTGCCGTTTCTGGACCTGGGCAGCGCGCCCCCGTCCAACGCCTACCTGTGCGAGGCCGCCCTGCGCGTGCCCGAAACCTGGTTTCCGCTGCGCCTGTTGGTGTGCGAGACCTGCTGGCTGGTGCAGACCGAAGACCACGCCGGGCGCGAGGCGCTGTTCACCGACGACTACGCGTACTTCAGCTCGTTCTCATCGTCTTGGCTGGCCCACGCCAATGCGTACGTAAAGGCAATGCGCGAACGCCTGGCGCTCACCGCCGCCAGCCGCGTGGTCGAGGTCGCGTCGAACGACGGCTACCTGCTGCAATACGTGCAGGCGGCGGGCATCCCCTGCTACGGCGTGGAGCCCACCGCCAGCACGGCGGCAGCAGCCCGCGCCAAAGGCATCGAGGTGGTCGAGCGCTTCTTCGGCGTGGCGCTGGCCGACGAGTTGGCCGCCGCCGACCGCCAGGCCGACCTGATCGCCGCCAACAACGTGCTGGCCCATGTGCCCGACATCAACGACTTTGTGGGCGGCTTCACGCGGCTGCTCAAGCCCCACGGCGTGGCCACCTTCGAGTTTCCGCACCTGCTGCGCATGGTGGAGGGTTGTCAGTTCGACACGGCGTACCACGAGCACTATTCGTATCTGTCGCTCACGGCGGTTCAGCGCATCTTTGTGGCCAACGGCCTGGTGGTGATCGATGTGCAGGAACTGCCCACCCACGGCGGCAGCCTGCGCGTGTTTGCCGCCCGTGCCGACACCGTGGGCCACCCCCAGGCCACGCCTGAAGGTGCTGCCCGCGTGCAGCAACTGCTGACCACCGAGGCTGCAGCCGGCATGCTGGGGGCAGTTTTCTATTGCGATTTTCAGACCCAGGCCATACGGGTCAAGCGCGAACTGCTCACATTTTTGCTTCAATGCCAGGCCGACGGCATCACCGTGGGTGCCTATGGCGCTGCGGCAAAGGGCAACACCTTGCTCAACTTTGCGGGCGTGCGGCCCGACCTGCTGCCCTACGTGGTGGACAAGAACCCTGCCAAACAAGGCCAATTCCTGCCTGGCAGCCACATCCCCGTGGTGAGCGAGGCGCACCTGCTCGCCCACAAGCCGCAACGTATCCTCATCCTGCCGTGGAACCTGCGGAGCGAGGTGGCCGAGCAACTCGACTACACGCGCAGCTGGGGGGCGCACATGGTGGTGGCTGTGCCCCGGTTGGATGTTTTTTAATGGATTCATGTTTCAAGGAGCCTTCGCCATGACCAGCAATGACCCACGCGACCTGGACGGCAAACGCCTGCAGCAAGCCATGCAAACCTTGGGGCGTGACCCCGTGCTGCGCGCTCGCCTGGTTGCGCTGTTGCGCGAGAGCGAGGCGCAGATCGCCTGCGAAGGCTCGGTGCGGGACGACGTTACCGGTCCTGTGATCGATGCCCTCCACCTGGACACGGACCAGTACGAAAAGGTGCTGGACGACGGTACGCGATTTCAGTTCCTGTACCGCACCAAGATCGCTCGCGACTTCCTGTTGTCAGAGTCGGAGCACCCTACCCATGTGTGGGAGCCGCAGACCACCAAGCTGTTGCTTGAGCTGGGCCGCGATCTGCAAGGGGACGTGTTGGTGGGTGGTGCTTACTTCGGCGATCAGGCGGTGCTGGTGGCCCGCCGGCTGGCAGGGCGGGGCCTGCGGGTGCATTGCTTTGAGCCCAACCCCCAGCAGGCGACCATGCTGCAGCGCAATATCGATATCAACGCCCTGAGCAACGTAGTCGTGAACGTGGCCGGGCTGTGGTGTCGCAGCGGAGAGCGCATGCGTCTGGACGGCTTTGACTCGTTTGCCAACATGGTTACGGCTCAGGACGGTGGGGGCTTCGAGACCGTGGCGATGGACGACTATGCCGAACGCCACGGGCGGCGTATCGGCCTGATTCAGCTGGACATCGAGGGCGCCGAGCTGGCCGCGTTGCAAGGGGCCCAGCAGGTGCTGGCGCGTGATCGGCCCCATGTGGTCTTCGAACTGCACCGCACGTATGTGGACTGGAGTAACGGACTGCGTGCCACACCCCTGTGCCGTCTGTTACTGGACCTGGGCTATGCCGTGTATGCGGTGCGTGACATCAACTCGCACCGCGAAATGCCCGGCCAGCCGATCGAGCTGGTGCCTTTGGACTCGGTGTACCTGGAGGGCCCGCCGCACGGCTTCAACATGCTGGCAGTGCCAGATGCCGCCCGCGTGCAAAGCAGTGCCTTTCGCATTGTTGAAGGGGTCAGCCCCAAGCTGTTGCCGCACAAAGCACCGCACTTGCATCACCCCGTGGGCGGCTTCTGATGGGGGCAGGGCAAGCACCGTCGGTTACGCAGGGCCTGCGAGACCTGCAGGGCTTGCGGTTCACGGTGGTCGGTGCCGCTGGCTTTGTGGGCACCCGCGTGTGTGCGACCCTGCAGGCGCGGGGCGCGCAGGTGTGGGTCCCGGCCCGCAATGAACCTTGGCCCTGGGAGGTACCACTAGGGCACGTCATCTATTGCGCGGGGCTCACGGCCGACTACCTAGCGCGCCCTTTTGATACCGTGCAGGCCCATGTCAGCCATCTGGCCCAGGTGCTGCAGCATGGGCTGGAGCGGGGCTCGCTGGACTCCCTGGTCTACCTGTCGTCCACCCGGCTGTACGACAGTCAGGTGGCTGGCGTAGCGAACGAAACCGCAGTGCTGCCCCTGGACCCGGCCAACCCCCGTCATCTGTATGACTTTTCCAAAGGCTTGGGCGAATCGCTGTGCCATGTGGCGGGCCATGGGCGCGCCCGCGTAGCGCGGCTGGCATGTGTGTACGAAGGGCCTCAGGACGCCGATGGCTTCCTGCCTGCATTGCTGCGGCAGGTATTGGCAGCCAGGAGTGCCGGTGTAGCGGGGGTCGAGGTATCTTCCTCTCCGTATTTCTCGCGTGACTACGTGCACCTGGATGATGTGGTCGACGCCCTCATCCGTATCGCAGTGTCTGGTCGGCAGTCTGTCTACAACGTGGCTTCTGGTGTCAACGTGTCCAATGCCGACCTGTTCGACTACCTGGCGCGCCGCTGGGGCTGTAAGGTGCAGCCACTCCTGCAGACCGTGCCCAGTTCAGCGCCGCAGGTGGACGTCGAACGTCTCTGCTCCGAGCTGCACTGGAGGCCTCGGTCTCTTTTTGATGCGCTGGATGATGTCCTGGAATCTTGCCGAGGAGCCCGCGCATGCTGAAGCCCCTGCACTTGTCTCGTACTGAATTGGCCGCCTACGTAGCCCGCCAGCTGGTCACTTTTTATCCCGATGGACTGGATACCGACGCCCCGTCTGTGCTCGCTGCATACCTGGATGCGGCGCTGCTGAGGCTGGGCCGCTGCATCAACGAAGTGCGGTGGTGGACGCCTGAACAGTTTGATCACCTGCATTCCACCCAATACACGCTGTTTCTCTACTATCTGTCCAACACGATATGGAAGGCGACGGGTAACCGAACGCTCTGTGCCAAGTTGTTTGGGCTGAACAAGGCCCTTAACGGGATCGATCTGTTCTATGAGATCGAAATGCCCGAAGTCATGTTTATTGGCCATTCCGTAGGGATCGTTTTTGCCAAGGCGAAGTATGGCAACTATCTGGTGGTTTACCAGAACTCTACGGTGGGCAAGAACCACGGCGCGGCGCCAGTGCTGGGGGAGGGGGTTGTCATGTATGCAGGCACCGCCATCATTGGGGGGTGCCAAGTGGGTGATGGCACCGTGCTTTCCCAGGGGACAAGTCTGGTCAATGCGGACTCGCCGGGCCATTGCACGGTGTACCCAGGGGATGGGGGGCAGGTCGTCTTCAAACCGACGCGGCGTGACGCGCTACAGGACATTTTTCGCCGCTAAACGGCAGGACTACGCGCCCGGTTTTTTACACCAGGTTCTTCATCGCTTCTGTAGCGTAGCGCAGGTAGGTCACCGCAAACTCGGTGTGGCCGTGTGCGTGTTCGACCTCAGCCAGGCAGGCCAGTGCCACAGGGTCATGGGGCACGGCGTTGAGCACAATTTCGGCTAGCTCCGTTACGGCGATCCAGTGTTGGCTCTCCATCTTCGTGGCAGCAGACACGGACTCCGCGCGCTGCGGGGGGGGCGACTCCTTTGCCTTGTTCACCAGCATTTGTAGCCGTTCATGGGCTTCGCCCAGGGTGACCCTTTGGCCAGGGCGCAGCCCCACCCCAGGTGTTGGTGGGCGGGACCACTCTTCAGGAAGCCCCGGTAACCACGATTCAAGGGCCTGTGCCTGGGCTTGTGCATCGTTCGGATGCTCTGCCTGTGCCAGCCATCGCAACCACATCACACGCAGCCCTTCACCAAAATGATGGTTGAAAATGTCCTCGCGCATTAGGACAGAAGTCTCCACCTCTGCGCGCAGGCCCTGCCGCAGTGCATGTAGTGCTTGTGTGTCAGACGCCAGTGCGCACGCAATGCGAACATAGTCTTCGGGACTTCCCGCCAGCCACTCAGTGCGGCCTAGGTAAGTCAGCAGGCTGACGCCCATGCGGCTCTTGAAGCTATCGCCCACCATGGAGACGATGGGCACACCCATCCACAGTACGTCGAAGGTCGTGGTACCGCCCGTGAGCGGAAAGGGGTCAAGTGCAATGTCTATCCGGTGGTAGGTGAGGTATTGGTTGTTGGTATCCAGAGGAACCAGGTCTAGCCGCGCGGGATCCAGCCCCAGCCCCAGGCAGCGTTGCCGGTAAGTATTGGCAAAGTCTGGCCGTTCCATGCCCTTGCCCTCGATGAGAAGGCGCGAATGGGGCACAGCCTCCAGTACACGGCCCCATAAGCCCAGCACCTCGTCGGTGAGCTTGCCCAGGTTGTTGCACGAACCGAAGGTGATGAAGCCGTTTTCCAGTGCGGGTGTGGGCCGCACTTGATAGCGAGGTTGATACCGCCACAGCGGGTTGCGGCTCATGGGGCGGTAGCAGGCGAACAGCGTGGGTAAACGGTAGAGTTGCTCAGTGTATTGATCCTGGGCGTCTGGTGGGTCGGTCACCTCGTCGGTGAACTTGTAGTCCACTGCACTGAGCCCTGTGGTGGCCGGAAACCCGAGCCAGGTCACTTGTACCGGCGCAGCTTTGTGTGCCATGGCGAGCAATCCGTTGTGTCCTGTGTGGCCAGCGAGATCAATCAGGATGTCAATGCCTTGGGCGCGAATGAGTTCCGCTTGCTGTTGTGGGCTGAAGCCCGCGAGGCGCACGAAGTTGTCTGCATGGCGTTCCACCCGCTCTGTAACATGGTCGCTCTTGGGGAAGAGGTAAAAGGCGAACACCTCAAATTGGCGTCTGTCCAGTTGCGCCAGCAGCCCCTCCGTGAAGTACATGACGGCATGGGCGCGAAAGTCGGGAGATAAAAAGCCCACCTTCAGACGCCGCCACGGAAGTCCCCGGTGTTCTTCAAAGCGCGGCCAGCTCGGTTGTAGTGTGGGCTCGAATGTGTCACCAAATTGTCGTGCTGCCGCCGAGAGCTGTTCTGCACTGACATGGGGGTCAGCCAACATGAAAAGCAGCTTGTTGGTGTAGTTGCCCGGATCGTTGGGGCGAAGGGCGATGGCAGTTTCGCAGTCTTGGATTGCCTCGCGCACTTGGCCCAGTTCGCGCCGGTGGATGGCACTTTGCGTGAGTGCTGAAGTGCGGTCCTCCAGGGTAGTTGCCAGAGCAGCCGCCTTTTGGCTGGCCTCGAACCCCTTGCCATGCAAGGTCATCAGGTAGCAGCACTCTGCGAGCTTGATCCATGAAATGGCCTCCTGTGGGCGCAGCTTGCACACCTCTTCCAACAGGGGGAGTGCGTCCTGATTCTGTGCCTGCTCGATGAGCACGTTGGCATAGTTGATCAGCAACTCGGCATCTCCAGGCCAGTATGCATGGGCCTGACGGTAGGCCTGGAGCGCGGCTTCGAATTTGCGCTGCTTGCTCAATGCGAAACCCAGCAATCGGTGGGCTTTGAGGTCGCGGCTGTTTTTGCGCAGAACCTGACGGCACAGACGGGTGAGGAGGAGCCAGTCCGCGGCAACAAGCGCGGCATGCAGGCGGGATGCGTACTGTTCGGTGTTTTTGGTGTGCACGATGGCGCCGATCTACGAGCGGGGGGCATTGAAAGCAGTGTGCCATGTGCAAAGGGGCCCACTGGGCCCCTTGCTTTACGCAGCTTCACTGCCCGGTTGTGGGTCAGACCAACTATTTGAGCAGCGACAGCACACCTTGAGGGATCTGGTTAGCCTGGGCCACCATTGCCGTGCCGGCCTGTTGCAGAATCTGGGCGCGCGACAGGTTGGCCGTTTCGGCCGCAAAGTCGGCGTCTTGGATGCGCGAGCGCGATGCGGAGAGATTCTCCGACGTAATCTGCAGGCTGGAAATACTTGTCTCGAAGCGCGACTGCAAGGCGCCAAGCTTGGCGCGCTCGCCACTGATAAAGGCCAGGGCCGAGTCCACGGTCTTCAGTGCATTGGTGGCATTGCTGAAAGTCGTTACGTCCAGATCAGCCACCTTTTGCAGCGCCGAGCCAC
>ERZ1031516.51-NODE-51-length-18065-cov-7.464242_pt1 | contig 18065 bp, 13 predicted proteins | sample MGYA00518047_ERZ1031516 | MGnify/ENA primary metagenome ERZ1031516 (study PRJEB33718, sample SAMN03159945) | human skin metagenome | collected 2014-04-10 | study: EMG produced TPA metagenomics assembly of the PRJNA266117 data set (Human skin bacterial metagenome and... | reverse complement strand
GCTCGTCGGGCTCATAACCCGAAGGTCGTCGGTTCAAATCCGGCTCCCGCAACCAGATACTCAGAAAGGCCACTCAATCGAGTGGCCTTTTTGTTTTTCTGCCCTTTCGATTTAACTAGTTGATTAAAAAGCAAAAATCGATTGACACAAGTCTCATCCCGTATACAATTGACGCCGCGGGATGGAGCAGTCTGGTAGCTCGTCGGGCTCATAACCCGAAGGTCGTCGGTTCAAATCCGGCTCCCGCAACCACCTTCGAAACGAAAGCCCTGACAGTTCGCTGTCGGGGCTTTTGTTTATGGGCGATGAAAAATCAGCCTCGCCATCACACCCTAGGCTTATCGACTAATCTTTCCAGGTGCCTGCGATAGACACCTTGAAGCGCTTAGCTCAAGCTCATACATTGCTTGATACAAATTGGAACTTGGATTCCGCCCTTCAATCTGAGCCGCACTGCCCAAGAGGTATCCGATGCGCGCCAGCTCCGACGCTAGTGCTCCACCTTCCCTGCCCAAATCTCAACTTCTGCTCTGGCGCCAGCGCCTGGATCGATACCGTCAGCCTTTGGGGCTGAGTATCGCCCTGGCACTGTTCGTGATCGCCCTGCTCGCCTGCCGGCACCTGCTCGACGAGCTGGACCCCAGCGCGCTGCACGAATCCATCCTGGCCGTGCCCAAGCTGAATCTGTTCGGCGCCGTCGGCTTGACCGTGATCGGTTTCATCGCCCTGCTCGGCTATGAATGGTCGGCCAGCCGCTATGCCGGCGTCAGCCTGCCTGGCCGAACCCTGGCCACCGGCGGCTTCTGCGCCTTCGCCATCGGCAATGCGGTTGGCCTGTCGATGCTTTCCGGTGGCTCGATACGCTATCGGCTGTATGCCCGGCATGGCATCGGCGGCGTGGAAATTGCCCGCATGACGGTGTTCGCCAGCCTGTCTCTGGGCTGTACGCTACCGATTCTCGCAGCCCTCGCTGCACTGGCTGATCCGGCCGACGCCTCGGCCGCGCTGCGCCTGCCGCAACCGGTATTGATCGTCATCAGTCTCGCGCTGCTGGCACTCGGTGCTGGCCTGCTGCTGATGCTGCACCGCGCGCGCCTGGCCGAACGCCCCAATGCCGACTGCGTGACCGTACGGGTGAGCCGCCACCTGCTGCGTATGCCGGGCGCACGCCTGACCCTGCTGCAGGTGCTGATCACCCTGGTGGACGTCAGCGCCGCTGCTGGCGTGCTGTATCTGCTGCTGCCCGAGGCACCACCCTTCAGCACGTTCCTGCTGGTTTATCTGATCGCCCTGGCGGCCGGCGTGCTCAGTCACGTACCGGGTGGCGTCGGCGTATTCGAGGCGGTGCTGCTCGCCGCCTTCGCCAGCGAACTGGGCGCCGCGCCTCTGGCAGCGGCACTGCTGCTGTATCGCCTTATCTATATCGTTCTGCCGCTGTTGGTGGCTTGCCTGCTGTTGCTGGGCATGGAGCTGCGCCGCCTGATCAGCGCGCGTCAGGCAATCCGCGCTGCCAGCGGCCTGGCTGCGCCGATCCTTGCGCTGCTGGTGTTCATTTCCGGCATGGTGCTGCTGTTCTCTGGCGCCACACCAAGCCTGGACGAACGCCTGGAGATCCTCGACTTCCTGATCCCGCACCGCTTGATCGATGCCTCGCACTTTGGCGCCAGCCTGATTGGCCTGCTCTGCCTGCTGCTCGCCCAGGGCCTGCGTCGGCGCCTGTCGGCAGCCTGGGCAATGACCCTGGGCCTGCTGGTTATTGGTGCGATCCTGTCCCTGCTCAAGGGCTTCGACTGGGAAGAAGCCCTGCTGCTGAGTATCACCGCTGGCCTGTTGGCGCTGTTTCGCCCCTACTTCTATCGCCCCAGCCGGCTGATGGAGCTGCCCTTCTCGCCCTGGCACCTGGCGGCCAGCGCCTGCGTGCTCGGCGCCTCGATCTGGCTGCTGTTCTTCGCCTATCAGGACGTACCCTACGAGCACCAGCTGTGGTGGCAATTCGCGGTGAACGCCGATGCGCCACGGGGCCTGCGTGCCGCCCTGGGCTGCGTGTTGGTGCTTGGCGTGGTGTTCCTGGCGTGGCTATTGCGCGCTGCGCCGCCAGCCATCACCTTGCCGAGCAGCGAGGAGCTGGACCGTGCCGCACAGATCGTCAAGGCGTCCGACCAGGCCGATGGCGGCCTCGCCCTGACCGGTGACAAGGCGCTGCTGGTGCACCCGGAAGGCGACGCCTTTCTGATGTACTCGCGCCGTGCGCGCAGCATGATCGCGCTGTTCGACCCGATCGGTACGGCGCAGCGCCGCGCCGAGCTGGTGTGGCAGTTCCGCGACCTGTGCGACCGCCACCACACCCGCCCGGTGTTCTACCAAGTGCGTGCCGAAAACCTGCCGCTGTACATGGACATCGGCCTGACCGCCATCAAACTTGGCGAAGAAGCGCGGGTGGACCTCAACCGCTTCGAGCTGGAAAGCACCGGCAAGGCCATGAAGGACTTGCGTTACACCTGGAACCGCAGCCAGCGTGATGGCCTGATCCTGGAATTCCATGAGCCCGGCCAGGCACCGTTCGACGAGCTGCGCGCCATCTCCGATGCCTGGCTGGGCGGCAAGCAGATGCGCGAGAAAGGCTTCTCCCTGGGCCGTTTCGATCCGGCCTACCTGAACCGCTTCCGCATCGTCATCGCCCGGGTCGAGGGCCGCGCAGTGGCCTTTGCCAACCTGCTGGAAACCGACAGCCGCGGCCTGGCCACCCTGGATCTGATGCGCGTGCTGCCCGACGCGCCGAAGCTGACCATGGAGTTCCTCATGCTCGGCCTGATCCTGCACTTCAAGGCCGCCGGCTTCGCCCGCTTCAGCCTGGGCATGGTGCCGCTTTCCGGCCTGCAGCCACGCCGCGGCGCGCCGCTGACCCAGCGCCTTGGCGCGCTGGTGTTCAAACGTGGCGAGGCGTTCTACAACTTTCAGGGCCTGCGCCGCTTCAAGGACAAGTTCCAGCCTGACTGGGAACCGCGCTACATGGCCGTACCCGCCGGGCTCGACCCGCTGGTGGCACTGACCGACACCGCCGCGCTGATCGCCGGCGGCTTTACCGGACTGGTGAAACGCTGATGACCCGTACTGCCAAACGAGTACTCCCTCTCCTCGCGCTGCTGCTGGCCGTGGTTGCCGGCGGCCTGTATTTCTGGCTGCGCCCGCCGGCCGCCGCCAGCCTGGCGCACCACGCGCTGGCCTCAGGCGGCGACCTGCAGGTCGCCACGCCAGGCGGCAAGGTACACCGTCGCGTGCTGCTGGTGCTGCCGAACGATCAACTGCTCGGCGATGAAGAGCTGCTGGAACTGTCACAGTCCAACCACGCCGTTGTCGGCCAGTATCCGCTTACCCAGCAGAGCTGCGATGCGCAGAACAAGACCCTGCAGGACGCGGCCGCACAACTGGGCGGCCCGCTGAACCTGCTGGCCGGCAGCGACACCGCCGCCATGCTCGCCTGGCGCTGGCTCGCTACCCAGACTGACGACAAGGCCCAGGCGCTGTCCGTCGGCTTTTCCCTGGAAAAGTCTGATTGCGGCAACCCTCCGCCGGCAAGCAGCGGCCACGGCCACTGGCTGGCCGCCTGGAACGACAACCCGGATGACGCCACCGCGCGCTTCGTGCGCGAGCAGGCCAATGCCGAAACCCTGATTGGCGATTACGACACCGCGCCCAAGGCCCTGCTGATCGCCCAGTTACGCCGTCTGCTGCAAGGCGTCAGCGACGACCTGCCGGTGGTCGAGGTGCCCTCCACGCCGCCCGGCGATACCGTGAGCCTGTTCTACTCCGGCGACGGCGGCTGGCGCGATCTGGACAAGGCCGTGGCCGAGCAGATGGCCGAGCGCGGCTACCCGGTGGTCGGCGTCGATACGCTACGTTACTTCTGGCAGCGCAAGAGCCCGGACCAGGCGGCCAGCGACCTCTCCGAGATGATGCGCGAGTATCGCGAGAAGTGGCACGCCAAGCGTTTCGTACTGATCGGCTATTCGTTCGGCGCCGACGTGATGCCGGCGCTCTACAATCGCCTGCCCGACAGCGACAAGAAGCAGGTCGATGCCGTACTGCTGCTGGCTCTGGCGCGCAGCGGCGCCTTCGAGATTCGCGTAGAAGGCTGGCTGGGCAAGGACGCCGACGAAGCCGCCACCGGCCCGGAACTGATCAAGCTGCCGGCCGCGAAGGTGCTGTGCGTCTACGGCACCGAGGAAGCGCCGGAAAGCGGCTGCACCCAGGAGCAGAGCGTCGGCGAGAAACTCGAGCTGCCGGGCGGCCACCACTACGACGAGAACTACCCGGCGCTGGCCGAGCGCCTGATCGCTGCGATCAAGAAGCGCCAGCCCTGATAGCTGACTGGCTGCTCGACAGCCGCACAGCCAGCACCTAGGCTGTGCGGTTTTTGGCAGAGGTGGCGGCATGAGCAGGGAAACACTGGAACGCCAGCAGGTGCCCCTCTACCTGCTCGCCGTGCTGGTGGCCTGCATCGCGGGGCTGCTTGCCCCCGAACACGCCGCCAGCCTGCAACTGCTGATCACCCCGGCCATTGCCGTACTGATGTACGCAATGTTCCTGCAGATCCCCTTCCTCAAGCTGCGCGACGCCCTGATCGACCGGCGCTTCATGGCCGCCTTGCTGGTCGCCAACTTCATCCTCATCCCCCTGCTCGTCTGGCTGCTCACCCGCCCGCTCGCCAGCCACCCGGCCCTGTTGATCGGCGCCCTGCTGGTGCTGCTGACCCCGTGCATCGACTACGTGGTGGTCTTCACCCATATCGGCAAGGGCGACTCGCAGCGGCTGCTGGCCGCCACGCCCATCCTGCTGGTGCTGCAACTGGCCTTGCTGCCGCTGTACCTGGGGCTGATGCTTGGTGACTCGCTCGATGTACCGATTGCCAGCGCACCCTTTATCGAAGCCTTCCTGACCCTGATCATCGCGCCCCTGGTGTTGGCGGTGCTCACCGAAGCGGCGACGAAATCCTCGCGGGTCGTCAGGGCCTGGAACGCTGGCTGGGCCTGGCTGCCCGTGCCTGCCATGGCGGCCGTGCTGATGCTGGTGGTGGCCTCGCAGATCACGCCCATCGTGCGTGACATCGAGCGCTTGCTGCCCGTGCTGCCGATCTATCTCGCCTTCGTGTTGATCGCTCCGTTGATCGGTGCACTGACCGCGCGGCTGCTCCGCCTGCCGACCAGCACCGCGGTGTCCGTGACCTTCAGCGCCTCGACACGCAACTCGCTGGTGGTGCTGCCCCTGGCCATGGCGTTGCCCGCCGAACTCCGCGTGTTGGCGGCGGCCGCGATCATCACCCAGACACTGGTCGAGCTGATCGGCGAGCTGATCTACGTACGCGCCATTCCCGCCCTGGTCCGTCGCAGCGGGTGACCTATCACGGCAATACCCGGTTATTTCCCGCCGCACGGTAAAGATCAACTGGAAATACGGAAGAGGCGCCGCTAGAATTGCGCACTTTTTGACCAGAGGCGCCCAAAGCGCCCGGCCCGTCTTAGCCCTGAGGTTCACCTGCATGACCACCACCGCCACCCCGAAAGTTGGGTTCGTCTCCCTTGGCTGCCCGAAAGCCCTGGTCGATTCCGAACGCATCCTGACCCAACTGCGCATGGAAGGTTATGAGGTCGTGCCAACCTATCAGGACGCCGACGTGGTGGTGGTCAACACCTGCGGCTTCATCGACAGCGCCAAGGCCGAGTCCCTGGAAGTGATCGGTGAAGCCATCAAGGAAAACGGCAAGGTCATCGTCACCGGCTGCATGGGTGTCGAGGAAGGCAACATCCGTGACGTCCACCCCAGCGTGCTGTCCGTCACCGGCCCGCAGCAGTACGAGCAGGTGGTCAACGCCGTGCACGACGTGGTGCCGCCGCGCCAGGACCACAACCCGCTGATCGACCTGATCCCGCCGCAAGGCGTCAAGCTGACGCCGCGCCACTACGCCTACCTGAAGATTTCCGAAGGCTGCAACCACAGCTGCAGCTTCTGCATCATCCCCTCGATGCGCGGCAAGCTGGTCAGCCGCCCGGTCGGCGACGTATTGAACGAGGCCGAGCGCCTGGTCAAGGCCGGCGTCAAGGAACTGCTGGTGATCAGCCAGGACACCAGCGCCTACGGTGTCGACCTCAAGTACAAGACCGACTTCTGGAACGGCCAGCCGGTCAAGACGCGCATGAAAGAGCTCTGCGAGGCGCTCTCCAGCATGGGCGTGTGGGTGCGCCTGCACTACGTGTACCCCTACCCCAACGTCGACGACATCATCCCGCTGATGGCCGCCGGCAAATTGCTGCCGTACCTGGACATCCCGTTCCAGCACGCCAGCCCGCGCGTCCTCAAGCTGATGAAGCGCCCGGCCTTCGAAGACCGCACCCTGGCGCGCATCAAATCCTGGCGCGAACAGTGCCCGGACCTGACCATCCGCTCGACCTTCATCGTCGGCTTCCCCGGCGAAACCGAAGAAGACTTCCAGTACCTGCTCGACTGGCTGACCGAAGCCCAACTCGACCGCGTCGGCTGCTTCCAGTACTCGCCGGTAGAAGGCGCGCCCGCCAACGACCTGGACGTCGACATCGTGCCCGATGACGTCAAACAGGATCGCTGGGACCGCTTCATGGCCCACCAGCAGGCCATCAGCACCGCACGCCTGCAGATGAAGATCGGCCGCGAAATGGACGTACTGATCGACGAAGTCGACGACCAGGGCGCCGTTGCCCGCTCCTGGGCCGACGCCCCGGAAATCGACGGCAGCGTATTTATCGAAGGCACCGACTTCCAGCCGGGCGACAAGGTGCGCGTGCGTATCGTCGATGCCGATGAATACGATATGTGGGCCGAGCGGGTTTAAGCCCATCGCCTTAGAGCCTGTTCAAAGTCTGGCGAGCTAGAGCAATGCAAGGCCTAGGCGGCCCCACGAAAACAGGCGAGGACGCGGAGTTTACGAGCTGTAAATGAGCAGTCCGACTGGGCTGGCAATCCAGCCTGTTTTTAACGCCGCAGTGCCGACGCGCAGCAGACTTTAAACAGGTTCTTACAAAACGCCCACTGCGTCGCATGACCCAATGGGCGTTTTTGTATTAGCGCCATGGACATGGCCGGTACAAGCCGAGTAGTGTCTTGCCAGCCCCAACTGGCGCCGACGGTCTTCAACTCGTCACCGAAACGCTAAACGCTCAAATCGGATCTGCGCTGTGAGAAAACAAGGAATGTTGCCCACCTCCCCCTTTCGCATCGCCAAGTGGCATGGCTTAGCTCCAAGCCCGACGGCCCTTCTCGCTTTGCTCATCACCTGCTGCCCAGCCTTCGCTATCGCCGCCAACCCGAACATGGCAGGCGACTATGTGGGCGAGGTCGAAAACGCCGGCAAGCTGGACAAGGTCGTCACCTCTCTGCGCTGGAGCGGCAACGACACCTTGTCAGGCACCTATGTACTGACCGACCAGAATGGCGAAACCAAAGGCCGGCTCAAGGACTGCAAACGTCTGCACAGCCAGCTTCTGAAGTGCGTGTGGATAGACAAGTACGGCTACGGCCATCTCGAACTCAACTTCGATGACCGCTTCACGGAGTTTTATGGTGAATGGAGTTATCTTGGTAGTGGAGATAGGTATGTCTGGAACGGTATAAAGAAGCTGGACTAGCGGCTCCGATTTGACTCAAGAACTACTGCTATCGATACCTGAGAGCAATTCGCTGCCTTAGTTTACTGCGGGAAATTTACGAGCAAGCGCTAACCACACGCGTAAATCGTTCACTTCACTGTCAGGAAAATTTTAAAGCCCGCACCTCAACCAAACGTCAGAAGCCCAAAAAGGACAGGTGTCAGTCCAAAAAACGCTAACAATGCCAGTGACAGTAAAAATAGAGAACGACGAGTCAATTGATTTTGTGCTTAAGAAACTAAGCAGAAAAGTCAAAAGCGAAATGGATCGACGTTGGTATAAGCGCCGATATGGTTACTATGAGAAACCGTCCACGTTAAAGCGGAAGAGCAAAAAAATGAAGAAGCTTACAATCCAATCAGGTGGCACATTGTGGCTGAAAATTGGCTTGAAAGAGCAATTTTCAAGAAATGGTGGTTCGGCCGCCGGTCGTTAGTCGTGCAATTGGTTTTAAAAATCGGTTCAAAGCCGTTCACTTCGCTCAATGGGACCGGCCAAAGCCGACCACTCAACCAAATGTTGTGTATATGAATGAATACTCCACCACAATGACAATGCTTGCGCCTGAGTTGTTAATCCTTGCAGCAGGATTTTCTTTGTTTGGCATTGCATCGTTAATATTATCAATAAGGCAGCGCTCAGCTATTGCCTTTTCATCATTCGTATTTCTCATGCTCTGCGCCATTACAACGCTCACAAAATTCTCAATAATGGCGTTCATTCCAATGCAATGCCCTAATGGTCGGTGCAATCCAACAGAGCTCAACCAGCAAATCCTAAATTTCTCGTCTTTAATAGAGCCTTATTTGTTCCTGGCCGCAGCCATTTGTACAATAATTTACATCACAAAAAAGCAAAGACATAAACCGTGTGCAAATGCATAACAATTGGTTCAAACAGTTCGCTTCGCTCACTGGGACGGGCTAAAGCCCGCCCCTTAACCAAACGTTAGCCACCTAGTCGCCATGCGACATTACTTATGAAACTAGAAGAATTCGCAATCGAGTGGGTAAAAGCAATTGAGAACCTTGATCAAACGACAGGAATCCCATGGACTGAGTCGTTTTTGACCGATTTATGGCTCAAAGGTAAGCACGAGCAAATCTGGGAATTCATCGTCCACACATCCCAAAAGGATCTTCCTGAAAATGTGGCGGGCTACTTAGCTGCAGGGCCACTAGAAGATCTATTGGCAAGTGCTGGTCCAGTATTCATTGAGCGCGTAGAACTCCTTGCAAACTCAAATCAAAAATTCAAAACCCTACTACAGGGCGTTTGGAGAAATGAAATCGAAGAAGCCGTTTGGCTACGCATGCAAGCAATCCTTGCAAGCGGCTAACAAATGGTTCAAACCGTTCGCTTCGCTCACTGGGACGGGCTGAAGCCCGCCCCTTAACCAAACGTTAGCAGGCACAAGGAACGTTATGCCTAACCTTCAAGTTTTCTCCTGCATCATGCTTGCGTTGATCATAAGTACTCACGCGAGCGCCGCTACAGTATACGTGAACTCAGAAATGGCAGGAAAAAGCCAAGCGTTATCCGAGAAAGAGCTAAATAATCTGCACTATCGTGTAAAGCAAAAGGTACGCACCTTTGAGGGTGTAAAAGAGCACGAGTTTGAACAAACACCAACGGCGGGCTTGCGAGTTAAAGGCGGCTGGCTTGTGGGTAGCAACAGAGGGGAGTTTGGCGGTGAGCTGGCCTTCATAAGTGACACTGGCTCAAAAGAGATAGTCTTTAGTGACAATATCCATCGAATATACAATGCAAACAACTCGTTATTTGTCATCGCCGGGCTATCTCATTTGCTAACCAGCTCAGGAACAATATACAAGCTATCCCAAACACCTACTGGAATTCAGCATAAAACCCTGCACGAACTTGACGCAGAGCCTAACTATTCATTCCTAACCAGCAGCGGCGATATAGTAATTAACACAAGCACTAAAACTCTACTCTTGACCCCAGATGGCTCCCTCAAAGAAATTTCATGCAACAGCATTAAAAAACAAAAACACGCACCAGTAGGAGCCAGCTAACAATGCGCTCAACTGTCGCTCACTTCGTTCGCTGGACGTCCAAAAGCTACGCTTTTGTCCGCCAGTTAGCTTAATCGTTATATTTTAAAGCGCAATCGGAGAATTTGTGCATGATCGATATGATTTGGGGAACTATCTACTGGCTTCGAGATTACACTCACCCTATTGGATTTTCTTTAATTTTTCTCTCCAGTGTCTTGATCTACCTTTCTGGACATAGGCTCCCGGCGGTGCTATTTGCAACGTCTTCCATAGCTGTGGTTGTTACAACCTTAATGGCCTGGGCAACATATGATCCGACTCCGATAGAAGAAACTTTACCTGATGGCACATACCGAATGTCATTCTCAGAGAGCTGGTGGGAAAGCATTCAATATCCGGCATACATATGGGCCACTTTGATTACCTCCATAGCTTTCGTGATTTTATCTATTCAGCTATACAAAAACTCTTCAAGACCATAAAAAATGCACATTAGAAAACTCCAGAAGAGCTGGCACTCCAGTTCTCAACAATAAAAAACTGTATGTAGCGGTATAACAATTGGTTCAAATCGCTCGCTTCGCTCACTGGGACGGGCTAAAGCCCGCCCCTTAACCAAACGTTAGGTGCCCACTTCAATGAATTTCAAAATTGCGGCTCTATTGACTAGCTTGCTTTCTATAGTGTCCTGCGGCCCCAGTATTGATAACTCGAACGAAACAGTGGGCCTACATGTAATCTCCGGCTTTGGCGAAAAATATAGCTTTATTAGCAATAGTCCAAACGACATAGACATATCAAATACGATTGATAATCTAGATTGGGAAGGCGGTTTTCATCAGGTTATACTCGTCACCTCACCTGGAATTTCCATTGAGGTCGGCGGGAGCCTTGATCCCTCTGATGGTTTGTCGTCTGTTTATCGTGATCTAAACAAAGAAATTTACCGTGTCACAGTTGAGCCACCAGCCACTGTTGAGGAAATAAAAGCTATTCTCCTATCATTTCATTCTGGCGATAACAAATGGGAAAGCATGTATCAGTACGAATAGTGCACCTAACCAGTGGTTCAAACCGTTCGCTTCGTTCAATGGGACGGGCTAAAATCCGTCCCTTAACCAAACGTTAGAAGCAGTTACTTTTTTGGTGGTTTCATATGCACGGATGCATTAATTCATTTACTCGGCCGAACCTCACCGCAGCTGCAAGCTTTGAGCATCGGCGCACCAATCAGCTGAATGTCCGCAGCGTTTTGCAGTGGCCTTGCCGGCCCGTCGACGGAGCAAACGCCATTGACCGCCTCGCATTTCTTTAATCTGCCAACGCCCGCACGCTCATTGCCCACTATCTCGGCTCGGCTTGAGGTATATTTGGCGTCGCCTGCACATTCACTGCTCGATTTACCAGCGCATCTAACTAGTGGTTCAAGTCGCTCGCTTCGCTCGCTGGGACGGGCTAAAGCCCGCCCCTTAACCAAACGTTAGGTAGCAAAATGAGTAGTTTCGCTTACGAGGCAAAATGCGTAGTGATGGAGCAACCCGACGGTGATTTTCACCTTGTTGGTTTTGCCGATCAGAAGTTTGATACCCGTCTTTACCTGATGCTCCAACGGGCCCTCGAGCACGATGAGCAGGATCACGCCCTTGGCATGGATACGTATCACCTAGAGTGGTGCAGCCAGGATAAATCAGGATACGGCGGGATTTCTCGCTTTGAGCTCAGCCCAAATGGTGCTGACGTCACCTTTGAGCCGCAGGCTGCTGCAGCGCTAGACGAAATGGATCACCTGACTATCTCTTTCCACCTGAATCAGAGTGAGTTCTTGGCGCTACGCGAAGCCCTTGGTCACATATTCAGTGGTAGCGACTGCCTTAGCGTTGCTGGTGTCTAGAAACTTATTCAAACAGAAGCCACTTCATGGCGTCTTGATTCGAACGTTATCAACCAGAACAGATCCTGTGTCACAGCTCGACGCCCCTCATCGAAGCGGTATCGAGCGCAACCGGCCTGGCGGTACAAGCGCTGTGCGAGACCCATCCTGAAGACTTCTACTACCTGTCGCTTATCACCACTGGCAAAGGTCACGCGCAGTTCCGGCAGTGGACGGGCGCGGGAGCGGCTGATCATCAACCTGGAGGTCATGCCGCTGGACCGAACCAATACCGAGCGCGCCCTCAGGCTTAATCCGCCACCCGCATTCACACAGTGGCTGGCAGAACCCGCAGAGCGGTAGCGTAGATATTGTTGCCCTTATTTAGCTTCAGCCACTATGCCCACAACGCCGCAGAGCCTTTCAACTACATATGCGTGAGGTGCCATGAAGTACGTCGTATTCGTCAGTGACCAATCCTGCCCCGACGGTCTCTACACCGGCCCGGTCGCGCCGCAAGATGCGGACTATTTCACCCGCGGCGTAATCCCTCATCTGCAACCGCTGAGCGAAGAGGAGTACCTCGACGGGCCCGCCGCGATACTGCACACCGGTGCGCGTTACAGCTACCTACTCAGCGGCGAAGACATTTACTGGTGCGTGGAGTGGGAACCGGGTCTTGTCGTGGTGAAGTTCTCGCCCGATACCAAAATGGCCTGGGCCGCGTTGCGCTCCCCCGTGCCCAACTTCGGAGGCCGTGCCGCCCTGGAGGTCGACACGGCCCAATACGATGAAGACGACGAGAACCATCAATACAATCTGGTCTTCAGAAGCTGGGATGCGCAGTTCGACGAAGACCACAGAGTCTGGGGCGCCTTTGAACCCGCGTCGCCCGGCGAAGAGGCTGCGTTCAACGCGGCCACAAGGCACGCCAACACGCTTTCAGAGCAGGATCACTGCGACGACGAGGAACATCGTGAGCGCCTGCGGCGTTTTACTGCTCGCTGTGGCGAAGGCATCCGGGTCAGATATTGACGCCTGCCTGGCGCTCCCTGTCGACGCTGAGCGCCCCGAATATCGAGCCTCCGTGCAGCCCCTTTACATGAGATCAGACCCGTGTCGGAAAAATTACCCTGCAAGACCTGCGGCGCATTGATTCTTCCCACCACCGCATTGAGGACCGACGGCCTGTGCATGCCGTGCAAGCAAGGTAATCGGGAAAGCCTGGAGAAGTCGAAAGAGCGATCTCGCCAGCAGAGAGCCTACGACCCGCAGCGCGCCCACTGGCATCATCTGGTCGATAGAGCCCACGCCAGCGAGCAAGCGTTCGCGTCATTCACTCCAGAGGAAAAGCTCTACTACGCAGTCAGCGTATTAGAGGGCGAGGTGTACAACGGCGGCATGCACCAGTTCTTCAGTAACAGCTCCGGCGCGCTCTATGAGGAGACTGTCGAGGGGCTGAAGGAACTCGGCGCGACACAAGCATTGGCCCTGCTGCAACGTGCCGCGCAGGTGCTGTTCGGCAGCAACCAACCACCTGTTGACCGTCATGAACGCTGGCAGGCCATGCCGCTCTACCCGGAAGATGAAATGGCCACGCTCCCCGACTGGAGCATTGAGCTTGAGGAAATAGACAGGGCCTACTGGATGGACCCTGACGGTTTAAGCGAGAAACTGGAGGCCTACTTGAAAAACACCGGCTTGCTTAAGCCATTTGAAAAGCCTGCCAACTAGCGGACAGCCAAGTGGGGTGGGCAACGCGAAGCTTGTTCAGCGCGCTCTGCAAGCGACTGAGCGTTTAGGATCTAATATCGCCGCGGTGGATGGAAACAGCGTCATCCACCCTACCCTCACAGACAGCGACATAGCGGTAATCCATCGATGAGCATTTTCGAGCATTCCTGGACACGCACCTGGTCAGGCCTCGGCCTGCAGCCTGATGCCAATCTCTTCGAGGCGCTGATGGCTGCCTATGCGGAGCCTCAGCGCCGCTACCACTCCCTGCAGCATCTTGAGGAATGCCTGGGGCACTTCGAGCAGGTTCGTGAGTTGGCCGAGCATCCAGAAGAAGTCGAGATCGCCTTGTGGTTCCACGATGCCGTCTATGACGTTCGCGGCGCTACGAATGAGCGGCAGAGTGCCGACTGGGCTGTGCGTGCCCTGATGACCGGCAACGCATCGCGATCTACGCAGAACCGCGTCGAGCAACTGATCATGGCCACCCGGCACGATGCAGCGCCTGGGGATAGTGACGAGCGTCTGCTGGTCGATATCGACCTGTCGATTATCGGTGCTGCGCCCAAGCGCTTTGCCGAATACGACGGACAGATACGGGCTGAATACAGCTGGGTGCCTGAAGCCATCTACGTCATGAAGCGCAAAGCGGTGCTCAGCTCATTTCTGGCTCGCACGAGCATTTACAGCACGGCCTATTTCCGGGAGCGATACGAGACGCAGGCGCGTATCAACTTGAGCGCGGCGATTCATTCTTGAAGCCGTAGCAACAAAAACGCTCCCGCCGTCCATGTGGGAGCACTCACTCTACCTAGCGCCCAGCAAGCGCTTCCCTGCCTCCTTCCTTTTCTTCAGAGAGGTCTCCTGCACTCATCTCATCAGCACGCCTGCCCAGATACCAACCCAGCGCGCCCCAGAGCAACGCACAGCCCGCACCAACCAGCGCAACCGGCACCGCGCCTTGGCCAAGCAGATCGAGAAAGCTCTTCACCCAGCCGCTGAGCGCATCGCCGGCGCGATAGACCACGGTGTCGATGAAGTTCTTCGCCTTGTATTTGCTCTCCGCATCCAGCGGGGCGAAGAGCATTTCCCGGCCGGGGCGCACGAAGGCGTATTCGCCGATGCGCCGCACGATCATCAACGCCGCCAGCATGGCGAAGCTGGGCGCCAAGGCGAGGCCGATAAAGCCCACGCAGACCAGCAGCGGCACCATGGCCAAGAGCACCCGCACGCCCAGCTTGTGGGCTAAGCGCCCAGTGATGAACAGCTGCGACAGCAAGGCGCCGGCCTGCACGATCACATCGATAATGCCGAACACGCGGATCTGCGCATCGCGGTCCGGGAAGCGTTCAGCCACCAGGCGCGCCTGCTCGAAATACAGAAAGGTGGTCACCGTGGCGAGCAGCACCACGAAGGCGGCGATGGCCAGTAAGTAAGGCGACTGCAGCACCCGCGTCAGGCCGCTGAACGGGTTGCCGGCCACCGGTTTGCGCGAGCTCTCGGCCTTCACGGCGCCAGGTCGGCCGGCACCGCCGACTTCCCGCCAGCGCATCAGCGGCGCCTTGAGGGCCAGGGCGATGCCCAGCAATATGCCAGCCAGCAGCACCAGGCCGCTTTCGCCGACAACACCGACCAGCAACGCACTCATGGCCGGCCCGACCAGGCCGCCGACACTGGCGCCGGCCGCGATGAACGCGAACAGCCGCTTGGCCTGCTGGCTGTCGAACACGTCAGCCATCAGGCTCCAGGCCACCGACACCACGAACAGGTTGTAGACCGATATCCACACGTAGAACACCCGAGCCAGCCAGACGTTCTCCTCGTTCACCTGAAACAGCACGGCGAAGGCCAGCAGGTTCAGGCAGAAGAAGCCGTACACCCAGTCGACGAAGTGGATGCGTGGCACCCGCGAGCTGAGCCGGGCGAACAGCGGCACGGCCACCAGCATCACCACGAAGGTGGCGGTGAACAGCCATTGCAGGTTCTCGACCCCGGCCATGATGCCCATCGATTCGCGGATGGGCCGCAGCATGAAATAGCCGGAGAACAGGCAGAAGAACAGCGCGAAGCCGGCCAGTGCAGGCCCCAGCTCGTGGCGCTCGGCGTTGATGGCGGCGCCAAGGCGCCGCACCAGAATTGTGGGAAACATGATGGGCGCTCCTGGCGGTTGGTCAGCGGTAGTTCACGCCGGTCAGTTGCTCGGCGATCGTCCACAGGCGTGCAGCGGCCTCTATATCCTGAGCAACCGGCGGCACCGTGGCCAGGCCCAGGGGCCCGCGCTTTTCTTCCTCGCCGGTCGGGCCGTAATAGGCGCCGCCCCGGGCCTGGTGCGCGGTGGCGGCATACAGCGTCGGCAGCGCGCCCTGGGCGGCGGAGTGGTACTCGTCACGATCCTTGGCCCAGTTGCGGCCGAACTCGCTGTCCAGCCCCGGCCCGCGGGCGATCAGCTCGGTCACGGCCACGCCCGGGTGCGCGGCGATGCTCTGGATGCCCCAGCCCTGCTGCTCACTGCGACGTTGCAGCTCGAAGGCGAACATCAGCGTTGCCAGCTTGGACTGCGCATAGGAGACGTAGGGGTTGTAGGCCCGTTCAGACTGCAGGTCATCGAAGTCGATGTTGCCACGCAACACCGCGATGCTTGACAGGGTGACCACCCGTGGCGCAGTGCTTTTGCGCAGCAGCGGTAGCACATGGCCGGTCAGGGCGAAGTGCCCCAGGTAGTTGGTGGCCAGTTGCAGCTCATGGCCATCGGCCGAGGTTCTGCGCTCCGGCGGCGCCATGACCGCGGCATTGTTGATCAGCCCATCGAGGCGCGGCAGCTTGGCATTGAGGCGCTCGCCAAGGGCTTTCACCGAAGCCAGGTCGGCCAGGTCGACTTCCTCGAACTGCACCTGGGCGCCGCGGATTTCCTCCTTGATACGCGCCATCGCTTCCTTGCCACGCTGCGGGTTGCGGGCGGCGATCACCACTTCGGCGCCGGCGGCGGCCAGGGCCTTGGCATCTTCGAAACCCATGCCGCTGGTACCGCCGGTGACCAGGAAGATACGCCCGCTCTGGGACGGCATGTCGGCCAGGCTCCAGTCCGGCTTGGGTGCGCTTTGCTCGGCGGAAGCCGTGCCCGCCTCGAGGGCGAAGCCCAGGGTCAGGCTAAGGGTCGCCAGCCACTTGCGCCAGGCGGTGCCGGGGCTGGCCAGGGTGTCGGTTGATACGGTGGTGGTTGTCATTGTTCGGTCCTCTCGTCGGTGGGAAGTCCGACGGCTCGCAACAGCGGCGCGTCGACGAGAACCATTGTTCAACGGGCAGCACGCAACGATAAGCCGTATAAAACTGGACGCTGTGTACGCCCAGCCGTACGATCTGAACATCCCTTCGAGAGACCACCACGATGCGCCAGCCTAACCTGACGGACGTCGCCCTGTTTGCTGCCGTGGTCGAAGCCGGCGGTTTTCGAGTGGCGGCGCAGAAACGCGGCATGCCGGCATCGTCGATCAGCGATTGCGTACGCCGCCTGGAAAGCGATCTCGGCGTGCGCCTGCTCAACCGCACCACCCGCAGCGTGTACCCCACCGAGGTGGGCGCGCGGCTGCTGGAACGGTTGCGCCCGGCCCTCGCTGAAATCGCTGCGGCTTTCAGTGACCTCGACGACGAGGCGCAACAACCCGTGGGCACCCTGCGTCTCAACGTGCCGGTGCCCATCGCCCGTTTCGTGCTGCCGCGCCTGGTACCGGCCTTTCTCGAGTGCTACCCCGGCGTCAGCGTCGAGGTGACCATGGACAACACCTTTATCGACATGGTCGCCGCCGGCTTTGATGCCGGTGTGCGCTACGAGGAAAGCCTCGCCAAGGACATGATCGCCGTGCCCATCGGGCCACGCCGGCAGCGCTTCGTGGCCGGCGCATCGCCAAACTATCTCGAACGCCATGGCACGCCGCAGCACCCCCGCGACCTGCTCGAACACCGCCTGATCGGCCACCGTTTCGAAAGCGGCAAGCTGGGCGTCTGGGAGCTGGAAAACGACGGCGAGATCGTCCGCGTGCCGCCCCAGGGGCCGCTTTTGTCCTCCTCCCAGGATCTGGAAGTGGGCGCCGCGGTGGCCGGCGTCGGCATCATCTACACCTTCGAGGAATACCTCGGCCCGCTGTTCGAGCAGGGCGCGCTGGTGCCCGTGCTGGAGGACTGGTGGCAGGCGTTCGAGGGCCCGTACCTGTACTACCACGACCGCCGTCACGTGCCCTCGCCGCTGCGCGCCTTCGTGGATTTTCTCAAGGCCGAGAATGGGGGCTGAGCCACGTCGCCGGCTCGCGGTATCGCCACACCAGCAGCTCGGCTTATCATGCCGGCCATGATCAAAGATCCGTTCCAACGCCTGAACCTCGACCGCGAGGTGCTCAGCGTCAGCCAGCTCAACAACCGCGCGCGCCTGCTGCTCGAAGATGTCTTCGGCGGCATCTGGGTCGAGGGCGAGATTTCCAACCTGGCGCGCCCGGCCTCCGGCCATATCTACTTCACCCTCAAGGACAGCCAGGCCCAGGTACGCTGCGCGCTGTTCCGGCAGAACGCCGCACGGGTGCGCCAGGCGCTGCGCGACGGCCTGGCGGTCAAGGTGCGCGGCAAGGTCTCGCTGTTCGAGGGCCGTGGCGATTACCAGCTGATTCTCGACGCGGTGGAGCCCGCCGGCGATGGCGCCCTGCGCCTGGCCTTCGAGGCACTGAAGGAGAAGCTTGGCGCCGAAGGGCCTGTCTCTTATACACATCTCCGAGCCCA
>ERZ1031516.49-NODE-49-length-18294-cov-16.496902_pt1 | contig 18294 bp, 17 predicted proteins | sample MGYA00518047_ERZ1031516 | MGnify/ENA primary metagenome ERZ1031516 (study PRJEB33718, sample SAMN03159945) | human skin metagenome | collected 2014-04-10 | study: EMG produced TPA metagenomics assembly of the PRJNA266117 data set (Human skin bacterial metagenome... | reverse complement strand
TCTACACAAGGAGTATCGTCGGCAGCGTCAGATGTGTATAAGAGACAGGAGTGAATGAGTGAATGAGTGAAACGGTGATTCAGTGACTGATCGAGACACCGCGTACCGCGCGCGCAGCGTGTGCAGTGCGTACGCAAGAGAGATTCGCAAGCAATGAAGAATTCCTTTGAAACCTGGCTGCCCAGGCTGGTGGTGACCCCGGCGTTTGTGCTGGGTTTTGCCTTCATCTATGGCCTCATGGTGTGGAACGGCGTGCTCAGCCTCACCGCATCGCGCATGCTGCCCAACTACGAATGGGCGGGCCTGGCGCAGTACGAGCGCCTGTGGGAGATGGACCGCTGGTGGGTCGCCCTGAAGAACCTGGGCATTTTTGGCGTGGGCTATGTGGGCGGATCGCTGGTGATTGGTGTGGTGCTGGCCGTGCTGCTGGACCAGAAGATCCGCGCCGAGGGCGCGCTGCGCACCATCTATCTGTACCCCATGGCGCTGTCGTTCGTGGTGACCGGCACGGCCTGGAAGTGGCTGCTGAACCCCGGTCTGGGCATCGAAAAGATGGTGCGCGACTGGGGCTTCACGAACTTTGAGTTTGGCTGGCTGGTGGACACCGAGATGGCGATCTACTGCGTGGTCATCGCAGGCATCTGGCAAAGCGCCGGGTTTGCCATGGCGCTGTTCCTGGCCGGGCTGCGCGGCATTGACGACAGCATCATCAAGGCCGCGCAGGTCGATGGTGCCTCGCTGCCGCGCATCTACTGGCGCATCGTGCTGCCCGCGCTGCGGCCGGTGTTCTTCTCCACGCTCATGGTGCTGTCGCACCTGGCCATCAAGAGCTTTGATTTGGTGATGGCGCTGACGGCGGGCGGCCCCGGTTTTGCCACCGATGTGCCCGCCACCTTCATGTACACCATGTCGTTCTCGCGCGGGCAAATTGGTCTGGGCGCGGCCAGCGCCACCATGATGCTGGCCACCGTCGCGGCCCTGGTGATTCCTTACCTTTACAGCGAACTGCGGACCAAAGCCCATGACCGCTAAGCCCTCCTTGTTCCCTTCTGTGGGCCGCCTGCTGGTCTACACGGTGCTGGCCCTGGCCACCGCCTTCTTTCTGCTGCCGCTGTACGCGATGCTCGTCACGTCGTTCAAGGACGCCGAGGAAATCCGCAGCACCTCGCTGCTGGCACTGCCCGCTGCGCTCAACTGGTCGGCCTGGGGCACGGCATGGTCCAGCGCCTGCACGGGGGTGGACTGCAACGGCTTGCGCCCCTTCTTCTGGAACTCGGTGGCCATGGCCGTGCCAGCGGTGCTCATCTCTACCGTGTGGGGCGCGCTCAACGGCTATGTTCTGAGCCTGTGGAAGTTTCGCGGCAGCGACACGCTGTTTGGCCTGCTGCTGTTTGGCGTGTTCATGCCCTTCCAGGTCGTACTGCTGCCCATGAGCCAGGTGCTGGGCTGGCTGGGGCTGTCCAGCTCCATCACCGGGCTGGTGCTGGTGCACTGCCTGGCCGGGCTGGCGGGTACCACGCTGTTCTTTCGCAACTACTACGCGGCCATCCCCAAGGAGCTGGTGAATGCGGCACGCATGGATGGCGCGAGCTTCTGGCAGATCTTCTGGCGCATTGTGCTGCCGCTGTCCACGCCCATCGTCATGGTCACGCTGATCTGGCAGTTCACCAACATCTGGAACGACTTCTTGTTCGGCGTAGTGTTCTCGGGCACCGAGTCCAAGCCCATCACCGTGGGCCTGAACAACCTGGCCAACACCAGCAGCAGTGTGAAGGCCTACAACGTGGACATGGCGGCCGCCATCATCGCGGGCCTGCCCACGATGGTGATCTATGTGCTGGCGGGTAAATTTTTTGTGCGCGGGCTGACGGCCGGCGCGGTGAAGGGATAAATCATGGCGTCATCACTCGACATTGCAGGCATCAACAAGCGCTTTGGCAAGGGCGACAAAAGCGTGGAGGTGCTGCGCAAGGTGGACATCCACGTCGCGCCCGGCGAGTTCCTCATCCTCGTCGGCCCCTCGGGCTGCGGCAAGTCCACGCTGCTCAACATCATTGCGGGGCTGGACGAGCCCACCGAGGGCGAGATCCGCATTGGCGGCAAGAACGTGGTGGGCATGCCCCCGCGCGACCGCGACATCGCCATGGTGTTCCAGAGCTACGCGCTGTACCCCACGCTGAGCGTGGCCGACAACATCGGCTTTGCGCTGGAGATGCGCAAGATGCCCAAGGCCGAGCGCCAAAAGCGCATCAACGAAGTGGCCGCCATGCTGCAGATCAGCCACCTGCTGGACCGCCGGCCCAGCCAGCTGTCGGGCGGCCAGCGCCAGCGTGTGGCCATGGGGCGGGCGCTGGCGCGCCAGCCGCAGCTGTTCCTGTTCGACGAGCCGCTGTCCAACCTGGACGCCAAGCTGCGCGTGGAGATGCGCGCCGAGATCAAGCGCCTGCACCAGGCCAGCGGCATCACCAGCGTGTACGTCACGCACGACCAGGTCGAGGCCATGACGCTGGGCTCGCGCATCGCGGTGATGAAGGGCGGTGTTGTGCAGCAGCTGGGCACGCCGGACGACATCTACAACCGCCCGGCCAACACCTATGTGGCGACCTTCATCGGCTCGCCCACCATGAACCTGCTGCGCGGTGCGGCCACGGGGGGGCAGTTTGGCATCCAGGGCGCAGCATTGAACCTGGCAGCCCCCGCCAGTGCCAACGAGGTGCTGCTGGGCGTGCGCCCCGAGCACCTGGTGATGCAGGAGACGGCCCCGTGGCGCGGCCGGGTCAGCGTGGTGGAGCCCACAGGCCCCGACACCTATGTGATGGTGGACACGGCCGCAGGCAGCGTCACGCTGCGCACCGACGCCCAGACCCGCGTGCAGCCCGGCGATGCCGTGGGCCTGGCGGTAGAGCCCGCCAACGCCCACTGGTTTGACGCCAGCAGCGAGAATCGGCTGGCGTGAGCCGCGCGGCGCAAGCGCCGCCGGATCGTTGCATGTAGTGTGCTGTCCCGCAAATAGCTGCACATGAAATCGCGTCCTCACCCCCAGGGCTGCGTTGCAAATCCTCGCGATAGCGACGGCTATCACTGTGGTTTGCGCCTTGCTCTGGGCGCGATGTCATCGATTTCATTTCGTGCAGCTATTTGCGGGACAGCACACTGGCTGCTATTGAAACAATAGCTGCTAGCGCATGTTCTACTAGCGCTAGCAGCTGTTTTTGCTTAAAAACACCGCATGACACCCCTGCGCCTGCTGGCCGACATTGGCGGCACCAACATTCGCCTGGCCTGGCAAGACCAGCCCGATGGCCCCCTGCACGACACCCGTGTGCTGCCCTGCGCACAGTTCCCCACGGTGGACGCCGCACTGGCGGCCTACCTGGCCGAAGTGAACATCGCCACCCCGCGCGAGGCGGCGTTTGGCATCGCCAACCCGGTCACGGGCGACGCCATCCGCATGACCAACCACAGCTGGAGCTTTTCGCAGCGCGCCGTGCGCGAGGCGTTTGGTTTTGAGCGGCTGGTGGTCATCAACGACTTCACCGCACTCGCGCTGGCGCTGCCCCTGCTCACGCCCGAGCAGCTGCGCCCCGTGGGCGGCGGTGTGGCCGTGCCGGGCGCTGCGATTGCGCTGCTGGGCCCGGGCACGGGCCTGGGCGTGTCGGGCCTGGTGTTTCCGCCCGGCTCCAGCCTGGGGGTGCCGCTGTCCGGCGAGGGCGGCCATGTCACGCTGGCCGCGCAGACCCAGCGCGAATTCGAGGTGCTGGGCATCCTGCAAGAGCGCTACGGTCATGTGTCGGCCGAGCGCGCTGTGTGTGGTGCCGGGCTGGTGGACCTGTACCACGCGCTGCGCCGGCTGGCCCAGCGCGGTGGCAAGGAAGTCAGCTCGGCCGCACAGGTCACCGAGCTGGCGCTGCAGGCCAACGACCCGCTGGCGCTGGAGGCGCTGGAGCTGTTCTGCGGCTTTCTGGGCAGTGTGGCGGGCAACCTGGCGCTCACGCTGGGTGCGCGCGGTGGCGTGTACCTGGGCGGCGGCATGGTGCCGCGACTGGGCACGTGGTTTGACCAGTCCCCGTTCCGCGCACGGTTTGAATCCAAAGGGCGCTTCCAGTCCTATCTGGCGACCATTCCCTGCTGGGTCATCGACCCCAGCGCCACGCCCGCGCTGTTTGGCGCATCGCGCGCGCTGGACATTGCGGGCTCGGACGCATGAGCAGCAACAGCGCACCACCGCCCACGCTCCGGCCCACCGGTGTGCACCACGTGGCCATCATCGCCAGCGACTACGCCCGCTCCCGCCGCTTCTACACCGAGGTGCTGGGCTTGCAGGTGGTGCACGAGCACTACCGCGCCGAGCGGCAGTCGTACAAGCTCGACCTGCAACTGCCCGATGGCACGCAGGTGGAGCTGTTTTCCTTTCCCGAGCCGCCTGCGCGCCCGTCCTACCCCGAGGCCTGTGGCCTGCGCCACCTGGCCCTGCGCGTAGCCGACATGGCGGCCAGTGTCGCTGCCCTGGCGGCACATGGCGTGGCCGTGGAGCCGGTGCGCACGGACCCGTTCACCGGGGCGCTGTTCACCTTTTTTGCCGACCCGGACGGGTTGCCGATCGAGCTGGTGGAAGAGGGCAGGGCGCGGTAACCTGCACATCGCTGCAACGCCACAGCAACACGGAGTGGCCATTGCGCTGGCGCAGAGAGTGCGGACCTGCCCCCCTGGATACGGCCCTATGTCAACCACGCCTTGACGCGCGCCGACAACGCCTCGGTGCTAATGCCGTAGCGGTCGTGCAGCGTGGGCAGGGCCCCCGCATCCAGGTAGGCATCTGGTAGCCCCGCCAGGCGGAACCGCGCGGGCTGTACGCCGTTTTGCAGCAGCGCGCTGGCCACAGACTCGCCCAGGCCGCCAACCACCGAATGGTTCTCGGCCACCACCACCAGGCGCGGCTTGCGCTGCACCTCGGCCAGGATGGTCGCAACATCGAGTGGCTTGATGGTGGGGCAGTGCATCACGCCCACGCCGATGTGGTCGGCCTGCAGCGCCTTGGCCACCTCGAGCGCGCGCATGGTCAGGAAGCCGCTGGAGATGATGAGCACCTCGTCGCCATCCACCAGGCGCTTGGCCTTGCCCAGCTCAAACTGGTAGTCGTACTCGTCCAGTACCAGCGGCACATTGCCTCGCAAAAGGCGCATGTAGACGGGGCCGTTGTGGGCAGCCATTTGCGGCACGGCCTGCTCGATGTCGAGGGCATCGCAGGGGTCGATGATGGTCAGGCCCGGGATGCCGCGCATCATGGCCAGGTCTTCGGTGGCCTGGTGGCTGGGGCCATAGCCGGTGGTCAGGCCGGGCAGCGCGCAGCACATCTTCACGTTCAGGTTTTCTTCGGCGATCACCTGGTGGATGAAGTCGTACGCGCGGCGCGTGCCGAACACGGCGTAGGTGGTGGCAAAGGGAATCAACCCTTCTTTGGCCATGCCGCCCGCAGCGCCCATCAGCAGCTGCTCGGCCATGCCCATCTGGTAGAAGCGCTCCGGGTAGGCCTGCGCAAACAGGTGCAGGTCGGTGTACTTGGCCAGGTCGGCGGTCATTCCCACGATCTCGGGGCGGGTGGCGGCCAGTTCGACCAGCGCCTTGCCAAACGGTGCAGCCTTGACGCGCTGCCCTTCGCCCGCAATGGAGGCAATCATGGCGGAGGTGGTCAGGCGCGGTTTTTTCTCGGCAACGGTGTTCATGCGGCGGCTCCTTCGGGGGCGTTCTGGTCGAGGATGGCGAGGGCCTGCTGCCACTCGGGCGGATCGACACGGATGAAGTGGTTCTTGTCACGCGTCTCCAGGAAGGGCACGCCCTTGCCCATCAACGTGTTGAACAGGATCACACGCGGCTTGGGCTCTGTCAGATTTCGCGCGGTGTCAAAGGCCGCCAGTACGGCAGCCAGGTCGTTGCCATCGATGCGCTGCACATGCCAGCCGAAGGCCAGCCATTTGTCGGCCAGCGGCTCGAAGCCCAGCACTTTGCTGCTGGGGCCGTCAGCTTGCTGGTTGTTGATATCCACCAGACAGATCAGGTTGTCGAGCTGGTGGTGGGCCGCCGACATGGCGGCCTCCCAGGTCGAGCCTTCGTCCAGCTCGCCGTCGCTCATGGAGTTGTAGACGAACGCGGGGTTTTTCTTCTGCTTGAGGCCCAGCGCCATGCCCACACCGATCACCAGGCCTTGGCCCAGCGAGCCGCCCGAGATTTCCATGCCCGGTGTGTATGTGGCCATACCGCTCATGGGCAGGCGGCTGTCGTCGCTGCCGTAGGTTTCCAGTTCCTCCTGCGGAATCACGCCGGCTTCGATCAGCGCTGCATAGTGGGCGATGGCGTAGTGGCCGTGCGAGAGCAGGAAGCGGTCGCGCCCCTCCCAAGTGGGGTTTTGGGGTTGCAGGTTCAGCGCATGGCCGTAGGCCACGGCCAGCACATCGGCCCAGCCCAAGGCCTGGCCGATGTAGCCCTGGCCCTGAACCTCACCCATGCGAACGGCGTAGCGGCGGATGCGATGGGCGCACCGGGCCAGCGCCTGCAGTTTGTCTGCGGCGGAAGTCATGGAGTTCTCCTGTGTGAAAGCGGGGAAGAAAAGCGGTCAGCGAAGGATCGAGGCCGGCACGTAAGACACCAGCGCCAGCACCAAGAAGGCCACGAAGTAAAACGGCCCCAGCTCGCGCACCGTCTGGCCCACCTTGACCTTGGCCAGTGCGCTGGTGATGAACAGCGTGGTGCCCACGGGCGGGGTGTACAGGCCTACAGCCAGGTTCACCACCATCATGATTCCCAGCTGCACCGGGTCCATGCCAATGCTTTCGGCCAGGGGCAGGAACACCGGGGTCAGCAGCAACACGGCGGCGGGCAGGTCGATGAACATGCCGATGAACAGCATCAGCAGGTTCATGATCAGGATCACGATCCAGCCCTGGCTCACGTTCTGCTGAATCCAGTGGGCCACGCCCGTGGGCATCTGGTCGTAGGTCAGCAGCCAGCCGATGGCGGCAGAGGCCATGATCACCAGCAGCACCACGCCGGTCGCCAGGCCCGCATGCACCACGGCATCGTTCAGGCGCTTGAGCGACAGGTCGCGGTACACCACCACCGACACCGCAGCGGCGTACAGCGTGGACAACACGGCCACCTCGGTGGGTGTGGCAATGCCAAAGCGCAGGAACAACACGATCAGCACCGGCAGAAGCAGCGCGGGCGACGAGTACAGCAGGTGCACGCGGAATTCACTCCAGTTGATGGGGGTGGTGTCGCGTGGGAAGTTGCGGCGCTTGCCGACCCACCAGCACATGAACATAAAGCCCACGCACATCAGGATGCCGGGCAGGATGCCCGCGACAAACAGTGCCGCAATGGAGGCATTGGCCGTCAGGGCGAACAGAATCATCGGGATCGAGGGCGGGATCAGGATGTCGATGGTGGCCGCTGCAGCCAGCGTGGCGGCAGAAAAAGCGGGCGGATAGCCCAGGCGCTTGTGCCAGGGAATCAGCAGCGAGCCGATGGCCGAGGCATCGGCCACGGCCGAACCTGACACACCGCCGAACAGCGTGGACGACAGTACGCCCACCTGTGCGGGCCCGCCGTGAACGCGACCGATCAGCGTGCTGAGCACGCCCACCAGCGCAGCCCCCAGGCGCCCGCCCATCATGAGCGAGCCGGTGAGCATGAAAAACGGGATCGCGATCAGCGGAAAGCTCTGCACCTGCGCCACCATCTGCTGCACCAGCAGGTCGAGCGGCACGCGGTCGGATGTGGCGGCGGCGGTCATGGCCGCGACCAGCAGCGCATGGGCGATGGGCATGGCCAGCACGGCCGCACCGAGAAAGACAAAAAGAATGAGGGCACTCATGGTGAGATCCTTGGCAGGGGGGCGGGGCTTACCAGTGCGCCTCGGGCACGGCGGTCTCGGCATCGGGCGCGCTGGGCACCGGTGGCGTGGCCCAGGCGTTCCAGGCTGACTTGAGCGCCAGCAGCGCCAGCATCACCAGCCCACCCATCACGCAGCCATAGGTGAGCGACCCGGGTACCTGCAGGATGGGCGACTTCTCGTCGTGGACGATCTCCAGCATCTGAAAGGTGGCGCGGGCGAGCGTGCCGTACAGCGCTGCCACCACCAGCCAGCTGCCGATGGCCGCCCAGCGGCGCAGCGCGGGGGGCATGGCGTCCATCAGAAAGCTGGTGGTGATGTGGGCACCGTGCGCTGCCGCCAGCACTACGCCAGACATGACCAGCCACGGAAACAGCAGCTCCGGCACCTCATTGGCCCATTGCAGGCTGGTGCCGGTGGCGTAGCGCAACACGGTGTTGGCCACCAGGATGATGAAGATGACGGACGTGCTGATCCACAGCAGCACTCGGCATACGCCGACAACGGCCCATTCGATGAGGTTCATCGGGAGACTCCTTGGGCTGCAGGGCCGGGGCCCGTGCAGCGGCTTCGGGGAAATGAGGACAGGCGCCGCAGCGCCCCGAACGATCAGCGCGCGGCGGCGATGACTTTCTTGAGGTACGGGCCGATGGGCGTGGTCAGCCACTTGGCGTCCACCGCAGCCGTGGCCTTGGCAAATGCGGCCTTGTCCACCGTGGTCACTTGCACGCCCTTGGCCTTGAGGTCGTCCAGCAGCTTGTCGTCGGCCTCTTGCGACATCTTGCGCTGCAGTGCCGTGGCCTCTGCTGCCGCTTCGGTCACGGCCTTGCGGTCCGCGTCGGACAGGCGGTCCCAGGTGCGCTTGCTCATCAGGAACGGCGTCATCTGGAACATGTGGCTCGTCAGTGCCAGGTGCTTTTGCACTTCGTACAGCTTGCTGGCGTGGATGTTGACCAGCGGGTTCTCCTGCCCATCGACCACGCCCTGCTGCAGCGCCACGTACAGCTCGGCAAACTTGATCTGCTGTGCCTCGGCACCCAGCGCTTGCATGATGTCCACCAGCACTGCGTCAGGCGGGGTGCGCATCTTCAAGCCCTTCATGTCTTCGACCTTGGTGATGGGGCGTTTGCTGTTGGTCATGTGGCGGATGCCGTTGTCCCAATAGCCCAGCACCACCATGCCCTTGTCGGCCGACTTCTGTGCCAGCTCCTGGCCCAGTGGGCCGTCAAGCAGCTTGAACGCCTGCGCGGGGGTGGAGAACATGAATGGCATGCCGTAGGCGGCGTACTCGGGCACAGCCACCGACACGGCGCCTTGCGAGTTCGCCGTCATGTCCAGCGCGCCGGTGCGCACGGCCGTGACCATGGCGGCGTCGTCACCCAGCTGCGCGGAGGGCGCCACCTGTACCTCGAAGCGGCCTGCGGTCTTGGCCTTGAGGGTTTCGGCGAATTTGACAGCGGCCTCGTGGCGCGGATTGCCGGGGGCAGCGCCATGGCCCAGCGTGAGCTTCATGGTCTGCGCCTGCGCGAGCCCGGGCAGTGCCACCGCCAAAGCAGCGGCTGTCAGCAGGGTGCGGGTGAAGGTTTTGCGTTGCATGGTTTGTCTCCTGGTTTATGTTTGTTGAGAGGTCGTGAGGGCGGTCAGTGGATCAGCATGCCGCCGTTCACATCGAGCGTGATGCCGGTGCAATAAGTCGAAAGCGGGCTGGCGAGAAACACGCAGGCTCCGGCAATGTCATCGGCCCGGCCCAGGCGCGCCAGCGGAATGGTCTCTGCGATCTCGGCCTTCTTCTCTTCGGTCAGCTTGCCCTTGATGATGTCCGTGCCGATCAGGCCGGGGGTGATGCAGTTGACGCGGATGTTCTCGGGGCCAAACTCGCGGGCCATGGCGCGGGCCAGGCCCAGCACACCTGCCTTGGCGGCCGAGTAGTGGGGCCCGCCCAGAATGCCGCCGCCGCGCTGGGCCGACACCGACGAGATGCAGATGATGGAGCCGCTTTGCTGTGCACGCAGCGTGGGCAGCACAGCCTGGGACATGTACAGCGTGCCACGCAGGCTGACGTTGAGAATGCGGTCGTAGTCGGCGCCCGTGATCTCCAGCGTCTTGACGGGCTGGGTGATGCCCGCGTTGTTGACCAGCGTGTCGATGCGGCCGAAATGGGCATGCACCTGGGCGGCGGCGGCATCGCACGATGCCTTGTCGGTCACATCGGCCACCAGGCCCAGGTGACCCTCGCCCAGCCGCGCGGCGGCGCCCGCTGGGTCGGCACCTTCGAGGTCGAGGATCGCGACCTTGGCCCCTTGCTCGGCCATCAAACGGGCGGTGGCAAACCCGAGGCCATTGATACCAGCCCCTCCGGTAATGATGGCAACCTGGTTCTTGAGCAGCATGTGTCTTGTCTCCTGTGGTGTGAAGTCGTCAGGAGGCGCGGACGCTGCCCGTGGGGCGGCTGTCAAAGCGATGTCTCCTGTTCTGAGAGCCGATTCTCAAAGCCGCTCAAGATGATGACAAGCGATGAATCATCAGCGTAAGATGACATTCCGTCATCTAACGTCAGGGTTCACCCCATGCCCACCTTGCCGCCCATTGCCAATCTGCAGGCCTTCGAGGCCGTGGCACGCCGCCGCAGCTTTGCACTGGCAGCGGCGGAGTTGAACCTCACGGCCTCGGCCATCAGTCACCAGGTTTCGCGACTGGAGGCACAGCTGGACATCCGCCTGTTCGAACGCAGCGCCCACGGGGTGCGCCTGAGCCCTGCGGGCGAGCATTACCTGATGCACGTGGGTGCAGCGCTCAACGCCATCGCCACGGCCACGGACGATCTGCGTCATGGCATCCGCAACAGCCTGTATGTGCACTCGGCACCCAGCATTGCCAGTCTGTGGCTCATGCCGCGCCTGCACCACTTTGCACAGGCCTACCCGGAGATATCGCTCAACCTCTCGGCCGCCCACACACCCAGCGATTTCGCACTGGGCCAGGCCGACATCGACATCCGCTACGGCATTCCGCAGTGGGGCGATCTGGTGGTGGAGCCGCTGTTCGAGGAGGCGATCGTGCCGCTGGCCAGCCCGGCCTTCATCAAGGCGCACAAGCTCAAGCGCGCAGAGCAGTTGCTGGACCTGCCGCTGATCCAAAGCAACGTCAGCATCGTGCAGTGGTCCGACTGGTTTGGCCGGTTCACCAAGCTGCGGGCACCCGACCGTTTCTCCCTGCGGTTTGACCGCGCCCAGATGTCCCTGGACGCCGCCACACAGGGCCTGGGCGTGGCGCTAGAGAGCGCCGTCAACGCGGGTGGGCACCTGGCCGATGGCAGGCTGAAGGCCCCGTTCGGCATGGACCAGGCCGTGCGGGTGAAGGCGCATTTCGCGGTGTACCCCGAGCGGCACGCCAAGCGCCCGGCGGTGGAGGCATTTTTGTCGTGGCTGCACAGCGAGGCTGCGCAGACCTGAAGAAAACAAGGCCCAGCGATCGGGGCTGCGAATGTCTGCAGCCACCGGTGGCGAGGCTCTCACATCTCCTCGCTCCAGCAATACCCGTCGCGCGCAATCATCGCGCTGGCCGCACGCGGGCCCCAGCTACCGGCAGGGTAGGGGCGGGGGCCTGCCGGGTCGTTCTTCCAGTATTGCAGGATGGGTTCCACCCAGCGCCAGGCTTCTTCCTGCTCATCGCTGCGTACAAACAGGTTCAGGCGGCCGGCGATCACGTCGAGCAGCAGGCGCTCGTAGGCGCCTACGCGTTCGGTGCCAAAGCGCTGGTCAAAGTCCAGGTTCAGGTGCACTTGCGACAGGGCGGGCTCGGTCTGGTGCTGGGCCGCGCCCTGGGCCATCAGGTGCAGCTCTAGCCCGTCCTTGGGCTGCAGGTTGATCACCAGGCGGTTGGCGGCGCCTGCGGGCGTCTTGAAAATGGGGTGGGGCACTGGGCGGAAGTTGATGACGATGTGCGCATCGCGCCCCGCCAGCCGCTTGCCGGTGCGGATGTAGAACGGCACACCGGCCCAGCGCCAGTTGCTGATCTCGGTGCGCAGCGCCACAAAGGTTTCGGTGGTGCTGCTGGCGGCCACGCCTTTCTCTTGCACGTAGCCGGGCACGGGCTGGCCCTGGTGGTTGCCGGCCGCGTACTGCCCACGGATCACGTGCTGGCCGATGGTCTCCAGCGTCCAGGGCTTGAGCGACTGCAGCACCTTGAGCTTTTCGTCGCGGATCGCGTTGGCGCTGGAGTTGATGGGCGGCTCCATGCCGATGGCGCACAGCAGCTGCAGCGCATGGTTTTGCACCATGTCGCGCAGCGCGCCGGTTTGGTCATAGAACGCGCCGCGCGACTCCACGCCCAGCTCTTCGGCAATCGTGATCTGGATGTTGGCAATCGTCTCGCGGCGCCACAGGGGTTCGAACAGCGCGTTGCCAAAGCGCAGCGCAAACAGGTTCTGCACCGAGGGCTTGCCCAGGTAGTGGTCGATGCGGAAGACCTGTTCTTCCTTGAGCACGCGACGCAGAGTGTCGTTGATGGCCTGGTTGGACTGCAGGTCGTGGCCCAGGGGCTTTTCCAGCACCACGCGGGTGGTGGGGCCGTTCAGGCCCACGGCGGCGATCTGCTCGCACACGTTGGTGAACAGGCTGGGCGCGGTCGCCACGTACATCACCACCGAGTCGGCGCCGCGCGCTTTCAGCGTCTCGGCCAGGCGCTCGTAGTCCTGGGTTTTGGACAGGTCCATGCGCAGGTAATGCAGCAGTGCCGCGAAGCGTGCAAACTCGTCCGGGCTGGGGCGCTTGGCCAGTTCCACGCTGTCGAACCGCGACTGGATCAGGCTGCGGTATTGTTCGTCGCTCAGGTCGTCGCGTGCGACCGCGATGATGCGCCCCCCCTCAGGCAGCGTGCCATGTCGGAATGCCTGAAACAATGCGGGCATGAGCTTGCGCCAGGCAAGGTCGCCGGTGCCGCCGAACAGGACGAGGTCAAAACTCATGGTGTCTCCGTGATGGGGTGGTTCGTTTTGTTGCGTGGGATTGTAATCACGTTACATGATTTTCCAAAGAATGCTGCCTTGTTACTACTGCGTGTAACTCAAAAGAACCTGCCAATAAGCCATTTGATTGTGTAATCAAGTTACTATCTCGGCGCTTTTCACCCTACCTGTTTGATGACCATGCCCCTCCGTTGCGACCAGTCTGCGCTGTGGCCCCAGTTGGCCGCCCACTACGCCTCCCATGGCCAGCACCTGGACATGCGCCAGGCGTTTGCGCAGGACGCCCAGCGGTTTGCCGCCTTCAGCCAGTCGGCCCCGCATGTGTTTGCCGACCTGTCCAAGAACCTGTGGGACCGCGATACCGAAGCGTTGCTGCTGGACCTGGCCCGCGACTGCGGCCTGGTGCAACACCGCGATGCGATGTTTGCTGGCGAGGCCATCAACACCACCGAAAACCGCTCCGTGCTGCACACGCTGCTGCGCCGCCCTGCAGGCGTGGCCCTGCCCGGTGATGTGCCCGAGACCGCGCAGCGCCTGGCCGATGTGCACCACACGCTTGACGCCATGCTGCAGTACGCCGAGCGGGTGCGCAGCGACGCAGCCATCACCGACGTGGTGAACATCGGCATCGGCGGGTCGGACCTGGGCCCGCACATGGCCGTGCGTGCGCTGGAAGAGTTCCGCATCCCCGGCAAGCGCTTTCACTTTGTGTCGAACGTGGACGGGTACGAGCTGCACCATGTGCTCAAGGGCCTGCGGCCCGAGAGCACGCTGTTCCTCATCGCGTCCAAAACCTTCACCACGGCCGAGACCATGACCAACGCGCGCTCGGCGCTCGCGTGGTTTGCTGCCCAGGGCGGTCGCGATGTAGCCCGCCACTTTGCGGCGCTCACCACCAACATCGAAGCCGCTGGCGCCTTGGGCATCACCACCACCTTCGGTTTCTGGGACTGGGTGGGTGGCCGCTACTCGCTGTGGTCGGCCATTGGCCTGCCGATTGCCATCGCCATCGGTGCGCAAGGCTTCCGCGACTTCCTCGCGGGCGCGCATGCCATGGACGAGCATTTCCGCACCGCGCCGCTGGCGCAGAACCTGCCCGTGCGCCTGGGCCTGCTCGATGTCTGGTACCGCAACTTCCACGGCTTCACCAGCCGCTGCATCGCGCCGTACCACGCGGCGCTGGGCCGCTACTCGGCCTACCTGCAGCAGCTGGAGATGGAAAGCAACGGCAAGCGCGTGGCGCAAGACGGCAGCACGCTGGCGTGCGTGACGTCGCCCGTGCTGTGGGGCGAGCCCGGCACCAATGGTCAGCACGCGTTCTTCCAGATGCTGCACCAGGGCGCCGACGTGCTGCCGCTGGAGATCGTGGCCGTGCGCAAGGCATCACACCCCCTACCCGGCCACCAGCAAAAGCTGCTGGCCAACGCGCTGGCGCAAACGCAAGCACTGATGATGGGCAAGGCCAGCGATGACGGCCACCGGCACTTTCCGGGCAACCGCCCCAGCACGCTGATGCTGCTCGAATCCCTTACCCCCACTTCGTTGGGCGCATTGATTGCGCTGCAGGAGCATCGCGTGTTTGTGAGCGGCAGCTTGTGGGGCATCAACAGCTTTGACCAATGGGGCGTGGAGTTGGGCAAGGTGCTGGCCAAAGACATCGAGGCGCGCCTGGAAAGCGGTGACGTGGCCGAGCTCGATGGCTCCACGGCGGGCTTGCTGGGCCTGCTGCGCAACGCGGACTGACCCTCACGGAACTGCACCGTCCTCGGGGTAGCGCTGGCGCGAGACCAGGCGCCCCACCGGCAGAAACCAGCGCGGTTTCTTGCCCACAGCCCACAGATCAGGAGACACATGCCATGGCGATTCCGCCACTGCCAAACTTCCGCTCCGCTGCCTTTTTGCGCCAGCATCTGCGTAAAACCATGGCGTTCTACGACCCCGTGGCCACCGACCCGAGCGGCGGGCAGTTCCATTTCTTTCTGGACGATGGCACGGTCTACAACCCTCGCACCCGCCACCTCGTCAGCGCCACTCGTTTTGTGGTCACCCAAGCCATGCTTTACCGCACCACGGGCGAGGCGCGTTACCAGGTGGGCATGCGGCATGCGCTCACGTTTCTGCGCACCGCGTTTCTCGACCCTGCCACGGGCGGCTATGCGTGGCTGATCGACTGGCAAGATGGCCGCGCCACCATACAAGACGCCACACGCCACTGCTACGGCATGGCCTTTGTGATGCTGGCCTATGCGCGCGCTTACGAGGCCGGAGTGCCCGAGGCCCGGAATTGGCTGGCTGAGGCTTTTCAAACGACTGAGAAGCATTTCTGGCAACCCGCCGCAGGCCTGTATGCCGACGAGGCCAGCCCTGACTGGCAACTCACCAGTTACCGGGGCCAGAACGCCAACATGCACGCCTGCGAGGCCATGATTTCGGCCTTCCGTGCCACGGGCGAGCATCGCTACATCGAGCGTGCGGAGCAACTCGCACAAGGCATCTGCCAGCGGCAGGCCGCGCTGTCCACCGCCGCCCTCGCTCCCGCCGCTGAACGGTGGGTGTGGGAACACTTCCACGCCGACTGGTCCGTGGACTGGGACTACAACCGCCACGACCGCAGCAACATCTTCCGCCCCTGGGGCTACCAGATCGGCCACCAGACCGAATGGGCCAAGCTGCTGCTGCAACTCGACGCCTTGCTGCCCGCCGACTGGCACCTGCCCTGTGCGCAGCGCCTGTTCGATACCGCTGTGGAGCGGGGCTGGGATGCCGAGCACGGCGGCCTGTACTACGGCATGGCGCCCGACGGCAGCATCTGCGACGACGGCAAATACCACTGGGTGCAGGCCGAGAGCATGGCGGCTGCAGCGGTGCTTGCTGTTCGCACGGGGGATGCGCGCTACTGGCAGTGGTACAACCGCATCTGGACCTACGGCTGGGTCCACTTTGTGGACCACGAACATGGCGCGTGGTTTCGCATCCTGCACCGCAACAACCGCAACACCACCCGCGAGAAGAGCAATGCGGGGAAGGTGGACTATCACAACATGGGGGCGTGTTATGACGTGTTGGGAGCGCTGGGGCTGGGGGCTCAGAAGGGCTAACCGGCAGCGAGTCACCCTGTCGACGTAAGCTCACACCATCGGAACCATCCGGTCCAGCAGGAGAGGAAACATGGAAGTCGGTTTGCTGACCCCGGCGCAACAGGAGCAGATGGTGGACTTGCTGCTTGCGCTGCATGATCACTACCACCCGGGCCGTGCGCTCGACCGGGTCCTTGTGCGCAACCACCTGTTGGACAACCTGTGTGGACCCCACTCTCAGATTCGGCTGGTGACGGCAGAACTCGGCGGCGAGTTGTTGGGGTTTGCCGCCATTTACCTGGTGTATTCGTTGGTGGAGCCCGAGCCCGCCCACCAGCGGCAGTGTGTACTTAAGGAGCTGTTTGTTTCTCCGCACCATCGGAGCCAAGGTATTGGCCTGGCTCTGATGCAATGGGTGGCGCGATACGCGCTGGACAACGGCTGTGGCCGCATCGACTGGTCGGTCAAGTCGTCCAACGCCCGGGGCATTGCGTTTTACGAGAGCCTGGGTGCAAGGTTGGTCAGTGACCGCCTCAGCTATCGGATCGTGCGCGACGAGATCGGCGCGTTGGCGGGCTGGTGATGGAGCGCTGCCCTTTGTGTCCCACTGTGACCAGTTGCTCGTCGCTTTTCACACCTTGAAGAAATTCACCGGTAGCCCAGCCACTTCCACCTGCATGCTGAACAGCGACCCTGCTGCAACCGCCGCTTGCTGTTCTTGAAGAGGCCTCCCCGCCCGTGCCGACGTAATGAACAACGTCCGCAAATCCTCCCCTCCCAGACACACCATGGTCGGGCACTGTACCGGTACCGCAATGCGCTGCATCACTTCACCCGCTGGCGAAAGCTGCAACACACACGCGCCTTCGTACATCGCCACCCAGTAGTTGCCTTCCACATCCACCGCCGCGCCATCGGGCCGCCCACCGTAGGGCTGGCCGTCCACCTTGCGGTCAAACTGCACCCAGGGGCGGCGGTTGGTGACCTCGCCCGTGGCCACGTCAAAGTCGAACTGGTCGATGCGGTGCTCGGGCGTGTTGGACCAGTACATCGTGCGGTTGTCGGGGCTGAAGGCCAGGCCGTTGGCGGTGAAGTTGTCGCCCGCCATGTAGCGCACGCGGTAGCCGGTGGCGCTGCTGGCATCGGCCCGCAGGCACCACAGTGCCGCATTCGGTGCGGTGCGGGGCGTGATGACCGAGCCCGCCCAGAAGCGGCCTGCGGTGTCGCAGCGGCCGTCGTTCAGGCGCAGGACCGTGGTGTCATGCTGCTCGGGCGGCAGCAGGGCCAGGCAGCTGAGGGCGGTGGGGTCTGCGCTGTCCTTGGCCGTATCCAGAAGATAGAAACCGTTTCGTAACCCGATTACCAATCGCCCATCAGCCGCAGGCGCGCAGCAGCCGGGCTCGCTGGGCATGCGCCACTGCCGATGGTGGCCGCTGTCAGGATGCCATGCGTGCACCGATTGTCCCTGAATGTCACACCAGTAAAGGGATTTTTCCGTGGGGTGCCAGAAGGGAGATTCACCCAGTTCGGACGGCGGCAAGGGCAAGGTTTGCAGGGACATGGGTTGAATTGGGGTGGTTATCGAGTTACATTCTAGGGCCTCAGATAACGACCCTGGCGCAATGCACGGGGTCCTGCCACCCACCGATGGAGACTTCCATGCACCCAGTTGTAGCGCGCGTGACCGAGCGCATTGTCCAGCGCAGCGCAGACACCCGCGGCGCCTACCTTGCCGGCGTTGACGCCATGATTGCCCGCAAGCCCGCACAAGACCGCATGGGCTGTGCGAACCTGGCCCACGCCTACGCGGCATTGCCGGGCTCGGACAAGTTCAAGGTCACGGTCGAGAAGGCGCCCAACATCGGCATCGTCACGGCCTACAACGACATGCTCTCGGCGCACCAACCGTACCAGGGCTACCCCGCTATCCTGCGTGATGAGGCCGCCCAGCTCGGTGCCACGGTGCAAGTGGCCGGTGGCGTGCCCGCCATGTGCGACGGTGTGACGCAGGGTACGCCCGGCATGGAGCTGTCGCTGTTCTCCCGCGATGCTATTGCCATGGCCACTGCGGTAGCGCTGTCCCACGATGTATTCGATGGTGCACTGCTGCTGGGCGTGTGCGACAAGATCGTGCCCGGCCTGCTGATCGGCGCGCTGCACTACGGCCATCTGCCCTGCGTGTTTGTGCCCGCAGGCCCCATGGGCACAGGCCTGTCGAACAAGGAAAAATCCAAGGTGCGCGAGCAGTACGCACAAGGCCTGGTGGGCCGTGACGAACTGCTCAAGGCCGAATCGGCCGCGTACCACAGCCCTGGCACCTGTACGTTCTACGGCACGGCCAACAGCAACCAGATGCTGCTCGA
>ERZ1031516.48-NODE-48-length-18573-cov-6.754887_pt1 | contig 18573 bp, 15 predicted proteins | sample MGYA00518047_ERZ1031516 | MGnify/ENA primary metagenome ERZ1031516 (study PRJEB33718, sample SAMN03159945) | human skin metagenome | collected 2014-04-10 | study: EMG produced TPA metagenomics assembly of the PRJNA266117 data set (Human skin bacterial metagenome and... | reverse complement strand
CTAAGTTTCTGTTTACCGAGCAATTCGCCTTTTCCAAGGGCGACAGCGTCGTGGTTTCCGCCTTCGGCACGGTGGGCCTGTCCACCGGCATCACCGCCGACCTGCCCCACGCCAGTCAACTGATGCTGACCTTGCTGATGTATGTCGGCCGGGTCGGCATCGTCACCCTCGCGGTCTCCCTGGCACTGGGCGAGCACCGCATGCCTTACCGCTATCCAGAGGAGCATCCCATTGTCGGCTAAGTTTCTGTTTACCGAGCAATTCGCCTTTTCCAAGGGCGACAGCGTCGTGGTGGCCGGCCTGGGCCGTTTCGGCAGTTCCGTGGCGCAGTCGCTGATGCGCCTGGGCCACGACGTGATGGGCATCGATAACGACCCTGAGCCAGTGCACCGCTGGGCCGACCTGCTCACCCATGCCGTGCAGGCCGATACCACCAACGTGATGGTGCTGCGCCAGCTCGGCGTGGCGGATTTCTCCCACGCCATCGTCGGCATCGGCACCGATCTGGCGGCGAGCCTGATGACCATCATGACCCTCACCGAGCTGGGCATTCAGGATATCTGGGTCAAAGCGCTGACCGAGGAACATGGGCGCATCGCCCAGCGCATCGGCGCACACCATGTGGTCTACCCGGAAGCCGACATGGGCGAGCGCGTCGCCCACCTGATCAGCGGACGGATGATCGACTTCATCGAGTTCGATGACGGTTTCGCCATCGCCAAGATCCACGCGCCACAACTGACCCATGACCGCACCCTGGCCGAGTCAGGTATCCGCGAAAGCCATGGCGTCACGGTTGTCGGCCTGAAGCGCGCCAATCAGGACTTCCAGCACGCCACCCCCAGTACCCGCGTGCTGCCGGGCGACCTGCTGATCGTCTCCGGCGCCACGCATCAGATCCAGAAATTCGCCGGCCGCTCGAAGACGCGCTAAGCGCGTCAGGCCGGCACGTCCACGCTGATATGAATCGCATCATGGCGCCAGTATTCGAGGTCGCAGTCGATCAGCCGGCCGTGCTGGTCGCGGTTGACCCGGGTGATGCGCAGCGCCGGGCTGCCGGCGGCGACCTTGAGCGCGGCAGCGGCGTCGGCATGCAGCGCCGTGGGCACCATGTCGAAGCGCACGCGGCCATAGCGTACGTCGTATTCACTGGCGTACAGCTCGGTCAGCGAGCGGGTCAGGTCGAAGTCGAGAATGCCGGGAAAGTAGTCGGGGTGCAGGTAATGCTCGACGTACAACACCAGGCGCCCATCGATGCGCCGCGCCCGGCGGATCTGGTAGACGCTCGACAGCCCCGACAGGCCCAATAGCTGGCAGATGTTCGCGTTTGCCGGCATCAGCCGCGCGCTCAGCACCTCGGTAGCCGGCACCCGCCCCTGCTCGGCGACCATGGCGTGAAAGTGGGTACGCACCGACGGGTTGTAGGCCACCCGCGCGGGCGACACGAACCAGCCGCGGCGCTCCTCGCGGTACACCAGCCCCTGAGCCTCCAGCTGCCCCAGGGCTTCACGCAGGGTGATCCGGGTGGTGTCGAACAACTCGCTCAGGCGGCGCTCGGCCGGCAGCTTGCCGCTGGCCGGCAGCAGGCCGTGCTCGATCTGTTCCTGCAGCGCGCGGCAGATGGTGGTAACGGCCCGCGGCGTGTCGTCGCGCATCACCCTGGCTCCTCCTGGACTAGACCAGCCCCATCACGGGGCACGCTGCGGCGCTGTCTGTGCCGCACCTCTTGCCGCCAAGGCTAGGCAAGCACCATGACCGACAGATGACAGGCAGGCTGCAAGCATGGCCCATGCCAGGCAATTCGGTGCCTCGGGCTGGTCTACGCTCTCTAAGCGCAACGCCGATGAGTGGCCAGCGGCCCTGCCGACACAAAACTGTCACTGGCAGCGCCTACATTGGCTTGGCTCTTGCTGATCTAGACCAACCTCGCATCGCAAAGGAGTTTCCAATGAAACAACTGCTACTGGCATCGCTGATGGGCAGCGCCATCGCTCTGGCTTCCCACGCCATGGCCGCCGACACGGATTTGACTGCACTGGAACAGGCCGCACGCAAAGAAGGCGCCGTGAACAGCGTCGGCATGCCGGACAGTTGGGCCAACTGGAAGGACACCTGGCAGGACCTGAGCGACAAGTACGGCCTCAAGCACATGGACACCGACATGAGCTCGGCCCAGGAAATCGCCAAGTTCGCCGCCGAGAAGGACAACGCCAGCGCCGATATCGGTGACGTCGGCGCCGCCTTCGGCCCCATCGCCGTGGCGCAGGGCGTGACCCAGCCCTACAAGCCAAGCACCTGGGAGCAGATTCCCGAATGGGCCAAGGACAAGGACGGCCACTGGGCGCTCGCCTACACCGGCTCGATCGCCTTCATCGTCAACAAGCAACTGGTCAAGGAGGTGCCGAAAAGCTGGGCGGACCTGAAAACCGGCAAGTACCGCGTCGCCATCGGTGACGTCAGCGCTGCCGCCCAGGCGGTCAACGGCGTGCTGGCGGCGGCCATCGCCAACGGTGGCGACGAGAAGAACATCCAACCGGGCCTGGATTTCTTCGCCGAGATCGCCGAGCAAGGTCGCCTGTCGCTGGCCAACCCGACCATCCAGACCCTGGAAAAAGGCGAAGTGGAAGTGGGTATCGTCTGGGACTTCAACGGCCTTTCCTACCGCGACCAGATCGACCCGAACCGCTTCGAGGTGCTGATCCCGTCCGATGGTTCGGTGATCTCCGGCTACACCACCATCATCAACAAGTATGCCAAGAACCCCAACGCCGCCAAGCTGGCCCGCGAATACATCTTCAGCGACGCCGGGCAGATCAACCTGGCCAAGGGCAACGCCCGACCGATCCGCGCCGAGCACCTGACCCTGCCGGCCGAAGTGCAAGCCAAGCTGCTGCCCAACGAGCAGTACGCCAAGGTCAAGCCGATCAAGGACGCCGCCGCCTGGGAAGCGACCTCCAAGGCCCTGCCGCAGCAATGGCAGGAAAACGTGATCATCAATATGGAGTGATCCAGGCCTCAGCCTCGTAGCAGTAGGGTGGATGACGCTCTTTTCATCCACCATTGCGATCTCGAAATGGTGGACGGATGAAGCGACGTCCACCCTACGCAACCCACAGAACCCAGGATTGCCCATGTCGTCCAAGGTCATCCTCGTCATTCTCGACGGCCTCAATTACGAGGTCGCCCGGCATGCACTCGGCCACCTGCAGGCCTATCGCGCCGCTGGCCGTGCTGCGCTGTACAAACTCGAGTGCGAGCTGCCGTCACTGTCGCGCCCACTCTACGAATGCATTCTCACCGGCGTGACGCCCATCGACAGCGGCGTGGTGCACAACAACGTGGTGCGCCTGAGCAGCGAGCGCAGCTTGTTCCACTACGCCCGCGCCGCTGGCCTGAGCACTGCAGCCGCGGCCTACCACTGGATGAGCGAGCTGTATAACCGTGCGCCCTTCGTGGCCGCCCGCGACCGGCATACCAGCGATGCCGAATTGCCGATCCAGCACGGGCATTTCTATTACGTTGACCATTACCCGGACTCGCACCTGTTCGACGATGCCGAAAGCCTGCGCCTGAATCACGCCCCGGACTTTCTGCTGGTGCACCCGATGAATATCGACGACGCCGGCCACAAGCACGGCCTGAACAGCAGCCAGTACCGCAACGCCGCGCGGGTTGCCGACATTCAGCTGGCCAATTACCTGCAAGGCTGGCTGGACGCCGGCTACCAGGTACTGGTGACCGCCGACCACGGCATGAACGACGACCGCTCGCACAACGGCCTGCTGGCCGAAGAGCGCGAAGTGCCGCTGTTCGTGCTCGGTGATGCCTTCAGCCTCAGCGAATCGGCCGCACCGACGCAACTGCAGCTGTGCGGCACCATCTGCGAGCTGCTGGGCGTGGCCCATGACAAACCTCTGTGCCGGGAGCTGCTGCGATGAGCGCCACTCACAAACCGCGCGGCAAATGGCTGGCCCTGATGTGCCTGCTGCCCTTCGCGGTGTTTTTCATCGCCTTTCAGATCGCGCCGCTGGTGTGGGTCGCGCTCAACAGCCTGAACACGCCGGACGGATGGGGGTTGGGCAATTTCGAGAAGGCCTTCGCCTCCAAGTTCTACATGCAGGCGGTCAAGCACAGCCTGCAGATCGCCTTCTGGTCGAGCGTGTTCGGCATGCTGATCGCCCTCACCGGCAGCTACTCGCTACGCCAGGTGGACTCGAAACTGAGCGACTTCGTGATCGCCTTTTCCAACATGACCAGCAACTTCGCCGGCGTGCCCCTGGCCTTCGCCTTCATCATCCTGCTCGGCTTCAACGGCGCGCTGACCCTGCTGCTGATCCAGGCCGGGCTGATCGACAGCTTCAACCTGTACTCCAAGAATGGCCTGATCGTGCTTTACACCTACTTCCAGATTCCACTCGGCGTGCTGCTGCTCTACCCGGCCTTCGACGCCCTGCGCCAGGACTGGCGCGAGTCGGCTGCCTTGCTCGGCGCCGGTACCTGGGCGTTCTGGCGACACATCGGCCTGCCGGTGCTGACTCCGGCGCTGCTCGGCACCTTCGTGATCCTGCTGGCCAATGCCCTGGGCGCCTACGCCACGGTGTACTACCTGACCACCGGCAACTTCAACGTGCTGCCGATCCGTATCGCGGCGATGATTTCCGGGGACATTTCCCTGGATCCGAACATGGCCAGCGCTCTGGCGATGATCCTGGTCGGCCTGATGGCGGCGATCACCCTGGTCCATCAGGTGCTACTGAGGAGGAGCTACCATGTCCCGCGCTGATGCCCCGGGAGCCAGCCTCTATCACCGCACGGTGGTCTGGCTGCTGTTTCTGATTCTGCTGCTGCCGTTGGCCGGCACACTGCTCTACTCCCTGGCCACCAGTTGGTCGGCGACCATCCTGCCGGACGGTCTGACCTTCAAGTGGTACCTCGAGCTGTGGGGCGAGCCGCGTTTTCTCAGGGCCTTCGGCCAGTCGCTGCTGGTCTGCTTCGGCGCCCTGGCGCTGTCGGTGCTGTTGATCCTGCCGCTGCTGTTCGTGGTGCACTACCACTTCCCGAAACTCGATGCGGTGATGAACGTGCTGATCCTGCTGCCGTTCGCCGTGCCGCCGGTGGTGTCCGCCGTCGGCCTCTTGCAGCTGTATGGTTCCGGGCCGCTGGCCATGGTCGGCACGCCGTGGATCCTGATCGGCTGCTACTTCACCATCGCCCTGCCATTCATGTATCGGGCCATCACCAACAACCTGCAGGCCATCAACCTGCGCGACCTGATGGACGCCGCCCACCTGCTCGGCGCCAGCACCTGGAAGGCCGCCTTCCTGGTGGTGCTGCCCAACCTGCGCAAAGGCCTGATGGTGTCGCTGTTCCTGTCGTTCAGCTTCCTGTTCGGCGAGTTCGTGTTCGCCAACCTGCTGGTCGGCACGCGCTACGAGACCCTGCAGGTGTACCTCAACAACATGAAGAACAGCAGCGGCCACTTCAACAGCGCCCTGGTGATCTCCTACTTCTTTTTCGTCCTGGTGTTCACCTGGGCGGCCAATCGACTGAACAGGGACAAGGCATGAGCTTCCTGAGCATCCAGAACCTGCACAAGAATTACGGCAGCACCGCGATCTTCAGCGACATCGACGCCGAGATCGAGCAAGGCGAATTCGTCACCCTGCTCGGCCCGTCTGGCTGTGGCAAATCCACCCTGCTGCGCTGCATCGCCGGCCTTACCGAGGTCAACGGCGGCAAGATCCTGCTCGATGGCGACGACCTGGTGCCCCTGTCGCCGCAAAAGCGCGGCATCGGCATGGTGTTCCAGAGCTACGCGCTGTTCCCCAACATGACCGCCGCCCAGAACGTCGTCTTCGGCCTGCGCATGCAGAAGGTCGGCAAGGAAGAATCCGCCGCCCGCGTGCAGGAAGCCCTGACGATGGTCGAGCTGGGCGACTTCGCCGGCCGCTACCCGCATCAGCTATCCGGCGGCCAATGCCAGCGCGTCGCCCTGGCCCGCTCGCTGGTCACCCGCCCGCGCCTGCTGCTGCTCGACGAGCCGCTGTCGGCCCTCGACGCGCGCATTCGCAAGCACCTGCGCGAGCAGATCCGCAGCATCCAGCAGGAGCTTGGCCTGACGACGATTTTCGTCACCCACGACCAGGAAGAGGCGCTGGTGATGAGCGACCGCATCTTCCTGATGAACGCCGGGCGCATCGTCCAGAGCGGCGACGCGGAAACCCTCTACACCGCGCCAGCCGATGCCTTTGCCGCGGGTTTTATCGGCAACTACAACCTGCTCGACGCGCCCACCGCCAGCCGTCTGCTCGGCCGCCCGTTGAGCAGCCAGGTGGCGATTCGCCCGGAAGCCATCGTGCTCGGCCAGGGCCCGATCAGCGCCACCATTCGCAGTCACGCCCTGCTCGGTAATATCATCCGCTACCGGGTGGACGCCGGCGGCGTGGAACTGCTGGTCGATGTGCTCAACCGCAGCGCCGACGACCTGTACGCCAACGGCCACCCCATCTCACTGGATATCGCGGCGCATGCCGTAAAAGAGGTAGCTTGATGGCTTTGGCAATTTTCGATCTCGACGAAACCCTGATCAACGGCGACTGCGCCAGCCTGTGGAGCGAGCACATGGCCACCCTGGGCTGGGTCGACGGCGAGAGCTTTATCGCCAAGGATCACCAACTGATGGCGGCGTACGCCGAAGGCAAACTGGCCATGGAGGACTACATGACCTTCAGCCTGTCGCCGCTGGTGGGGCGCACGCCGGAGGAAGTCGCCTTCGTGGTCGAGCCGTTCGTGGAAGACGTGATCGAGCCGATCTTCTTCAGCGACGCCACCCGCTGCCTGGCCAACCACCGCGCAGCCGGCGACCGCATACTGATCATCTCCGCCTCGGCGCATTTTCTGGTCAGCGCGATTGCCGAACGCCTCAAGGTCGGCGAGGTGCTGGCCATCGACCTGCACGAGGAATATGGCCACTACAGCGGCAAGACCGAGGGCGTGCTGACCTACCGCGAGGGCAAGGTCACCCGCCTGCACGCCTGGCTGGAAGAACAAGGCGAAAGCCTGGACGGCGCCTACTTCTACTCCGACTCACGCAACGACCTGCCGCTGCTGCAACGGGTCGACAAACCCCATGCCGTGAACCCGGACCCGGTGCTGCGCGAGCATGCCGAACGCGAGGGCTGGCCGATTCTGAGTTGGAGTTGAGGCAGAGGTCGATAGCAGCAAATGTGGCGTTTTCTGTCTGACGCGACTGGCTGCTATTGGCCGATGTCTGCCGTTCGTGACTGGCAACTGTCGGCCAAAAGCGGACAAGCCTAACTCGAACCGCTGGAATAGGTCTGAGGGTTGAACAGCTCTATGGAGCAGCGGTGATTCAAGCGAAGGCACTAGCGGTTAACATCGACTACCACCCTTCCTCGAACCTTACCGTCGAGCAGGTCGTGTGACGCGTTGATAGCATCACTGAGCGCAACCTCCCGAGTCATTTCATCCAGTAGCGCCAGATCCAGCTCCGAGGCCAGGCGTTGCCAGGCCGTGACCCTTTCCGCATAGGGTCGGGTCACGCTGTTGATCCCCAGCAAGCTGACCCCGCGCAGGATGAAAGGGGCGACAGTGGCCGGAAAGTCCATGCCCTGGGCCAGGCCGCAGGCTGCAACGGCGCCGTCTGCACGTGTGCCAGCGCAGACGTTGGCCAGCGTGTGACTGCCCACTGAGTCGATTGCTGCAGCCCAGCGTTCGGCTGCCAGAGGGCGTCCAGGGTTGCTTAGCTCGGCCCGGTCGATGATCGTCTTTGCGCCCAGGCGTTTCAGGTAATCAGCCTCCGCCGGGCGGCCAGTCGAGGCGGTTACCGAGTAGCCCAGTTTGGCCAGCAATGCGATGGCAAAGCTGCCGACCCCGCCATTGGCGCCAGTGACCAGTACTTCGCCACTCTCTGGTGACAAGCCGTGACGTTCCAGGGCGATCAGGCAGAGCATGGCGGTATAACCGGCAGTGCCGATGGCCATGGCCTGGCGTGCGCTCAGTTGATCGGGCAGGGGAATCAGCCAGTCACCTTTTAGCCTGGCCTTTTGGGCCAAACCACCCCAGTGCGTTTCGCCCACTCCCCAGCCATTGAGCAATACCCGGTCGCCAACCTTGTAGTGGGCATGATCGCTGGCTTCGACGACTCCGGCCAGATCAATGCCAGGAACCATGGGAAAGCGGCGCACTACCGGGCTGCGGCCGCTGATGGCGAGACCGTCCTTGTAGTTGAGCGTGCTGCACTCGACGCGCACGGTGACGTCACCTTCCGGCAGTTGCGAGTCATCCAGCTCGGTCAGATGGGTCTGGTAACGGTCATCATTTTTTTCGATGAGTAATGCCTTGAACATGGTCTCTCCTTATTTAGACTGATCGTCTATAAATGGTGAAAAAAAATACTACCTCGCCATGCCGTTCAGAAAGCCGGTGGCGAAGGTATCCAGTGGTTGGGCATCCTGAACCAGCTTGGCGCGTAGCACAGCGCCTTCCCAGCCGATCCAGAAGTAGGCGGCTAGCGCATCGCAATCGCTGTCTTGCCTGAGCTGTCCGAGGTGAACGGCCTCGGTCAGGCAGTTGGCCAGCCGTACCTGCCAGTCGAGAAGGACGTTCTCCAGCGTTTGGCGAAAACTGGCGGGCAATGCCGTGATCTCCTGGCCCAGGTTGCCGACCAGGCAACCGCGGCGAAACTGGTGTCTGGCCATTCCTGCTTTGGCGTCTTCGACGAAATTGCTCAGGCGCCGCAGGGGCAGAACGCTTTCGTCCAACAGCCAGCGATCCAGTTTGCGCGCGAAGTAGGCGGCATAGCGTTGCAGCACCTGCTGGACGAAGGCTTCCTTGCTGTCGAAGTAGTGATAGAACGAGCCCTTGGGGACACGCACACGCTTCAGTACTGCATCGATCCCCGTGGCGGCAAAGCCCTGCTCGGTCAGTACTTCCATGCCGCAATGCAGCAACGCCTCGCGAGTGTCATCGAAGCTTCTCGCGACTTTGGGCGGACGGCCACGACGGGCCTGGGGCTTGGAAGTAGTCATGGAAACATATTAGACCGATCGTCTATAGTGTCAACCTCTGATGCTGAAGCAGCTACCTGTGCATCGGCGGGCTTTTGATTGTCGTGCGCCTGGTCCGGGGCTAGGGTCTTGGAGCGCCGCTGCTGGATGCTTCGTATCGAGGGCAACGCGGGTGTTGTGCTCTACTTGTCGATCCCAAGACCCAAGCTTCACGGCGAGATTCGCAGTGGCTGATGCATGACTCCCGGAGATCGCCCCTTATGAAACAAAGCTTGCCGCCGCTCAATTGGTTGCGGGCCTTCGAATCGGCGGCTCGCCACCTCAACTTCACCCATGCTGCAGAAGAGCTCAGCCTGACGCAGGCTGCCGTGAGTCAGCAGGTCAAGGGGCTGGAGATGAAGCTGGGAGCGGCGCTGTTCAAGCGCCTACCCAGAGGTCTGGAACTCAGCGAGGCCGGCCAGGCCTACTTGCCTGCGGTGCACGAAGCCATTGAGCGCTTGGCCGCTGCCACAGACGAGATATTTGGTCAGGGGCACCGCAAGGTGCTGACCGTGCGCGTCAATCTGGTGTTCTTCATCCACTGGCTGGCGATACGCCTGCCCGATTTTCGCAGGCTGCATCCGGATATCAACCTGCATGTCACCAGCAATATCTGGGTCGGCGACACCGATGTCGAGGCCGATCTGGAGATCCGCCATGGCCAGGGTAAATGGGCAGGTTTGAAAGCCGATCGATTGACCTGGGACTCTCTGGTGCCGGTGTGCTCGCCCTCGTTGGCGACCGAGGCGAAGCCGCTGGACACGCCTGACGATCTCGCGCAACACCAACTGCTGCATGTGCTGGGGTATGAAGAGGGTTGGGGCTACTGGTTGAAAAAGGCCGAGGCAGACCGAGTGGACTCATCCCAGGGGCTGCAGTTCGATACCTTGATCTCGGCTTTGAGGATGGCGGAGCTGGGTCAGGGAGTGGCCTTGGCGCGCTCTTCCCTGGTCGAACATATGCTGTATCAAGGGGCTCTGATCGCGCCCTTCGAGCAGCGCTTCACTACCCAGGAGGCCTTCTACCTGGTGTATTCCCCTCTTGCCACGGCTAACCCCCAAGCCGTGGCCTTTATCACCTGGCTGGTTGCCCAGGCTCAGGTCGGGCAGCCCGAGAACTGAATTTCAGCTCTGGTCTCAGAGGCCCTCCAGTTGGGCCTGCCCCATTTTCACTCCTTGTCGTACTCGCGCCGGTTCCTGCCAGGGAGCCGGACGTCGAAGCCTGTTTATCCATAAGCAGGTTTATTCAGCCATAAAAAAAACCGTGTCATAGGGTTTTTTTTTATTGCTTTTCGCCTTCCCCCATTTTTCCCAAAGTAGCGCTCCAAGTCGTCTCCAAACCCCGAGGCAAGGCAGGGGCCAGGTGTACCGACGATTACTCACAACAACAAAAGCCCGTATTGCAGCGGGTCTTGTAAGCGATGGTGAATCATGGGACAGCTCAGTCAACTACCCCTCAACGGCGTCAAGGTCATCGACTTCGGTCAGTACATCGCCGGGCCAGCCGTGGCCATGATCCTCGCGGACCTCGGTGCCACGGTCATCCATATCGATCCCCCCAGCGGGCCATTGTGGGACAGTCCGGCCAACGCCGTGCTCAACCGCAACAAGCACTGCCTGCAACTTGACCTCAAATCTGCCCAAGGTCTGCAAGATGCCAAGGCGCTGATCGCCAGTGCCGACATCCTGATCGAGAACTTCCGTCCGGGCGTCATGCCGCGCCTGGGCCTGGATTTCGCCGAACTGCGCCGCGAGCGCCCCGAGCTGATCACCCTGTCCATTCCCGGCTTTGCCAGCAACGATGAGTTGCGTCGTGACTGGCGCGCCTTCGAGTCGATCATCGCCTCGGCATCCGGGGTGTTCACCGACATGGGCCAGAACCGCGTGCTGATGGGGATCAACCCGAGCTTCTCGCCGCTGCCGCTGGCTTCGTCCTACGGCACCATGCTGGCGGTATCGGCCGTTGTGCTGGCCCTGCAGGCGCGCCAGCGCAGCGGCCTGGGCGATGAAATCGAAGTCCCCCTGGCTTCCGCCGTGATGGAGGGGCTGTCGTACAACTCGATCAAGATCGACGGTTATCCGCTGCGCTACAAGACGCTGCGCGAGAAGGAAATCGAGCGCCGTCGCGCCGAGAACCTGCCGATGAACCTCAGCTATGAGGATCTGCAGGAATATCTTGACCCGTTCTACCGCACCTACGAATGTGCCGATGGTCGCAAGTTCTACGCGGTTTGCCCCTCGCACCGCTCCCACGCCAAGCGTTGCCTGCAGGCCATGGGGCTGTATGAGGAAATGCTGGCGGCCGGCCTGCCCAAGGTCGACGACCCCTATCTGCCGCTGGAGCAGTGGGAGGGCGACGCGTCGCTGGGCGTCTATCCGCTGCCGGCGCATTGGGCCCAGCGTATTTCGGCGCGAATGAAAGAGGTGTTCCTCACCAAGACCGCCGCCGAATGGGAAAAGATTTTCGGCGAAGGTCAGTTCCCTGGAGCCCCGCATCGCTCTACGCAGGAATGGCTGCATGATGAGCATGCCAATACCGCCGGCCTGGTGGTCGAAGTCGATGATCCGCAATACGGCAAGATGAAGCAGCCGGGTGCGATCACCTGGCTGGAAGACAGCGCCGCCATGATGCTGACGCCTAGCCCGCGGCGTACGGTGAGTATCAAAGAAGCCCTCGCCACCCTGGCTGAGTGCGCCTCGCCAGCGCTGCCAGCTCCGTCCGAAAAATCCGCTGGCTGGCTGGACGGCGTGCGTGTTCTCGATCTGACCAACGTGATCGCGGGGCCGCACTCGGCTTCGTTCCTGGGTCGTTTCGGTGCTGATGTGATCAAGCTCGACCCGGCCAACCCCAACTACGATCCGTGGAACACCGTGGTCTTCGGTATGTCCTCGGCGCGCGGCAAGAAGAGCATTCTGGTCGACCTGAACAAGGCCGACGGCCGCGAGGTGTTCAACACCCTGGTGCGCTCGGTAGACGTCATCGTGATGAACGCACCGGATCGCCAACTGGCGCCTCTGGGCCTCGATGAGACCAGCCTGCAGGCGGTGAATCCGGGCGTGATCTTCTGCCAGTTGGACTGCTTCGGCGGCCCGCGTCGTGGCCCTCGCACCGATTATCTGGGCTATGACGACCTGATCCAGGCCACCACCGGCATCATGCTGCGTTTCGGCGGCGGTATGGACACGCCGGAAGAGCACGCCCACGTCGGCACCATCGACGTCATGTGCGGCTTTGCCGCCGCCCTGGGGGTCGCTGCTGCGCTGTACCGCAAAGCGGCAACCGGTGAGGTCAGCCGCGCCCGCACCTCCCTGGCATCGCTGGGCAACCTGGTGCAGATTCCGTTCTGCTTCGACTATGCGGGCAGGGGCCCCTTCAATGAGCCCTCCGGCCGCGATGCCGTCGGCTACAGCGACCTGTCGCGTTTCTACCGGACCGCTGACCACTGGCTGTACTTGGACAGCAGTGAGCAGGAGCTGGAGCGTCTGGAGCGCGTGGACGGTCTGGCAGGTATCAGCACAGCTAATGACCGAGTTGCCTTCCTCAGCCGGGCGCTGGCTGCGGAAACGGCCGCCACCTGGCAGCAGCGCCTGTACGCCGTCGATATCGCCGCGGTGGCGCCGGACAACCTCGACAGCCTGCGCCAACGCTACAGCCGTCCGGCTGATGGCCGCCCCGGCACTGACAACGGCAGCTATTCGTTCAGCGTCTATGCCGATCACCCGAGTGGCCATTGCGTCACGCAGTTGGATCCCTACGCGATCCGCCCGCGTTGTGCCCCCATTCGTGCTCTTTCGCCAGCCGAGAAATTCGGCGCCTCGACCCGCCTCGTCCTGCAGGAGTTCGGCTACAGCCAAGCCCAGATCGACGCGCTGATCGAAGGCAACAGCATCAGCGAAAGCTGGAGTGAGGAGTATCTGCCGAGCTAACCGCCCGGTGTCAGCCGTCGCCCCGGCATGCCGCTGCCAGGCATTGCGGGGCGATTTCCCCTGAAGCGACCTTATGAGACGCACCATGAATAACAAATATAAAAAAGCCACACACGATGTTCATCGCCAGCTCTTTAACCGGCAGCGCTTTCGCGCTGAGTGATACGACGGATAGCCCGCAACACGTTTCCGCGCATTACGGCTCAGGCGGCTATTCCAAGCCAGCCGCAGTAGCCAGCCCATAAGAGGATATTTAGCGATGAGCAACATCAATCACGGCTCTGCCCTAGACGGGCGAGTGTTCTGGCCCTCGATAGCTGTCATTCTCGGCGTAACCATTCCCTTGGCTCTGTTTCCTGAGTCCGGCAACCTGATCATCAAGCAGCTGTTCAGCTTCGCCACCGGCAATTTTGGTTGGCTATATCTGTTCGCTGGCCTTGGCTCAGTGGTATTTCTGCTGTGGCTTGCCCTGGGGCGCTATGGCAACGTTCGCCTCGGTCGTGCCGACGATCTCCCCGAGTTTTCCTATTTCAGCTGGGTCGCCATGATTTTCTGCGGCGGCATCGGTATCGCCATCGCCAACTGGGCCTGGGTCGAGCCGATCTACTACTTCGATGGCCCGCCCCGCGGTCTCGCCGCGCACAGCAAGGATGCTGCCGAGTGGGCGCTGGCTTACGGGCAGTTCCACTGGGGTCTTACGCCCTGGGCCTTCTACTGCCTCCCGGCGATTCCTATCGCTTACTCCATGTACGTGCGTCGTCAGCCGGGTGTTCGCCTTTCGGTCGCCGCGCGCGGGCTGCTGGGTGACAAGGCCAACGGTTGGCTGGGGATCCTGCTCGATACCGTGGTGGTGTTCGGTATCGTCGGTGGTGTCGGTACCTCGCTGGGCCTGGCAGTACCGCTGGTGTCGACACTGGCTTCGGACGTACTCGGCCTGCAACCCTCGTTCGCCTTCGACATGCTGATTCTCGGCCTGTGGACCGCGCTGTTCGGCATGAGCGTGTGGTTCGGCCTGAGCAAAGGAATCAAGATTCTCAGCGACATCAACGTCTACCTGGCGGTCTTGCTGCTGCTGTTTGTCCTGGCCATTGGTCCTACCCTGTTCATCATCAATGGCTGGTCCAACAGCGTGGGCCTGATGATCAACAACTTCGTGCAGATGAGCCTGTGGACCGATCCGATCGCCAAAGGCAGCTTTCCTCAGGACTGGACCATTTTCTACTGGGCCTGGTGGATAGCCTATGCACCGATGATGGGGTTGTTCGTCGCGCGCATTTCCCGGGGTCGTACCATCCGCGAGCTGGTGTTCGCCGAGCTGATCTGGGGCAGCCTGGGTTGCTGGGTGTTCTTCGCCGTGTGGGGTGGCTACGCCCTCGACCTGCAGCTCTCGGGAGTTCTGGACGTCAGCGCCATTCTGAATCAGCAGGGTATTCCGGCGGCAGTACTGGCGATCCTTAAGACCATGCCGATGGCGAACCTGGTCATCATCACCTTCGTCCTGCTGTGCTTCATTTTCCTTGCCACCACCCTGGACTCGGCTGCCTACGTGCTGGCTTCGGTCACTTCGCGTGAGCTGTCCGGTTATGAGGAGCCTCGTCGCTGGATACGTATCACCTGGGCGCTACTGCTGGCAGTCGTTGGCATCGGCCTGATCAAGGTGGGCGGGCTCAAGGCGGTGCAGACCTCCACCATTGTCGTGGCACTGCCATTGATTCCTGTGCTGGGTATCCTCGCCTGGTCGCTGTTGCGCATGCTCGAGCAGGACTTTGGCAAGCGTCTGGGCTCGCCGATGCTCACCGTAGACGGCGCAGCTCCTTCCAGTCAGGCGGCCGTTGAAAGCCCAGACTATGTCTATGGTGCAGCCCCTAATCCCGCGGCACCGATCAGTTCCAACCAATAGCGTAACTGCTAAGCAGCGCGCCTATTTCTTCGACAACGCATGGGATGGCCTCGCAGGTTCCTCGAGGTTCTCTCATGCCCACCCAACGTGGAGTGCACATGACCAATCAAGTGATACTGCCCCGCATCATGCAGCTAGGTGCTGGTGCCAGCGAGGCCATCCCGAACGTGCTGAGCAGTCTTGGCTGTTCACGCCCGCTGCTGATTACCGACAAGATGATGGTTCAACTCGGCTACGCAACGCGCATCCAGGAAACGCTGGTTGCTAGCGGTCTCAAGGCGGACATTTTCGCTGACACCGTTCCCGAGCCTACGGTCGGTTCGATTCAGGCTGGCGTGGATATGGCACGCGCTGGCGATTACGACAGCATCATCGCCCTGGGCGGTGGCAGCCCGATCGACAGTGCCAAGGCCATTGGCATCCTGGCCAAGTTGGGCGGGCAAATGCGCGACTACAAGTTCCCGCGTAACGTCACCGAGACCGGCCTGCCGATTATCGCGGTGCCGACCACAGCCGGAACCGGCTCGGAGGTGACCCGCTTCACCATCATCACCGACGAGCAGAACGACGAGAAAATGCTCTGCGTCGGCATCGGCTTCATGCCCGTCGCGGCACTGGTCGACTACAGTCTGACCCTCAGCCTGCCGGCGCGTGTGACGGCCGACACCGGCCTCGATGCTCTGACTCATGCCATCGAGGCGTATGTCAGCCAGAAGGCCAACCTCTATAGCGACAGCCAGGCCCTGGCGGCCATGCGCCTGATCGGCCCGAACCTGCGCCGGGTCTACCATGACGGTTCAGACCAGGCGGCTCGCGAAGCCATGATGCTGGGCTCGACGCTCGCCGGCGTCGCTTTCTCCAGTGCCTCGGTGGCGCTGGTGCATGGCATGAGCCGCCCGATCGGCGCCTTCTTCCATGTGCCTCATGGCCTGTCCAACGCCATGCTGCTGCCCTGCGTGACGGCTTTCTCCATCCCTGCCGCTGCCGAGCGCTACGCCGACTGCGCACGGGCCATGGGGATCGCCACCGAACAGGACAGCACCAAGCAGGCCAACGCCAAGCTGCTCACCGAACTGCAGGCGCTCAATGACGAGCTACAGGTGCCGACACCGGCGCAGTTCGGCATCGACCGCGCACGTTTCTTCGAGCTGATGCCGACCATGGCTCAGCAGGCGCTGGCCTCCGGCTCGCCGGGTAACAACCCTCGCGTGCCAACGGTGGATCAGATGGTCGAGCTCTACAGCAGCCTTTGGTAACCCTCAATTTTCTTAACGAACAGGCAGGGGGTTGTGCCCTGCCAGCTAACTTCTCAGGAGTCATCCATGAACACAGTAGGACACCTCATCAACGGTCAGATCGTCAGCGACGCTGCTCGCCTGCAGGACGTGTACAACCCCTCCACCGGCGAAGTCAGCAAGCAAGTGGCACTGGCGTCGGCCGCGACCGTCGAGCAGGCCATCGCTGCCGCCGAAGCTGCCTTCCCCGAGTGGCGCAATACGCCACCGATCAAGCGTGCACGGGTCATGTTCCGCTTCAAAGAGCTGCTGGAGCAGAACGCCGAGCGCATTGCTCAGATGATCGGCGAAGAACACGGCAAAATCGCCCACGACGCGCTGGGTGAACTGCAGCGCGGCATCGAGAACGTCGAATACGCGTGCGGTGCTCCCGAACTGCTCAAGGGCGAGCACAGCAAGAACGTCGGCCCGAACATCGACTCCTGGAGCGAGTTCCAGCCACTGGGCGTAGTGGCCGGGATCACCCCGTTCAACTTCCCGGCGATGGTACCGCTGTGGATGTTCCCGATGGCCATCGTCTGCGGTAACTGCTTCATCCTCAAGCCGTCCGAGCGTGACCCCAGCTCTACCCTGTTCATTGCACAATTGCTGCAGGAAGCCGGGCTGCCCAAGGGCGTGATGAACGTGGTCAACGGCGACAAGGAAGCGGTCGACGTGCTGCTGCACGACCCGCGCATACAGGCTGTCAGCTTCGTCGGCTCGACGCCGATCGCCGAGTACATCTACAAGACCGCCAATGCCAACGGCAAGCGCTGCCAGGCACTGGGTGGCGCCAAGAACCACGCCATCGTGATGCCCGACGCGGACATGGACAATGCCGTCAATCAACTGCTGGGCGCGGCCTTCGGCTCCTCCGGTGAGCGCTGCATGGCGCTGTCCGTTGCCGTTGCGGTAGGCGATGCTGCGGCTGATACGCTGATCGAGAAGATGCAGGCCGCCATGCAGTCGCTGAAAGTCGGTGCCTACTCGGACAAGAGCAATGACTTCGGCCCGGTCATTACCAAGGCCCATCAGCAGAAGGTGGTGGGGTATATCGACAGCGCCGAGCAGCAGGGTGCGACCATCGTCGTCGACGGCCGCAAGCCGCAGGTGGCAGGGTACGAAAACGGCTTCTTCGTTGGCGGTACGCTGATCGATCAGGTGAGCCCGGAGATGCTCAGCTACAAGGAAGAGATTTTCGGCCCGGTGCTGCAGGTGATACGAGTCGAAAGCATGCAGGCCGCGATGGACCTGATCGACGCCCACGAATACGGCAACGGTACCTGCATCTTCACCCGTGATGGCGAAGCGGCTCGCTACTTCTCCGACAATATCAAGGTCGGCATGGTCGGCATCAACGTACCGCTGCCGGTACCGGTGGCCTATCACAGCTTCGGCGGCTGGAAGCGTTCGCTGTTCGGTGACCTGCACGCGTATGGTCCGGATGCCGTGCGCTTCTACACCAAGCGCAAGACTGTAACCCAGCGCTGGCCGTCGGCAGGTGTGCGTGAGAGTGCCTCATTCTCTATGCCGACAATGAAGTAACGCCGGTCGCTTAATACGCCACCAGAGCTGCACCTCCTACATCAGAGGAGCAGTTCTGGATGATCGATGAATAAGGTCTTTAGCTGCTGAGGAACAGTCTGTTTTTGGCCGGTTGAAGCCGGTGGCGACGGGCAGCTTTCGGCCAGAAGCGGACGCTCGCATACGCCAGCTTTCGCCCCTAATCCCAGTGCATTTTGATGTTCTCTCGTTTTCGGAACGTGTCCAGTACGCTCTGGAACTGGAGTCGCTCGAAAGTCAGACCCGGTATTGAGTCGTACCAATCGACAGCAGGGGATTGCAGCGTGACTAAATCCTTCAGCAAGCCAAATCGACGCCAGTGGACATTGTGCTCATCAGCATGCTGCTCAGCGACAATGACGGTACAAGTTAGGTCCAAGTCATCAGAGCATACGAGCAGGGGAACCAAGGTCTTCCAGCCCGGCGCGGTGGAGTAGATCCGATCCCAGACCAAACAGGTGTCGTCATCGCTATGCAAGCCTGAATGAGCAGCTACGAGGTGTAGCTCAGCCTCTCGATTATGACGAGGTAACCAGACCTCCAGAGGTATACCGTCAATCGCAAAGGTAGGGTAGACGCCGGAGCTGTACTTGGATTTATGACTTGTAATGGATAGCAGGTTACTCATCCCACTTCTCGGATCCCTGGAGTCGGTAGAGGCTACTTTTTCTAGGTATGGGTGTCTTCTCTGGGCCGACGGCAGCCTCAGAGGAATGGCAGAAACCTACCCGAAGCAGTCGTAAATGCAGCTTTCGAATCATGGCTTGAACGGATCGATCCAGCCAGGCCCTGTCTCTTATACACATCTGACGCTGCCGGATACTCCTTGTGTAGATCTCGGT
>ERZ1031516.47-NODE-47-length-18581-cov-14.654594_pt1 | contig 18581 bp, 20 predicted proteins | sample MGYA00518047_ERZ1031516 | MGnify/ENA primary metagenome ERZ1031516 (study PRJEB33718, sample SAMN03159945) | human skin metagenome | collected 2014-04-10 | study: EMG produced TPA metagenomics assembly of the PRJNA266117 data set (Human skin bacterial metagenome... | reverse complement strand
GTCTGTGACGCTGCTCAATGTGTCGTACGACCCGACCCGCGAGCTGTACGTGGAGTTCAACCAGGCCTTTGCCAAGCACTGGAAGGCCAAGACCGGCCAGGACGTGACCATCAAGCAAAGCCACGGCGGCTCAGGCAAGCAGGCGCGCTCCATCATCGATGGGCTGGACGCCGACGTGGCCACCCTGGCGCTGGCGGGCGACACCGATGCGCTGCACACCAACGGAGGCTGGATCCCGAAAGACTGGCAAAAGCGCCTGCCGCACAACAGCTCTCCCTACACCTCCACCATCGTGCTGGTGGTGCGCCAGGGCAACCCCAAGGGCATCAAAGACTGGGACGACCTGGTGCGCCCCGATGTGAAAGTGATCACGCCTAACCCCAAGACCTCGGGCGGCGCCCGCTGGAACTACCTGGCAGCGTGGGAATTTGCCAAGCGCAAGTACGGTGGCGACGCCAAGGCCAAGGACTTCGTGGCCAAGCTGTACGGCAACGTGCCCGTGCTCGACACCGGCGCACGCGGCTCCACCATCACGTTTGCGCAGCGCAACCAGGGCGACGTGCTGATTGCGTGGGAGAACGAGGCCTACCTGCTCGAAAAGGAATTCGGCACCAAGTTCGACGTGGTCGCGCCGTCCATCTCCATCCTGGCAGAGCCCGCCGTGTCGGTGGTGGACAAGAACGTGGACAAGAAGGGCACGCGTGCCGTGGCCGAGGCCTATCTGCAGTACCTGTACACCGAAGAAGGCCAGGACATTGCGGGCAAACATTTTTACCGCCCCGCAGTCTCTGACAAGGCCAAGGCCAAGTACGCAAAGCAGTTCCCCAAGCTGAACCTGTTCACGATCAACGACGCGTTCGGTGGCTGGGACAAGGCTGCCAAGGACCACTTTGCGGACAACGCGAGTTTCGATCAGATCTACACGCGCAAGTAAGCAGGCCCAACCGCCCCGAAGGTGGCTGGGGCGATGCTCCAGCCTCCATGGAAGAACCCTGGCCCCAACGGGCCGGGCGGGGCGTTGTTTGTCCTTTTTATAAGAAAAACAAGCTCAAGCGCTAGTCCATCATGCGCTGGTAGCTATCAAAACAGTAGTAACAAAGGAACCAACACCATGTCCGCCTTGCTCATCGCTGGCAGCCCTTCAGAGCGCTCCCGCTCCGCCGCCTTGCTCGACGCCGTGGCCCAGCGCCTGTCGGTGCGCGGCGCGCTGGTGGATCGCATCCATATCCGTGACCTGTCGCCCCAGGCGCTGTTGCTGGCCGATTTTGGCCATCCCACCGTGGTGAAGGCGATTGACCAGGTGGCAGATGCCAGCGTGCTGGTGGTGGCTACGCCCGTCTACAAGGCGGCGTACAGCGGCGTGCTCAAGGTGTTTCTGGATTTGTTGCCGCAGACAGCACTCAAGGGCAAGACCGTGCTGCCCCTGGCCACGGGCGGCAGCCCGCACCACATGCTGGCGCTGGACTATGCGCTGCGCCCCGTGCTGCAGTCGCTGGGTGCCAAGAGCATCCTGCCCGGCATCTACGCCACCGACGCCCAGGTCACGCTGACGCCCGAGGGCACCTACCACGTGCAGGCCGACATTGCCGCCCGGCTGGATGACGCGGTGAACGTGCTGGTCACCGAAACCCTTCGCCCATCGCCCGCCCAGGCCACACGGTTCGCGCCCGTGCATTTCTCGCAAGTGCGATGTAGCGTCTGACGGACCACGCGCCTGCGGCCCTGGCCGCAGGTGCCCACGCTCCGCCCGCCTTCCTCCTTTCCATTGTTTTCCTGGTTATGCCCGCTGAGCGCAGGCAGGGTGGGCTGTTGCCTGCTTGTACAAAAAAAGGTGCTGTTCATGTCCGGTGACGCAATCCCTCTGTCCGCACAGCCACAGGCTCCATCGGTCCTCGAAGACCGTCCCCTGGGTTTGCGCGACGCCCTGCGCTGGCTGGGTGTTGCCTTGCTGGTGGTGGCTTCGCTCGTGGTCATCGGTGCCTTCTTGCTCATGCCGGTAGTGCCTGTCGCGGGCTGAACTCCCACAGTTTTGGCCTCTTTTTGCCGCCCCATTTTTCTAGAAACAAACCATCACCATGACGACACATTTCTCTCTTCATCGCCGCCAGGCGCTGCTCACCGGTCTGGCCGCCGCCGCTCTCGGCGTCACGGGGGCCCCGGCCCTTGCACAAACGACTGCGCCCGGCCGCGTGCTGCGCGTGGGCCACCAAAAAGGCTGGCTTTCCATCCTCAAGGGCCGTGGCACGCTCGAAAAGCGACTGGCCCCGCTGGGCGTGAAGGTCACCTGGACCCAGTTCAATGCTGGCCCCGTGCAACTGGAAGCGCTCAACGTCGGCTCCATCGACTTTGGCGATGTGGGCGAAGCCCCGCCCATCTTCGCCCAGGCCGCTGGCGCGCCGCTGGTCTATGCGGGCGCCACGGTGCCGCGACCCGCGCTGGAGGCCGTGATCGTGCCCAAGGACTCCCCGATCCGCAGCGTGGCCGACCTCAAGGGCAAGCGCGTGGCCTACAACAAGGGCTCCAACGTGCAGTATTTCCTGGTCAAGCTGCTGGAGAAGAACGGCCTGAAATACGGCGACGTGCAGTCTGTCTTCCTGGCCCCAGCCGACGCGCGCGCCGCGTTTGAAAAGGGCGCAGTCGATGCCTGGATCATCTGGGACCCGTTCCTCGCTGCCGCCCAGAAGACGCTGGATGCCCGCCTGCTGGCGGACGCCACAGGTGTGGTCAACAACCGCGCCTATTACTTCACCTCGCGCGACTTCGCGACCAAGAACACCGATGTGTTGCGCATTGCGATCGAAGAGGTCAATGCGATTGACACCTGGGCGTCCAAGAACAAGGCGGCTGCAGCCGCAGAGCTCTCTGCCGTGCTGGGGCTGGACAAGTCCATCACCGAGCTGTACCTGAACCGCGCGCAGTTCGGCACCGCCCCGGTCACGCGCGAGATCCTGGCCGAGCAGCAAGGCATTGCCGACACCTTCTTCGACCTGAAGCTGATCCCCAAAAAGCTCAACCTGCTGCACGCCGCGCCGGTCGATCTGCTGTAACCCCACCACCCAGACCACAAACACGTTCCAAGGAGCTGGCCATGCCTGCGCCCATGCCTTTCCCGTTGCACGCCCAGCTGCGACGCGTTCTGTGCGTCACGGCCACCGCCTGGGGGCTGGACGGTCAGCAGCGGCGTGCGGTCTTGCGCCCGCCCCAGTTCGGCTTTGCCATCTCCTACTGATTTCGTTCGGACCTCGTTGAGATCCCGTTTTGAAAAGACCTGTCCCATGCAAATCTTCTGGTTCATTCCCACCCACGGCGACAGCCGCTACCTTGGCACTGCCAAAGGCGCACGCCAGCTCAGCCATGACTACCTCCAACAGGTGGCGGTTGCCGCTGACAGCCTGGGCTACGAGGGCGTTCTGATCCCCACCGGCCGCTCCTGTGAAGACCCGTGGGTGGTTGCGTCCAGCCTGCTTGCCGTGACCAAGAAGCTCAAGTTCCTGGTAGCTGTGCGCCCCGGCCTGCACCAGCCCGCACTGGCTGCACGCATGGCAGCCACGTTCGACCGGCTATCGGGCGGGCGACTGCTCATCAACCTGGTGACCGGGGGCGACCAGGCCGAGCTGGAGGGCGACGGCGTGTTTCTGGACCACGCCACGCGCTACGAGCAGTCGGCCGAGTTCATCCGCATCTGGCGAGAAATCCTCACGCGCAGCCACCAGGGCGAAGGCCTCGACTACGAGGGCAAGCACCTCACGGTGAAGGGCGCAAAGCTGCTGTTTCCACCCTTGCAGCAGCCGCACCCGCCGGTGTACTTCGGTGGGTCGTCTGACGCCGCCCACGACCTGGCGGCCGAGCAGGTGGAGACCTACCTGACCTGGGGTGAACCCCCCGCCGAAGTGGCCAAAAAGGTGGCCGACGTGCGCGCCCGCGCTGCAAAGCGGGGCCGCACGGTCAAGTTTGGCATCCGCCTGCACGTCATCGTGCGCGAAACCGAAGACCAGGCCTGGGCCGCTGCAGAAGAACTCATCAGCCATGTGGACGACGTGACCGTGGCGCGTGCCCAGGCGGTGTTCTCACGCATGGATTCCGAAGGCCAGCGCCGCATGGCACAGCTGCATGCGGGTGGCGTCAAGCGCAGCCGTGCCGACCTGGAGATCAGCCCCAACCTGTGGGCTGGTGTGGGCCTGGTGCGTGGTGGTGCGGGCACGGCGCTGGTGGGTGACCCGGAAACGGTGGCGGCGCGCATCGAGGAATACGCGGCGCTGGGGCTGGACACCTTTGTGCTCTCGGGCTACCCGCACCTGGAAGAGGCTTACCGGTTTGCCGAGCTGGTGTTCCCGCTGCTGCCCGTGGGGGTGCGCGAGAAGCTCTCTGGCGGCAACCCGCTGGGGCCGTTTGGCGAGACCGTGGCCAATGACTTTGTGCCCCGTGCGTCGCAAAGCTGAATCGGCACCGCAGGAGATATGCCATGAGCATCCAGTCCATCAACCACGTGCAACTGGCCTTCCCGGCTGGGGCCGAGGCGCCCATCCGGCGCTTTTACGCCAGCCTGCTGGGTCTGCCGGAGGTGCGCCTGCAGGCCGGTAACACGCTGCGGTTTGCCGCGGGCACTCAGCGCATCGATCTGGTGCCTACCGAGCACTGGCAACCGGCGCCTGCGGTGTCGCACCTGGCCTTTGAGGTGCAGGACCTGCCCGCGCTGCGCCACCGCCTGCTGCAGGCCGAGCTGCCGCTGGTGGAAAACCGCGCGCTGCCCGGCTACCTGCGCTTTTACGTCAAGGACCCGGCGGGTAACCAGCTGGAGTTCCTGGAGCCCGATAACGAACAGGACATCACACCATGACACAGACCACCCGAGAGCTGCAGATATCGCCTGTGGCGGACTCCGTCGATCTCCCGCTCGAAGGGCCTTTGCTCCCAGCGTCGCTGGTCCGCTTTGTGGCCAACGTGGCGCAGCGTCTGCTGCCCTGGGCCGTGCCTGTAGGGCTCATCGTGTTGTGGCAGATCGCCTCTTCTTCGGGCTGGCTGTCCACCCGCGTGTTGCCTGCGCCGCTGGAGGTGGTGAAGGCAGCCTGGACGTTGACCCTGTCCGGCGAGCTGTGGACCCACGTCAAGGTCAGCGCAGGCCGGGCGCTGGCGGGTCTGGCCATCGGGGGCGGCCTGGGATTGCTGCTGGGCCTGCTCACCGGCTCGGTCAAGCTGTTCGAGACGCTGCTCGACTCCACCATCCAGATGGTGCGCAACATCCCTGCGCTGGCGCTGATTCCGCTGGTGATTTTGTGGTTCGGCATCGACGAGTCGGCCAAGCTGTTCCTCATCAGCGTGTCGGTGTTCTTCCCGATCTATCTCAACACCTTCCACGGCATCCGCAATGTGGACCCGGGCTTGATTGAGATGGGCCGCACCTACGGCCTCGGGCGCTGGCAGCTGTACCGCCAGATCATTCTGCCTGGCGCCTTGTCGAGCATCCTGGTGGGACTGCGCTTCTCGCTCGGCCTGATGTGGGTGATCCTCATCGTGGCAGAGACCATTTCGGCACAGGCGGGTATTGGCTACCTCACGATGAATGCGCGGGAGTTCCTGCAAACCGACATCGTGCTCGTGGGCATCCTGCTGTACGCGTTGCTGGGCAAGCTGGCTGACGTGTTTGCCAAGGGGCTGGAGCGCTACTGGTTGCGCTGGCACCCCGGCTACCAGACGGCTTGAGCTGCGGGGCCCTGACTCCGACATTCCTACAACGCATTCATCACGACCATGACCCTTCCTTTCCTTATTCATCGGCGCACCGTGCTCGGTGCCCTTGCGGCCCTGTCCAGTGGCGTGGCTGCGGCGCAAGGCAAGCCCGAGACCTTGCGCATTGGTTTGCAGAAATCATCCACACTCACCACCATCCTGCGAACACGGGGCACGCTGGAGCAATTGCTGGCATCGCTGAACGTCAAGGTCTCGTGGCACGAGTTCACCAGTGGCCTGCCTTTGCTCGAAGCCCTGAACCTGGGCAACATCGATGTCAGTGCCGACGTGGCTGACACCGTGCCCGTCTTCGCCCAGGCGGCCGGCGCCAACCTCACCTTCGTGGCGCAGGAATCGCCATCGCCCGCCGCCCAGGCCATCGTGGTGCGTGCCGATTCACCCATCAAGACCGTGGCCGACCTCAAGGGCAAGAAGATCGGTTTTGCCAAGGCGGCGGGCGTGCACTTCTTGCTGATTGCAGCCCTGGAGAAGTCCGGCCTGACGTTCAAGGACATCGAGCCCGCCTACCTCACGCCGGCCGACGGCCGTGCAGCCTTCGAGCGCGGCGCCATTGACGCCTGGGTGGTGTGGGACCCGTTCCTGGCCGCCGTGCAAAAGCAGTCGGCGGTACGGGTGCTGGCCGACGGGCGTGATCTGGCGTCTTACCAGCGCTATTACCTGGCCGGGACTTCCTATGCCAAGGCCCGACCCGATGTACTCGGTGTGTTCTTCCACGAGCTGCAGAAGGTCGGTGCCTGGGTCAAGCAAAGTCCCAAGGACGCAGCCGCGCTGCTGGCACCGGTGTGGGGGCTGGATGCGGGCGTGATCGAGCTGGCCAATAGCCGCCGCAGCTATGAGGTGCGCGCCGTGGTGCCCACAGCCCTAGCGGAGCAACAGCGCATTGCGGATGCCTTTTTGGCCGAGAAGCTGCTGCCCAGGCGCGTGAATGCCCTCGATGTGCCTCTCTTCAAACCCGGAGCCTGATGCCATGAGCCAGAACGATCCCAACACAGCGCAGGGCGTGCGCCTGGAAGTGCACAGTGTGGACAAGCGCTACGGCACGCGCGATGTCCTCAAGAAGACCGAACTCACGATTGAACCCGGCCAGTTCGTTGCGATTGTGGGCCGCAGTGGCTGCGGCAAGAGCACGCTGCTGCGTCTGGTGGCGGGCCTGGAGTCAGTCTCTGGCGGTGCGATCCGTCTGGACGGCCAGGACATCACAGGCCTGAGCGGTGACACCCGCATCATGTTCCAGGACTCGCGCCTCTTGCCGTGGAAGCGTGTGGCTGACAACGTGGCCCTGGGCCTGCCGCCCGAGCGGCGCGGAGCCGCGGCCGATGTGCTGGCGCGCGTGGGCCTGGGCGACCGGCTGGGCGAATGGCCGGCACGCCTGTCGGGCGGCCAGCGCCAGCGCGTGGCCCTGGCGCGTGCGCTGGTGCACAACCCGCGCCTGCTGCTGCTGGACGAGCCCCTTGGTGCGCTCGACGCACTGACCCGCATCGAGATGCACCGCCTCATTGAAGGCCTGTGGCGCACCAGCGGCTTTACGGCATTGCTGGTCACCCACGACGTGCAAGAGGCCGTGGCCCTGGCCGACCGCGTGATCCTGATCGAAGACGGCCAGATCGCGCTGGACCAGCGCATCGACCTGCCACGTCCCCGTTCGCACGGTGACGCCGCGTTTGCTGCCATCGAAAAACGCATCCTGGACCGCGTGCTGCAAAAGCCCGATGGCGACCCCGCACACGAGGCCCCATGGCCAGGTGTGCCAGCGCATGGCCTGCGCTGGGCGGTGTGATTTTTCTGTTTCTCTCACCCACTGTTTTCATTTTTCAACGGACTATTCAAGGAGAACCCCATGTCCATTCAAGCCATCAACGTACGCAACCAGTTCAAGGGCAAAGTGCGCGAGATCATTCGCGGCGATGTCGTCTCCGAGGTCGATGTCGAAACCCCCTGGGGCATCGTCACCTCCGTCATCACCACCCGTTCGGTGGACGACCTGGGCCTGGTCGTGGGTTCCGATGTGGTCGCACTGGTCAAGTCCACGGAGGTGTCCATCGCCAAGCTGTGATGGAGCACGGCGCGCAGCCATCGTGGGTATTGCGGCTGAATTGCGCGCAAAGCGGGCGGTTGAAGCGACCTGCTGCGTGCGGGGGCCTGCGGTGCTTTGGACGAAGACTGCGACGGGCGAATAGCTCGTTTGGAAACGGTCGCATCGCATGAGGGGAGGGCTGGGGGTTCATCAATACAGCCGCAGTCCGCCTTCTTTTTGACCATCCACCACGTGCCTGTTCATGGCGCTGCTCGCATTCCAGGCCCCGCAGGGGCCTGTTTTTTTGGGGGCGGAACGATGCACGGGCGTGTGTTCAACCCCATAGACCAAGCGCAGTTGCGCTGAATGGTGGGTTTATGTATGATAAACATCATGCGAAATAGACAGCCCAATGCCCGAGCCGCCGCCAAAGAAGCGACCCATGAGCGCATCGTGTCGGTGGCGGCGCGGGCGATCCGTCGCCAGGGCTACCATGGCACCGGGGTTGCGGACATCATGAAGGAAGCAGGCCTGACGCATGGCGCTTTCTATGCGCACTTCGAGTCTCGCGAGGCCATGCTCGCCGAAGCGGCAACACAGGCGTGCGCTCAGTCTGTAGCGACGGTGGCGGGCGCTGTGGCGGGGGAGCCCGCCTCGCAGGCGATGGCAACCGTGCTCAAGGCCTACCTTTCGCGCGAACATGTCGAGAGCATCGAAACGGGTTGCCCTCTGGCCGCGTTGGGCTCCGAAACCTCGCGCCAGTCCCCTGAGGTGCGACGCGTCTCCACCCGGCACATCAAGGAAATGGTCGATCTGATTGCGCGCCAGTCACCCCAGTGGGGCCAGCCAGAAACGCATGAGCAAGCGCTTGTCACCTTGTCCACCATGGTGGGAGCGCTCGTGCTTGCCCGTGCTGTGGACGACGCCGCGCTGTCCGACAGCCTGCGCGAAGCCGCGCTCAAGCACCTGTTGCCGGCGGAAACGGCATAACGCGGATTCACACCCTGTCTCTTCTTGATCGTGCGATGGCACGCATTTTTTTGTCATTACATATGATATTTATCATGCGAAATTGCGACTCAACCCCTGCACAGCATCTGGTGCGTCATGGAGGGACGGCGTTTTTGGTGGAGCCTCTCCAGTCCATGTGGCATTGCTGTGCAGCCATGCAATCCCTTGCAGCAAAGGAAACCCCATGAAAGCGTTTGTTCTGGATCGCTATGCCAAAAAGGGCGCACTCCGGCCTGCCGATGTTCCTGCCCCCTCCCTGCGCGACGATGAGGTGCTGGTGGAGGTCCATGCAGCGGGCGTCAACCCGCTCGACGCCAAGATCCGAGATGGTGAGTTCAAGCTCCTGCTGCCTTACAAGATGCCGCTCATCCTCGGGCACGATGTGGCGGGCGTGGTGGTGCGGGTAGGGCCGCGCGTGCGGCAGTTCAAGCCGGGGGACGAGGTCTATGCCCGGGCGGACGACTTTCACATCGGCACCTTTGCGGAACTGATTGCGGTCAAGGAGTCTTCGCTGGCCTTCAAGCCCCGCAGCCTGACCATGGAAGCGGCAGCGTCGATCCCTCTGGTGGGGTTGACGGCATGGCAGGCGCTGGTGGAGAAGGCCCAGGTCAGCAAAGGGCAGAAGGTTTTCATCCAGGCGGGGTCGGGGGGGCTGGGCAGCATCGCCATCCAGCTGGCCAAGCACTTGGGCGCCACCGTGGCCACCACCGCGGGCGCGGGCAGTGCCGCACTGGTTCAAAGCCTGGGCGCGGACGTTGTCATCGACTACCGCCAGCAAGATTTTGAAAACGTGCTGCGCAACTATGACGTGGTGCTGCACAGCCAGGACAGCAAGGCACTGGCCAAGTCCCTGCGCGTGCTCAAGCGCGGAGGCCAACTTGTCTCTGTCTCGGGCCCACCCGATCCCGCATTCGGCGAAACCCTTCGTGCGTCGGGCTTCTTGCGGATGGTGTTCCGGCTGTTGAGCGCCGGTACCCGGCGCCGTGCCCAAGTGCTGGGCATTGGCTACTCGTTCCTGTTCATGCGTGCACAGGGCAGCCAGCTGCAGGAGATCACGCGTCTGGTGGATGCAGGGGCCATCCGCCCGGTGATCGACAAGGTGTTTCCCTTCGACGCAACCAACGAAGCCATCGCCTACGTGGAAACTGGCCGTGCCAAGGGCAAGGTCGTCGTCAGGGTGCGCTGAGCTGCTCGCTTACTGCTGCCTCGCACCCGTCTCGCGTCCGTCTCGCACCTATCGAGCCCTCACTCCATATCCATCCCCTGCACAGCCCGTGCATATCCCTGTTCAGTCCCACCCCAACCCTGGAGATTCCCATGAAGATCGAAAACGCTGTTGTCCTCGTCACCGGTGCCAATCGCGGCATTGGCCTGGCCTTTGTTCGCGAGCTGCTCGCCCGCGGTGCGCGCAAGGTCTACGCCGCCGCGCGCGATCAGTCCACCATCGTCCCGCAACCCGGCGTGCAGGCTTTGCGCCTGGACGTCAACAACCCCGAAGAGGTGGCGGCCGCCGCCGCGCAGGCGTCTGACGTGAGTTTGGTGATCAACAACGCGGGCATCGCCCAGCCCGGCGGGTTTCTGGCGGCCGACAGCGAAGAGGTCATGCGCCGCATCTTTGAGACCAATGTCTTTGGCGTGCTGCGTGTCAGCAAAGCCTTTGCCCCGGTCCTGCAGTCCAACGGAGGCGGGGCGCTGCTCAACGTGCTGTCTGTGGCGTCGTGGGTGAATGGCGGCGAGCTGGCTGCATACTCGGCCAGCAAGGCTGCGGCCTGGTCGCTCACCAATGCACTGCGCCATGAGCTGGCTGCGCAAAACACGCAGGTCCTGGGCCTGCACATGGCGTATGTGGATACCGACCTGACGCGCGGCTTTGACGTGCCCAAGACCAGCCCGGTTCAGATCGTTCGGCGCGCGCTGGATGGCCTGGAAGCAGGCGCGGACGAGGTGCTGGCCGATGAGCTCACACAGCATGTCAAGCTCGCGATGACAGCCACGCGACCCAGCTACCTGCCGCAAGTGGCCTGAGTACGCCGCGCAGGGGCCACCCAGCTGGCGTGACGCTCTGGGTGGCCCCTGGTGGCGACAAAGATCGGCCACCCGGCCACCCGGCCGCCGGGTATCTGGCAAGAACCCTGGGGCTATTGCCCCCAGAACCGCCCGTGTTGCCTACACTCCGGCTAATGACGACCTTTCTGGTTTACCCTTTTGCCGCCCTGGCTGTGCTGCCCCGCGCAGCGGCCTGCGCGCGAGCGGTGGCCAAGAAGAAGGCGCGTCGTCAGTTGACGCCAGCACATTCTTGAGCCCGGCGGCACCCTCTCTCCTCATCCCTTTGTAGCGCAACCATTCACCGCCGGGCACCAGCCAAGCGCGGTAGCGGCCGTCTTGTCCCCACGGGGCACCGCCGCATTCGATGGAGTGCTTTGTATGCATGCAGTTGTGACCCCTGGCGAGCGCACGCTCACCGACCTGGACTATTCGCGCCTGACCAAGCTGGTCGGCAACCGGCCTGCGCCCTTGCTGGATGACCTGCTGGCCAACGCCGATATCACCAGTCCGCGTACCGTGCGGGCAGACGTGGTCACCATGAATTCACGCGTGGAGCTGGTGGACCAGCATACCCACCGGCGCCAGGTGCTGACCCTGTGCTACCCGCAGGACGCCGAGCCTGCGGCGGGCTTCATCTCGGTGCTGTCGCCGGTCGGCATCAGCCTGCTGGGCTTGCGGGCCGGGGACGTGGCCCGTTGGCAAACGCCCCATGGCGAAGAGTGCTCCGCCACCATCGAAAGCATCCAGTACCAGCCTGAGGCCACGGGCGACTACCTCACCTAGTCGCCTCCGTATTCCGGCCCGTTGCGGGCCGTACCACCAGATCACTGCCCACCAGACCGGCGCCAATCGCATTGGCAGCCGTTGGAGGAGTGCGCTTTGTTCACCACAGAAGGACGTACCACCATGACCCCTCGTTCCATCCTTGCCGTCACCGATTTTTCTGAACAGGGAGGGCACGCGCTGGCGCGTGCGGCGCTGCTGGGCGCAGAGCATCGGGCTGCGTTGCAGCTGGTGTATCTCTCCCAACCCGGCGAAGTGCCGCCACCCGACGTGGCCGTGCGACTGTCGCACCATGCGCTGCAGATTCGGCAGCGCCACCAGATTCCTGTTCATGCCGGAACGCGCATGGATTGCACGGTGGCGGATGTCGCCCGCGCGGCAGCGGGTCACGACCTGGTGGTGTGGGGCATGGCCCCGCAGCGCAGGTTGCGGGCCTGGTTCGGCGCGCACCCTGCGATCCAGTTGCTCCGTGCCTGCCGGCGCCCCGTGATCGTGGTGCGTAGCGCAGCGGCACAGCCCTACCAGAGCCTGATGGTGGCGGTGGACTTTTCTCAGGCTTCGCATCGCCTGGTGGAGCTGGGCCTGGCGCTCCACCCCCGCGCACGTGTGGAACTGTTCCATGCCGTCAGCACTGCCAACGAGGGCAAGCTGCGTTATGCCGAAGTGTCGGAACGCGCCATCCAGATCTACCGCGAGCAGTGCAGGCGCCATGCGCAGGACCGCATGTTCACGCTGACCGACTCGTACGATGTGCGGCGCAACCGGCTTTCATCCTCCATCGGCCGGGGCGACCCGGCGCGGCAGGTGCTGGTGGCGCAGCAAGGGGCAGGGGCCGACCTGATTGTGGTGGGCAAGCATCCCGCGTCCCGGTGCGCAGACTGGCTGTTCGAGAGCGTTGCGCAACGCATCCTCCATGAAGCCCGCACGGACGTGCTGGTGGTACCGCACGGCTTTCAGTCCGCTTCCCGGGGGGGCGCCCTGAAACGCCTGGCGACCGATCTGACCGTGCGCCGTGTCAAGGCAGGCCAGCCGCGCCTGCCGAGCCATCCCAACCCTGCGGCGCTGCAGGGTGGCACATGAAGAAGGAGCCCTGCGGACAGCCCTGCCGAGGTCATTGGGCTCGTCATGCATGAGGCCTAGGCCGCCTTCGCGAGCAGTGTTGTGTACCGGCTTGCGGGCCTTGCCAGGCCCAGGTTTTCCCGCAGGGTGGTGCCTTCGTAGGCGGTGCGAAACAGGCCGCGCCGCTGCAGTTCAGGCACCACCAGGTCCACAAACTCGTTGAGTGATTGGGGCAATACAGGCGGCATCACGTTGAAGCCGTCCGCCGCCCCGTTCTCAAACCATTCCTGCATGCGGTCGGCAATGGTCTCGGGTGTACCGATCACCACCCAGTGGCCGCGTGCACCGGCGAGGTATTCGTACAGCTGACGCACGGTGTATTTCTCTCGCCGGGCCAGCTCCAGCACCACGTGGGCGCGGCTGTTGATGCCCTTGGGTGGCTCGGGGATGTACGGCGGAGGTGCGTCAAGGTTCCACTTCGACAGATCCTCTCCGGGCCAGAAGGGGGTGAGAGTGGCCAGGCCCACGCTGGGGTGAATCAGGGCCTGCAGCTCGGCCCACTTTGCCTGGGCTTCTGCCTCGGTGCGGCCAATCACGGGGGAGATGCCGGGAAGCACCAGCAGTTCTTCAGGACTGCGGCCGTACTTGGCCATGCGACCCTTCACATCCTTGTAGAAGGCCTGGGCCTCGGCCAGGCTGGTCCAGGCGGTGAAGATGGCTTCGGCCGTCGCGGCGGCCAGTTCCTTGCCGTCTTCCGAAGAGCCGGCTTGCACAATCACTGGGTGGCCTTGCACCGAGCGCTCGATATTGAGCGGCCCTTGCACCTTGAGGTGTTTGCCCACGTGGTTGAGTGCGTGCAGCTTGTCGGGGTCAAAGTAGATGCCGCTTGCCTGGTCGCGCACCAGGGCGTCGTCGTCAAAGCTGTCCCACAGCCCCTTGACCACGTCCACAAATTCGTGGGCGCGCTCGTACCGCGTGGCGGGGTCCGGGTGCGTGTCCAGGCCAAAGTTGCCGTGCACGTTTTCGGCGCTGGTGGTCACCACGTTCCAGGCGGCCCGGCCCTTGCTGATGTGGTCGAGCGACGCAAACTTGCGCGCCAGCAGGTAGGGGTCTTCGTAGGTGGTGGAGGCTGTTGCCACAAAGCCGATGTGCTTGGTGACGACCGACAGCGCTGCCCACAGCGTCACGGGCTCGAAGTGCGAGATCCGTCCCTGGCGGCTGAAGGACTCGCGGTCGCCCTTGTGCCACACGCCGGGGCTGTCGGCCACGAACACCTGGTCAAACAGGCCACGTTCGGCTGTTTTGGCGACCTCGATGTAGTGATCGATGTTGACGCCCGAATCGACCTGTGAGCCCGGGTGGCGCCAGGCGGCTACGTGGTGGCCCGTGGCCATGATGAAGGCGCCGAGGCGCAGTTTTCTGGATGTGTCGGGTTGGGTCATGTGAGATTCCAAAACTTGTGGAGATGGCTCGCGGCCTTCGACACTGGCGCGGCCCAGGCCAGTGCACCCGTGGAACCCGCTTTGCCGGGCCAGGGGGGCGTCTCCCCAAGGGGGATGGCGCCGAAGGCGACTCAGGGGGGCTACTCGGTAATAGTGATGCGATGCAGCTTGCGGTGCTGCGGAAAGAAGTCGCCCACTGCGTAGTGCTGGGTGGAGCGGTTGTCCCACACGGCCAGCGTGCCCGGCGCCCAGCGCAGGCGGGCCTGGAACTCGGCCACCTGTGGCAGGGCAAACAGCTGGGTCAGCAGCGCATCGCTGTGCGTGCGGTGCAGGCCCTTGATGTGGCTGGTGAAGGTGGGGTTCACGTACAGGATCTTCTTGCCCGTGACGGGGTGCACGCGCACCACGGGGTGCTCCACGGGCGGGTACTTGGCGCGGGCGGCCTTCAGTTCTTCGCCGCTGGCGTCCTTGCGCAGCAGGTACTCCGTCCAGCCGCTGATCTCCCAGGTGTGCACGGCCGTGAGCGTTTCCAGGTAAGCCTGGAAGGCGGGCGGCAGACTGGCGTACGCGGCCGTGAGGCTGGCCCACAGCGTGTCGCCGCCGCTGGCCGGGATCACCTGTGCATAGAGGCTGGTGCCCAGCGGCGGTTGCTCGCGCCAGGTGATGTCCGCATGCCATTGGTTGGACGCCTTGGGGCGCTCGGCCGTGCTCTCCACGATCTCGATCTCGGGGTGGCTCTCCAGCCGGGGGAAGAACGCCTTCACCTCGGCCACATTGCCAAAGCTGCGGGTGAAGTCCACCTGCTGCTGCGGCGTGATGTGCTGGTCGCGGAAGAACAGCACCTCGTGCACGGCCAGTGCCTGGCGCAGCTCGGCCTGCGTGGCGGCGTCCAGGGGCTGGCGCAGGTCCAGCTCGTGGATGACTGCCCCGATGGTGGGGGTGTAGGGCTCTACCGCAAAGCGGGTGAACGTGGGGTGCAAATCGTTGATCTTGGACATGGCGCTACTTTCTGAAACGGTGGGGTGATGAAAGAGAACTCCCACACGATTGGGACAGCGCGCAGTGCGCGCATCAACGAAGCAGTTCGCATATGCATAGTCGGAAAACTGCGCCTTGCACTGGCGCGCGTGGGCCTGCCATCCGCAAATTTGGATATCTGTTTTTGGTCGTTGGCCCCCGCGCAGGGCCTGCCTAGAGTGATCGGCGACGTGTGCAGCACATTGCGCACGCACACCGGAACGACAACAGGCAAAACAACAGGCACGAAGGGTCAACACATGAAAAAAACGCAATGGAAAACAGCGCTCTGGGCGGCTGCCACGACAGCCAGCGCAGCGGTGGCCCTGGGCCTGTGGGCGGGTAGCGCAGCCGCACAGGCGCAAGATCCCCTGAAGGTGATCCGCATCGGCATCGCCACCGGCGGTGTGGGCAGCGACCCGGTGCGCCATGGTGGCACCTCGGCCGCGCTGGCCTACACCGATGGCGGGCTGGAAGAAGAGTTCAAGAAGGACGGTGTGAAGGTGCAATGGACCTTCTTCAAGGGCGCGGGTCCGGCCGTCAATGAGGCACTGGTCAACAAGCAACTGGACTTTGCGTGGCAGGGCGACCTGCCCTCTATCGTGCACCGGGCCAGTGACGTGAAGACCAAGATCATTCTGGGCAGTGGCGTGCGCGGTGGGCTCTACCTTGCGGTGCCGCCCGACTCCAACATCCGCCGCCTGGAAGACCTCAAGGGCCGCAAGGTGGCCGTATTCAAGGGCACGAACCTGCATCTGGCAGCCGTGCGCGCGCTGGCCGACAAGGGTCTGAGCGAGCGCGATGTGAAACTGCTCAATCTGGATTTGCCCAGCGCTGAGGCGGCGTTGGTCAGCAAGGACATCGACGCCGCATTTGGCTATGTGGGTTTTTTCAAGCTGCGTGACCAGGGCCTGGCCAAGGTGGTGTGGTCGGCTGCGGAAGATTCCTACAAGTACACCCGCCAGACGGCGCTGCTGGTGACCGACGACTTCGCCGCCCGCCACCCCAAGGCGGTGGAGCGCGTGGTCAAGACGGTGGTGCTGTACGCCCATAAATATTCCGACGAAAACCGCCGTGCCGAACTGTTTGCGCAGTGGGGCAAGGCCGAGTACGCCGAGAAGGTGTGGCGCGAAGACTTTATTGGACAGCCGCTGCGCGTGCGCCTGTCGCCACTGCTCGACCCATTTCTGGTGGCGCGCTACAAGGACGCGGCCGACGAGGCCCACAAGCTCAAACTCATCCGCAAGAAGCCAGAGATCGATAGCTGGTTTGACCGCCGCTATCTGAACGCTGCACTCAAGGAGCTGAAGCTGGAGAGCTACTGGCCTGTGTATGGCGCCAATGGGGATCTGGTCGCCGCCCCCTGATCCAGGTCTCCAATCCAAACCACGGTGTCCAAGCCCGGAAAAGCCGCTCACCACCGCTCGTTGCAACCCGCCCGCACCTTGTGCGCGGCGGGTTTTTTGTGCCTGCGCCGAGGCAACCTCATAACGCAAGCGTCGCTGCTCATGCCGCAAACATCTTTGTCATTGCATATGAGTATTAACCATTTATTTTTATAACAAACGTCTTTTACATTTCTTTTGGTTGTTATTGATGGCGCTGCGCTCACCCCAGGTGGTAGCAGCTCCACCACCCACAAAGGAAATGCAAAAGATGGCGATACCCGCACTGAATGCGGCCGGGCCAGGCAGCCCCGTGAGCCCGCTGGACGCGCTGCCGGATGCCCCTACGCGCCGCCCCGTAGCGGCAAGGCAAAACGCTGCCTGGACTTGGGCGAGGCGTTCGCTCTGGGCTTGGCCCTTTCCGCTGGCCGTGCTGGCGCTGTGGCAGCTCTCCGCCCTGTGGGGCTGGGTGCCCGAGCAGGTGCTGCCGCCGCCCGCCGCCGTGTTCAAGGTGTTTGGCGAGCTGCTGGCCAGCGGAGAGTTGTGGGACCACCTGCGCATCAGCATGGTCCGTGTGTTTGCGGGCTTTGGCATCGGCCTGTCGCTGGGCCTGGTGCTGGGTGGTGCCATGGGCCTGTCGCCGACATTCCGTGACTACTTCTTCCCATTGTTCAAGGCCTTCAGCCAGGTGCCGGTGATTGGCTGGCTGCCGCTGCTGATCCTGGTGGTGGGCATTGACGAGGGGCTCAAGTTTCTGCTGATCGCCAAGGCGGCCCTGGTGCCGGTGGCCATCAACACCTGCCAGGGCATTCAGAACGTGCCCAACCGGCTGGTGGAGGTGGCGCGTGTGTATGGCTTCACCCGCTGGCAGATGCTGCGCAAGGTGGTGTTTCCGGCGGCTACGGCACCCATCTGGAACGGCGTGCGCTATGGCCTCACGCATGCATGGCTGGCGCTGGTGGTGGTGGAGCTGCTGGCGTCATCGGAGGGCATTGGGTTCCTCATCGTCTATGGCCGCCAGCTCTTTCAGCTGGACGTGGTGCTGGCCGCCGTGCTGGCCGTGGGCATCGTGGGGTTTGTGATCGACAAGCTGCTGGCCGTGTCCGAGGCCTGGCTGCTGCGCTGGCGCAAGCCGAGTTTGTGAGCGGGGTGTGCCAATGTCTTCTGTGAACGTGCAACGCAACGTGTTCCAAAAAGTGCCCGCACGCCTGCGGGGCTGGGTGCTGCCCGTGCTGATCCTGGCCGTGTGGTGGGCGGTGGTGGCTTCGGGGGCGTCCGATTCGCCCCTGCTGGTATCGCCATTGGCCGTATGGCAGCGCGGTGTGGGCCAGGTTGTCAGCGGCGAACTGTGGGTGGCCTTGTCGGCCAGCCTGTGGCGCATGGCCTGGGGGTTCGGCATTGGCTCCGGCATCGGGCTGGCGGTGGGTGCGCTGCTGGGCTGGTCGCGCTGGGCCGAGCGGCTGGTGGGGCCCACGTTCCACACGCTCAAGCAGATCTCGCTGTTTGCGTGGATTCCGATGCTGTCGATGTGGTTTGGCCTGGGCGATACCGCCAAGGTAGCGTTTGTGGCCATGGCGGCGTTCTTTCCGGTGGTGCTCAACACGCTGGAGGGCCTGCGCAGCGTGCCGCGTGAGTACCTGGAGGTGGCCCGCGTGTACGAGTTCAGCGTGTGGCAAACGCTGCGCCGTGTGGTGGCGCCTGCCGCCGCGCCCTCACTGTTTACTGGAATCCAGCTCTCGCTCATCTACAGCTGGCTGGCCACGCTAGGGGCCGAATACCTGCTGGCCTCTGGCAAGGGCATTGGCAACACGCTGATCGATGGGCGCGAGCATTTCTGGATGGACCTGGTGCTGTTTGGCGTGGTGGTGGTGGGCCTGGTGGGCTTTGTACTGAACGCGCTGCTGGCCGCACTGGAAAAGCGCCTGCTGGCCTGGCGTGATCGCACGATCGCCAGGTACTGATGCTGCCGACGCATCGCATACGCATACGAACACAAGGAAATCAACATGGCACACGCCGGTACCCTGGCCATTCGCGGCCTGAACAAGCAGTACGAGGTCAAGGGCGAAGCCCTGC
>ERZ1031516.46-NODE-46-length-18734-cov-10.265592_pt1 | contig 18734 bp, 16 predicted proteins | sample MGYA00518047_ERZ1031516 | MGnify/ENA primary metagenome ERZ1031516 (study PRJEB33718, sample SAMN03159945) | human skin metagenome | collected 2014-04-10 | study: EMG produced TPA metagenomics assembly of the PRJNA266117 data set (Human skin bacterial metagenome... | reverse complement strand
ATAGCGACGACCAAGATTTCCGGTTTCAGGTGAGGGTCAGCGGCCAGCATTGGGTTGATCATGCTCGCAGCGCTTACCATGGCCACAGTTGCCGAGCCCACGGCGAAGTGCATCAGCCATGCGATGAACCATGCCAGGATGATCAGGTTGATATCAGTGCCGGCCAGCATGTTCGAAATCGCTTTACCAACGCCGCTCTCGATAAGGACGGCGTTGAAAGCCCCGCCGGCGCCGATCACGAAGATGATGTTTGCAAGCGCTGGGAAACCGCGTTGGGTAATCTCTAGCAGTTGCTGCATGGTGCGGCCTTGGCGCAAGCCAAGAGACCAGTAGGCAAAGGCGACGGAGATCATCAGGGCGGTCAGTGGGTTGCCCACAAACTGCGCGACATGCTGTACCAGAGAGTCAGCCGGTAGGCCAGCAGCAGCGGTTTTGAAGACCATCAGGATCAGTGGCAAGGCGATGGTCATCAGCGTAATGCCGATGCCTGGGAGTGCCCGTTCAGCAGGCAAGTGCTTTCCGTGCGACTCCAAGAAGCTTTGCTGCTTTTCGCTCGCTGCTTTTCCGCAGAACAGACTCACCCAGATGGGCCCGGCAATGATCATGGTCGGAATGCCGACCATAAGGCCGTAAAGAATCACGGTACCTACATCGGCATGTAGCATACCAGTGATGGCCATGGCAGCCGGGTGGGGGGGGAGGATGCAGTGGATGGTCATCAGAGAGATGGCCAGTGGGATCCCAAGAAACATCAAGTTGATCTTGGTTTCGCGGGCCACCACATACACCAAAGGTATGAGAAGTACGAATCCAACCTCGAAGAACACAGGAATGCCAGCGATAGCGCCGACGATAGCCATGACCCAGTGGGCCCGTGTTGATCCCAAGTTGTCGAGAAGAGTCTTGGCCAGCCGCTCGGCCCCGCCTGACTCCTCAAGCATTTTGCCCAAGATGCCGCCGAGCCCGATGATGGCGATCAGGAACCCAAGGGTTCCGCCTATTCCCGACTCCAGTGATTTGACGATTTGAGTTGCCGGCATGCCGGAGCCGAAGCCGACGACAAAGCACGCGATTATCAACGCCAAGAAAGCGTGAAGTCGTACTTTCATGATCAAGAAGATGATCAGTGCAATGGAGGAAAACAGAACTCCTAACAGCCAAGTTGTATCTTGCATTTCTATGCCTCGCACCTTGTTTTCTTTATTTGGGCAGCTATAAATGAGATAGGTAAAGTGCCGAAGCTTTATTGATTAGGCATGGCTTACTTCAACTTGCAATTTCAATTTTTACGAGTAGGAATACCCCCTTGGGTTGACGTCCAAGAGGGTACAAGTCACCTACACCAATTTTTGATCAAACACTTAGGTACTATGGCGAAACGAGCGCGGGACGCGCTCATCTCAACCGATAGACTCAGAGGAGTACGAATCAGGCGACGGCGGGAACACAATCGTCTTGTTCTCGTTCATGAACACACGCCCGTGCACGTAGGCATGAATGGCCCGTGCCAGCACCTGGCTTTCTACGTCTCGACCCAAGGAGACATAGTCTTCTGGGCTTTGCGCATGGGTGATTCGAACAATGTCTTGCTCGATGATGGGGCCTTCATCCAGGTCGGCGGTGACGAAGTGAGAGGTTGCACCGATCAACTTCACGCCTCGCTCGAAGGCTTGCTTGTAGGGGCTGCCGCCTTTGAACGACGGGAGGAACGAGTGATGGATGTTGATGATCCGCCCCGACATCTGCTGGCACATTTCGTCAGACAGAATCTGCATGTAACGGGCGAGTACGATCAGCTCTGCACCCGCCTCGCGGACGATGCGCATCTGTGCTGCTTCAGCTTCAGCCTTGTTCTCCTTGGTCACCTTAATATGGTGGTAGGGAATACCATGCCCTTCGACCACCTTTTGGAAATCCAGGTGGTTGGAGATCACACCGACAATATCGATTGGCAGGGCGCCGATGCCCCAGCGATACAGCAGGTCGTTCAGGCAATGGCCGAAACGGGAAACCATCAGAATGACTTTGCGCTTGGCGCGCTCATCGAAGAATTCGAACTCCATCTTGTATTTATCAACAAGGGGTTGGAACTCTTTTCTCAGATCTTCAAGCGACTGGCCTTCTTCCGAACGGAAGGTAATACGCATGAAGTAGTGGTTGGTGCTCTCATCGTCGAACTGTGCGCTGTCGCGGATGTTGCAGCCGCGAGAAGACAAGAAGCTGGTGATGTCAGCTGTGACGCCACGGATCGAAGGGCAAGTTACTCGCAGTACATAATTATTTTTAGTCTTGGTCATTTGGGATCACCTTAAACAGCAACAGCTTCTTTTTTGGTTACGATTTTGTGCTGACGCTTGAACGCGGTCACAGTGTTGGCCAGCAGGCACGCAATGGTCATCGGGCCAACACCGCCTGGTACTGGTGTAATCGCCGATGCATGCCCTGCTTCGTCATATGCAACATCGCCGACGATGCGCGACCGGCCATCACGTTCAATGCGGTTGATACCTACGTCGATAACGACAGCGCCTGGCTTGATCCAATCGCCTTTCACCATCTCAGGCCGCCCTACCGCTACCACCAAAATGTCGGCAGTTCGGCACAACGCAGGGACATCTCGCGTTTTGGAGTGCGCGACGGTCACGGTGCAGTTCTCGGCCATCAGCAGCTGGGCCATTGGCTTACCAACAATGTTTGATTTGCCGACAACTACAGCATTCATTCCGGCCAAGCTGCCCAAACGGTCTTTCAGCATCATCAAGCAGCCCAGCGGGGTGCAGGGAACCAAGGCGTCTTGGCCTGTGGCCAAACGGCCAGCGTTCAGGATGTGAAAACCATCCACATCTTTGTCTGCATCAATGGCATTGATAACCGCGTTGGTATCAAGGTGTGCAGGAAGAGGTAGTTGCACGAGAATGCCATTAACTTCCGGAGCGGCATTCAGCTCGTCCAAGAGACCCATTAGCTCAGCTTGGGTTGTATCAGCGGGCAGCCTATGAACGAACGACTGCATACCGATGGCCAATGTCTGGCGGTGTTTGGCACTTACATAAACGCCACTTGCTGGATCCTCGCCAACAAGTACAACAGCCAGGCCAGGAATGAGTCCTGTTTGCTCTTTAATCTCGGTTACTTCTTCCGTAAGTTTGTCCACGAGATTGGCTGCAAAGCCTTTCCCGTCGATACGGTCGGCCAAGAATTGATTGTTCATGAAACTAACACCTCAACGTCATTGACTGGCGTGATTGGTTTTCATTGGCGCAAATTTGAGGAGTGGGGGTGTTGTTTGCCACCCCCTTTAGAGCTCTGGTCTTATTTGACCAGTAAAGCTCCGCGCGCCATGAATTCCTTGAATTGCTCTTCAGGAACGAAAGCGCCACCAGTTGTCCAAATGACGTGTGTTGCCTGAGCGAGTTTATTGCTCAGTCCGTGAGCTTCTTGATAAGCACGACCTTGATTGCTGTTCACGATGAACTCTGGGCCGGCAAAGCCTGCAGTAGCTGATGGCTCAAGGCGAATTGCTTGAGTGGTTTGCGCCTTCCAGAGCCAGCGGAACAAGTCGTCGTCGTCGACAGTGAAAACGCCGGACAGCATTGGCTTCATGACATCCGCTACGAACTCCGACATACGGGCAACCGCCATACCGTCTGCTTCAGTTCGGTTAGTCAGGCCAACGTCATACACCGAAATCAGCTCTTTAGAACCGCTCATCATGTGAACCATGGCACATGGAGACTGAACCGGCTCAACAAAGAAAGCGTGAGCGGCATCGCCGAAAATAGCTTTCAGTCCGTATGCCGCGCCACCGGGTGCACCGCCAATACCGCATGGCAGGTAGATGAACAATGGATGGTCTTCATCGATGGTGACCCCCTGCTCTTTGAGCTGCACTGCCAGCTCGCTGGCAGCAGCGCTGTAACCGAAGAACAGCATTTCCGAGCGCTCATCATCCACGAAGTAGATGCTTGGATCGCCCTCTGCATCAATGCGAGCGTGTTCGACTGCAGTGGTATAGTCGGCCTTGTGCTGCACGACCTCCACGCCCAGGCGTGTGAGCCGATCAACTTTCCATTGTTTGGCGTCCGACGACATGTGCACCACTGCTCGGAAGCCCAGAGCGCGAGCGGCAATACCAACGCTCAGCCCCAGATTACCTGTGCTGCCCACGGCAATGGTGTGCTGGGCAAAAAGAGCGCGGGCCTGCTCTCCCACCAGGACGGTAATATCGCCACCAGGAGTCAGGATGCCGCGCTTTTCAGCCATCTTCTTGGCGTGCATAAAGACTTCATAAACGCCACCACGTGCTTTGATCGAACCCGCGACGGGCAAGTCCCCGTCTGCCTTGACGAAGACACGACCGTATTCCGAAGTGCCATACCCGAGAGCACCACGCAGATCTTCGGCTTCGATCAGCTTGGACTGGATCCGGCCCTTCGATGCCTTGAGTTCGGGGAAGCACGTCTCCAGCACTGGCGCCAGCAGCTGCCAGTTTTCTTCGGCCTCTTTAACTTGAGCAGCCCGGATCGGCAGCGATTGGTCAGCAATGCCGTTGGCTTTCAGGTTCGGGTTTAGCCAAAGCGCAGGTCGGCCAGCCAGGACATCGTCACGCGCTGGATCATTGGGAAGTTGAACGCTCATTTTTATTTTCCTACAGCGTGGAGTGAGGCGGATGGTCTAGGCATCCGCCATGTACCCCTTAGGCATAGATTGGGAAGTCGGCAACCAGTTTGGCAACTACTGCGCGGCTCTTCGCGATGACGGCGGCACGGGTAGTTTCGTCAGCAACTTGTGCATCGAAGATATCTGCGATCAGGTTGCCGATGACTTCGAACTCTTTGGCACCAAAACCTCGAGTAGTACCCGCTGACGAACCCAGGCGCAGGCCTTTCCACTCTGATGGCTTGGCGCTGTCGAACGGAATCGGGTTTTTGTTCGAGGTGATGTTGATTTCCGACAACGCGTCCTGCGACTGCTGACCGGTCAGATCCTTGGACGAAACATCTACCAGAACAACATGAGTATCAGTGCCGCCACTGACGATGCGTACACCACGCTTCTGCAGAACTTCTGCAAGCAGGCGAGCGTTCGCTTTGACGTTTGCACCATAGGTCTTGAATTCATCGGTCAGAGCTTCACCGAGGCACACTGCTTTACCGGCGATGGTTGCCAGGTGTGCGCTGCCTTGTACGCCTGGGAAAACAGCCGGTTGAAGCTTCTTGAAGAGGTCTTCGCGGTTGGTCATGACCAAGCCGCCGCGAGCACCACGGAGGGTCTTGGTGGTGGTGCAGGTCACGATGTCTGCGTGTGGAATCGGCGAAGGGTGCACTCCAGCAGCGACAAGTCCGGCAAAGTGGGCCATGTCCACCAGGTAAGTTGCGCCAACCTTATCGGCAATCTCTCGCATACGCGGGAAGTCGATTTCACGTGGGTAAGACGAGCCACCCGAGATGATGAGCTTCGGCTTGTGCTCCAAGGCCAGAGCTTCGACGTTGTCGTAGTCGATTCGGCCAGTTTCGCGATCTACGCCATACGAAACGATGCTGAACCAACGGCCCGACTGGTTCGGCTTTGCGCCGTGGCTCAGGTGCCCACCCGAAGCCAGATCCAGGCTCAATACTGTGTCGCCTGGTTGCAGAAGTGCAAAGAACACAGCTTGGTTGGCCTGGGTGCCGGAGTGTGGTTGCACGTTCACGAAGCCGCAGCCGAAAAGTTCTTTTGCGCGGTCAATGGCAGCTTGCTCGACAACGTCGGCGAAATCAGCGCCGCCGTGGAAACGCTTGCCTGGGTAGCCTTCAACGGTCTTGTTGGTGATGACCGAACCGATGGCCTCCAGAGAGGCGAAGCTCACCGAGTTCTCAGAGGCGATCAGTTCGATCTGGCCTTGCTGACGTTTTTTCTCGTCTTGGAGAGCTTTGAAGATCAGCGGGTCGCGCTCAGCAAGATTGTCGTTGAAGTAGGAGTGGGTCATTACGGCGTTACCTTTGTTGGGGTTTTTTTCAAACCTATACCCTGTCCCAGATCAAAAAAAGCGAATAATATTTCAATAATACGTAAGCAATACTTAATGATTTTCTGAGATGTCGCTTTTTAGGGGAAACTTGATGGATATCAGTAAGTTGCGTGCCTTGAGAGAGCTTGCGGTACGTAAGACCATGGCAGCCGTTGCTGAAGCGATGCACGTATCGCCATCCGCTGTCTCCCAGCAGATTTCGCTGTTGGAGCAGGAGGTGGGGATCGATCTGGTAGAACGGCGCGGGAGAGGCGTAGATCTGACCATCGCTGGCAGAAAGCTCGTTGAGCGAGCCAATAGGATCTTTGAAGAGCTCGAATCCGCTAGGGCCGATATGGCCGAGTTGAAAAAGGTCGTGGCTGGAGACCTGAGGATTGCTGCATTTCCCTCAGTTGCAGCAGCGTTGATGCCCAAGACAATTCAAACACTCCATGCCACTCATCCTCGCCTGGAGGTGCTGTTTGAGGAAATGGAGCCTGAGGAAGGGATGAATGCTCTGCGCAGTTGGCAGACAGATATTGCGCTGATCGATGACTTGAACGTACCACCCGGCCTGCTTGACCCCAGTATCGAAATCACACCACTCATCGAAGACGTGTTCAACGTGATGATGTCGCCTGATCATCGCTTAGCAGTGATGGAGACTGTCACGTGGCAGGATCTTGAGCATGAAAACTGGGTGATGGATACAGCCTCCTCCACTTACACCAGGATGTTGACCGATGCTTGCCAGAAATCAGGGTACACGCCCAACATCATCGCGCGTTGCAAGGGATTCGAGGTTACCAGAGCGTTAGTTAGCGAGGGGTGCGCGATTGCCATACTCCCTGGACTTAGGGCTCGTAAAGATTTACAGGGCACACGAATTTGTCGACTGGAACCAGAGATTCGGCGCCGCATATCCATTGCATTTCGCAAGGGTGAGAAGAGGAGCCCGGCGCTTCAGGTGTTCGTACAATGCCTAGAGCAACACGCGGCTGAGATTCGGTGACCCCCCTAAAAATCAACATCATAGTGGCGTGTAGCCGCATTCGTAAGCTTAGCTTACGTAATATTGTAAAATTATTCGCTTTTTCTCTTTTTCTATAGGCGCTAGGTTGATCTCAACCGGGAGGAGACTCTCGGTTGGGCACACTCAATTGCTGATCCTGACATTCAGTAATTCGGTAGGTCTGACGGTGCTTCATATTTCGCCCCGGAAACGGGGCTTTTTAAAAATAAAAAGAGGGCAGCCTATGCCACTTAAAAAATCTTCTGATTGTTTCTCTGGGCCGTAGTGGCCTGTCTGATGTTTTCTGCCTCTGAGAGTTGGTTGAGTACCTGCTAGAGCGTCATCGCTTGGGCGGAATGTCTGTGCTGCAATCCATGAGAGCAATAACATGAAAAATGAAAACAAGATCTTCAAAGTTGGCCTGACAGTCGCAGCACTGACGCTGAGTTCGATGATGTCAATGGGTGCCATGGCCGGTACGACGCTCGACAATGTCAAGAAGAAGGGATTTGTTCAATGTGGTATCAGTGATGGCCTGCCAGGCTTCTCTTATACCGACCCCAAGGGTAATTTTCACGGATTCGATGTAGATGTTTGCAGGGCTGTTGCTGCAGCCCTCTTTGGTGATGCAACCAAGGTCAAGTACACGCAGTTAACCACCAAGGAACGCTTCACGGCGCTGCAGTCTGGTGAGGTCGACCTTCTTTCACGAGATTGGAAACAATCGTATACAATATAAAATAATGGGCCTTCCCCTTTGTTTAGCTGCCAAAAATAACTACAGGAAGCTGAAACGATGAATCATACCCAGCAACCCGAGGTGCGCTCCGCCGATGCCCCAGCGCTCGGCGGCGGTAGCAACCACGGTCTGAAACGCAACACCCTCGGCGTTACGTCCATCGCCTGCTTCATCATCGCGGCGGCCTCGCCGATGACCAGCGTGGTCGCCGTCGTGCCGATCATGCTCAGCATCGGCAGCGGCGTCGGTTCGCCGGCGGCCTTCATTCTTGCTGCGTCGATCCTGATGCTGTTCGCCGTGGGCTACGTGGCCATGGCCCGGCATGTCAGCAATGCCGGTGCGCTCTATGCCTACGTGACCCTGGGCATGGGCCAGTTGACCGGCCTGGGCACGGCGGCCCTGACCATCTTTTCCTATACGGCGATCCAGGTCGGCCTCTATGGCGGCTTTGGCTTCTATGCGGCCGAGCTGATCCTCCAGGCCACCGGCGTGGCCGTGCCCTGGTGGCTGTGCGCAGCGGTGGCGGCGGCCGCCTGCCTGTACCTCGGCGTCAGTGGCGTGCATTCCGGCGCGCGGGTGCTGGGCTTCCTGATGAGCTTCGAATGCCTGCTGCTGTTCGTCCTGGCCGGCGGCATGCTGCTGAACAGCCCAGCCGAAACCTCGTTCAGCCTGGCGCCCTTCGCACCGTCGGCGTTGCTCAGCCCCGGCCTGGGCGTGGCCCTGATGTTCGCCTGCGTCACCTTCAGCGGCATCGAGGGCAGCGCGATCTACAGCGAGGAAGCCCGCGACCCGAAACGCACCATTCCCCGCGCCACCTACTTTTCGGTGTTCTTCATGGCCGCCATCTACAGCGGCGTCACCTGGCTGATCATCTGCACCCTGGGCACCGATCACGCCGTGGAGATCGCCACCAAGGAGTCGGGCAAACTGGTGTTCCGGGTCAGCGACATGGTCCTGGGCGGCTGGGCCACCAGCTTCTTCAATATCTTCATCGTCACGGCGATCTTCGCGGCCATGGTGACCATCCACAACAACATCGCCCGCTACCTGTACTCCCTGGGCCGCCAGCATCTGGTCTGGTCGCCGCTCGGCTACACCGGACGCAAGGCGCAGACCCCCTACGTCGCCTCGATCGTGCAGACCGTCAGTGCCGTGATCTGCGTCGGCTTCTTCGCGGTGATGGGCCTGGACCCGTACAACGTGCTGTACGCCAGCATGACCGGCATGGGCGCGATCGGCCTCGTCCTGGCGCAGACCATCGCTAGCATCGCCATCTTCGTGTTCTTCCGCCGCACCCGCTGCGACCAGCGCTTCTGGAATGCCTTCCTGGCCCCGCTGATCGCCGTCGCCGGCCTGTGCGTCTTCCTTTACTACGCGCTCAGCAGCGTGGAGCTGCTCCTGGGCCTCAGCGGCACCTGGGCTAACCTGCTGGCGGCGCTTGTGTTCATCGTGTTCGCCGCCGGCTGGGCCTACGGCTTCTACGTCAAGCGATGCCATCCAGCCAAGTACGAACGGATCAAGTCGGTGCTCTGCGAGTAACCCGGTCCAGCCATGCCCGTGCGGCAGTCACCTATCCAGCAATGAGGAAACAGCATGACCAACACTCTTCGCCCCAACTTCGCCGAGCGGGCCAAGGCCCAGCGCTTCCAGACCAGGGCCTTTATCGATGGACGCTTCGTCGATGCCCTGGACGGAAAGACCTTCACTACCGTCAACCCGGCCAACGGTGAAGTCCTCACCCGCATCGCCGAGTGCGACGCGGCGGATGTCGAGGTGGCGGTAGCGGCCGCCAAGGCGGCGTTCGAGGACCGGCGCTGGGCCGGCCTGGCGCCGAAGGAGCGCAAGCGTGCGCTGTTGCGCCTGGCCGACCTGGTCGAGCAGCACGCCCAAGAGCTGGCCCTGATCGAAAGCCTGGACAACGGCAAGCCGGTAGACGACGCCCTGGCCGCTGACCTGCCGGACGCCATCGAGACCCTGCGCTGGCACGCCGAGGCCATCGACAAGCTCTACGACCAGAGCTCGCCGACGCCCGGCGACCTGGTTTCGCTGGTGGTGCGTGAGCCGGTCGGCGTGGTCGGCGCGGTGATCCCGTGGAACTTCCCGCTGGCCATCCTGGCGATGAAAACCGCCCCGGCCCTGGCCGGCGGCAACTCGCTGATCGTCAAGCCCGCCGAGCAGACCACCCTCAGCGCCCTGCGCTTCGCCGAACTGGTGGCCGAGGCCGGGATCCCGGCCGGCGTATTCAACATCGTCACCGGTTTCGGCGAGACCGTCGGCCAGGCCCTCGGTCGCCACCCGGACGTGGATTGCCTGAGCTTCACCGGCTCCACCGAAGTCGGCCGCTACTTCCTCAAGTACGCCGCCGAGTCCAACCTGAAGAAGGTCATCCTCGAACTGGGCGGCAAGAGCCCGGCCATCGTCATGGACGATGTCGATGACCTGCAGCCGATCGTCGAGCAACTGGCCATCGGCATTCTCTTCAGCCAGGGCGAAAACTGCAGCGCCGGTTCGCGCCTGCTGGTCCATGAGAAGGTCAAGGGCCGGCTGCTGGAAGCGCTGGTCGAGCACTTCAAGACCTGGACCGTCGGCGATCCGCTGGTCGAAGGCACGCGCATCGGTGCGCTGATCGACGAGAAGCACATGAACAACATCCTCGGCTACATCAAGGCGGGCGTGGAGGAGGGTGGGCGGATCATCCTCGGCGGTCAGCGCATTCGCCAGGAGACCGGCGGCTACTACATCGAGCCGACCATCTTCGACGACGTCAGCAACCAGATGACCATCGCCCGCGAAGAGATCTTCGGCCCGGTGCTTTCGGTGATCACCTTCTCCAGCGTCGAGGAGGCCATCGCCATTGCCAACGACACCCCCTATGGCCTGGCCGCATCGCTCTACACCAACAACCTGCACACCGCGCACAAGGTGTCCCGCGCCATCCGTGCCGGCACCGTGTCGGTCAACTGCTTCTCCGAAGGCGACCAGTCGGTGCCGTTCGGTGGCTTCAAGCAGTCCGGCTTCGGCGGTCGCGAAAAGTCGTTCCTGGCCCATGACCAGTATTCCGAAGTGAAGACGATCTGGATCCAACTGAAATAATGAGGCGCGGCAAATGAGCAAGAACGAGTTCGATTACATCGTGGTCGGTGCCGGGTCGGCGGGGTGCGTGGTGGCCAACCGCCTCAGCGCCGAACGCACCACCCGGGTCCTGCTGCTGGAGGCCGGGCCGCGCCACGATAGCGTGATCCTGAAGATGCCCGCCGCCCTGGGCCTGCCCCTGGAAAGCAAGCGTTTCAACTGGGGCTTCAAGAGCGAGCCCGAGCCGGGCCTGAACGGCAACCGCAGCGACCAGCACCGTGGCCGGGTGCTTGGCGGTTCGTCGTCGATCAACGGCATGGTCTTCGTCCGCGGCAACCCGCTGGACTTCGACGGCTGGGCGGCGGCCGCGCTGCCCGACTGGTCGTACAGCCACTGCCTGCCGTACTTCAAGAAGATGGAGACCTTCGACGGTGGCACGGACAACTTCCGTGGTGGTTCCGGGCCGCTACACGTGCACCGCTGCAAGGCCGACAACCCGCTGTACCAGGCCTTCCTCGGCGCCGGCCAGGACTACGGCCTGCGCCTGAACCCGGACCAGAACGGCGAGCGCCAGGAAGGAGTCAACGTGGCCCAGGCCTCGACCTACAAGGGCGAGCGCTGGAGCACCGCGCGTGGCTACCTGGACTCGGCCGCCGGGCGCGACAACCTGGTGGTGAAAAGCCGCGCCTTCGTCACCGGCCTGGTGTTCTCCGGCAAGGCCGCGGTCGGGGTGAAGTACGAGATCGATGGCGTCGAGCAGATCAGCCATGCCGCCAAGGAAGTGATCCTCAGTGCCGGTGCCTTCGGTTCGCCGCAGTTGCTGCTGCTCGCCGGCATCGGTGATCAGGACGAGCTCAAGGCCCTCGGCATCGAGCTGCGCCACCACTTGCCCGGGGTCGGCAAGAACCTGCAGGACCACGTGGCCGTGGCGATCCAGTATTCGACGCCCAAGCAGGGTGTGTCGCCGACCCGCGCGCTGTCGCCGCTCGGGCGGCTGTTCGTCGGGGCGCGCTGGATGGCCGCGCGCAGTGGCCTGGGGGCGTCCAACTACTTCGAGGTGGGGGCGTTCTTCCGTGGCAACGACCAGGTCGAGTACGCCAACCTGGAGCACGAATTTCTCCCCATGGTGGGCGAGTTCTACCGCGGCAAGGCGCGCATCACCCCGGGCTTCCAGTACTTCACCAGCGTCATGCGCCCGGCCAGTCGTGGCAGCGTCACCCTGGCCTCGAAGGATCCCAAGGCCGATCCGCTGATCCGCCTGAACTTCCTCACCGCGCCGGGCGACCTGGAGCAACTGCGCGAAGGCCTGCGCAAGACCCGGGAAATGATCGCCCAGCGCTCCTGGGACGAACTGCGCGGCGAGGAGCTCAGCCCCGGCAAGCACCTGCAGAGCGATGCCGAGCTGGAAGCCTGGATCCGCGACAACGCCGGCACCACTTTCCACGCCTGTTCCACCTGCCGCATGGGGGTGGACGAGATGGCGGTGGTCGACCATGACGGCCGCGTCCATGGCATCGACCGGCTGCGCATCGTCGACGCCTCGGTGTTCCCGGCGCTGACCACCGGCAACACCAACGCCCCGACCATCATGCTGGCGGAAAAACTGTCCGACCACATCCTCGGCCAGGTCGCTGCGCCGATGGAAGTGTCGGCCTGGCGCGAAGCGCTGGCGCCGGCCCTGGACAAACCCGGACTGCCTGCCGGCATGCCCCACTGACCCTGCCCCGGTCCGGCGGCGACCCGTTCGCCGCCGGACATCCTGATGGAGAAACGACTTTTGGCGCGTCTTGCTTTGAGCGAGGTGGACAGCCTCGCCCGCGCGGTGCTCGAACTGCACGGTTTCAGTCGCGAACAGGCGCTTGCCGTGGCGCGGACCATGGTCTGCGGACAACGGGATGAGTGCGCTTCCCACGGCGTCTACCGCCTGCTGGTGTGCATCGCCACGCTGAAGGCCGGCAAGGTCGACCCGCGCGCCGAGCCGCAGGTGCATGACCATGCGCCGGGCAGTGTGCGGGTGGATGCCGCCGGTGGCTTTTCCCAGCTGGCTTTCGACCGCGGTGTACCGCTGCTGCGGCGCAAGGCGGTGGACAACGGCGTGGCGGCCCTGGTGATCAACCGCTGCGTGCACTTCTCGGCGCTGTGGGTCGAGATCGAGACCCTGACCGACCTCGGCCTGGTGACCCTGGCCTGCAACCCGAGCCATGCCTGGGTCGCTCCGGCGGGCGGGCGCGGGCCGGTGTTCGGGACCAATCCGATCGCCTTCGGCTGGCCGCGCCCGGGCAAGGATCCGTTTGTCTTCGACATGGCCACCAGCGCCATTGCCCGTGGCGATATCGAGTTGCACCGGCGTGCCGGCAAACCGGTGCCGCTGGGCTGGGGCGTATCTGCCGACGGCGAGCCGACCACGTCGGCCGAGGCCGTGCTGCAGGGCGCCATGCTCACCTTCGGCGGGCACAAGGGCTCGGCCCTGGCGGCGATGATCGAACTGCTGGCGGGGCCGCTGATCGGCGACCTGACCAGCGCCCAGTCGCTGGCCCACGACGCTGGTGCGGGAGCCTCGCCGTTCCATGGCGAGCTGATCCTGGCCTTCGACCCCAGGCGCTTTCTTGGCGAGCGCTACGAGCATTACCTGCACAGCGCGGAAACCCTGTTCGACAGCATCGAGCAGCAGGGTGCCCGCCTGCCTTCCGCCCGGCGCTACGAGGCGCGTCGGCGCAGCCTGGCGCAGGGCGTCGAGATCAACGATGAACTGCTGGACGAACTGAACGCGCTACTGCATCGGTAGCGCCTGGAGAACATGTGATGACGGCTATATCAGGCAAGAACTTCATCGCCGGTGCGCGTTGCGCCAACGGCACCACCCCCCATCGCAGTGTCGATGCCAGCACCGGCGAGGCACTGCCCTGGACCTTCTGGCAAGCCAGCGCGGAGGAAGTGGACCAGGCGTGCGATGCCGCCGCTGCGGCGGCGGCTCGATTCCGCAGCACCAGCCCCGGGCAGCGAGCCGATTTCCTCGACGCCGTGGCCGCCGAGATCGATGCCCTGGGTGAGGATTTCGTGGCCATCGTCTGCCGCGAAACCGCACTGCCGAGTGCCCGGATCCAGGGTGAGCAGAAGCGCACCACGGGCCAGTTGCGCCTGTTCGCCGAAGTGCTGCGCCGTGGTGATTTCCTCGGCGCGCGGATCGACAGCGCATTGCCGGAGCGCCTGCCGCTGCCGCGGCCGGATTTGCGCCAATACAAGATCGGCATTGGCCCGGTGGCGGTGTTTGGCGCGAGCAACTTCCCCCTGGCCTTTTCCACTGCGGGCGGTGATACCGCCTCGGCCTTCGCCGCCGGTTGCCCGGTGGTGTTCAAGGCCCATAGCGGGCATATGGCGACCTCGGAACTGGTGGCTGGCGCCATCACCCGGGCGGTCGAGCGCTGCGGCCTGCCGGCGGGGGTGTTCAGCATGATCTACGGGAGCGGGGTCGGCGAGCAATTGGTCAAGCACCCGCGGATCAAGGCCGTGGGCTTTACCGGCTCGCTCAAGGGCGGCCGTGCCCTGTGCGACATGGCCGCCGCGCGCAAGGAGCCGATCCCGGTGTTCGCCGAGATGTCCAGCATCAACCCGGTGATCGTCCTGCCCCGTGCCGCCGAGCGGCGTGGCGTGGTCATCGCCGGGCAACTGGCGGACTCGATCGTGCTCGGCTGCGGCCAGTTCTGTACCAATCCGGGGCTGGTGCTCGGCCTGCGCTCGCCGGCCTTCAGCGCCTTCGGCGAGGTGCTCGGCAGCGCCCTGCAAGGCAAGCCGGCGCAGACCATGCTCAATGCCGGCACCCTACGCAGCTACCAGTGCGGTTCGCAGCATCTGCAGGACACTGACGGAATTCGCCTGCTGGCGGAGGGCGCGGCCGACGGGCAGGCGCCGGCCCGCCTGTTCGGCGCCGATCAGCGCCTGCTGCTTGAAGGCGATGAAGTGCTTCAGGAAGAGGTGTTCGGCCCGGCATCGGTGCTGATTGCCCTCGATGACAAGGCCGCACTGCTGCGTGGCCTGGAGGCCATGCAAGGTCAGCTGACGGTGACCCTGATCGGCGATGACGAAGACCTGGAGGCCTTCGCCGAACTGATCCCGCTGCTGGAGGACAAGGCCGGGCGCCTGCTGGTCAACGGCTACCCGACCGGGGTCGAGGTGGCCGACGGCATGGTTCACGGCGGGCCTTACCCGGCCACTTCGGATGCGCGCGGCACTTCGGTCGGCAGCCTGGCGATCGAGCGCTGGCTGCGCCCGGTGTGCTACCAGAACTTCCCGGACAGCGCGCTGCCCGATGCTCTCAAGCGCGACAACCCGCTGGGCATCACGCGCCTGGTCAATGGCCGGGCGAGCACGGCGGCGGCCTGACATATCCTGTACCTGCTCCGGGCTACCGGGGCAGGCGCGGATCGGGCTATGGTGCGGGCTGAAAAATTTCGTATAAAATATTCGAAGTCCGCCCTGGAGAAAAACCACCGTGTCTCTTTTCTTGAAAAACGTCCCCAACCTGGGCATTGCCCCTTCCAGCTCGGAGATCATCCTGAAGCACCTGCGGGACGCGATTATCAAGGGCGAGTTGCCGGAAGACGAACCGATCCGCCAAGACGAACTGGCCAAGTCGTTCAACGTCAGCAAGATCCCGGTGCGCGAGGCGCTCAAGCGCCTGGAGTCGGAAGGGCTGGTGGAATTCCACCGCAACCGCGACGGTGATCGTCGCCGACTCCAACGGCGGCTGGTCGCTGGCCAGCGCCAAGCTGGCGATCCAGGGCATGGCCGGCTTGCCGGTGTATGTCGAGCAGCCGTGCCGCAGCACCATTGACTGCATCCTCGCTGCCCGCGGCTCGAGCCTGCCGCTGGTGCTGGACGAATCCATCGTCAGCGCCGACGAAGTGTTCCGCGCCAAGTACGAGGCCAACGCGGTGTCGGTGAACATCAAGTTCGGCAAGCTCGGCGGCCTGACCAACCTGGTGCGCGCCCGCGACCTGCTGCAGGATCTGAACATGGCGGTGTCGGTGGAGGACATGTGGGGCGGCGACATCATCACCGCTGCCACCAGCCACGTAGCAGCCACCACCCGCCCTGAAAGCCTGCTGATGACACCGTTCTTCAACGACTGGACCGACGGCCACCTGGCCCACTACCAGCCGCGTTCGCAGGGCGGCTTCGGCAGCGCGCCGACGGGGCCGGGGCTGGGCATCGAAGTGGATGTCGGCCGGCTGGGGGCGCCGCTGTTCAGCGTCGAATAAACGGTTCTTGTTGGGGACGATAGAGAATTCGGAAAAAATCGTACGCTAAGCTTCGCGAGTTCTTGTAACCAATTCATTGTTTTTTCAATGGATGAAAGAAAATGGCGAAAGCTATTTGACAAACAAATCGGGATCTTATAACTTACCTACCAAGTAGTCGGTAGATGAAATAAAGCCATGAAACTCAATTCAGATCTTTCGCAGCGTGTTGTCGTCGAGCCTTCAAGCTTACAGTGGGTCGATTCGCCAGCGACCGGGATTCAACGCCAGTTACTGGAGCGTGATGGCGACGAAGTGGCGCGTGCCACCTCGATCGTGCGATACGCGCCGGGCTCCGCTTTTGAAAATCATAAGCACGACTTGGGCGAGGAGATTCTGGTCCTGGACGGCGAATTCAGCGACGAATCCGGGACCTTCGGGCCTGGGACTTACATCAAGAATCCACCAGGTTCTTCGCATGCACCGAGCTCCGCGACGGGTTGCACGTTGTTCGTCAAGCTGCGCCATCTTGATCTAGCCGACAGCCAACGCACCGTGGTCGACACCCGTAACGGCCCCTGGTTTCCAGGCCTCGTGCCGGGTCTGTCGGTGATGCCACTTTCTGAGTTCGACACACAACATACGGCTTTGGTGCGCTGGGCCCCGGGGACACGATTCAATTCGCATCGTCACTACGGCGGTGAAGAAATCTATGTGTTGGAAGGCGTCTTTGAGGATGAGTTCGGAAGCTACCCTACCGGCACATGGATGCGCAGTCCGCATTTGAGTGCTCACCGTCCCTTCAGCAATACAGGCTGCACCATCCTGGTCAAGACAGGCCACCTGCCAGTCGCCGAATCAAATGAGGCGCTTGCATGAAGCATTTCTCCGAAATCTCGCCGACCGCCGAGCGGGTGGTCGATGCCGCTGAAGGGTTGGTACAGCAGCACGGCTACAACGGCTTCTCATACGACGACGTGGCCCAGTTGGTAGGCATCAAAAAACCAAGTATCCACCACCACTTTCCCAAGAAGGGTGAACTCGTGGCCGTGGTCGCACAGCGCTACACGCACCGGTTTCGTGAGGAGTTGCTGAGCATCGAAGGGCAGCATGCGAAAGCGCCTGACAGGCTAACTGCGTATGCGGCACTTTTCGAACGCACCTTCGCCAAGGACCGGCGCCTTTGTGTCTGCGGCATGTTGGGTGCCGAGTCGGACTCGCTGCCGGACGCCGTTGTGAGCGAGGTCGAGCGATTCTTTAAAGTCAATCTCGACTGGTTGACTCTTGTCGTTGCCGATGGTCAGCGTGCCGCGCTGATCACCTCGAATTCCACCCCAGAGGCTCTCGCAGAGGCATTCTTGTGCGCGTTGGAAGGCTCGATGATGGTGGGCCGTGGCATGCGGTCGTCACGCGGACCGGCCGAAGTTGGAAACACTTTTCTTTCCACCGTGTTGACCTGAGGTCGGCACTTTTTTTGCAACACAACCCTACCATTTAGTTGGTAGTTAAGGAGATTATTATGAGTACTGAATTTAATGGCAAGAAGTTGTTGGTCATCGGCGGCACTAGCGGGATGGGACTGCAAACTGCCCGCATGGTTCTTGAGCAAGGCGGAAGCGTCGTCATCGTCGGTCACCGTGAAGACAAGGCCGAAGAGGCCCGCAAGGCGCTGTCGTCGTTGGGCACCGTGACCGCCCTGACTGCCGATCTCTCGCGAGCCGAAGATGTGAAGCGACTCCTGCATACCATCGATGAACACCACAAGGACATCAATCTTCTGGTCAACGCGGCTGGGGTGTTCTTCCCGAAGGCGTTTCTTGAGCACACGGAAAGTGATTACGAACAATATTTGACGTTGAATAAAGCGTTCTTCTTCATCACACAAAAAGTCGTGGCCAATCTCGTGGCCAGCGAGCGTCCCGGCGCCATTGTGAACATCGGCTCGATGTGGGGCAAGCAGGCGATTGCGGCTACGCCGTCGTCCGCGTATTCGATGGCAAAAGCAGGTTTGCATTCGCTGACCCAGCACCTTGCGATGGAGCTGGCATCCAAACAAATCAGGGTCAATGCCGTTTCTCCGGCGGTTGTCGAAACGCCGATTTACGAGGGATTCATACCCAAGGCCGAGGTTCATGGCGCCTTACAGGGATTCAACAGCTTCCACCCAATCGGCAGGGTTGGGACGCCACAAGACGTCGCCGAGGTCATCCTCTTCCTGTTGTCGGACAAGGCAGCATGGGTGACGGGCGCAATCTGGGACGTTGACGGCGGCGTGATGGCCGGGCGTAACACATAATGGGGGAACGAGAAATGAACACAAACATTAAAGGAACTCCCGGCAACGGGATCAACGTCGGCGCATTGCGTGAGTTTGCAGATCAGGTCGCAGCAAAGCCCGCCGCAGGCATCGCGACGTTCGGCGTCGTGACAACCTGGGAGGGTGGCACCCGGACGCGTGCGCGAACCATGCCGCTCGTACTAGGTGACACGGCCTTGGCGCGCGGCTTTGTCATCGACGCGGACGAACCGGCAGAATTGCTCGGTACCGACACGGCCGCTAATCCACAAGAATTGATCCTGGCTGCGTTGAACGCATGCATGACTGCAACCTACGCGGCAAATGCGGCGGCAATGAACATCGAGTTGCAATCGCTGACTATCCGCACGAAGGGAAGCCTCGATCTG
>ERZ1031516.45-NODE-45-length-18954-cov-15.128261_pt1 | contig 18954 bp, 17 predicted proteins | sample MGYA00518047_ERZ1031516 | MGnify/ENA primary metagenome ERZ1031516 (study PRJEB33718, sample SAMN03159945) | human skin metagenome | collected 2014-04-10 | study: EMG produced TPA metagenomics assembly of the PRJNA266117 data set (Human skin bacterial metagenome... | reverse complement strand
ACGAGATCATGCCTAGTCTCGTGGGCTCGGAGATGTGTATAAGAGACAGACGTTACCGCCAGAGCCCATCTGGATGCTGGTCTTGGTGTTGAGAAAGTTCAATGAAAAGAACTTCTCCTCGGTAAGGTTCACGCGCAGCGTGTTGCCACGGAACTCGCCAGCCACATCATAGGTGCGCAGCACTTCGTTGAAGCCTTCACGCAGTGTCACCTGGCGCAAGTGCATGTCGGCAAGCTGCCCGCCCTTCAGCACATTGGGATCAACGATCAAGTTCAGGTTTCCTGCGTCGGCAAACGCACTCAAGATCTGGCTGATGCTGGCTCGGGACATGGCCACATTGATCAGCTTGCCTTCCAGCGGATCAAACACCGGGGCCACCGGAGCGATGACCGGTGCCGCTGCCGTCTTGTTGATTTCGGCCAGCAACATCTGCTGATGTACCAGCAAACGCTGGGCCTCTTGCGCAGCGTGCTCGCGCATCTGGTCTGCGGCAGTGGTATCTGGCGGCGGGAGGCTGGAAGCGCTGCGGGGCGAAGGGCTGGCGCAACCAGCCAGCACCAGGGCGGCACATACCAGCGCCAATGGCTTGAAAAATGGAGGATTGTTCATGTCGCTGTCCTTGGCGCTACTAGCGTGATTTCTTGAAATGGTCATGAGGAGAAGCCAACGGGAGCCCACAACGCGATGAACACGTCGAACCGCGAGTCACGTTGTCTGTCTGCTGCCAGCGGACCTTCGTGGTCATGGCAAGCTCTTGATAGGGCCAGGTTGTCCGCCCGGCAGACCCGAGCGGAACTCCTGGGTATTAATGCTTGCCAGCGATCCGTCGGGCCAGCGCAGCGTTCCCACCCGCAGTTCCCCCTGAGGCAGCGTCAAAGTCTGACGACCCAGCCGCTCGGTAACCACTGCCTCGCTGGGGCGCACCTGCACAACACGCCCACCGCCCTCCAGCCTTGCACCCTGGCGTGCCAATTGGCCGTCAATCACCACAGACTGCCGCTCAGAGGCCAGATCGTCCAAATGCAATGACAGGGAGCGGCGCGGCATTTGCACACTGCCCACCACATCACTGCCAGGCACTGGCAGCGCGATCAGACGCTGCGGATCGGTGCCTGCCGTCGTCGTCTGCGCCTGGATGCGAGACATGGCGCCAAAGGCCTCGGTCACGCGCTCCTGATCCGTGCGCAAAGCGGCTGGCAAGGGCGCCAGCTCCACGGTCATGGGACGCATCGACGGAGTGCGCGCTTGAGTGAGCTGAAACACGCCATAGAGCCCCCAGCCGAGCAAAAGAATGGCAAGCCCATTGAGAAGTAAAGCCGCGTATTTCATGGTTTCACATTTCCTGGAGCAGCTGCATTGGCCACCAGCTCATACGAGAAAGAACCTGGCAGCGTGAAGGTGGGATCCACCGCCCGGAGCGTCCAGCCAGCCGCTGCCATCTGCGAGACCCAGCGTGTCACAGAAGCCGAGGCACCGGGTGCGACCACGCCGTCTACACGGAAGGCTTTTTTACCGGGTTGTGCACTCCCTAAAGAGCTCGTCGTTTCCAGACGTACTCGCTGAATCCGAATGTCCTTGTTGGAGGCAGCTTTCAACACTGCCATGAACGCCACTGGATCATGACGCGCGCCCTCGTCCAGCGTGCGCGAGAACTCGGCCACCGGCAGCAGCTTCCCCGGAGCTTCCACCAACGAAACCGCCTGGATTCGGCTTTGCAGCGCCTCCAGCTCAGCGCGCTGGTTCATTCCCGCATTGCGCTGCTGATCCGCCAGTTGCCCGACCAGCACGCCCACGATGGCCAGAACGATGCCGACGAGCGCCGTTACCACGGTGATAGGAGCCACCCAGCGCTCGGCACGCCACGCCACCCGCTCCAGACTAGGATTCAGTGCATGGCGGCCTGCAGCCTTGCGCGCCAATGTCGGCATCACGGTATGTACCCGCTCAGCAGCCAGCGTCATCTCTTGCGCATGCATGACCACTGGCGCCCCGCCCACTACGCTGCGTACAGCTGCGAGGCAGGTGTCCACATCCGCAGGCTGCGTAGACCACAGCGTGCACCACTCCACAGCCTCCGCACCCAGCCGCATCAACAAGGTACTGTGGTTGCTGGTCAGCACCTGGGCCGCACTGGCCATGGCAGATGGCCCAGAACCCAGCGCCTGGGTAGAGCCAAAAACCATGCCTTCTTCGGATTGCACAAAACACATCAGCCGCCGCTGGGACAGCACGACGCGCGCACTGCCAGACGCCACGCCGTCACACAGGAGCCCGCCAGCCATCATCACCAGGCAATGGTCGTCCTGCTCCTTGGCCCATTGCGTGCAACGCTGCCACAGATCCAGCGAAATCGCCGAGAAGAACACCTGAAAGCCGCCCGGCAATTTGACCAGCCGGTGCACCACGACATGGGCCGCGCCTTCGACGAGGCCTTGCGTACGCACACGCTTTTCAACCAAAGCGGCTGCGTATTCGGTCTTGCCCTCGAAACGCCAGACGTCGGTATAGACGTCGTCCATGTCCAACACCACCAGCGCGCTGTGGGTCAGACGCGGCCATGCAGGAACTTCTTCGACCTGATGCCCGTGGCAGTGCAGCCAGCCGGAGCTGGCGACGCGATACACATGTTCTGCACTCATGGAGTCACCTTCGGCGATGGAGAGACAGACGCCGTCTGAAAGTGCAGCGTGCCCGTGACACCCAGCAAAAGCCCTTGGTCGCCGGGCATCGGGGGTTGGAACAGGCTGGCTTCAGGCGACACAGTAGCGATCTCGAAAACATCAGCCACGAAGATCTGCCCAGCTCCGCCACGACCCAGTTCACCCAGGAACTGAGCAGCCTCGACCCGCGTCGCGGGGGCTACGGCCCGGCGTAAGCGACGTTCACCCCATTGGGACGGGTCAAAGCCCATGCGTTCCACCTGTTGGGAAACGTCTTTGATAGAACGCACCAGTTGCTCGCGCCGCTGCACTTCAGGCACAAGACTGCGGGCGCTTTCGAGCCCCTGTTGCAACTGAGCGAATTGCTGGCGCTCCCAAGCCAGTTGCTTGAGACCGCGCTGCGCCAACCAGGCTCCACCGCCGAGCAGGGCAGTGGCCAGTGCCAGACAGGCCAGCTTGAGCGTACGGGTGCCGTTCAATTACTGCTCCATGATCCAGTGGGCGGTCAGCAAGATGACCTGGTCTTCGTCGAAAGTGCGGCCCCCGGCCGTGCCTCCCGCGTTCCCAGCGGCATTGACTACGGGCGAGCGCGCATCACTGGTGTTCATCTGGGTGCTGTTGCCGCCCACATTGATGGCAACGCCCTGCGTGTTGTTGGCCTCCCACTGGGTGCCGGGTGCATTGGCTTCGGTGGATGCCGTCTGCTGGGGGCGGCCCTGGATGCGGAAGCGGCCTTCGCGGGAATCCGGCTTGCCATCGATCACCTGGTCCATGAAACGCGCAAGATCGGGCGTCAGTCCACGAATCACCATGACGTTCCCCGCCCCGCTTGCGACGCCCGCGTTGTTGAACTGGAAGCAAACTTGCAGCTCAGCCGGGTTGCCATTGGAGTCGATGTAGAGGAAGCGGTCTTCGTGTCCTTCACCACGGCCAGGGGGCATACGCACACCAGCACGGGTCATCAGTTCGCGCAGGTTCAGTGTTGCCAGCGTAGTGTCGCCAGCACCGACCGTGTCTGCAGCGTAGCCCTGGCCAGAGCAAATTTTGCGACCACGGTCTGTGAAGCTGGCTGGAATGCCGGGAACAGCCATGGAACCCGCACGCGTACAAGCGTTGCCGCCGTTGATAGAGGTTTCAGAGCCATCCACCATGTAGGTTGGCGCCTGCTGGCAATCACCCACCACCACGCCGGTGCGCTGGTAGTACTGGTCGTAGGCCATCTTCCACTGATAGGCGAACTTGTTGACGGCCTTCTGGTATTCCGCATTGCGCTGGACGTCCTTGGCGATGGCCACGGCACCGATGATCAGGCCGATGACGGCCAGCACGATAGCCAGTTCAACCAGAGTAAAACCTTGCTGGACCTTGCGGCCCAGCCCACGAAACGAATGCATCTTTTTCATTGAAACCTCCGACGAGGGGAATAAGTTGTGTAAAGGGTCAAGGGTGAAACGGCTCAAGCCACATCACTGATTCATGCGATAGATGGCCGTGACGATGGCGATCTGGTCTTCGTCAAAAGCACGATCATTGGTCGTGCCGATCTGGTCACGGTTGGAGGCTTGCCACTCCTGCCCCGGCGCATTGGGATTGGTGCCGCCAGCGTTGTTCAGCACGCCCTGGCGACGGAAACGGCCTTCACGCTCGTCCGGCTTGCCGTCGATCATTTGATCCAGCGCGCGTGCCAAGTCAGGCGTCAGGCCGGTGATGACCATCACGTTGCCCATGCCATCACCCACTGCATTCGCGGCAGAGCCATTACCGAGCGGCACGTTCCACTGGAAGCACACCTGGACTTCTTGCGGGTTGCCATTGGTGTCCAGATAGACATAGCGGTCTTCCAGACCTTCCGCACGGCCGGGAGGCATGCGGATACCGGCACGCGTCATCAGGGCACGCAGGTCAGGATCCGTACCAGCGGTGAATCCTCGCGTCATGCCCTGCCCTGCTGCCGCACGGCAAATGGCGTTGGGTGGCGTGACACCGGTCATGTCGCGGCCAGAGCGTGTACCAGCTGCCAGAAAACGCTCGCCGTTGACCATGTTCTGAGGGGCAGTCTGGTTGTCTCCCAGCACGACGCCCGTGCGCTGGTAGTACTGGTTGTACGCCTGCTCCCACTGGTCAATGAACTTGTTCTTGATCTTGGTGTACTCGGCGTTGCGCTGCACATCCTTGCCGATGGCCACGGCACCGATGATGAGACCGATAACTGCCAGCACAACCGCCAGCTCGACCAGCGTGAAACCCTGCTGACGCGTTGATGGCGAGCGGCGGGCCAGGTTCTTGAATACTTGGTTCATGATGTTGTTTTCCTCGCCCTGATTACTGGTTCATCTTGTAGATGGCGGTCAGGGTGATGACCTGCTCTTCGTCACGGGTGTTGCCCGCGCCGGTGGCCGTGGTGGCGCCTGCGCCGCGGCCGAAGGAGTTGTTGGCAGACCATTCCACACCAGGACCATTCGGCGTGCCGTTGGCGATGCCCCGGAGGCGGAAGCGACCTTCTTGCGCGTCAGGCTTGCCATCAATCATCTGGTCCAGCATGCGTGCCAGGTCGGGAGTCAGGCCAGAGATGACCATGACATTGCCCGAGCCCTCGGGTGTCGTGGGTCGGTTCCATTGAAAGCACACCTGGATTTCCTGCGGCGAGCCGTTGGTATCGGTGTAGACATACAGGTCTTCCTGCCCCTCTGCACGACCAGGCGGCATGCGGATGCCTGCGCGCGTCATGTAGGCACGAAGGTCATTCACATTGACCGTAAAAGGAGAGTCTGAGCGCATGGTCCCGGCTTCAGGATTGCGCGAGCAAACGGGGACTGGCTCGGAGCCGGCTGCGACCAGTGCAGCCATGTCACCACCCGAAGTGGGAGAACCTGCTGCTGCCACGTAAGCAGTCCCGTTCACCATGATGCGGGGCGCCGTCTGGCTATCGCCCACCACCACGCCGGTGCGCTGGTAGTACTGGTTGTACGCCTGCTCCCACTGGTCAATGAACTTGTTCTTGATCTTCGTGTACTCGGCATTGCGCTGCACATCCTTGCCGATGGCCACGGCGCCGATGATCAAGCCGATGACGGCCAGCACAACAGCCAATTCCACCAGGGTAAAACCACCCTGCGTCGCTCGGGAACCGGGAGAACAGTGTGCGCGCCGAGCAGGCAGGACGGAGAAAAGTGATCGCATGATTTCCTCAGGCGTTGAAAGAAGAGTGAGCGCGGAGATTACTAAACGTAACGAAAGTAAACAATTAAAAATTGGCGTCAGCGATCCACGCGTTTTGCATCCCTCAACTGCCTTGCGGCACTGCTGGCAACGCTTGCTTGGTGGCGTCCGACCCGCATCCCATCCATCTATTTTTTTGATATGAATCAATGGTTTACTGCCACTCTTTGTTTAATCACCAACTTCAAAAGATGGTGCGCAAGCATCGCGCAAGTGCCCTCGCTTAGCCATAGTGCGTATGTATTAGTGACACAACAGCAACAAAAACAAACAATTAGTCACCATTTCCAATAGCTCAGAGCTATTGGAAAAATAAGGGTTTTCCTGGCTCGGAAATTGAGGACATTCGGAGCTTGACGCTAGCCTTGGCATGGGGCTGGTCGAGCACAGACACGTGTACGAAGCCGCTCCGCAACGTGAGCTTGATTCAGCCAACCCAGAAGACTCCGCCGAAGGTCGGGATAGCGGTTATCGCGGCAACCCCACCTTCGGAGGGATACGCGACGAGCGCCCTCCGTCCAGGGCTGCAGCCCGTGCAGCCTAAATCAGAGTCGCATGCGAGTTGTGACCCTTATCAACGCTGTTTCATCGCTTTGATCGCAGGGCTACAGCTTCCATGCGCCGCGACGCGAGCGTTGCTCAGCGCAATGCCGTCCACTTCTGCTCACTGGCCGCAGAAGCCAACACCCGCTCGATAAATTGCACCCCACGCGCCCCATCTTCCACGCGTGGGTAGTCGGCGTGCAGGGGGTCGGCCGCCGTGCCTGCCTGCCGCGCGCGGATGTCGGCGGCTACGCCCAGGTAGACGTTGGCAAAGGCTTCGATGAAAGCCTCAGGGTGGCCCGCCGGGATGCGCCCGGCCTGCAGCGCCGCCGGGCTGAGCCACGGTGAGCCGCGCGTGAGGATGCGGCGCGGGCCGTCCACGGGGGAGTGGATGAGCTGGTTGGGGTCTTCCTGCCGCCAGGTGATGGTGCCCAGCGTGCCGGACACCTGCAGGCGCAGGTCATTCTCCAACCCCGCTGCCACTTGCGATGCCACGATGAAGCCGCGTGCGCCGCTGTCGTAGCGCAGCAGCAGCTGGGCGTCGTCGTCCAGCCGCCGCCCGGCGCCAAAGGTGGTGAGGTCGGCACACACCCAGGCGGGGTGCTGGCCGGTGACGGTGGCGGCCAGGTTTTCGGCGTGTGATCCGATGTCCCCCAGGGTTCCTGCGCTGCCGCTGCGCGCCGGGTCCAGCCGCCAGTCGGCCTGCTTGTTGGCGCCGCCCTCTTCCACTGCGGTGGCCAGCCAGCCCTGGTTGTATTCGACGGTGATCTTGCGCAGTGTACCCAGCGCACCGCTGTGCACCAGGTGGCGCGCCTCGCGCACCATGGGGTAGCCGGTGTAGTTGTAGGTCACGCCGAACACGGTGCCCGCCTTCTTCACGGCGGCCACCAGTTCGTCGGCCTGCGCGCTGGTGTGCACCAGCGGCTTGTCGCACACCACATGGAAGCCCGCCTGCACAAACGCCAACGCCACCGGGTGATGCACATGGTTGGGGGTGACGATGCTCACCAGGTCGATGCGCTCATGCGCCGGGCGGCGCAGTTCGTCTGCCAGCAGGTCCTGCCAGCTGCCGTGGTTGCGGTCGTCCGCCAGGCCCAGTTCGGCGCCGGATGCGCGCGCCCGCTCGGGCGATGAAGAGAGCGCACCTGCCACCAGCTCGAACTGGCCGTCGAGCGCCATCGCCTTTCGGTGCACCGCGCCGATGAAGGCGCCGTGGCCGCCGCCCACCATGGCGTAACGGAGCTTTTGAGGACTGGACATACGAAACGCCTTTGCTCGCTGTGTGTTGTTGTTTTCGGTTTTGTGGACGGAGCGCGGCTAGGCCTGCTTGTCCCGCGCAAACACGGCGTCGAATGCACCGGCGGCGGGCTTGAAATCCAGCCGCTTGCAGAACGCCGCGCTCTCGGTCGCACCGTGCACGCGGTCCATGCGGCTGTCTTCCCACTCCACCGAGAGCGGGCCCTGGTAGCTGATGTCGTTGAGCGCAACGATGATGGATTCGAAATCGATCATCCCGCGCCCCACGCTGCGAAAGTCCCAGTGGCGCCGCGCATCGCCAAAGCTGGTGTGCCCGCCAAACACGCCCACCGTGCCGTCGCCCTTGCCCCACCACACGTCCTTCATGTGGGCGTTGTAGATGCGGTCGGCAAACTGGCGGATGAACTTCACGTAGTCCACGCCCTGGTAGGCCAGGTGGCTCGGGTCGTAGTTGAAGCCGAAGCGTTGGTGGCCGCCCACGGCTGCAATCGCACGCTCGGCCGATGCGATGTCAAACGCGATCTCGGTGGGGTGTACTTCGAGCGCAAAGTTGATGTCGTGCTGCTCGAACACATCGAGGATGGGGCCAAAGCGCTTCGCAAAATCGGCAAAACCCTTGTCCCAGTACGCCTGCGTGGTGGGCGGAAACGCATAGATCGAATGCCACACCGACGAACCCGTAAAGCCCGTCACCGTCTTCACGCCAAACTTGGCAGCGGCATGCGCCGTGTTTGCCAGCTCGCTCGCGGCCCGCTGGCGCACGCCCTCGGGCTCGCCATCGCCCCACACATGCGGCGGCAGGATGGACTGGTGGCGCTCGTCGATCAGATCGCACACGGCCTGGCCCACCAGGTGGTTGCCGATGGCAAAACACTGCAGGCCGTGCTGGGCCAGCAGTGCGTGCTTGTCTTTGACGTACTGGGGCGACGACAGCGCCTCCTGCACGTTGAAATGGTCGCCCCAGCAGGCCAGCTCCAGGCCGTCGTAGCCCATGCTTTTGGCCAGGGGCGCGAGTTGGGCCAAAGGCAGGTCGGCCCACTGGCCGGTGAAGAGGGTGACGGGTCTTGGCATGGCGGCTCCAAGGGGCGGGGGTTGCAGTTGCATGGCGGCAAGCAGCTATTATTTCGATAGCTGCTTGCGCTTTATGAATAGGCGCTAGCTGCCTATTTGGTTCAAAAAAACCATCAGAATGGAGAGTCCGGGAAGTAGAAATCCTTCGCCGTTTCCTTAGTGATCAGCACCGACGGAATGATGGTGTTGGCCGGCAGCTTCTCGCCCTTGATGCGCGCCTCGGCCGTGAGCTTGATCGAGTCGTAGATGAACTTGGGGCTGTACGACACGTTGGCCTGGATGAGCGGGTTGCTGCCATCCATCAGCGTCTTGATCATGCCCTTGGCACCTGCGCCGCCAAACACCAGCTTGATGTCCTTGCGCTTGGCCTGCTCGATGGCCTTGAGCACGCCCACGGCCATGTCGTCGTCGGCGGCCCACACCGCGTCGATCTGCGGGAAGCGGGTCAGGTAGTCCTGCATCACCTTGAAGGCGTCGTCGCGGTTCCAGTTGGCGTACTTGGCGTCCAGCAGCTTGATGCCGGGGTGGTTCTTCAGCACGCTGTTGAACGCGTCCATGCGCTCGTTGTCCAGCGTGGTCGCAATGCCGCGCATGGCCACCACGTTGCCCTTGCCGCCCAGCGCCTTGGCGATGTACTCGGCCGGAATCTTGCCGAAGGCCGTGTTGTCACCGGCCACATATGCGTCCTGCGCGCTGGTGTCGGTCAGGCCCCGGTCCACCACCGTCACGTACACGCCCTTGGCCTTGACCTGGGCCACGGGCTTGGTCAGCGCCGCCGATTCGAACGGGAAGATCACCAGTGCATTGATCTTGTTCACCGTCACCAGGTCTTGCAGCTGGTTGGCCTGCTCGGGCGCGCCGCCTGCGGTCTTGACGATGACCTGCAGGCCCGGATGGGCCTTTTCCAGGTCCTTCTTGGCCTGGTTGGCCCAGTACACGATGCCGCCCGTGAAGCCGTGCGTTGCCGACGGAATGGCCACGCCCACCACCGTCTTGTTGGCCTGCGCCATGGCAGGCGCGGCCAATGTGAAGGCGGCGGCGCCCACGGCCGTGAGGGCCAGACGGCGGGTAAAAGAAAGTTGGCTGTTCATGCGTTGTCTCCTGTTGCTTTGGAATATGGCCATGGAAGCTGGCCGGCTGGGGAACACGAAAGTCAAACGACCTACCGAGAAAACCAATCCAGAAAATTGATCACCGCTTTCCGCGCTGCATGAAGGCGACCGCGATGATCACGAAGCCCTGCACCGCCGCATTCAGGTACACACTGATGATGCTGGTGAGGTTGAGGATGTTGCTGATGACCGAGAGCAGGATGGCGCCCACCACCGTGCCGGTGATGCTGCCCGCCCCGCCCTTCAACACCGTGCCGCCCACGATGACGGCGGCAATCGCCTCCAGCTCCCACAGCAGGCCTGTGGTGGGCGATGCAGACCCCAGGCGCGGCACATACAGCAGTGTGGCAATGCCCACGCACACGCCGAGCAGCATGTACGTGAGGATCTTGATCTTGTGCACATCCACCGCCGCGTACTGCGCCACCTGCTCGTTGGAGCCGATGGCCTGCACATAGCGGCCGTAGGCCGTGCGATTCAGGATCACGCCGCCGATGACAGCCACCAGCAAGAAGATCCACACGGGGATCGGCACACCCAGCAGGTTGGCGTAATACACCGGGCTGTAGATGTCCGACAGATCGTTCTCCAGCGTGATGGCCCCGCCGTTCGAGAAATACGTGAGGTACGCGCGAAAGATGCCCAGCGTGCCCAGCGTGACGATGAAGGGCTCGATGCGGCCCTTGGTGATGAGCAAACCATGCACCAGCCCGAACACCGCGCCCAGCACCACCGCCAGCAGCATGCCCACCACCACGGCCGCCATGGGCGAGCCCAGCACGGGCGCCATCGCGTTCATGAACAAAATGACCGAGCCCGCGATCAGCGCCGCCATCGACCCCACCGACAGGTCGATGCCGCCCGAGATGATCACAAAGCACATGCCCACCGCGATGATGCCGATGAAGGCCGTGCGCGTGAGCACGTTCATCACGTTGTCGTAGGTGGCGAAGTTGCTGTTGAGCAGCGTGCCGGCAAAACACAGCAGCACGAGACCGATGACAGGGCCCAGCCCGTGCAGCTTGCCCCACCAGGCCGTGGCGCCGCCGTGGCGGCCTTCGCCGAGTACCGCGGGTGCGGTGGGCGCTGCCGCGGCCGCTGCGGTCGGTGCGTTTTCAGCGGGTACCTGTGGCATGTGCGATCAACTCCTCTTCGGTCAAATTAGGTTCTTGCAGCGTGGTCTGCAGCCGCCCGGCGCGCATCACCGCCACGCGGTGGCACAGGCCGATCAGCTCCATCAGTTCGGAAGAAATCACCACCACCGCCAGCCCCTGCTCTGCCAGGCGCTGCACCAGGTGGTAGATCTCACGCTTGGCGCCCACGTCCACGCCGCGCGTGGGCTCGTCCAGCACCACCACGCTGGGGCCGGGGTGCAGCACCTTGGCCAGCGCCAGTTTTTGCTGGTTGCCGCCCGACAGCGACGAGGCGCGCACATCGAGCGAGCCGGTGCGGATGCCGAACTCCTGCACCGCATCGCGCAGCGCAGCCTGCTCGGCCGCCGGGTCGAGCCAGGGCTTGGCATAGCGCTCCAGCGCCATCAGCGTCAGGTTGGGCCGCAGGCTGAAGTGCACGTGCAGGCCCTTGCCCTTGCGGTCTTCGCTCAAATACGTCAGGCCATGGCGCGCCGCATCGCGCGGGCTTTTCAGCTGCACGGGTTTGCCAGCAATCTCCACCGTGCCGGCCGAGCGCGGGCGCAGGCCCAGCAGGCCCTCGAACAGCTCCGTGCGGCCAGCGCCCACCAGCCCGGCAAAGCCCAGAATCTCGCCGCGCCGCACGTCAAAGCTCACCTCCTCGGCCCAGCCCGGCACCGTGAGGCCGCGCACCTGGATGGCCGGCTCGCCACCCGCAGGCGCGGGCAGCTTGGGCGGGAACAAATCGGCCAGCTCGCGGCCCACCATCAGGTTGGCCATCTGCCGCCGCGTCACGCTGGCCGTAGCCTCGCGCGCCACCAGCAGGCCGTCGCGCATCACCACCACCTCGTCGGTGGTGCGCTCCACCTCATCGAGCTTGTGCGAGATATAGATGATGGTCACGCCCGCCGCCTTCAGCCCGGCCATCAGCGCAAACAGGCGCTCCGTCTCGCCCGGGGTCAGCGTGGCGGTAGGCTCGTCCATGATGAGCAGGCGCGCATTGCGGGCCAGCGCGCGGGCAATCTCCACCAGCTGCTTTTCGGCCACGATGAGCTTGCGCACCCGCGTGTCGGGGTCCAGCGGCAGGCCGACCTGGGCAAGGGCAGCGCGCGTCTTCTCGCGCATCGCCTTGTCATCAAGGAAGGGGCCGCGCTTGATCTCATGGCCCAAGAAGATGTTCTGCGCAATCGTCAGGTCGTCCGCCAGGTTGAACTCCTGGTGAATCAGCACAATGCCCTGCGCCTCGGCCGCGCGCGAGCCGCCGCCGGGTACACGCACCGCGCCGTCCACCACCACCTCGCCGGTGGTCGGGCTCTCGTACCCGGCCAGAATCTTCATCAGCGTGGACTTGCCCGCGCCGTTCTCGCCCAGCAGGCCGTACACACGGCCCGGCTGCAGCGCAAAGCCCACTCCGTGCAGCACGCGCACCGGGCCAAACTCCTTGGTCACATTGCGGAACTCGACGGCTACGCTCATCGCATAGCCCCCACACCAACGCCCGCACCCGTCACCGAGCCCGCGCGTGCCAGGCTCTCCTGCATCGCCAGCACGCCCGCGCCCACCACACCGGCATCGTCGGCCAGGGGGGCGTATTGAATCTCCAGGTGCCGCGTAGACAGCGCCAGCGACCGGTGGTACACGCTCTGCCGCACCGACGCGAGGAACAGCGGCCCCATGTCCGTCACCCGCCCGGCAATGAACACATGCGACGGGTTGAAGAAGTTGACGATGGACGCCAGCATCTGCCCCACCAGGCTGCCCGCGCGCTGGATGATCGCGTTGGCCGCCACATCGCCCGTGCGGCTGGCCTGGGCCACGTCTTCAATCGTCAGCGTGCCGGTGCTTTGCAACCGCTCGGCCAGCATGGGGCTCTCGCCTCGCTGCGCGGCCTCCATGGCCATGCGCGCCATGGCGGGCGCTGCGGCCATCGCCTCCACACAGCCCTGGTTGCCGCAGTGGCAGCGCGGGCCGTGCTGGTCCACACAGATATGGCCCACATCGCCCGCCGATCCATTGGCGCCCCGGTACACCTGCCCATGGCACACGATGCCGCAGCCAATGCCCGTGCCCACCTTGATCACGAGGAAGTTGGGCAGATTGCGCTGCAGCCGGTACATCTCGCCCAGCGCCATCAGGTTCACGTCGTTGTCCACAAACACCGGCGCGGCAAACGCCTCGCGCAGGTAGTCGCGAATGGAAAAACCGTCCCAATCGGGCATCAGCGGCGGGTTGACGAGCTGCCCGCTTTCAAAATCCACCGGCCCCGGCACGCCCATGCCAATGGCAATCACCTGATTGGGCGCCAGACCGCAGCGCGCCAGCAGCTCCCGCATCAGCCCCCGCACCCGCGCCAGGATCACGCCCGGCCCCTGGCGCACATTGATGGGCTCGCGGTGCCGCGCCAGCACTGTCATGTCGGGCCGCATCACCGCTATCTGCATGCTGGTGGCGCCCAGGTCGGCGCCAATCACCACGCCCAGGGTTTCGCTCAAACGAAGGGTTTCGGCACGCCGGCCGCCAGAGGATTCCTGCAGGCCCACCTCGTCGAGCAGACCTTCATCGAGCAGCGCCGCCACCATGGCGTTGGCCTTGCTCTTGGAATAGGCCAGGCGCTGCGCCAGCGCATTGCGCGACGCGCCAGCGGACCAGAAGATGGTCTGCAAGACGTCCAGGTCTTCGGTGCCGCAGTGACTCCAGCGGGTGGATGGCAAGGCTTGTCTCCTGTCATGTTTTTGTGCAGCACCTCATGGGAGTGGGTGCTTGACAGGGATGCTATGCGGTCTACTTTGGCCGGACAAGACTGAACTTAGAACCAAATTAAGTCAAAGTCCCCGTGATTGGCATCTCAAGGCCACAGTGACAGGTCAGCGATGCTCGACTATTTGCGCCCGCAGATCCTTTGCAACCAACGAACGGGACACGAACTCCTCAACCCACCAAGGCAACATAGACATGGTTCGCGTATTTACTTGCCTTTATATCGAGGTTCGTCTGCTACTCCATTGGCTTGCGCCCATTCCACAATCCTCGCTTGCAAAACGTCCATGTAGTCGACCTCCCCCTTCATGGTTTTGAAGTCGAAGGGGGCGTGCTGATCTGACTGCATTAAGTCACTGAGCAGACCATGAATCTTGGCTCGAAGCTCAACCTCAGCCGCCACCCGCATGTACGCGTTTAACGGCTTGTCTTTCGACTCTTCCTCCCCACCAAGAAAACGCTCAAAGTCAGGAATGCTTACCCGGTGCCGCGCTTCGAGCCCTCGCTCTCGAGCGGAGACTACTGCGTCGTTGATTTTTCGGTTCTCGGTCCACATCCCGTTTTTGTCGCCGTTACTTTTGAATGGCGGATCGCAGTCATGGACAACACCGAAATTAATTTTGAAATGGGTAAGTACTTTTATTAGCGGTAAGAGGATTGCTTTTCCCCGCGCGCGCACAACGGTCACGCGGTCGAGAAGTTCGTCTTCCTTTTCGACAATCGCTGCGATAAAGGCAGCGTGTTCCGTATCGCCTTCCACAAGTATTGGGTATGACCCAAAGAAAACCTCCGCGAAACTTGGGTCTATGTGCTGCAATGCCTGCAATCGAGCTTTGTCATCGCCTTCGAAGGTTATGTCGTCCGATCGATAGGTCCGAGGAGTAATCGAACCTGCATCATCATTCGTACTTCGCTCAAGGCGCACGATAGTCGTGTGGTCCTCAAATGGATTTATGAAGTACGGTGAATGAGTTGTCATGATGACCTGCCAATCTGGGCTCTCAGCCAGTTTGTACAGATGTCTTTGCGCAGCTCGCGCAGCCATTGGATGCAGTGCGTTCTCGGGTTCATCGATAAGTAAAAGATACCCAGGGAGAGCCGGATCGTCTGTGCTTACGGGGATTGCGCCGCCTTCGTCGTGCGCTGCCAATTTGGCTTTTACGATGCCGACCTGCGCATCGATCTCGGCTATCTGGTCATCGGCCAGCTCCTTCCCTTTCTTTGGCTTCTTCTGCTTTTCAAGTTCGCCCAACTCTGCATTCAACCGCTTTCGATATTCGTCGCGAATCTCTTTATCTCTGGTCAATTCGTTATGGACTTGGAGCATTGCCCAAAACAAAGCACGCCGCGCGCCAGTTCCTTGCTGACCGAGAGAAGAATCAGTCTTACCGTCTTTGATTTTTAGCCCAGACCCAGCTCTCACCAAGTCAGCAATGTTGGGCACCAAAGGTGCCGAACCAAATTCAAGCTTGACATCCAACTTTGGAAAGACTTTTTGAAACCCGCTTGATACACGAGTTGACACGGTATTGAAGTGCTCCTGATGGGTGCCACTCAGGGCTTCAATTTCAGTAGAAACACTGGCAATGGACTTGAAAAGTGCCGTTTCAGCATCTCCACGCGCCTTCTCTAAAGTCGCGAGCAGCGGCGCCAACGCCAAAGTAAGAAGACTGCCTTCAGTCTTTCCAATATCTTCTAGCGATCCGATCCGAAGTGGCCGAGGAAGACGCGAACTAAACACGGCATCAGCACCGCCCGCCTTATCGTCCGCCCATTCTCCCGTGCCTTCTGGTCCGGCCTTCGGGTCCCAAGTTTCTCGAACCTTCAAGAAGTCAGGAGCAGACCACTGCCAGCGACTCTTCACGATCAACAATCCATCACGCGGAAACTTCCAGCGAGCGTCAACGTTGCCGATGCCCTCAGGAATATGAACTTCAAGTTCGATCTCTGAAGGTCTTTCGTCAGCCGCGTGCTGATGTCGGTCACGGCTGCGTTCGAAAGTTAATGAGCTCCGTGCCAGTTCGTATGCGCGAAGAATTGTTGACTTACCAGAATTGTTCCGTCCGACGAGACAAACGATGTTGTCGAGATCAATCGTCAGTCCATCGTCACCGATACAGCCGATATTTCGCACAGTCATGCGAACGAGTTTTGATCTGTTAGCTTCTGCCATTTTTTCCTCCCGTCCCTATTGATTCAGGCAGACGGATTACTGTCAACGAGAACTTGTGCTCACCACCAGTACGCGTTCGTGGGCGGGAAGGCTTGCTATTTATTCAATAGCACCAAGCGCTTTTCCAATAAGCGCTAGAGCCTGTTTTCATTCATATTTTTCCAGGGCATTTGCTTGCGTGCGCTACATGGAGTGCCCCGCCCGGTGAGGCCCCATATGACCCCAGCAAAGATCTCGCGGCGTCACGCGCACCGCTTCGCACCACCGTTGGTAATCCGCCCGCCGGTCAGCCGTGGTGATCCGCTGCAGCACCGTGTGGTGCGGGCCCAGGTACTCCACGCTGCCCTTGACCACCACATGCACCAGCAACTCCTCGGTGCCGGTCGCCTCCCACCAGTCCACATTGCCGGCGGGCTCGTGGATGTAGTCGCCCGGCCGCACCACGCGGCCATCGTTCAGGCGGCGCTCGCCCGCCAGCGTCAGGGCGTGCACTTCGCCCGTGTGCCGGTGCAGGCCCAGCCGCGTTCCGGGCGACAGGCGCATCAGCTCCACCCAACCGGCATCGTCGGGGAGGAACTGGATGGGCAGGGACCACTTGCCTTCGCCTTCGGGAATCCAGTCCGCCAGGCCCGCGCGCTCCAGCGCCTGGGCCACGATCACATCGGCAAGGTGGTTGTTCGTTGTCGTCATCGTCATGTCGGTGCTCCTGGGTAAGTAGCTATTGGTGGATGGCTTGCTTGATTGCTTGATTGCCTATTGCTCGGGGTGCTGGTGGCGGTACTCCTGCGTGCGGCCGCCAAAGCCGTAGCCGGTGGCGCGCACGTCCTGCACGTAGACATAGCTTTCGGGGTGCAGCGCGCCCAGCAGACCTTCAAAGGCTGCGAACGCCTCGGCGATGTAGCGCGCCTTTTCGGCCTTGGTGTTGGTCTCGTCCACCACCTTGACGTCGAAGTAGAAGCTTGATTGCTTGAGGTCGGCCAGCGACCGGCCGGCGATGTACCAGTCGGCCGGGTCCACAAAGGTGATGACCACGGCGGTGAGGTCGCGCCGCTTGCCGAGCACGCGGGTGGTCAGGTCCAGCAGGGTTTCTGCAATGTGGGCAGACAGCTCGGGCGTGCGTTGGGCAGACACTTTGACGTTGAGGATGGGCATGAAGGGCTCCTGTTGAATGCATGGGGTTGAACGAGCCTTCACTGTAGAAATTGCGCCCCGCCACGGAAACCGCCCGTGGCGATAATGGCTTTTGCTCCGCACGCAAAGGCGCGCACGATGAAACAAGAACCCCGTTCCTTTCTCCCCGACCCGGCCGACCTGCGGTGGCTGGTGCGGTCGCTCGACCTGCGCTCGTTTTCTGCGGCGGCGCGCGAGATGGATGTGGCGGTGTCGGTGGTGGCGCGCGGTGTGGACCGGCTGGAGGCCGGCTACGGCGTGCGCTTGCTGCGCCGGTCCACGCATGGCCTGTCGGCCACGCCCGAGGGCGCAGAGCTGGCGCAGGAAGCGCGTGCCTTGCTGGCGCAGCTGGAAGACATCGGGGCATCGCTGTCGGACCAGCGCAGCCGCGTGGCGGGCACCTTGCGCCTGGCCTCCAGCCAGGAGATTTGCGAGGCGCTGGTGCTGCCCCACCTGGCAGACCTGCAGGCGCGCTACCCCGCGCTGCGGGTGGAGCTGCTGGCCGATGACCGCGTGGCCGACCTGGTGACGGAAGGCATCGACGTGGCGCTGCGCACCACCGTGGGCCACAGCGACCTGGTGGTGGCGCGCGCGCTGGGGCGGTTCGAGCGGCGCCTGTACGCGGCCCCGGAGTATTTGGAACAGCACGGCACGCCCGCCGAGCCTAGCGAGCTGCAGCAGCACCACACCGTGACGCATACGGCGCAGGGGCCTGCCGTGACCTGGGCGTTTCGCAATGCACAAGGCAAGCCGCTGGAGGTGACCGTGCGCTCGCGCCTGGCCGCCAGCAGTTCGGCCCTGGTGCACCACGCACTGGTGAGCGGCGCGGGGATCGGCATGCTGTCCGCCCCGCTTGCGGCGGCCGATGTGGCGCAAGGCCGGTTGGTGGAGGTGCTGGCGCCTTTTGCGTCCCGCACTGTGCACACACTGTACGCGGTGTCGTCACCGGGCCGGCGCAATGCGGCCAGGGTGAAGGCGGTGATTGATTTTCTGGTGAAAGTGTCGAAGGACCGGTGGGCGCTGGCGCCTGTGCGTTGAGGGCGTTTTATGCACCACCGGCTGGCTGGCCGGGGGCTGCTGACCCTAGCCGCAAGTCAGCCTAGCGGTTAGCAAGGTGCAAGCATGCGGGTTCAATGAACTGGACCGCTTTTATTGCTTGCTATCAGGCCGATGCCACCCAGCCTCTGAACGCAAAGCCCATGTAAAACATCTGCACATCGCTGAATCCGGCCTCGCGCAGAATCGCCTCGTCTTCCTGCGGCGTCAGCACCGCCAGCTCCGCAGCAATCTTGTCTCGCGCCCTGGCCGCATGCTCGGGCGGCACGCCGGACGCCACCTGAAACGCGGCATAGCGTGACAGCCACAGGTCGCGCTCCCCTGACCCGCCTTGGCCGCCAGGGCCTGCACCATCCGCCATGCTCAGATGCGCCACCACCAGCGGCGACCCGGGCTTGAGCCGCCGCCGGATCTCTCCCGCCATGGGCACGCGCTGCTCGCGCGGCACAAAGTGAAAAGTCAGCAGACAGGTCGCGCCATCGAACGGCCCGGCCGGTGCGCTCTGCACGTAGCCGTGGTGTAGCGCCACTCGGTCGCCGGGCACACCCGCGCTTTGCAGCCGCTGCGCCGCCAGGTCCAGCATGGGCTGGCTGGGGTCCACGCCGTCGAACCGCCAGCCGGGGTGCGCCAGCGCCATGTCTTCCAACTCCAGCCCGCCGCCCGCGCCCACCACCAGCACGCGGCCATCGGCAGGCACGCGCTCGGCCAGCAGGATGCGCGACATGCGCAGCAGGCTGTCGTAGCCGGGCACGTTGCGGCGGGGGCCTTCGGCGTAGCGGGCGACGGCGGCGGGGTCGGTGAAGGGG
>ERZ1031516.44-NODE-44-length-18964-cov-13.936115_pt1 | contig 18964 bp, 16 predicted proteins | sample MGYA00518047_ERZ1031516 | MGnify/ENA primary metagenome ERZ1031516 (study PRJEB33718, sample SAMN03159945) | human skin metagenome | collected 2014-04-10 | study: EMG produced TPA metagenomics assembly of the PRJNA266117 data set (Human skin bacterial metagenome... | reverse complement strand
TCGGCCGCCGACTTGGCCACGGCCGACGCGGCGATCATGCCGCTGGCGCCCGCCTTGTTGTCGATGACCACGGGCTGCTTGGTGTCGTTGGTGATGGACTGGCCCAGCGCGCGCGCCAGCTGGTCGGTGGCGCTGCCTGCGGCAAAGGGCACGACAAAGGTGATGGCCTTGGCCGGGTAGGCACCGGCCGCTTGGGCGAACGCAGCGGGGGCGTGCAATGCGCCGAGCGCCAGCAAGGCGGCAGTGGCGAGCAGAGCGCGGCGGGGGGATGACTGGGTCATGTTGTCTCCTGGTGTTGGTATGGATGGAAAAGAAAACGGTGCTACACGGAAGGGCCGCCAAAGTGCGTTGCCAGGTGCGCGGGCACGGTGACGGGCATATCGAGCAGCAGGTAGCTCAGTGCCTTGCCATGGCTGTCGAGGTTGAGCGAGTCGTTCACGCCGCCGTCGAGGACGTCGTCCAGCACGAGGTTCATGGCCTGCAACTGGGGCAGCAGGTAGCGTGTGATCTGGCGCGGGCGGCGCTGCGCAAACTGCTGTGCCACGGCGGCCTCGGTGACTTGTTCGACCAGCACATCCCACAGCGCGGGGTGCCAGGCGATGACGCTGATGTTGGAGCGGTTGCCTTTGTCGCCGGTGCGGCTGTGGGCAAGTCGATACAACGGAACGGTGATGGTGGTTGTCATGGTGTGTGTACTCCTCAATCCACCATCTCAAAACGCACGGCCACGGCCTCGCGCGGCACCAGGCACGACACCGTGCCCAGGCGTGGGCGCATGGCGGTGCGCACGCCGCCACCGCCTGCGGGGCCGCAGGTGTAGAGCGCGGTCACCTCGCGCACCAGGCGCTGGGCGATGGCACGGTCGCGGTGCTGCAGGGCCACGCGCAGGCGCACATCGCGGATGTCATTGTGGGCATCGCCCGCTGCGGGGTCGTCCAGCCAGCGGCTGGTGTCGTCGCCGAAGATGCTGGTCACGCCAATCAGGTCGATGCGCAGCGGGCCCAGGCCCTGCAGGCGCTCGCGCAGCACCTCGCCCGCCAGGCGGGCGCGGGCCTCTGCGCGCGGGCCGGCGTAGGAGATTTCGCCCTCGGCAAACCAGCCCGATTCAAAACACACGTTGACCTTGAGCGTGGCGGGCCGCGCGTGGCCCTGCACGCCCTCCAGCCGCACCGCGTCAGCGCCCACCGTGGTCACGCGGGCGGTGGTGATGTCGGCCACCACATCGGGCGTGAGGTACGCCGCCGGGTCGTGCAGCTCGTACAGCAGCTGCTCCTTCACCGTGCGCTCGGTGATGCAGCCCCCTGTGTTCGGGGGCTTGGTGATGGTGCAGTGGCCGTCTGCGTCGATCTCGGCGATGGGGTAGCCCAGTTGCGCCAGGCCCGCCACGTCTTTGTAGCCAGGGTCGGCAAAGTAGCCGCCCGTAACCTGGGCGCCGCATTCCAGCAGATGCCCGGCCATGGTGGAGCGCGCCAGCCGATCCCAGTCGTCCAGCGCCCACCCGTAGTGCGCCAGCGCGGGGCCCAGAACCAGCGACGGATCGGCCACGCGGCCGCAGACCACGATGTCGGCGCCAGCGCGCAGCGCATCGGCAATCGCCTGCGCGCCAATGTAGGCGTTGGCACTCACGATGGGCTCGGTGGGCATCGCGCTGCCCAGCGCGCCCTGCAGCAGCGCGTGGTGTTCGGGGCCGCTCAGGTCGTCGCCCTGCAGCACGGCAATGCGCGGGCGGGCCAGGCCCAGCTCGGCCGCCAGCGCGTGGATGCGACGCGCGGCACCGTGCGGGTTGGCCGCGCCAAAGTTGCTGACGATGCGCACGCCGTGCGCCAGGCACTGTGCCAGCACGGGGCGCAGCAGGTCCACCAGCAGGGGTTCATACCCCGCATCGGGGTCAGTGCGGCGCGCGAGCTGGGCGAGCGCCAGCGTGCGCTCGGCCAGCGTCTCGAAGATGAGCACCGCAGGCTGGCCGCTGGCGATGAGCGCCTGCACCACGGGCAGGGCCGCGTCGGTGCGGTCGCCCGAGAAGCCGGCGGCGCAGCCCACCAGCAGGTTGGTTTTTTGGTCGTTCGGCATGAATCCGTTGTCTCCTGACCGTGAATGTAGGAACATGGCGGTATTCTGTGAAATCGATTGTTACGATGAATCCATCTGAAAACCAGATGAATCACAACCACCCCGCATGAGCGCCCCCCACCTCTCCAGCCGCCAGCTCGATGCCTTCCTCGCGCTGGCCGAGCAGCGCAGCTTCACGCGCGCCGCCACGTTGTGCCACCTGTCGCAGCCCGCGTTCAGCGCTCTCATCCGCGCGCTGGAGGACGACCTGGGCCTGCGCCTGTTCGACCGCAGCACGCGGCATGTGGACCTCACGCCCGAGGGACAGAACTTTCTGGAGTCGGCCCGCCGCATCCGCGCCGAAATCACCAGCGCCCTGGCCGCCGTGCGCAGTGCCGCCACGCTGCAGCGCGGGCGTGTGGCGGTGGCGCTGCTGCCATCACTGGCGGCGGGCTGGCTGCCAGGCGTGCTGGCGCAGTACCGCACCGCACACCCAGGCATCGAGATCGACATTGCCGATGTGCTGTCCGAGCCCTGCATCGACCGCGTGGCCAGCGGCCATGCCGACTTTGCACTGGCCGCGATCCGCGCCGACACGCCCGCGCTGCAGGCCGAGCCGTTTTGCAGCGACGACTTCTACCTGGTGTGCCCGGCCGACCACCCGCTGGCGCGCAGGCGCAAGGCCATCACCGCGCAGGACCTGGCCGCCTGGCCCTTCATCCACCTTGCGCGCACCAGCAGCGTGCGCCAGTACCTGGAGGCCGCCCTGCACCCGCAGGCCATGCACACGCTGATGGAGGTGGAGCAGCTCGCCACCGTGATGGGCATGGTGCGCGCGGGGCTGGGCATCAGCGTGGTGCCGGCGCTCACGCTGTTCCACTTTGACCAGCCGGGGCTGGTCACAAGGCCGCTGTCGCTGCCGGGGCTGACGCGACAGATCTATCTGGTGCGGCGGCGGGACGAGAGCCTGTCGGTGGCGGCGCAGGCGCTGTATGCGCTGGTGATGGCGCAACGGCCTTGAGGCGGTCTGCCATCTGCTATATATTTGATAGCCCCCAGGGCTTGTTGAATAAGCGCCTAGCGGTCATCCGGCTGAAAATTTTGCAACGATGGCGCCGCAGCACCCCATGCGCTGCTCAATCCGGATCACGGTCGCGCGCCAGCACCGCCAGCTCCTGGTGCAGCAGCAGTTCCACCTCCGCCGGTTCAAACTGGTCCTGCAGCAGCGGGATGGCAAAGCGGTATTCGCCGCCCTCGTGTTTGCGCAGCACATAGGCCAGCTGCAGGCGTGCCAGTGACTGGCGCAGGGCCTGCGCGTCGCCCGCGATGCCGTGGCTTTGCAGCAGCTGGGCCAGGGTGACCAGGCTGGACTGGCCCGCCTGGGCGGTGTGGTAGACCACGATGCGGTCGAGGCGGCAGGCGGCTTCGTCGTGGCTCAGGCGGCCCCAGCCGGCCAGTGCGTCCTGCACGGCCTGCGAGGCCAGGGCCTGGTCGAGATGGCGCTTTTCGATCACGCGTTCGCCGGGCAACAGCGCCTCCAGGCATTCCTGGCACAGGATGGCGACCAGGTTGGCGCGCTGGCCGCTGGCGTCCACCAGGCGGTTCACCAGGTGCTCGTTGTCAAAACCCAGCCGCAGCTTGCGCAGTGGCTCGGTGGCCAGTTCGCGGCAGGCATCGCGCTCCAGGCCGCCGATGGTCAGCACCTCGCCAAAGTTGCGCAGCGGGCTTTGGTAGTCCAGCACGGCGGTGGCGTACAGGTCCCAGAAGCCCGCGAGCATGAACCAGCAGCGGCCCTCTTCGCTGAGCGCGCGCAGGGTGGACAGTTGCACGTAGCCGTTGGCCGATTCGTCACGGAAGAACAGGTCCGCCTCGTCGATGAGCAGCACCAGGCGCTTGCCCTGGTACTGCGCCTGCAGGTGGTCCACGATGGCTTCGAGCGGTGTGTCGGCGGGCAGGCCAAACTGCAACGCCATGCGTGGCGCCAGGCGGTGGTCGCGCAGCGAGACGTAGTGGCACACAGTGTGCGGGTGGCCCGCCATGCGGCGCTGCACGGCCTTGAGCAGGCTGCTTTTGCCCAGTTGGCGCCCACCCACCACCAGGTAGTTGGCGGGCTCGCGGTTGATGACGCGGGCCAGCAGTTGCGCGCGGCCGAAGAAGGCGCCTTCGCGCGTGACACCGCCGCGCGTCTGGTAGGGCGAGATGCGGGTGATGCGCAGCTGCGCAGCCAGCAGGCGCAGCAGCACTTGCAGGGCGTCGCCGCCAATCAGCCATTCGGTCTGGCTGGCGCTGTCGGCCATCACATGCAGGTTGGCGCGGTCTTGTGCGTGGGCGTGCAGCAGCGGCCAGGGGGTGTCCACGCTGTGCTCGCTCAGGATCAACAGCACGTCGCTGCCGGTCTGCACGGCGCGCAGCTGGCGCAGCACGGTGGCTTCGTCGATGCCGTGCGTGGGCACAAAGACCAGGCAACGGTCCAGCGACACGGGCAGGTCGGGCGGGAACGACCACTCAAACACCGCACCGGGCAGCGCCCAGTCGGTGCTGGGCTGGCAGCGGGCGGACACGCGTTCGGCCAGCGCGCGGGCCAGGGCCGGGGCGCGCTCGCTGCCCGTGGCCTGGGCGCAGGCCACCGCGCGGCGCCAGTCCACCAGGCGGACATCGGCGGCCTGCAGCGTGGGTTCCAGCCGCCGCAGCCAGCGCAGCAGCCGGTCGATCTGCGGCAGGCGCGCCAGCGGTGTGCGGCGCAGGCGCGCGGGTCGCAGCTGGCCCGCACCGATGAGCGGGTGGCGCACCACCCACAGCACTGCACCCACGCCAAAAATGACCGCGCACCACGTGATGAGCGAGCGCATCCAGCCGAAGGGGTCTGCGTCCGGCACCGGCTTGGCAGGCTCGAAATCGTCGGTGCTTCCTTGCTGGCAGTTGATGGGCAGGTAGCCCTGCGGGATGGGCGGGCTGCCGGGGCGGCAGGTCCAGGTGTGGGTGCCGGGCTGCAGCTCCACCACCACCTGCGTGCCCGCCAGCTTGCCAAATTCGGGGTTGTGGGCAATGTCGGCCTGCAGCACATTGGGGCGCGGGGAAGTAACGCGCAGCTGCGGGTTGGCAATAGGCGGCGCGTACTTCTGAATGTCCGTGGGCCAGGCATCCAGCTCGTTGCGGGCGTTGACCATCGCCACACGCCACTGCACCAGCTCGCCCCACAGCGGCCCGACGTTCATTGCCGCCATGAACCTGCCTCGCGTGGCCGGGTTGTGCTGGGGCGTGAACACGGCGCTGGCCACAAACAGCGTGACCAGCGCAATGACCACGGCGCGCACCACGGGCCGGGACAGCCAGGGCGTCAGTCGGCCGAGCATGAATCCAGCACCATCCAGCCGGCCTCGCGCACTGTGGGGCTGCGCCAGTGCAGCCGCGCTGCGTCCCCCACGCCGCGCGCCAGGATGAGGTTGCCCCAGAACAGGCTGCGCAGGTCGTCGTCCTGCAAGTAGGGCCGTGCGCGGCCGAGGTCGTCCGCGCCCAGCAACTGCTGCAGGCGGGCCCGGCTGGCTGGCACCTGCGCCAGCGGCAGAAACGTTTGCCACAGGCGCGGGCTGCTGGCCAGGTGGGTGCGCAAGGCGCTGAAGGCGGGCTGGCCTTCGTGCAGGCTGGCACCCGCGCCGGGGTGGTCCACCAGCCATTGCAGGCCTTCTTCAAACAGCGCGGGGTGGCCACCGCTCAGGGCCTGCAATGCAGCCACCACGGGCTCGGACCAGGGCTGCTCGGGCCAGCGGTGGCGGGCCAGTTGCAGCAGGTCGGCAAGCGACGGGTCGGGCCAGTGGTGGACCTGGGCGATGTTGAGCAGCGACAGGTCGCCACTGCGGTACTTGAGGTCGGCCAGCGCCTGCCCTCCGCACAGCAGCAGGTGCAGGCGGCCGCTGTGCATTTCGCTCAGGCTGCGCAAAATGCCCGCCAGGGTTTCGCGCAGCGCGGGCGTGCCCTGCTCGAAGCGGCTGACCAGGCAGAAGATGCGCTCGCCCGCCAGCAGGCGGCGCTCCAGCGCGGATTCAAACTCGTAGTCCGACGCCACATCGCCCAGCCCGCATTGGCGGCCGATGGCCGCGAAGTATTCGGCAGGCACCGTGCTCACGCTGTAGGGCGGCTGGATGTGCAGCACCGAGCCTTCGCCGTACTGCGCGCGGGCGCGCTGCAGCAGTTCGTGCCGGAACGGCGGCTGCCCCCAGTGCGCGGGCGACAGCAGCAGCGAGATGGGGTATGGCACCGCCTGGGCCAGTTGCGCAAACACCTTGTCCTGGAACGCGGCAAACGGCTGCGCACCGGTGGATTCGGCCTGCAGCGGAAACTCCGGCGCAAACCCAGCGGCGCTGAGCAGGCGGTTGGCCTCACTCTCCGTCAGGCGCAGGTACCGGGTGCAGGCCACCAGCTTGTCGCGCGAGCGCGGGTTGGGCACCGAGATGCCGTTGCGCCAGTTGTTCACCGCCTCACGGCTCAGGCCAATTTCGGTGGCCACGCCGGAGGCGCTGGCGCGGATGCGGCGCATGTAGACCGACAGAAGATCGGCAAAGGAATCGGGGGACATGGAGTTGTGGACTAACGAAGGCGGGTACACCGAGCCAAAACCAAGGGCTGCGAAAAACATGGGAATGGTGGGCAGGCATTGTCAGCCTTGCCAGACCACCGCCACCCCACTGCGCACTGCGGATGCACTACGCCAGGCGCTGCACCATGGGCCAGGCCTTGTAGCTGGCGAGGCCACAGGCCGTGAGTACCGGGCTGTACAGCACCATGGTGCCGACCACCGACATCAGCCAGCCGGGCTCCTCGTACTCTTCAGCCTCGGCTGTCGCGCCCTCCTTCAAGGGCTCCTTGCTGCGCCCCTCTTCTTGGCCCTCGCCCGAATCGCCGGTCATCTCCTGCACCAGCATCACGGCCACCACCAGCAGCGAGACGGCCAGCAGCGCCAGGTAGCCGTATTGCAGCGCGGGCTGCGTGAGCGGGTAGAAGTAGCCCGCCAGCAGAGCGGCCGGGGCCAGAAAGAACACGTGCATCATGAGCCGATACCAGGGAATGCCGTCCGTCGGCCTTGCCAGCGCCCCCATGACCATGCGGTAGGTCAGCGCCCCCAGCACAAAGATCACCCCACCCCACCATTCGATTTGCGTCAGCATGTTGTTGTTCTCCTGAGATGCTTTTACTGCGCTGCCACCACCGTGGCGGGGCCGTCGTCGCCAGGCGGGGCGGCGTCATCGTCTCCGTCGTCCCCGCGCAGCTCCTTGTGTTCGGTGGCCATGTAGTACAGCGGCAGCGCCACGGCCAGCACCAGCCCCAGGCCCATCCACAGCCAGAAGCCCTTGAACAGCAGCACGGTGACCACCGTGAAGACCACTGCGTGCACCAGCCCCTTGAGCCCGGCGCGCAACAGCAGCACGGCCATCAGGCCCTGCACGGGCGACTTGCCGCTTTTGCCCATCGCACGCGCCATCTCGACAAACGCTTCGGCCGCCTCCTGGGCCTCGCGCTTGCGCTTTTCTTCCTGTTGGCGCAGCTTGGCCACAGCCAGCGGCTTGGCCGGGTCTTTGGAACAGGCGTAGCGGTCTTCGGCCTCCCCGTCCTGGCCTTCGCCGTCCTGGTGCGCGGGCTCCACCACAGCGCGCCACTGCGGGTTGGCGTCCATGAACGCCCGGCGCGACACCCACTGGCCCCGGTCAAAGTGCATGCGCTCGGTTTCACCGACCTGGTCGTAGAACACCTCCAGCACCGCAGCCCGCAGGCCGTGGGCAAACAGGGTCTCCAACGCGCGCAGCGGCAGGTCGTCGTGCGTGCCGGTGTCGAACCGCAGCGTGAGGTGACCGGGTTCGGCAACCGCCTCCTGGTTGAACCATTGGGCATCCCACAGCGCATCGAGATCGGCGCCGCCAAGCTTGTCGGCCCAGCGCCGTGCCTGCTCGGTGTTGCCCGTGGCAAGGTACTGGTAGACCAACTGGCCCATCTTGAGCTTGATCGGGTCTTCGAAGAAGAGGTGCAGGGTATGGGTGTTTTGCGACATGGCTCTGGGGATGGGGTGGGTCCGTGTGAAAGTGCACGAATTGTTACCGCCCGATCAGGACCTGTCCCTCGCAACGTTGTCCACCCCCCACACCCTGTGCACTGGACAGGATGTCAACCGCCCACACCACCCACACCACCCACGCCGCCCGCAGGTGCGGCGCCCCCGGCGCGCTCAGTCCTGTGTGCGCTGGGCCTGTAGGCGCGCCCGCGTGCGCAGCGCCACGTCCTTCACCCAGGGTTGGGCAGCCCAGTGGCGCTGGGCAAAGGCCTGTATCTGATCGGCATACGCCAGCGATGCGCCGATCACATCTTGTCCCTGCAGGAACATGCTCTGGTGCCGGTCGGACAGCACAAACTGCGCGCTGTGCCCCGCGCTGCGCACCATGCGGTGCTGCACATCGATGGTGATAGCCAGGGGGCCCCGCACTTGCGCAGCCTGCACCTTGAAGGCCTGCACATCCGCCTCGGAAACCATGGCCAGCAGCAGGCGGTTGTTGAGCGCATTGGAGTAGAAGATTTCGCCGAAGCTCGATGCCACCACGGCCCTGAAGCCGTACTGCTGCATGCCCCACACCGCGTGCTCACGGCTGGAGCCGCAGCCATAGTTGGAGCCCGCGATGAGCACATCCACCCCCTGGAAAGCCGCCTGGTTGAGGACGAAATCCGGGCGTGGCAATCCTTCCCCGTCAAACCGCAGGTCGTAAAACAGACCGGGAGCCAGGCCCGACTTGTCGATGCCACGCAGGAACTGCTTGGGCATGATCTGGTCGGTATCGAGGTTGGCAATGTCGAGCAGGGCCGCCTGGCCGTGCACGATGGTGTGGTGATCGGCGCTCATGCTGGCACCTCCAGGGTACGGACGTCGGTGATGCAACCGGTGACGGCGGCGGCTGCCGCCATGGCCGGGCTCACCAGGTGGGTGATGGCGCCCCGGCCCTGGCGGCCTTCGAAATTGCGGTTGGTGGTGGATGCGCAGCGCTGGCCGGGGGCGAGCACGTCGTCGTTCATGGCCAGGCACATGGAGCAGCCGGGCTGGCGCCACTCAAAGCCTGCGGCCACCAGGCGCTCGGCAATGCCTTCCGCCTCGGCCTGGGCCTTCACTGCACCGGAGCCGGGCACCACCATGGCGCGCACGCCGTGGGCCACGTGGCGGCGGCCCACAATGCGGTCCACCTCGCGCAGGTCTTCGATGCGCGCATTGGTGCAGGAGCCGATGAAAACATGCTGCACGGGCACACCCTGCAGGGACTGGCCGGCGACGAGCCCGGTGTAGCGCAGCGCTTGCTCGGCGCTGCTGCGCTGCACGGCATCGGCCATTTCCTCGGGACGGGGAACCGTGGCGTTGATGGGCATGGCCTGGTCGGGGCTAGTGCCCCAGGTGACGAACGGGGCGACGTCAGCCGCGTCAAACACATGTTCCGCATCAAATGCAGCGCCCTCGTCACTGTGCAGGGTGGCCCAGTGCGCCAGTGCCTGCACGCGCACGTCGCCCGCAATGTCGGGGGCCTTGGCCAGCACGTAGTCAACGGCGGTGGCGTCGGGTGCGATCAGTGCGCCTCGGGCGCCCGCCTCCACGGCCATGTTGCACAGCGTGAAGCGCGCCTCCACCGACAGCGCGCCAATGGCGCTGCCGCAGAACTCCACCACATAGCCGCGTGCGCCCTGCGCACCGATGCGGCTGATGACCATGAGGATCAGGTCCTTGGCCGTGGTGCCGCTGGGCAGCACACCGTCCACGCGGATGCGCATATCTTTGGCCAGGCGGTAGACCAGCGTCTGGGTGGCCAGCACATGCTCGACCTCCGAGGTTCCGATGCCAAAACCCAAGGCGCCCAGTGCCCCGTAAGTGGTGGTGTGGCTGTCGCCGCAGATGATGACCATGCCCGGGCGCACCATGCCGTGTTCGGGCGCGATCACGTGCTCGATGCCCTGCAACGGATCGTTGGTGTCGAACAGCGGGATGCCGTGGCGGTCGCAGTTGGCCTTGAGGTTGGTGGCCTGCAGGGCCGAGGGCGGGTCCTGGATGGTGCGCCAGCGCACCGGGTGCGTGGGGATGATGTGGCTCACCACCGCCACGTTCTGCCCCGGCACGGGCACGCCGCGCCCGGCCTCGTGCAGGCCGGCGAAGGCCTGGGGGCTGGTGTATTCATTCATCAGGTGCAGGTCGCAGAACAGCAGCACGTTCTGTTCGTCCAGAACGGCCACGGTGTGCGATGCCACCAGCTTCTGGTAGAGCGTTGAGGGAGTGGTCATGGTCAGCGTCGGGGGTTGTCGTTGGGTGCTGCCTTACCGGTCGGCCAGCAGGAAGGGCAGCGCCGCGTTGAGCAACGCATCAGGGGCCTCCTCGGCGATGTAGTGGCCGCAGGGCAATGCATGGCCGCGCACGTCGGCCGCCACGCGCTGCCACTCGGCCAGGGGCTGAAAGCACTGGTGCACCACGCCCTGCTCGCCCCACAGCGCCAGCAAAGGCATGGGCAACTGGCGGCCCGCATCGCGGTCGGCACGGTCGTGCACCAGGTCGATGCCCGCAGAGGCGCGGTAGTCCTCGCAGATGCCATGGGCCGTGCCGGGCAGTGCCAGGCAGCGCACGTACTCGGCCAATGCCCGCGCATCGAACGGGGCCAGACCCGCACTGCGCCGGCCCATCACGTCGCGCACGTAGGCGGCGGGGTCGGCCTCGATCAGGCGCTCGGGCAGCGGCGCGGGCTGGATCAGGAAGAACCAGTGCCAGTAGGCACGGGCAAAGGCGTTGCTGGCCTGTTCGTACATGGCCAAGGTGGGCGCTATGTCCAGCAGCACCATGCGCTGCACGGCCGCCGGGTGGTCGGCCGCCAGGCGGTGCGCCACGCGGGCGCCCCGGTCGTGGGCCAGCACGGTGAAGCGCGGGTGGCCCAGGTGCTGCATCACGGCCAGCATGTCGGCGGCCATGGTGCGTTTGCTGTAGAGCCGGTGCTCCGCGTCGCCTTCGGGCTTCGCCGAATCGCCATACCCACGCAGGTCCGCCAGTACCAGGGTGAAGTGCTGCGCCAGCTTTGGCGCCACCTTGTGCCAGATGGCCGAGGTCTGCGGGTGCCCGTGCAGCAGCAGCAAGGCCGGGCCTGTGCCGCCCACCAGCGTGTGGATGTGCTGGCCGTCGGGCGTGGGCACGCGGCGGGCGGTGAAGCCGGGGAAAAGCGGGGTCGTCGTGGTCGTGGTCATGGGTGTCGGTGGGTAGTGCAGCGCAGGCGTGTTCACTCTGCCGTGATGCCCCGCTCCTTGATGAGCTTGGCCCACTGCGGCATTTCCTGCTCCAGCCGGGCGCGGGCCTGCTCTGGCGTCGAAGGCGTCGGGTCGAATCCATCCCTGGCCATGCGTTCTCTCAAAGCGGGGGTGTTGAGCGCCTGGTTCAGGCTGGTGTTGAGCTTATCGATGACTGGCTTGGGTGTGCCGGCCGGCGCAAACACAATGAACCAGGTTTCAAACGTGTAGCCCGGCAGACCTGCCTCGGCAATGGTGGGCACATCGGGCATCAGTGGTGAACGTTTCGTGCCCGTGACGCCCAATGCGCGCAGCTTGCCCGCCTGCACATGCGGCTGCGCTGCAGACAGCACCGGGAAGCTCATGGCCACCTGGCCGGACATGGTGTCGATCATGGCCGGGCCGCCGCCACGGTAGGGGATGTGCACGATGGGCGTGCCTGCCACGGCCTTGAACAGCTCGGCCGACATGTGGAAGGTGCTGCCCGCCCCCGCTGAACCATAGGAGTATTGCCCCGGCTTGGCCTTGAGCAGGGCCACCAGTTCCTTGACGTTCTTGGCTGGCAACGCGTTGTTGACCACCAGCACATGCTGCGAACTGGCCACCATGCCGATGGGCGCCAGGTCCTTCAGGGTGTCGTAGGGCATCTTGGCCGTCAGGCTGGGGTTGATGGCCAGGGACACGGTCTGCAGGCCGATGGTGTAACCGTCCGGTGCGGACTTGGCCACCATGTCCACGCCGATGTTGCCGCCCGCGCCGCCCTTGTTCTCGACGAACAGCGAGCCGCCCAGGGCCTTGCCCCATTCGTCGGTGATCAGGCGGGCCGCAATGTCCGCGCTACCGCCGGGTGCATAGGGCACCACGAGCTTGATGGCCTTGGCCGGGTATGCCTGGGCCCATGCGCCAGCGGCGGCAGACAAGGCCAGTGCGGCCGTGGCCACGGCGCGCCATGTTCGTAACCGCCGGGGATGGGATGTGTTCATGGGTGTGTCTCCTGCAAGGTTCTTGTGTGGTGTTGCAGTGGCATCTTATGAGTGAGCAGAATTCACATAAAGTCATTCAAAATTACTTCATTCGTAAATCAAACACACTAATCACCCAAAAGCCCATGGACGCTTTTTCCGACTTGCGGTTCTTTGCACTGCTGATGAAGGAAGGCAGCCTCGCGGCTGCCGCCCAGCAGATGGGCATCACTCCGCCGGCCGCCAGCAGGCGCCTGGCGCAGCTGGAACGGCGGCTGGGCGTGCGGCTGCTGCGCCGCACCACGCGACGCATGAGCCTGACGCCCGAGGGTGAGACCTACCTGCTCGATGGCGCGCGCATCCTCGGCGACCTGGATGCGCTGGAGCGCACCGTGGCAGGCGCGCGCAGTTCGCCACGCGGGCTCATCAAGCTGGCAGCCACGCTGGGTTTTGGCCGAATGCACATTGCCCCCGCCCTGTCGGCGTTTGCACGCGCCTACCCCGAGGTGGAGGTGCAGTTGCACCTGACCGACCGGCCCGTGAATCTGGTGGAACAAGGCTTTGACGCCGCCGTGCGATTTGGCGACCTGCCGGACTCACGCCTCACGGCCCGCAAACTGCTCGCCAACCGGCGTGTGCTGTGCGCATCGCCCACCTACCTTGCCCAGGCAGGCGAGCCCGTGCAACCGGCAGACCTGCTGGCCCACCAGTGCATCGTGATCCGCGAAAGCGACGAGACCTACGGCACCTGGCATCTGCGCCAGGGCGAGCGCCAGGAGACGGTGAAGGTGCGCGGCATGCTGAGCACCAACGATGGCGCAGCTGCCACCACCTGGGCACTGGAGGGCCACGGCGTGCTGATGCGATCCGAATGGGACGTGGCGGTCCACCTTTCTGCAGGCCGCTTGCTGCGCGTGCTGCCAACATGGTCGCTGCCGGCGGCCGATGTGACGCTGGTCTACCCCACACGCAGCGATCTGTCGGCCAAGATGCGCGCGCTGACCGACTTCCTGCGGGAGTGGTTCTCGGCACCGCCGCATGCATGAAGGCCCGCATGCTGAAGTCATCGCGCGGGTCAGGGCCACGGCTTGAGATTTCTGCGGATGTGCCGATAACACAGCATGCAGATCTCAAGTGCAACCCCTTCGACGGGCACAGCGTCCAGCGCCAGTGCAGCCAGCAACATCAACAAGCTGCAAAAACGGATGCGCGAACTGACCGACGAACTGCGCAACGTCGCCGGACAGGACATGGAGCCCAAGGCCAAGCAGGAGAAGGTCAAACTGCTGCAGGCCCAGATCCAGATGGTGCAGCAACAGATAGCAGCCATCCAGCGCCAAATGCAGCAAGAGCAGATGGACCGAGCCCAGGCACAGCAACAAGCCAAGGCCAGCCAGCAGCCACGATCCACCCCGGTGAACAAGCCGCAGAGCCTGCCAGGGTTGGGAGAGTCGGTCGATACCTTTGCTTAGTGCTGTGGCACTGCGCGAAGACATGCCGCGGAGCGTGCAGTCTCACGCAGTTTTGGAGAACGGCTAGGGCCTGTTCATCAAGGTCAGCGTGGCAAACGGCAGGTGGTGCATCAGCTCGCGCAACACCAGCAGCGTGCCCGCAAAGACAGGATCCTTCGGCAGGCCTTCGTGTGCGGCGGGGCGCCCTTCAGCCACAGCGGCCAGGCGGTTGAAAAGACGCTCCATGGCCTCCAGCGTCAGCACGCGCTGGGCCCCCGGCGGCACACCCGCCAAGGTGGCCAGGTCATGCAACGCCGCATCTGCAGACCATGGGGCCCACACCTGCCCGCCGGGCAACAGGCCTTGCAGTTGCTGGTGGCCCACATGGACCTCATCCTCCACTACGGCAATGGCGTTCTCCAGTTCCAGAGGTGTGGGCACGGCATGGCGGAAAAACTGGCGCGCCGTGCGCTCGCCACCCAGCGGCAGAGTCAGCCGCACGGACGGCATGGGGGTATCTGCCCCCGCAGCCCAGAGCACCTGGTGAGGCCCCAGGTGCAAGCCACAGCTCCATGCACCCGGCAGGCCGTTGCGCTGCGCCTGCTGGTAGCTGCGTGTGGCCGGGTCGTCGGCAGCAAGACTGTGTTGCTGCGCGTGTGCCGAGGTGGCAGGGAGCGCAGAAAGGGATGGAGAGCTGGGATGGTTCACGGGACCTCCTTGACAACATAACGGCCGAACGCGGGAGGGGTGGAGAGGCCCCACTGCCGTTGCCCTGCAGCACTCTAACCCCGCACGGGGCAGGCTGCATGCATACATCGATGACAACGCACAGGACATGCCACACGCGGGCTGCTCAACGCCCACGCCACGGCGACAACAACCGGACAGGGACACCAGACCCGCCACACCGCCGACACCGTGCGCCAGCGCCTTCCTACACCGGGCGCATTCCACGGTCCCTACAGTCGGTTGCGAGGAGAAGGGCACAGCCAGCGCGGTGGCCCCACCACCAGAACCCACCCACAGGAGAACCCGCCATGCAAGCCATCCGCACCGCACCTCGCCGCTCCCCCTGGCCGCTCATAGTGGGCGCGGCTGCGTTGATGGGCGTGCTGGTGCTGTCAGCGTGCTCGACGCCACGCACACCGGATGGCGTGCAACCCGTCACGGGCTTTGACGTGGACCGGTATGCAGGGCACTGGCACGAGCTGGCGCGCATTGAAAACTCGTTTGAGCGGGGGCTGACCCAGGCCAGCGCCACGTACAGCCGCAACGCGGACAACACCATCAAGGTGGTGAACCGAGGGTACGACCCGGTGCGCAAGCAGTGGAGAGAGGCCGAAGGCCGGGCAGAGTTTGTGGACAGCCCCGACCGGGCCGCACTCAAGGTGTCGTTCTTCGGACCGTTCTATGGCGGCTACAACGTGGTGGCGCTGGACGAAAACTACCAGTGGGCGATGGTGGTGGGCTCCAGCACCGACTACCTGTGGGTACTGTCACGCACCCCCACCCTGCCCTGGCATGTGCGCGAACACCTGATGGAGCGTGCGAGGGCCCTGGGAGTGGATGTGAGCAAGATCGTCTGGGCGCAGCCCGGTGCAGAGCAACATGCGCGCCGGGTGGCGGTCAGGACCTGATGACAGCGCAGCGGGGCCTGAAGGCTTGCGGCGCCCAGTGAACAGCTCGGCGCCGACGGCACCAGACAATCAAAATTGATAGCAGCCAGCGCATGTTGCACTAGCGCCTGCGGCAGATTTGGCCTGAAACTCACCCACCAGGCACTGTGGCGGCAGCTACCAGACGCTGGGTGTACGGGTGCTGGGGGGCATCCAGCACATCGGCCACGCTGCCACTTTCTAGCACCGCGCCGTCCTTCATCACCACCACATCGTGCGCCATGGCGCGGATCACATCCACGTCGTGGGTGATGAGCAAGTAGCTCAGGCCCTTTTCTTTTTGCAGGCGCTGCAGCAGGCCCAGCACCTGCTGCTGGATGGTCACATCGAGCGCGCTGGTGGGCTCATCCAGCACCAGCACCTGGGGCTGCACGATCAGGGCGCGCGCAATGGCCAGCCGCTGGCGCTGGCCGCCGGAGAATTCATGCGGGTAACGCTCGAGCAAACGCGGGTACTGGGTCTCGGCCAGGCCCACCTCGTCCAGCGCGGCCTCGACGCGCACGCGGCGCTGGGCCACGGTCAGTGTGGGCTCGTGCACCTTCAGGCCCTCGCCCACGATCTCTTCGACTGTGAGACGCGGTGACAGCGATGAAAACGGGTCCTGGAACACCACCTGCACCCGGCGGCGCAGCTGCTGGTTGGCTGGTGTGTTGCGCGTGGCAGGCTGTTGCCACGCCTGCCCTCCCACCTGCAACTCACCTGCGTATGGGAGCAGCCCCAGGATGGCCTGTGCCAGCGTGGACTTGCCCGAGCCGGATTCGCCCACTACGCCCAGCGTCTGGCCGGGCAGCAGTTGCAGCGTGGCACCTTGCACGGCCACAAACTCGCCCTTCTTGAACCAGCCCCTGATGCCCGGCAATGGCGTGGGGTAGACCACGCGCAGATCCTGTGTTTGCACCACCAGCGCAGTGCCTGCGGGTGGGTCGGCCTCGACCACATCGCGGCGCGGCTGGCTGGCGATCAGGCGGCGGGTGTAGGCATGCTGGGGCGCGCCGAACACCTCGGCCACTGGCCCCTGCTCTACCAGCACCCCCTGCTCCATCACGGCCACACGGTCGGCGAAGCGGCGCACCAGGTTCAGGTCGTGCGTGATCAGCAGCACCGCCATGCCGGTCTGGCGCTGCAAGTCGCTCAGCAGGTCCAGGATCTGGCCGCGCAAGGTCACGTCCAGTGCGGTGGTGGGCTCGTCGGCCAGCAAGAGCTTCGGCGCGCTGGCCAGGGCCATGGCGATCATGGCGCGCTGGCGCTGGCCGCCCGAGAGCTGGTGTGGAAAGCTGTTGGCGCGGCGCGCGGGCTCTGGGATGCCGGTTTGCGCCAGCAGCTCGATGGCGGCTTGCGCGCACTGGGCGCCGGTGAGCCCCTTCTTGAGCAGCAGGATTTCGGCGATCTGCTGGCCTATCGTCATCAGCGGGTTGAGCGCGGTCATGGGCTCCTGGAACACCATGGCGATGTCGCCGCCGCGCACGCCGCGCATCTCGCGCTCGGTCATCGCCAGCAGGTCGCCCCGCCCTTGCAGCAGGGCCTGGCCGGTGATGGCGGCATTGCCCGCCAACCGCAGCAGGCTCAACGCCGTGATGGTCTTGCCCGAGCCGGACTCGCCCACCAGTGCCAGCTTTTCGCCCGCAGCCAACGTGAAGTTGACGCCGCGCACCACCTCTTTGGAGCCAAAGCGCACATGCAGGTCGTGGACGCTCAACAGCGGCAGACCCGCAGCCGAGCCGCCGCCGGGCCGCCCCAAGGCGGCGAGAGCCCCCTCGGAAGGCAGCGAGGACACGCCAGTGCCGAGCGTGGGGGACGTCATTGGTCTGCCTTTCGCGGGTCGAGGGCATCGCGCAGCGCGTCCCCCATGAAGGTCAGCAACAACAAGGTGACCACCAGCACGCCGAAGGTGGACAACGATATCCACCACGCATCAATGCTGTTCTTGCCCTGGCTGAGCAACTCGCCCAGCGAGGGCGTGCCGGGCGGCACACCCAGGCCCAGAAAATCCAGCGATGTGAGCGCCAGGATGGCCCCGCTCATGCGGAAGGGCAAAAACGTGACCACGGGCGTCAAGCTGTTGGGAAGGATGTGGCGCCAGATGATTTGGGCATTGCTCACCCCCAGGGCGCGCGCCGCCTTCACATAGTCAAGCTGGCGGTTGCGCAAGAACTCGGCCCGCACATAGTCCGACAGCCCCATCCAGCCGAACAGGCTCAGCAAGATGAGCAGCAGCGCAATGCTGGGCGCGAATACCGCGCTGAAGATGATGAGCAGATACAGCTCGGGCATGGAGCCCCAGATCTCGATGAAGCGCTGAAACGCCAGGTCGGTCTTGCCGCCAAAAAATCCCTGGATGGCGCCGGTGAGCATGCCCAGCAACACGCCTGTGATGGTGAGCGCCAGACCAAACAGCACACTCACACGGAATCCGTACAGCAGCTGCGCCAGCAGGTCACGTCCGCGGTCGTCCGTACCCAGCCAGTTGTCTGACGTGGGCGCCGAGGGGTTGGGCGCCTTGGCGAAGTAATTGAGCGTGTTGGGACCGTAGGGGTTCAAGGTGTAAAGCGCCCAGTTGCTGCCAGCGGAGAGGCGCTCCTTGATGAAGGGGTCCAGGTAATCGGTTGGTGTCTCGAAGTCTCCGCCGAAGGTCTTTTCGGGGTAGTCCTTGAGCATGGGGAAGTAGGTTCGCCCCTCGTAGCGCACGATAAGAGGCTTGTCGTTGCTGACCAGCTCGGCGCACAGGCTCACCAGCACCAGCGCGCAGAAGATCAGCAGGCTCCAGTACCCCAGGCGATTGCGCTTGAAGCGCAGCCACGCGCGGCGGGAGGGCGAGAGCGAAGGCGATGCGGGAGCAGAACTCATCAGGGCCATGGGTTCGTTCGGGCTAGTCAAACTTCACGCGCGGGTCCACCCACACATAACAAAGGTCGCTGACGAGCTTGGTGACCAGCCCGATCAGCGTGAACAAATACAGCGTGCCTAGCACCACGGGGTAGTCGCGGCGGATCACGCTCTCGTAGCTGAGCAGGCCCAGGCCATCGAGCGAGAACAGGGTTTCGATGAGCAGCGAGCCCGCAAAGAACGCTCCGATGAAGGCAGCGGGAAACCCGGTGATGATGGGGATGAGCGCGTTGCGGAACACATGCTTCCACAGCACCTGCCGCTCGCTCAGGCCCTTGGCACGGGCCGTCAGCACGTACTGCTTGCGGATCTCTTCGAGGAACGCGTTCTTGGTCAGCATGGCCGTCACGGCAAAGCTGCCTAGCACCATGGCGATCACCGGCAGCGTGATGTGCCACAGATAGTCCACGATGCGCGCGCCCCAGGACAGCTCGTCCCAGTTGGCCGACGTGAGCCCCCGCAGCGGAAACCACTGCAGCTGCCCGCCAAAGATGACCAGCAACGCCACACCCAGCACAAAGCCCGGAATGGCGTAGCCCAGCAGGATGAGCAGCGTGGTCACCAGGTCAAACCGCGACCCGGCGCGCACCGCCTTTGCCACACCCAGCGGCACGGCGACGAGGTAGCTGATGAAGAAGGTCCAGAGGCCCAGGCTGATGGAAAC
>ERZ1031516.43-NODE-43-length-19165-cov-8.435479_pt1 | contig 19165 bp, 19 predicted proteins | sample MGYA00518047_ERZ1031516 | MGnify/ENA primary metagenome ERZ1031516 (study PRJEB33718, sample SAMN03159945) | human skin metagenome | collected 2014-04-10 | study: EMG produced TPA metagenomics assembly of the PRJNA266117 data set (Human skin bacterial metagenome and... | reverse complement strand
TCTACACAAGGAGTATCGTCGGCAGCGTCAGATGTGTATAAGAGACAGCTTCCGTCGCTGGCATTGGAGTCCTGGGCCGGCGTGGTCGCTCCCGCGAGCACGCCGAAGGAAGTGCTGGCATCGTTAGAGCGCGAGATGCGCGCAATGCTGGCATTGCCCGCATTGCGCGACACCCTCGTACAACGCGGCGTGGAGCCTTTGCAGAGGGGCCCTGCCGAATTCGATCAGATGATTCGTGCCGAATATGCACGGTGGACGCCACTGATCAAGGAGCAGAACATTTTGGTGGACTGAAAGCCTGAGCCTCTCTACTCGCGAGAAGTCTTCATTCGTTCCATTTCCACGCTTTTCATTCGACCTCCATGGGGTTGGTCGACCCCATCGCCGGTACTGACGCATCTTGGGGCGGGCACCTAACCTGAAACGATGTGGCGTATCAAGCGGGCGTTGGATCCGTTCGACTTGATGAATCCGGCAAAGGCCTTGCCTGCCGCAAGAACGGAGCATGGTGAAGGAGCGACCGAATCCCGCTGAGTCTGGCGATAGGAAATCGGGCAACTGCCGTTTCACGTGCAAGGCAGCGTTCTTGTTGTTGAACTCCATACCCGCCTCAACCGGTTGCTGCTGCTTGCGAGAAGTGGTCGGGCACGCAAAGCATGTCCGCCATGGACAGGCCTGGAGACCCCATTCGGCGACCGCCAATCTCGAGGGTATTGGCATGGCCGATCCTTGCGCGCACGTCGAAGAAAAGGGGTTCTAAGCCGAGGTGTCTGATACCACGAGACCGGCTGCCGGCGCGGGTTCCCTTGTGGCTGACCTGGCAGCTTCTCGTGACAGCTTCAGCACCTGGGGCGCGCCGAGCAGGAAGGCGTCCACGCGCATGTCGATCACACGGTCGAGGTTCTTGGGAATCGACAGGGCGTAGACCCATTTGCGCATCCCGATGTAGAACACGCCCGAATGCATGGCCCAGATGAGTTCGACCTCTTCCTCGAGCTCGTTGTCGTCGATCGGCTCGGGGATGTCGTAGGCCTTGCGCATCTCACGCGCGATCACCTTGAAGTGATGCTCGCGCAGACGTGCGATGTAGCGCTGGTTGATGCCCTGCCGGGTGAGGCCCGCCGAGATGAAGATGCGGATCCAGTCGCTGCGCAGGATGTACTGGGCGTAGTCCTTGAGGTAGCGCTTGAGCCTGTCGGCCAGCGGTTGGGCGCTATCGGACAGCCACTCCTCCCACACGGGGTCCCACTTGCGTACGAATACTTCGTCGTACACGCGGTCGACCAGCGCTTCCTTGGTCGGGAAGTAGCGGTAGAGCAGGGGCTGTGTGATCTTGAGCGCGCGTGCGATGTCGTGCGTGCTCACGCTGAAACCGCGCTCGGCAAAGAGCTGGATCGACTTCTGCACGATCTGCTGCTCGCGCGCTTCCTTCGAAAGTCGTTGCGTGACCGGGCGAACTGCGACTTGCGACGGCTCGCGCGCCGCGCGGGCCTTTGGCGGGGGCTTCGCGGCACTGGAGTCGGCTTCGGTGGTTTTCATGGCGGCTCGGAACGAGCGCTGTCGCGAACGGCAACGGCGCGGATGATGGTGCGGACGAGTTTAGAGCGCCGACCGCGCGGCAACGATGGCGGGGATAGGGTTTTCACCATCGTCATGGGTCTTGCTGGCACGTTCTCTGCGTACTACGATTTATCAATCGATAACTTAAAGCAGATCTCACCACCAGAGGGAAGATCGTTCTAAGTTGGTGCGATGCAGCAGAAATCCGAGCACCAGGCAGGTGCTATGTCGATATTCTGTTTATTGATCAATCAATTGTATTGAGGCCCAAATGCCAGTGAGAAAACTAGGTCACTACTCGGTCCGAACGCCGGACCTGGAGGCGTCCCGCCGGTTCTACGTCGACGTTCTGGGCCTTCGGGTCGGCTATCGGCCGCCTCTCGACTTCCCGGGCCTGTGGCTCTACCAGGGTGGGGACGAGGCGGACTTCGGCGTGGTGCACCTGATCGGCACCGCAGGTGCCGGCACGGGGCTGTCGGACTATCTCGGGGAGCGCGCCGAGGCCGGCACGGGCACGGGCGCCCTCGACCACCTGGCCTTTCTGGCCACGGACGCCGAAGATTTCTGCCAGCGGCTCGCGCGGTCTGGCATCCAGTACCGCGACCGCACGCTTCCTGGTCTCGGCCTGCGTCAGTTGTTCTTCGTCGACCCTTCGGGCCTGACGATCGAAATGAACTTCCCCGCCGCGGAGCCGCGCCGATCGCAGGCTGCGGCGCAGGAGTTGCAGATGACCGCGACCGCCGATGCGGATCGAGCCGATCAGTGAACAAGACCCCCTCGGAACCACAGCCACATCTCATCAAGGACCCCGCCATGGAAACAGTTCTCGAAGCCCCCCGGACCGCGCTGAACGCCAGCGATCTCATCGCCGAAGCCGAAGCCATGATTCCCTTCCTGCGCGAAAAGTCACAGGAGACCAACGCATTGCGCCGGCCGCCCGAAGCGGTTCGCCAGCGCATGAAAGACGCCGGCGTCGCACGGCTGTGGCAACCGAAACGCTACGGTGGCGCGGAGGGCAGCCTGACCGAAGGCGCCGACATCCTGCGAGCGGTCGGTCGCGGCTGCGGCTCGACGGCGTGGATCATGGCGCAGAACATCCAGCACAACCTGATGCTCGCGAACTGGTCGGAGCGCGCACAGGACGAGATCTGGGGCGCGATGCCGGATGCGCTCGTGAGCGGGATCCTGATCCCCGGCATCGGCAAGGCGGTGAAGGTCGACGGCGGCTTCGCGCTCTCGGGCCGCTGGCCCTTCGTGAGCGGCTGCGAGATCGCCGACTGGATCATCTTCACGGGTGACTGCGTGGTCGACGGCAAGCCGAAGGAGTTCCACTTCGTCCTGCCGAAGGATCAGGTCACCATTCTCGATACCTGGTACACGATCGGCCTGCGCGGCTCCTCGAGCCAGGACTGCCAGTTGAAGGACATCTTCGTGCCCGACCACAGGGTCGTCTCGATGCATGACCTCAAGGGCTATGGAGACAGCCCCGGTGCCGAGGTCAACAAGAGCTGGCAGTTCAGGGTGCCGCTTTACGCTCTGTTTGGCTGCTACATCGGCTGCGCGGCGCTCGGCATCGCGGAGGCCGCGGTGGAGAGCTACATCGGGAACGCACGTCAGCGTGCTTCCACGATGTCGGGCAGCAACATTTCCGCCTACACGACCCAGCAGGTGAAGGTGGCCGAGGCCCAGGCCGCGGTGATGGCCGCCCGCCAGATCATCTATTCGACGCTCGAGCAGGCGGAAGCGTTGTTCAGGAGCGGTCGCAGTTCGACGGTCGAGGATCGCACGCGCTGGCGTGCGATGGCTACCTACGCCGGCAAGCTGGCCTCCTCGGCGGTGAACCTGGTGCTCGACGCCGGCGGCGGCGGCGTGATCTACGAGCGCAACCCGCTGTCCCGCGCGGTCTCGGACATCACCGTCGCGAATCGGCACATCACCCAGAACTGGGACGTCAACGCGTCGACCTACGGTCGCGTGCTGCTGGGCCTGCCCTGCGGCGTCGAAGCCCTCGACGACTGACGACCCCCAATACCCCAGGAGAGCGAAATGCTTCAGACGATTCCCTCCCCGGCAACCCGCGAGGTGCCCCGCATGAACGACAAGCTCCACCCGGTTTCGAGAGATGAATTCCTGTCCGCGATGCGCCAGGCGGCTTCGCCTGTTTGCGTGGTGACCACCAACGTGGACGGGCAGCGGATGGCACTGACCATCAGTTCCTTCCTGTCGGTCTCGGCCGATCCGCCACTGGTGTCGGTGTGCATCAACCGGAACAGCCGCATGTGCGGCGCGATCTCCGAGACGGGCGTCTTCGGCGTCCACCTGCTCGCGCACGATCAAGCGCACGTGGCCGACAACTTCGCCGGGCGTCCGCGCGCCGGCGGCGAACCTTACGACTTCTCCTGCGTGCAGTGGGCGCCGGGCGAGGGCGCGCGGCGGGAGCCGGCCATGGTCGGCGTGTCGGTCTCCGCCGATTGCACTGTCGTGTCGTCGACGGATGCGGGCACGCATCGCCTGTTCATCGCGGAGGTGAAGAACCTCGTCACGACCGAACGTCGGCCGCTGATCTTCTGGAACCGGGTCTACGCGTTCCCGACACATCCGCAGGACACCCGTTCCGACGATCCGATGGCTGCGCCTGATCCGTCGCCCTGAACGTCTTTCCGGACCGCCAGACCCATCCGCTTGCTCCATCGATGCGGCCCGCCACGGGCCGCACGGGGATGCCTTCGCCTCGCTCTTTCCACAAGCTTCCATTCCGTCGAGAGGACAACATCATGAAAAACCGATGGTTCGCACTGGCGATCATCTTCATCGCCTTCCTTCAGTTTCCGCTGAACTGGTTCAGCGTCGTGCCCGCCTTCGGCGGCATCGTGAAGGACCTGAACATCTCGTTCACGCAGATCGGCTTGATCGTGGGTACCTTCATCGCCGGCTACGGCGTCATGCACATCCCTGCCGGGTGGCTTGCCGAGCGCTACGGGATGCGCGCCGCCATGATCGCCGGCGTGGTCGTCGAGACCATCGGGACGGCCGTGACTGGCTGGGCTCCGACGTTCGAGATCCTGCTCGTCGGCCGCCTGCTGTGCGGCGTCGGCGGGGCGGTGACCATGGGCAGCGCCGTGGGACTGACGGCCGCATGGTTCCGCGGCAAGGAGCTGGCGACAGCCAACGGCATCATCCAGGGCGTCGGCTTCACCATCGCCGCTGCCATCGGCCTCTACGGGTGGGGCATGGTCGTCGATGCGCTCGGCTGGAGGCAGGCCATGTTCGCAGCGGCGGGCGTCGGCGTTGCCACGCTGGTGTTCCTGCTCGCCTGCTTCCCGTCGCCGCCCAGCAGCAGCGACGATGTGCTCGAAGGACATCACCTCGATCGGAACTCGCTGCGCCGCATCTTCGGCAACCGGAGTCTGTGGATCATGGGCATCGCCTTGCTGGGCGCCTATGGGAGCTACTTCAGTGCGGCAAACCTGCTCGGCAGTTATGCGCAGGAGCGGCTCAACGTCGCGGCGTCGGAAGGCCAGGCCATCGGCGCCATCCTGTTCTTCGGCGGCATCGTGGGCGGCGTCATCGGCGGCTGGCTGACGGACAAGGTCCTGGGGCGTCTGCCGACCTTCCTCATCGCCTGTTTCGCGGAGGGCGCCATGTTCTTCCTGATTCCGCATCTCGATCTGCTCGGCCTGCAGATCGCCGCGGCCGTCGTCGGTGTCGGACTCATCGTGGCCTTCGTTCCCTGGGTGTCGATTCCCGGCGAAGCCGACAGTGGCTTGACTATCTCCGACGTGCCGACGGCGATCGGCCTGATGCTGAGCATCGTTGCCATCGGAGGCGCCACGATCCCGCCTCTTTTCACCAGGATTGCGAGCACCTGGGGTTTCGATGCCGCATGGCAATTCCAGGGCGTGGTGTCGATGGGCTTCGCGCTGCTGGCCTTGCTGGCCCGATCGAAGCGCACCGTTGACCTGGGTGTCGCGCGTGCCGCCAAACCTGGCTGATCCAACTTGGCTGCCAACAATCCTGGAATCGATCCCGTGACCTTCCCGCGGCAAGAAGGGCCATCCGACCCGGCGCACTGGCGGACACCGAACATTCGTGAGTTCATCGCGCGCGACTTCCGCTTCCATACCGGCGAGGTGATGCCTGAACTCAGACTGCGTTACACCGTGCTGGGAAACCCGTCCGGCGATCCGGTCCTGGTACTTCATGGCACTTCCGGCAGTGGCAGTCGATTGCTGTCGGCGGAGTTCGGCGGTGCCCTGTTCGGCCCTGGGCAGGCACTCGACGCCGCGCGGCACTTCATCGTGCTCCCGGACGCGATCGGGCATGGTGGAAGCGCGAAACCCTCCGATGGCTTGCGAGCCCGGTTTCCCCGGTACAACTACGAAGACATGGTGCGCGCGCAGCATCTCATCGTCACCGAGGCACTCGAGCTGAAGCATCTGCGGCTGGTGCTGGGTGTTTCCATGGGGGGCATGCACGCTTGGCTTTGGGGCGTTCACTATCCAGGACTGATGGATGCGTTGATCCCCATGGCATGCCAGCCGGCACCGATGTCCGGTCGGAACTGGATGCTCAGGCGACTCATGGTCGATGCGATCCGCGACGATCCGCAATGGGCGAACGGAGACTACGTGAAGCAGCCGCCGAGTTTGCGCACGGCGTGGGAATTCTTCAACGTCGCGACAAACGGAGGCGCACTGGCTTTGATGGCGGCAGCGCCAAGACCCGAAGCGGCGGATCGCTGGCTCGAACTGAGAAGGGCGATGCCTTTCGTGGCGGATGCCAACGATCTGATCTTCCAATGGCTGGCCGCGCGGGACTACGACCCGGAGCCGAACCTCGGTCGCATCTCGGCTCGCGTGCTGGCGATCAACTCGGCCGACGATGAGCGCAATCCCCCGGAGGCGGAAGTTGTGGAGGCCGTTGTCGGTCGATTGCCGGGCGCGCGTTGTCTGTTGCTGCCGGCAAGCCAGGACACCTGCGGACATGCGACGGTTTCCATGGCTGCCACCTGGGCCGAGGAAGGACGGCGGTTCCTGGAGACCGTGCCACGGGGCTGATCCGGTATTCGAGAGCATCTCGAACAGTGGCTTTCGTGCCCGGCGGCCGCGGGACTGGTGCCTTCGACAGGAATCGAACCTGTATCTGAGTCTTAGGAGGACCCCGTTCTATCCATTGAACTACGAAGACGCTGAGCGGCTGGACTTTACCAGTTCGGCCGCTCCTTCCCGTGACGACGGAGCCTGGCTCAGCGCAGGCCCACGCGCGAGGCGTGCCAGCGCAGGGCGGCGGCGCGGGCCGGGTCGGTGGCTTCGATGCGGTCGGCGCGGCGTTGCAGGGCGCGCATCTGCTCGACCTCGGCGATGACCTTGTTGGGGCTCAGCAGGGTGCCCAGCAGCATGTCGGCCTCGAAGGCCAGCCTCTTGAGGACGACCGTGGCGCGACGCAGCAGCTTCGCGAGGGCGGACGATCGGTCGAGGCTGGGCATGGCGGGAAGCTCCTGGGCGTGAAACAGTGGACGGGGGTGGCGATTTTATAGGGTTAACCCGAACCCCCTGCGGCGCGGGGTCGGGCCCTCCGGAGCGCCTCCCGCGATCGCGCCGAACGCATCGCGCGCGGCTCGCCGCGGCCCATCGCGGGGTGGGCTTACCCCGATACGGAATCTTCAAAAAATTGACCGCGATCAAGCCGGCGCGTTTCGCGCACGCGCACCATCTGCGCTGTTCGGATCCGGCTCAGACTCACGACAAAAAAGAGCGCACCCTCTACAGCAGGAGACAACAGATGAAGCATTTCATTGCGCGCTTCGGCGCGTGTCGCGCACGAGTCCTGGTCGCCACCGCCGCCGCCGCGGTCATGGCAGCCGCCACCCCCGCATGGGCCTGGGAACCCGCCAAGCCCGTCGAGTTCGTGATCCCCGCCGGCACGGGCGGCGGCGCCGACCAGATGGGCCGGCTGCTGCAAGGCATCGTCATCAAGTACAAGCTGATGAAGGAGCCGCTGATCGTCGTCAACAAGTCGGGCGGCGCGGGTGCCGAAGGCTTTCTCTCGGTGAAGGAAGCCAAGGGCGATCCGCACAAGATCATCATCTCGCTGTCGAACCTCTTCACCACGCCGATGGCCACGGGCGTGCCCTTCAACTGGAAGGATATGACGCCGGTCGCGATGCTGGCGCTCGACCAGTTCGTGCTGTGGACCAACGCCGAGCAGCCCTACAAGACGGCGGGCGAGTACATCGCCGCTGTGAAGGCGGCGGGCCCGAACAAGTTCAAGATGGCCGGCACCGGCTCGAAGCAGGAAGACCAGATCATCACGGTCGCGCTCGAGAAGGCCACGGGCACCAAGTTCATCTACGTGCCCTTCAAGGGCGGCGGCGAAGTCGCGGTGCAGCTGGTGGGCGGCCACGTGAATTCCACCGTGAACAACCCGATCGAGGCGGTGGCCCAGTGGCGCGCGGGCAAGCTGCGCCCGCTGTGCGTGTTCGACGACGAGCGCATGCCCTTCAAGGCCAAGGTCACCGACACGCAGTCGTGGAACGACGTGCCCACCTGCAAGGAAGCGGGCGTGCCGGCCAAGTACACGATGCTGCGCGGCATCTTCATGGCACCGGGCGTCAAGCCCGAGCAGCTGGCCTTCTACAAGGACCTGCTGACCAAGGTGGCCGCCACGCCCGAGTGGAAGGAATACATGGAGAAGGGTGCCTTCAACCCGACCTTCATGACCGGTGCCGATTTCGAGAAGTGGCTCGCCAGCGCGGAAATCACGCACAAGACGCTGATGACCGAGGCCGGCTTCCTGGCCGCGAGCAAGTAGGACGCCAGAAGGCACCGGCGGCCGGGCGCGCCGCCGCGATGCATCGGACGACGTGAGCATGCGCCCGCGCGGGCGCGTGGCGTCGCGCCCGGTTTTCTCTCTCTCTCGACAACAACACGATGGGGGCTCCATGGAGCACGACGACAACGTATCCGACACGGCCGCGCGCACGGGCGTGGCCACGAACAAGGTCGAGGCGGTGGTGGCATTGCTGCTGCTGGTGGCCGGCCTGGTGGTGGTCTTCGAAAGCCGCCGGCTCGGCGCGGGCTGGACCAGCGACGGTCCGGGCGCCGGCTATTTCCCGTTCTTCATCGGCCTGATCATCACGATCTCGGGCATCGGCATCCTCTACCAGTCGCTGCTGGGCAAGAACCGCAACACCGAGGTCTTCGTCGACCGCGAGCAGCTCAAGCGCGTGCTCTCGGTGCTGCTGCCGGCGCTGGTCTACGTGCTGGGCATCGCGCTGCTGGGCCTGTACGTGGCCTCGGCGGTCTACATCGCGCTGTTCATGGTGATCCTGGGCAAGTACTCCTGGGTCAAGGCCGCGCTCGCGGCGCTGGCCGTGAACACGCTGTTCTTCTTCATGTTCGAGGTCTGGTTCAAGGTGCCGCTGTTCAAGGGCACGCTGGATCCGCTCTCGTTCCTCGGCTACTGACACCTCACGGAGCACAAGCGAAATGGAAGAAATCGGTGCCCTGATGCAGGGCTTCTCGGTGATCCTGACACCGACCAACATCGGCCTGATGTTCGTCGGGATCATCCTGGGCGTGCTGATCGGCGTGCTGCCCGGACTGGGCGGCGCCAACGGCGTCGCGATCCTGCTGCCGCTCACGTTCACGATGTCGCCGACCTCGGCGATCATCATGCTGTCGTGCATCTACTGGGGGGCGCTGTTCGGCGGCGCCATCACCTCGGTGCTGTTCAACATCCCGGGCGAGCCGTGGTCGGTGGCCACCACCTTCGACGGCTATCCGATGGCGCAGCAGGGCCGCGCCGGAGCGGCGCTCACCACGGCCTTCACTTCGTCGTTCGTGGGTGCCTTCCTCGCGGTGGTGATGATCACCTTCCTCGCGCCGCTGGTCGCGAAGTTCGCGCTGAAGTTCGGCTCGCCCGAATTCTTCGCGGTCTACCTGCTGACCTTCTGCAGCTTCGTGGGCATGGGCAAGGGCTCGCCGTTCAAGATCCTGGCCTCGATGGCGCTGGGCTTCGCGCTCGCCAGCGTGGGCATGGACACGGTCACGGGCCAGCTGCGCCTGACCTTCGGCCAGCCCGAGCTGATGCGCGGCTTCGACTTCCTGATCGCGGTGATCGGCCTGTTCGGCATCGGCGAGATCCTGCTGTCGATGGAAGAGGGCCTGAAGTTCTCGGGCAAGAGCGCGAAGATCGATCCGAAGGTGGTGCTGCAGACCTGGAAGCAGCTGCCGCAGTACTGGATGACCTCGCTGCGCAGCTCGCTGATCGGCATCTGGATGGGCATCACCCCGGGCGGCGCCACGCCGGCCTCGTTCATGGCTTACGGCCTGGCCAAGAAGATGTCCAAGCGCGGCTCGAAGTTCGGCACCGGCGAGGCCGAGGGCGTGGTCGCGCCCGAGACCGCGGCGCACGCGGCCGGCACCAGCGCGCTGCTGCCGATGCTGGCGCTCGGCATCCCGGGCTCGCCGACCGCGGCGGTGCTGCTGGGCGGCCTGCTGATCTGGGGCCTGCAGCCCGGGCCGCTGCTGTTCGTCGAGCAGAAGGACTTCGTCTGGGGCCTGATCGCCAGCATGTACCTGGGCAACATCGTCGGCCTGATCGTGGTGCTGAGCACGGTGCCGCTGTTCGCCTCGATCCTGCGCATCCCGTTCTCGATCATCGCGCCGGTGATCATCGTGATCTGCGCCATTGGTGCCTACACGGTGCACAACGCGATGCTCGACATCTGGTTCATGCTGGGCTTCGGCGTCATCGGCTACCTGTTCAAGAAGCTCGACTTCCCGCTCGCGCCGCTGGTGCTGGCGCTGGTGCTCGGCGACAAGGCCGAGGACTCGTTCCGCCAGGCCATGCTGGTGTCGCAGGGCGACGTGATGATCATGTTCTCGAACCCGCTGGTCGGCGGCATCACCACCCTGGCGCTCACCTTGCTGTTCTGGCCGCTGATCGCCAGGCTGCTGGCGCTATTCAAGCCGAAGAAGCCCGACGAGTTCGCCGTCGAGCGGCCGGTCGATTGAGCACGGAGGCCACGCCATGCCCGTCATCGCACTGACCCAGGAAATGGGCTCGCTCGCCAAGGACGTGTCGGTTCAGCTCGCCGAGGAGTTGGGGCTGGAGCTGATGCGCCACGAGGTCATCGAGCGCGTCGCCGACCGCATGCAGGTCTCGACCAGCCTGATCGGCCGCCTGCGCGGCGGCAAGGCCGGTTTCGTCGAGCGGCTCACCGCCGACCGGCGCAGCCTCGCGCTCTACACGGCCGAGGAACTGTTCGCGCTGGCCGACCGCGGCAACGTGGTGCTGCGCGGCTGGGGCGCCACCTGCCTGCTGCGGCCGGTGCCGCACGTGGTGTGCGTGCGCATCACGCGCTCGCTCAAGAAGCGCATCGACTGGCTGATGACGCACCTGGAGACCGACGACGCCGAGTTCGCCGAGGCCGAGATCCGGCGCAGCGACGAGGCGCATGCGGCGCGCATGCATGCGCAGTTCGGCGTGAGCTGGGGCGACCCGGTGCTCTACGACCTGGTGCTCAACACCGACCGCCTCACGGTCGACAGCTGCGTGGCGCAGATCCGCGCGCTGGCGGCGCGGCCCGAGTTCGCCGAGACCGCGCGTTCGCGCGCGCTGCTGGCCAACATGGCGCTGGCGGCACGCGTGAAGGCGGCGCTCAAGGACGGCGCGGCCACGGCCGACATCCGCGTCACGGTGGAGGCCGACCACGGCCGCGTGAGTCTGCGCGGCATCGTGCTCGACGCGGACGAACGCGCGCAGACCGAGGCCGTCACGGCCGCGGTGGAGGGCGTGGGCGCGGTGGACAACCAGCTGCGGCTGATGGCGACGACCCGGCGTTTCGCGTCGGCGAAGCAGACCTGAATCGAGCCCTCGACCGTTCGGGCTGAGCCTGTCGAAGCCTCGCGCTTGGCTTCCACAAGCTCAGCCCGAACGGTTCGTGAAGCTCTCAGATCTTCCCGCGCTTGCGCAACCGACTCAGGGTTTCCGCGGAGAGATTGAGGTAGGACGCGAGCTCCTTGCTCGGGATGCGGTCCACGAGCTCGGGGTGCTTGCGCAGGAAACGGTGCACCCGGCCCGGCGCGTCCAGCAGGTGCAGCGTGATGGTGTGCGCCATGATCTCGCTCATGCCGCGCATCACGAGGAACTCGAACAGTTCCTTGGTCTGGGGATGGTGCGCCAGGAAGGCGGTCCATTCCTTCAGCGGCAGGCTCGCCACGCGGGCCTTGGTGACGCAGACGATGCCGTAGGGCGTGGGCGTGCCCAGGCGCATGGCCGCGTAGCTGGTCTCCATGTCGTTCTCGTCGGCGAAGCGCAGGATCATCTCCTTGCCCTCCGGGTTGCTCACCACCCGCTTGAGGATGCCGTCGAGGATGAAGTACTGCTCCATCTCCCGCACCCCCTGGTGCAGCAGGAAATCGCCCTTGTTGCCGTCGACGATCACCAGGTGCGCCTCGAGCTCGGCGCGCTCGCCCTCGTTCAGGTCCTTGAGCAGGATGTTCTGCCGGAGCTGGGCACGAATGATGTTCTTCTCCGGGTGGTTTTCCAACAACGTCATGGTCACCGTCTTGCTCGATTTCGTCGCCTGCGGCGCCGCTTCATCGGGGGTCGGCGCCGTTTTCGGGAAAGTTGACCGAGGTCAACGGCCGAAAGGATGGCCCGAATCATAGTCGCGGCTCGGGCCTCGGCCATTCACCCCAGCAGAAGGAGAGACATGTCTTCAGTTAGCACAGCCAAAGAGGCGGCCACGACGCTCGATGAGGCGATCAAGCCCAAGAGTCGGCCAGCCAACGGCGCCGCCGACGATCAGCAACTCGTCGCGCGCGCCCTCCAGCAGATGACGCAGGAAGCGCCGGAAGCGGAAACCACCGATGGTTTCCACCTGGTGATCGATGCGCTGAAGCTGAACGAGATCGACACCATCTTCGCGCTGCCGGGCATCCCGATCACCGACCTGACCCGCATGGCGCAAGCCGAGGGCATGCGCGTGATCTCGTTCCGCCACGAGCAGCACGCCGGCAATGCCGCGGCCGCCGCCGGCTTCCTCACGCAGAAGCCCGGCATCTGCCTCACGGTGTCGGCGCCCGGCTTCCTCAACGGCCTGACCGCGCTGGCCAACGCCACCACCAACTGCTTCCCGATGATCCTGATCAGCGGCTCCAGCGAGCGCGAGATCGTCGACCTGCAGCAGGGCGACTACGAGGAGATGGACCAGCTGGCGATCGCCAAGCCGCTGTGCAAGGCCGCGTTCCGCGTGCTGCACGCCGAGGACATCGGCGTGGGCATCGCGCGCGCCATCCGCTCGGCCGTCTCGGGCCGCCCCGGCGGCGTGTACCTCGACCTGCCGGCCAAGCTGTTCGCGCAGACGATGGACGCCATCAAGGGCAAGAACTCGCTGATCAAGGTCATCGACCCCGCGCCGCGCCAGATCCCGGCCGCCGATGCCGTGCAGCGCGCGCTCGATCTGCTCAAGGGCGCGAAGCGCCCGCTGATCCTGCTGGGCAAGGGCGCCGCCTACGCCCAGGCCGATGCCGACATCCGCGCGCTGGTCGAGAAGACCGGCATCCCCTACCTGCCGATGTCGATGGCCAAGGGCCTCTTGCCCGACACGCATGCGCAATCGGCCGCCGCCGCGCGCTCCTACGTGCTGCAGGAAGCCGACGTGGTGCTGCTGGTGGGCGCGCGCCTGAACTGGCTGCTCTCGCACGGCAAGGGCAAGACCTGGGCGCAGGAGAAGGGCGCCAAGCAGTTCATCCAGATCGACATCGCGCCGACCGAGATCGACAGCAACGTGGCGATCGCCGCGCCGGTGATCGGCGACATCGGCTCCTGCGTGGCCGCGCTGCTCGCGGGCATCGACGCCAAGTGGGCCAAGCCGCCGACGGAGTGGACCGGCGCGATCGCCGAGCGCAAGGACAAGAACCTGTGGAAGATGGCCGCCACGCTTGCCGCGCGTCCCTCGCCGATGAACTTCCAGAGCGCGCTCAGCGTGATCCGCGACCAGGTCAAGGCCCGGCCCGATGCGATCGTCGTCAACGAAGGCGCCAACACGCTGGACTTCGCGCGCAGCATCGTCGACATGTACGAGCCGCGCAAGCGCCTCGACGTCGGCACCTGGGGGATCATGGGCATCGGCATGGGCTTCGCGGTGGCCGCGGCCGTGGTCACGGGCAAGCCGGTGATCGCGATCGAGGGCGACAGCGCCTTCGGCTTCAGCGGCATGGAGGTCGAGACCATCTGCCGCTACAACCTGCCGATCTGCGTGATCGTGTTCAACAACAACGGCGTCTACCGCGGCACCGACGTGAACCCCAGCGGCACGCCCGACGTGGCGCCCACCGTGTTCGTGAAGAACGCGCGCTACGACAAGCTGATGGAGGCCTTCGGCGGCGTGGGCGTCCATGCGACCACCGCGGACGAGCTGCAGGCGGCCCTGACCGAGGCCGTCGCCACGGGCCGCCCGACCCTGATCAATGCCGTCATCGACGAGACCGCGGGCACCGAGAGCGGCCGCATCACCAGTCTCAATCCGGCCACGGCGAAGAAGAAGTGATTCCTTTCATTCCAGGAGATTCGACATGAGCAACAAACCTCTCAACGGCATCAAGATCATCGACTTCACGCACGTGCAAGCCGGTCCGGCCTGCACCCAGCTGCTGGCCTGGTTCGGCGCCGACGTGATCAAGGTCGAGCGCCCCGGCGCCGGCGACGTCACGCGCTCGCAACTGCGCGACATCCCCGACGTGGACGCGCTGTACTTCACCATGCTCAACAGCAACAAGCGCTCGCTGACGCTGGACACCAAGCAGCCCGAGGGCAAGGTGGTGCTCGAGAAGCTGATCAAGGAATCGGACGTGCTGGTCGAGAACTTCGGCCCCGGTGCGCTCGACCGCATGGGCTTCAGCTGGGAACGCATCCAGGAACTGAACCCGAAGATGATCGTCGCCTCGGTCAAGGGCTTCAGCGACGGCCACCACTACGACGACCTGAAGGTGTATGAGAACGTTGCGCAGTGCGCGGGCGGCGCCGCCTCCACCACCGGCTTCTGGGACGGCCCGCCGACCGTGAGCGCCGCGGCGCTGGGCGACAGCAACACCGGCATGCACCTGGCGATCGGCATCCTCACGGCCATCATCGGCCGCGAGCAGACCGGCAAGGGCCAGCGCGTGGCCTGCTCGATGCAGGACGCCGTGCTCAACCTGTGCCGCGTGAAGATGCGCGACCAGCAGCGCCTCGACCGCCTGGGCTACCTCGAGGAATACCCGCAGTACCCGCACGGCACCTTCAGCGACGTGGTGCCGCGCGGCGGCAATGCCGGCGGCGGCGGCCAGCCGGGCTGGGTGCTCAAGTGCAAGGGCTGGGAGACCGACCCGAACGCCTACATCTACTTCACCGTGCAGGGCCATGCGTGGGCCCCGATCTGCGACGCCATCGGCAAGCCCGAATGGAAGACCGATCCCGACTACATGACCGCCAAGGCGCGCCAGCCGCACATCACCGACATCTTCGCGACCATCGAGGGCTGGCTGGCCGACAAGACCAAGTTCGAGGCGGTCGACATCCTGCGCAAGTTCGACATCCCCTGCGCGCCGGTGCTGACGATGAAGGAACTGCTCAACGACGAATCGCTGCGCAAGAGCGGCTCGATCGTGGAAGTGCCGCACAAGGAACGCGGCACCTACTTCACCGTGGGCAGCCCGATCAAGTTCTCGGACCTCAAGCCCGAGATCACCGGCTCGCCGCTCCTGGGCGAACACACCGACGACGTGCTGGCCGAGCTCGGCTACAGCCAACAGCAGATCGCCGCGCTGCACGAAGCGAAGGCAGTCTGACCCAGGCGTTCCCCCGGGGCTTTTCCAGTCCACGAAGCGCCGGGGGGCGCGGTATTTCGGATGCGTCGAGGCGGGAGGCCAGCATGCAAGCTTCAGTGGATTTCAGGCAGCTCGTCGAAGGGGCGGGCGATGCCATCATGGTGTGCGATGCGGCCGGGGCCATCGTTCTGTGGAACCCCGCGGCCGAACGCATCTTCGGCTTCGCCGAGGCCGAGGCGCTGGGTCGCTCGCTCGACCTCATCATTCCCGAGCGCCAGCGGCAGCGCCACTGGGACGGCTACCACAAGACCATGGACACCGGCATCACCAAGTACGGTGCCGATCTGCTGCGCGTGCCGGCCCTGCACAAGGACGGCCGCACCTTGTCGATCGCCTTCACGGTGTCGATGCTGTTTTCGCCACAACGCGAGGTCTCGGGCATCGTCGCCATCGTCCGCGACGAGACAGCCCGATTCGCGGAAGAGCGCAAACTGCGCGCTCGTCTGCTAGAAGCGGAAACCACGATCAAAGAAGGAGACAGTCGATGAGTCAAGCGCTGGAGGGTGTCCGCATCCTCGATTTCACCCACGTGCAATCCGGCCCCACCTGCACGCAGTTGCTGGCCTGGTTCGGCGCCGACGTCATCAAGGTCGAGCGCGCCGGCGAAGGCGATGCCACGCGCGGCCAGCTGCGCGACATCCCCGGTGTGGACAGCCTCTACTTCACGATGCTGAACCACAACAAGCGCTCGATCACGCTCGACACCAAGAACCCCAAGGGGCGCCAGGTGCTCGACGAGCTGATCAAGACCTGCGACGTGCTGGTCGAGAACTTCGCGCCCGGCGCGCTCGACCGCATGGGCATCACCTGGGAACACATCCAGAAGCTCAACCCGCGCATGATCGTGGCCTCGGTCAAGGGCTTCGGCCCCGGCAAGTACGCCGACTGCAAGGTCTACGAGAACGTGGCGCAGTGCGCCGGCGGCGCGGCGTCGACCACCGGTTTCGAGGACGGCCCGCCGATGGTGACCGGCGCCCAGATCGGCGACAGCGGCACCGGCCTGCACCTCGCGCTCGGCATCCTGGCGGCGCTGTTCCAGCGCAACAGCACCGGCCGCGGCCAGAAGGTGCTGGCGCCGATGCAGGACGCGGTGCTCAACCTGTGCCGCGTGAAGATGCGCGACCAGCAGCGGCTGGAACGCACGGGCACCATGCACGAGTACCCGCAGTACCCCGACGGCAAGTTCGGCGACGCGGTGCCGCGCGCGGGCAATGCCTCGGGCGGCGGCCAGCCCGGCTCGATCCTCAAGTGCAAGGGCTGGGAGACCGACCCCAACGCCTACATCTACTTCATCACGCAGGCGGCAGTGTGGCCGGCGGTGTGCAAGGTGATCGGCGAGGAAGGCTGGATCACCGACGAGGCCTACGCCACGCCGGCTGCGCGCCTGCTGCACCTGAAGCCGATCTTCGCGCGCATCGAGCAATGGACCATGACCAAGGACAAGTTCGAGGCCATGGACATCCTGAACCAGTACGACATTCCGTGCGGGCCGATCCTCTCGATGAAGGAGATCGCCGCCGACGAATCGCTGCGCGAGACCGGGACCATCGTCGAGGTCGACCATCCCACGCGCGGCAAGTACCTGACGGTGGGCAATCCGATCAAGCTGTCGGACAGCCCCACCGAGGTGAAGCGCTCGCCGCTCCTGGGCGAGCACACCGAGGAAGTGCTGATGCAGCTGGGCTACGGCCTGGAAGACGTGGCGGCGCTGCGCGCCGAACGCGTGATCTGACGACGAAGAACGCGGCGCGGTAATTCCGCGCCAATTCGAACGAATCCGCAATCGATTCGCCAATGGCATGGCCGGCGGCGAAGGGATTCGTTCGTCTTATTTTCTTGAATTGAATTGGAGTCATGCATAACTCCAAATGAATGCTCTCAATAAAATAGTTTGACTGTTATTTATCGTTCTGCACTTCTACAGTTTGAACATGCCGGCAAGTCATTCAATTCACCGCACGGCAGTCATTCGAAAGGAGCAGACCATGCAGAACCTCACGCCCGTTCAATACTGGCTCGATGAAACCGAACGCAATGCCTACAACGCCGCCTTCTACGAACTGGGCTTGCGCTGGCACTGGGACCGTCAAACTTATTGCGACCTGATGGGCACGGCGCAGGAGCCCGAAAAGCGCATTGGCCATTATCTCGAGGCGAATCATCCGCATCTGCTGCGCGCCTACGACGCGGCATTCCTGGCCGATGCGATCGAACAGAAGAAGGAAGCCTACAAGCGGCGCGAAGGCGAAGGTTCCGCGCCGCTGTCGAAGCGCCATTTCAATTGGGCCGAATGCCGCGGTGCCGAACTCGGCGCCTGAATTGCAATTGAACAATCAAATCAACGGCTGATTCGATGAACATCCACGAATACCAGGGCAAGGAAGTGCTGCGCCGCCATGGCGTGGCGACGCCGCGCGGTTTCGTCTGCCGCACGAGCGACGAGGCGGCCGACGCCGCCACCCGGCTCGGCGGGCGTTCGTGGGTGGTGAAGGCGCAGATCCATGCGGGCGGCCGCGGCAAGGGCGGCGGGGTGAAACTGGCCTGGTCGGGCGCGGAGGTGCGCCGCCATGCGGAAGCGCTGCTCGGCATGACGCTGCGCACGCACCAGACGGGACCCGAAGGCCGGGTGGTGAGACAGTTGCTGGTCGAGGAGGGGGTGGAGATCGACCGGGAGTTCTACCTGGGCATGGTGGTCGACCGCGGTGCGCGGCGCGTGGCGCTGATGGCATCGAGCGAGGGCGGGATGGACATCGAAGAGGTGGCCGCGCGTTCGCCCGAGAAGATCCACACGCTGTTCATCGACCCCGAGACGGGGATCAAGGCAACCGAGGCCGATGCGCTCGCACGCTCGATCGGGCTCGCGGGCCGCGACGTGGTGCAGGCGCGCGAGTTCATGCAGAAGCTCTACCAGGCCTTCGACGCGAGCGACGCCTCGCTGGCCGAGATCAACCCGCTGGTGCGCACGCGCGACGGCCGGTTGATGGCGCTCGACGCCAAGCTCAGCTTCGATCCGAACGCGCTGTTCCGCCAGCCCGAGATCGCCGCGATGCGCGACCTCGACGAGGAGGATCCGACGGAGATCGAAGCCTCGAAGTTCGACCTGTCGTACATCTCGCTCGACGGCGACATCGGTTGCCTGGTCAATGGCGCGGGCCTCGCGATGGCGACGATGGACGCGATCAAGCTCTACGGTGGATCGCCGGCCAACTTCCTCGACGTGGGCGGCGGCGCGAGCGTGGAGAAGGTCACCGCGGCCTTCCAGCTGATGCTGCGCAACCCGCGCCTGAAGGCGGTGCTGGTCAACATCTTCGGCGGCATCATGCGCTGCGACGTGATCGCCCACGGCATCGTCGCCGCGGCACGCGAAACAGCCCTTTCGGTGCCGCTGGTGGTGCGCATGAAGGGCACGAACGAGGACCTGGGGCGGACCATCCTCGCGCAATCGGACCTTCAGATCATCGGGGCCGAGGATATCGGCGAGGCGGCTCGGCAGGCGGTGGTCGTGGCTCGGGTTCCCAAGGGGCAGCGATGAGCGTTGGACGAGCTTTTTGCCGTTCGTTGCGGGCACGCGCCGACGGGGTACTCCCCTCCGCGAATGTCCCCCGGCCTTCGGCCTCCTCCTTGATTTCGCTGCGGGGAGTACCCCATCGACGCGCGCCTGGGCACGGCCGTAGAACCGGCCGCACCACCGCTGCGCTCCTCGTGCACAGGGCAGTGGGTGCTTCCCG
>ERZ1031516.41-NODE-41-length-19269-cov-16.876392_pt1 | contig 19269 bp, 17 predicted proteins | sample MGYA00518047_ERZ1031516 | MGnify/ENA primary metagenome ERZ1031516 (study PRJEB33718, sample SAMN03159945) | human skin metagenome | collected 2014-04-10 | study: EMG produced TPA metagenomics assembly of the PRJNA266117 data set (Human skin bacterial metagenome... | reverse complement strand
CCACTGGCGCCCTTGCCCAGGTTGTCCAGGCGCGCGATGACCACGGCCTGCCGGTGCTGCTCGTTGGCAAACACGCGCAACTCCAGCTTGTTGGTGTCGGTCAGCGTGTCGGCGGCCAGCTTCAAATCGTCGGTGGGGGGCAGCACGCTGACCCATTGTTCTGGCGTGTTGGTGCGGCTGTAGTGGCTGGCCAGCACGTCGTGCAGGTCGCTGGCCTTGGGGGCTCCTGGCAGCAGGTCCAGGTGCAGCGGCAACTGCACCAGCATGCCCTGGCGGAAGTTGCCCACCGCAGGGATGAACACCGGGCGGCGTGTGAGCCCGGTGTAGCGCAAGATTTCGGGGATGTGCTTGTGCGACAGGCCCAGCGCATAGGCCTCATACGGCGCTGCGGTGCCCGCCTCGTAGGCTTCGATCATGGTGCGGCCGCCGCCGGAGTAGCCCGAGACCGAAGGCAGGCTCAAAGGGTAGTCCGCCGGGATCAGGCCTGCATCGACCAGCGGGCGCAGCATGGCAATCGCGCCCGTGGCGTAGCAGCCGGGATTGGAGACGCGGGTGGCGTCGCGCACCGCTTGTGTCTGTGCTGCCGCGAGTTCCGGAAACCCGTACACCCAACCATTGGCAGTGCGGTGCGCCGTGCTGGCATCGATCACCTTGACCTTGCGGCCCGAGCTGCGCTCGATCTCGTCCACCATCGCCACGGTGTCGCGCGCAGCGTCGTCGTGCAGGCACAGCACCACCAGATCCACCCCCGCGATCAGGTCGCGCTTGGCGGCCGGGTCCTTGCGCAGCTCAGGCGCGATGCTGACCAGTTCGATCTGCGGCATGGCCTGCAGGCGCTCGCGGATCTGCAGGCCCGTGGTACCGGCTTCGCCATCAATAAAGACTTTGGACATGGGGTGCTCCTGCAAAAAGATGGCAGTGTCTGCCGGATAGAAGTGGGGGCGGGAAGGCCGCCAGGCCCACCCAGGGTGTAAGTCAGGCACAAGGATGGTGCGTTGCAGCATGATACAGTCGCGGGTTGCCATGTCCCAAGCCCGCGGCCAGACATCTGTTCATGGTAAACGGGTAACTACCACCCTTCCCTGAGAGAGACCTCATGAAGATTCACGAATACCAAGGCAAGGAAATCTTGCGCAATTTTGGTGTGCCCGTTCCGCGTGGCATTCCCGCATTCACGGTGCAAGAAGCCGTGGAAGCAGCCCAGAAGCTCGGCGGCCCCGTGTGGGTGGTCAAGGCCCAGATCCACGCCGGTGGCCGTGGCAAGGGCGGCGGCGTGAAGGTTGCCAAGACCATCGACGACGTGAAAGCACGCGCCAGCGAAATCCTGGGCATGCAGCTGGTCACCCACCAGACCGGCGCTGAGGGCCAGAAGGTCCGCCGCCTGTACATCGAAGACGGCGCTGACATCAAGAACGAACTGTACGTCTCGCTGGTCACCGACCGCGCCACGCAGAAGGTCGCCCTGATCGCTTCGAGCGAAGGTGGCATGGACATCGAGGAAGTGGCCCACTCCACACCGGAGAAGATCGTCACCGAGATGATCGACCCACTGACCGGCATCACCGAAGCGCAGAGCCGCAAGGTGGCAGCCGCCATCGGCCTGACCGGCGCTTCCATCGACCAAGCCGTAGACATCTTCGCCAAGATCTACAAGTGCTACATGGACACCGACGCGTCGCTGGTGGAAATCAACCCACTGAACTGCGACTCCAAGGGCAACCTGATGGCCCTGGACGCGAAGTTCAACTTTGACGCCAACGCGCTGTTCCGCCACCCCGAAATCGTGGCCTTCCGTGACCTGGACGAAGAGGATCCAGCCGAAGTGGAAGCCTCCAAGTTCGACCTGGCCTACATCAGCCTCGACGGCAACATCGGCTGCCTGGTGAACGGCGCCGGCCTGGCCATGGCCACCATGGACACCATCAAGCTGTTCGGCGGCGAGCCGGCCAACTTCCTGGACGTGGGAGGCGGTGCCACCCCCGAGAAGGTGACTGAAGCCTTCAAGATCATGCTGAAGAACCCCAAGGTCGAAGGCATTCTGGTCAACATCTTCGGCGGCATCATGAAGTGCGACACCATCGCCACCGGCGTGATCACCGCTTGCAAGGCCGTGAACCTGAACGTGCCGCTGGTCGTGCGCATGAAGGGCACGAACGAAGAGCTGGGCAAGAAGATGCTGGCCGAGTCCGGCCTGCCCATCATCGCCGCAGACACCATGGCCGAAGCTGCGACCAAGATCGTTGCTGCCGTCAAGTAAGCCCGGAGAACACACATGTCGATCTACATCAACAAAGACACCAAGGTCATCACCCAGGGCATCACGGGCAAGACTGGCCAGTTCCACACCGAAAAGTGCCAGGAATACGCGAACGGCAAGAACTGCTTTGTGGCGGGCGTGAACCCCAAGAAGGCGGGCGAGTCGATCTTCAACATCCCGATCTACGCCTCCGTCAAGGAAGCCGCCCAGCAGACCGGTGCCACCGTGTCGGTGATCTATGTGCCGCCCGCAGGCGCTGCGGACGCGATCTGGGAAGCTGTCGAAGCCGACCTGGACATGGCCATCTGCATCACCGAAGGCATTCCGGTCAAGGATATGTTGATGGTGCGCAACAAGATGAAGGCCAAGGAAGCCGCTGGCGGCAAGAAGACGCTGCTGCTGGGCCCCAACTGCCCTGGCCTGATCACGCCTGACGAAATCAAGATCGGCATCATGCCCGGTCACATCCACCGTAAGGGCCGTATCGGTGTGGTGTCCCGCTCGGGCACGCTGACGTACGAAGCCGTGGCCATGTTGACCGAAGTCGGTCTGGGTCAATCGAGCGCCGTGGGCATTGGTGGCGACCCCATCAACGGCCTCAAGCACATCGACGTGATGAAGGCTTTCAACGACGATCCAGACACCGACGCCGTGATCATGATTGGCGAAATCGGCGGTCCGGACGAAGCCGAAGCCGCCCAGTGGTGCAAGGCCAACATGAAGAAGCCTATCGTGGGCTTCATCGCTGGCGTGACCGCCCCTCCCGGCAAGCGCATGGGCCACGCTGGCGCGCTGATCTCTGGCGGCGCCGACACGGCCGATGCCAAGCTGGCCATCATGGAAGAGTCGGGTTTCATCATCACCCGCAACCCTTCGGAACTGGGCAAGCTGCTCAAGGCCCAGCTGAAGTAAGCGGGCTGTCGCCGTCCCGCCCGTAAGCACAATTACGGACGCGGGGCGCGGCACAGACCGCTAGACTGGCGGCTCCTACAAAAAGAGAAGCGCTCGGAACCCCGGTTCCGGGCGCTTCTTGCATTCATAACAGTGGAGTCAGTCATGGAGTTTCTGCAAAGCGCCGATTTTTGGATCGGCCTGGTGAAGATCGTCTGGATCAACATCATCTTGTCGGGTGACAACGCGGTGGTCATTGCGCTGGCAGCCCGGTCCCTTCCCCCCCATCAGCAAAAGAAAGCCGTGTTCTGGGGCTCCGGCGCCGCCGTGGTCTTGCGGATTTTGCTAACCGTTGTGGCTGCCAAGCTGCTGGAGCTGTCGTTTCTGCAGATCGTGGGCGGTTGTCTGCTGCTGTGGATCGGCTTTCAGCTGCTCAGCGACGATGAGGAGGACGAGGGCGAGTCCAAAACCTATGGCAGCCTGATGGCCGCCGTCCGCACCATCCTCATCGCCGACTTGGTGATGAGCCTGGACAACGTGATCGCTGTGGCGGCTGCGGCCCAGGGCAACGTGGTGCTGCTGGTGTTGGGCTTGGCCATCAGTATCCCGCTGGTGATTTTCGGCAGCACCCTCATGATCAAGCTCATGGAGCGTTTCCCTGTCATCGTGGTGCTCGGCGCCGCGCTGATCGGCTGGGTGGGTGGAGAAACCATCGCCAGCGATGCCATCTTGCATGACTACGCAGTGGCGCACCCAGCGTTGCATTATGTAGCGGCCGCACTGGGCGCCGCGCTGGTGGTGGGCGTGGGCAAGTTCTGGCGCAAGGGATCCAACAGCGCATCCGCGACCTGAGGGTTGCAACCCGGGGGCTCGCACGGAGGTGCCACCCCTCTTTGAGGCCAGCGAGTGACAAAAATGGCATGGCGCTGGCGTCCCCTCCTGGGGTTGCGTGACAAGAACGGCACGCAACTCCACCCTCGCTGCCCATTCGCTCCAAATCTCCTCTTATCAACGTCCTAAGGCCCTTGGACTGCATGGGCGCAGTTATTGCTTTAAACCCACTCAATACTGAGTGGAATAACAGCAAGTGGGACGAAAAACCTCGGCGCGGCGGATGGATGGATGGCGTACCGATGGCTTTTGGGGCGGATTGGTGGCACTGGCCGTAGCGGGCCTGTGTGCGGTCACGGGCGCATCGTTGTCACTCGAACACAAGCTCTACGACGCCGCCATCCGCACCTCGTCCCCCGCCCCGTTGGCCGACGTGGTGATTGTGGGCATCGACGATGCCAGCTTGGCCGCTCTGGGGCCATGGCCCTGGTCGCGTGACATCCACGCGCGCCTGGTCGATCGCCTATCAGCGGCTGGCGCCCAAACCGTTGTTTACACCCCCCCGCTCACACAGCCCCAGAACGACAGGGGCCTGGGTTACGTGAGGAAAATCCGCGAAACCCTTGCCGCTGCGCCTGAGGGAACCGCACTGACGGCCGAGCTCGGCCGTGTGGTGGGTGAGGCAGAAGCTGTACTCGACGGCGATGCGCGTCTGGCAGCCTCCATACAGCGGGCGGGCAACGTGCTCCTAGCTTCGTATTATGAAATTGGCGGGGCTGCTGCGCCCCTGCCATCGTACGTGCGTCGCAGCACGCTGCCCGACCCGGGTGCTGCTGGAACGCCGATGCAGTCGGCGCAGCACCCCATCCCGTCGTTGGGCGCGGTGGCGGCTGGGGTGGGGCACTTGTATGCAGAGGCTGACCTGGATGGGCGTGTACGCCAGGTTCCACTGCTTCTTCGCTACGACCGCGTTGGGGTGCCGTCTCTGGCTTTGCTGGCGGCGCAACACAGCCTGCATCTGGGGTTGGGTGATATCCGCGTGGTGGATGCGCCTGCGGGGCTGCGGCTCGGAGGGCTGAACGTTGCCACCAATGCAGGCGCCGTGCTGCGTCCCCGCTGGCAAGTGGCTGGCGATGGAGCGGGCACCTTCCCTATTCTGTCGGCTGCCAGCGTGCTCGATGGAACCGTCGCCGGTAGCCTGCAGGGCAAGATCGTGTTGGTGGGCGAAATGGCGGAGAAGCTGGGCGCCCCAGCGGCGCAGCTGGGGGAGCATGCTGCCTATCCGGTGGAGGTGTTGGCGCAAACCTTGTCATCCATTCGCCTCGGGCTGGGCGTGACAGAGCCAGGCTGGGCTACTCCGGCCGCTTGGCTGGTGTTGGCGCTGGGGGGGGTGTATCTGGTGCTGTTGGCGCCGCGTTTGGCGCGCCCCGTCGGGATGGGGGGCGGTGCGGCGCTCGCGCTCACCGTTGTCATCGCCGAATGGACCCTTTTGCGCTATGGGGGGTTGTGGGTTCCGTTGTTGCTGCCAGTGCTGGCTGTATTGGCTGGTACTACCGTGGTGGTGCTTTTGCACCGTGGTCGGCTGAGTGTAGCCCCCGGACGTTCCGCAGAAGCCGCCGAAACGGACCGCATGATGGGCTTGGCCCTGCAGGGCCAGGGACAACTGGATATGGCCTTTGAGCGCCTGCGCAAGGTACCTGCCAGCGACGCGCTTCTGGACAATCTCTACCATCTGGCGGAGGATTTCGAGCGCAAGCGCCACTTCGGCAAGGCGCAGACGGTCTACGAACATATCCTGCGCCATGACCGGCATTACAAGGACGCCCGCAGCCGCTACAAGCGTGCCAAGGCTCAGGCACAAGGTGGCGCGCAAGCTCCGCAGGGCGCCAAAGACTCTTTGCCGGGTGCCGGCGCTGCAGCGCCCCGCCTGCCAGGCGATGCGAGCGTCGGCGTGCCCATGTTGGGACGCTACCAGATTGATCGTGAAATTGGCAAAGGCGCCATGGGAGTGGTGTATCTGGGGCGCGATCCAAAGATCGGCCGCGTCGTAGCCATCAAGACGCTGGCCTTGGGGCAGGAGTTCGAAGGTGACGCCCTGATCGATGCGCGCGCACGGTTTTTCCGAGAAGCCGAAACTGCAGGCCGATTACAGCATCCGAACATCGTCACTATTTTTGATGCCGGTGAGGAGCATGACTTGGCCTATATCGCCATGGAGTTCCTCAAGGGTCAGGACCTGACCCATGTCTGTGGCCAGGACCGGCTGCTGCCGGTCCCCACCGTGCTCTCCATTGCAGCCAGGGTGGCCGATGCGCTGGACTATGCCCATGCCCACAATGTGGTCCACCGCGATATCAAGCCCGCCAACATCATGTTTGACAGTGGCACAGACGCGGTCAAAGTGACGGACTTCGGTATTGCGCGCATCACGGATTCGAGCAAGACCCGTACGGGGCTGGTTCTGGGGACGCCCAGCTTCATGTCTCCGGAGCAACTGGTGGGAAAGAAAGTCGATGGGCGCTCCGACCTTTATTCGCTGGGCATCACCCTCTTCCAGTTGTTGACGGGTACGCTGCCGCTGCGGGGCGCTTCCATGACCGAGCTGATGCACAAGATCGCGAGCGTGGAGGCTCCCGATGTGCGCCAGCTGCGCCCCGAACTCTCAGCTGCGGTGGCCAGGGTGGTGGCGCTGTCGTTGCAAAAGCGGCCAGAGGCGCGTTATCAGACCGGGCGGCAGTTCGCGGCGGATCTGCGGCAGGCCATGGCCGGCGATGCCCGCTTCAGCCCTGAACCAGTCGTCTATGATGCGGACCGCGATGCAACAGGGCAAGAAATGGCGGATTTTCAGGAAACCGTGATGGAGCCCCCCGCTGTGCGGGGTGCGGCAGCCCCGCCGATTTCGGGCGCCCCATGACGCACGCCTCCACATCCATGACCTACGAATTCACTGCGCGGACCGACAAGGGCCGCGTGCGTTCCAACAACGAAGACGCGGTAGCCGTCGACCGCGATGCGCAGGTCGCGATATTGGCCGATGGCATGGGCGGCTACAACGCGGGCGAAGTGGCCAGTGGCATGGCCACCACCTTTATCCGTACCGAAATGGCCCGCTGGTTGGCCCAAGCCGGCGCGAGTCCTCAGTCCACGGACGTGCGCCGGGCCCTGGAAATCTGCGTGGAAAACGCCAATCACGCCATTCTGGGGGCGTCTCTCTCCAATCCGCAGTACGCGGGCATGGGTACGACGCTGGTGGTTTCAGTGTTCCACGGCAGCCGCCTGATCTTGGGGCATATTGGCGATTCGCGCTGTTACCGTCTGCGTGATGGTGCTTTGCAGCAAATCACGCGCGACCATTCCTGGTTGCAGGAACAGGTCGATGCGGGGCTGCTGACGGCGCAGCAGGCGGCCATGTCTTCCAATCGCAATCTGGTGACTCGGGCCTTGGGTGTGGAGCCCAATGTGCTGATGGAAGTCAACGAGTTTCAGGTGGCGCCGAATGATCTGTTTCTACTCTGTTCCGATGGGCTCACCGACATGGTGTCCGATTCGGATCTGGCGGAGCTTGTGCGGGTGCCCATGCCTTTGGAGGAAAAAGCGACACTGCTCATTGACACCGCCAACGCCAACGGCGGTCGTGATAACGTGAGCGTGCTGCTGGTGCAGGCTGCCGCTGGGGGCAAGAAGCGTGGCCTCATGTCCCGATTGCTAGGGGCCTCTTGAACGGCCCGAACTACAACAATTCATCACATCAGGAGTGGATCATGCCGAGAATGATCGTTTCAATCGACGGCGTTGTCATCAAGGAAGTGCAGCTGACCAAGGAGCGGACCACGCTGGGCCGGCGCCCCTACAACGACATCGTGATCGACAACCTTGCGGTGAGCGGTGAGCATGCCGTGCTCCACATGGTGGGACAGGATGTGGAGATTGAAGACCTGGGCAGCACCAACGGCACTTATGTGAACGCCAAGGCCGTCAAGCGCCAGGAGTTGCGCAATGGCGATACGGTGGAAGTGGGCAAGTACAAGATTCGGTTCCTCCAGGACGCCGAAGGGCAGAACTTTGAGAAGACCATGATCTTCAAGCCCGGAATGGTGCCGCCTGCGGTCGCCGCTGCCAGGCCCGCTCCGGCCGCGCCTGCGCCAGCACCGATTTCGGCCGTGATTCGGGTCATGTCCGGTGCTGCTGCGGGGCGTGAAGTGTCGCTGCAGAAGGTGGTTACCACGATTGGAAAGCCGGGTGTGGCTGTGGCTTCCATCACCAAGCGGCACCAGGGTTTTGTCTTGGCCCATGTCGAAGGACCGGACATGCCGCTACTCAACGGCGCTGCCATTGGTGCATCGCCGGTTCCTCTGAAGCACGGTGATCGCCTGGAACTGGCTGGCACCGAGATGCAGTTCGAGCAAAGCTGAAACTCTGCAAAAGGCTCGCATATTCGCTGCGGGCCCTTGCTGACTGGACACTCTAATTCTTGCGCGTGGACCTATGTTGCAGTCCTTGTCGCAGCTGTTCCTCCGACGCTGGCAACGCATCGCAGTCACGCTGATACCGCTGGTTTTTGCGTTGCTGCACGTGGACGATGTGCTCCACCTGCAGGTGTTGGAGCGACTGGATAACATCATCTACGACACCCGCTTGCGGGTGACCATGCCACGAACGCTGGACGAACGGATCGTCATCGTCGATATCGACGAGAAGAGCCTGGGGCGCGTGGGGCAATGGCCCTGGCGCAGGGACAAGATGGCTGCACTGGTGCATGAGCTGTTTGAGCGCCAGCAAGTGGCCGTGGTGGGGTTTGACGTTCTGTTTGCCGAGTCCGATGAAAGTTCGGGCCTCTCTACGCTGCAACAACTGGCGCAGGGCCCTTTACGCAGCCAGCCGGCCTTCAAAGAGCAACTGGAACGTCTGGCGCCCTCGCTGAACCATGACGCTCTTTTTGCGCAGTCTCTCCACGGGCAGCCAGTGGTGCTGGGTTACTACCTTTCGGGCGAAGACCGCGACGGCATCACGAAAGGCATGTTGCCAGAACCCGCCCTGCCCGTGGAGCGCTTGCGGGGCTTGCCTCTGGGGGCGACTACGTGGCGTGGGTACAGCAGCAATATTGAGTCCCTGACCCAGGCGGCACCTGCTGCAGGCTTCTTCAACTCGATCACGGACGAGGACGGAGTTGTTCGTTCCCTGCCCCTGTTGGCAGAGTACCAGGGGCAGTATTACGAATCGCTGGCATTGGCCATGTTCCGCACCGCCATCGGTCTGCCAGAGATTCACCCGGGCTTTGTGAATCCCAAGCCGTCCGGGACGCATGATGTGCTCCAAAGCATCGTGCTGCGCCAAGATGGTCGCACGCTGGCGCTCCCCGTGGACCAGCAGTTGGCCACGCTCATCCCCTACCGTGGGCCGGGCGATGCCAAGGGTGGTTCCTTTCGGTACATCTCGGCGTCGGACGTTCTGGATGGCTTGCTGCCGGCTGGTCAACTCAAGGACCAATTGGTGCTGGTAGGTTCGACAGCACCTGGGTTGCTGGATTTGCGTGTGACGCCGGTGGGCAGGACGTACCCAGGCGTGGAGACCCATGCCAACGTGTTATCGGCATTCCTGGATGGCAAGAGCATCGTTCGGCCTGACTATGCCGCTGGGTTTGATGTGCTGCAGCTGCTGTGCGCGGGTTTGCTATTGGCAGTCGCCTTGCCGCTCTTGTCAGCGTCGTCTGCGGTCTTGCTCAGTGGTGGTGTGCTTTGTGCGCTGGTAGGACTCAATCTGTGGATGTACATCGCGCAGGGGCTGGCGTTGCCGCTCGCCACTGCGGTGGTGATGGCTATGCTGGCCTTTGCCCTCAACATGGCGTATGGCTACTTTGTGGAGAGCCGCTCCAAGCGCGAGCTCGCAGCGCTGTTCAGCGCCTATGTGCCGCCAGAGCTGGTGGCCGAGATGGTCAAGCAGCCTGAGCACTACAGCATGCAGGCCACCAACCGGGAGCTGACGGTGATGTTCTGCGACATGCGCGGCTTCACCGCGATGTCTGAACGGATGGAGCCGCTGCAATTGCAAGGCTTGTTGAATGAGGTGTTCAGCAAGCTCACCCACATCATCCGCAGCCACCGGGGAACGATTGACAAATACATGGGCGACTGCGTTATGGCTTTTTGGGGGGCTCCAGTGGCCACGCCTGATCATGCGCAACTGGCAGTGACTGCGGCCCTGGAAATGTCGCAGGCCATTGGGCAAATCAACGCCAATCATCGGCAGCGCGGTTTGCCCGAGATCGGGGTGGGCATTGGGCTCAACACCGGGGTCATGTGCGTGGGTGACATGGGCTCTGACATCCGGCGCAGCTATACGGTCATTGGCGATGCGGTCAACCTTGGCTCCCGCCTGGAGGGACTGTCCAAGCACTACGGTACTTCGATCGTGGTAAGCGAATCTGCCATGCAGCTCGCCCCTCAGTTTGTATGGCAGGCCATGGACCGCGTGCGTGTCAAAGGCAAGGCCCAGGCCGTGCCGATTTACCAGCCCCTCGCACCCCGGGGGCAGCTACCCACTGATCTTGCTGAAGAACTGGCTGTGTGGGAGGGTTTTCTGCGTGCCTACGCTGCACAAGATTGGGCACAATGCGACAAACTGATGGGGCAGTTGCGAGGTCTTAGACCCCACAGCATCCTGTACGAGTTATACGCGGCACGGGTCGAAGGCCTGCGTAATTTGCCTTTCAACCCAGATTGGGATAGCGCCACCAATTTCGACACCAAGTAGAAGGCTCGACATGAAGGTTCGCGTGCTGGGGTGTTCCGGCGCTATAGCCAAGGACTGTCGCACGACATCGTTCTTGATTGGTGACAGCATCTTGCTCGATGCTGGCACTGGCGTGGGCGACCTCACGCTGGAAGAGATGGGCAAGATTGACCATGTGTTGCTGACCCATTCCCACCTGGACCATATCGCAGCTCTACCTCTGATGCTCGACGCGGTGTCGTCCCTGCGTCGTCGCCCGGTTCAGGTGCACGCACTGGCTGCCACCATCGCGGCGTTGCAGACGCATGTGTTTAACAACGTCATCTGGCCAGATTTCAGCGCTATACCTTCTACCGCATCCCCGTTTTTGCAGTATCGGACCTTTGTTACCGGTGATGTACTAAGCATAGCAGGCACCCAAATTGAGGTGCTATCCGCCCACCACGCCGTACCAGCCGTAGGCTTTGCAGTGCAGGGCGACACCGGTTGGTGGGTGTTCAGTGGTGATACAGAGCGTAATCCTCCGTTCTGGAACCGCATCAATGCACTGCCGGTAGCTTGCCTGGTAATCGAAACCGCCTTCAGCAACCGCGAACGTGATCTGGCTCGCCGCAGCATGCATCTCTCGCCCGAGACTCTGGCGCAGGAACTGGCGCTCATCCCGGGCGCGCACCGATACCCCATCTACATCACTCATACTAAGCCGTCGGAGACCTCGCTCATCATGAAAGAGATCAAACGGCTAGACTGCACCACTCACACCCATTACGGCGTGCATGATATCCGTTGGTTGACTGCGGGGCAGACGATGCAGGTATAAGGGGGCGTGCGCTTGGCTGTGACAATACTGGGCGACAAAAATGTAAGTTCGCGAGTGATCATGAGCCACCTGCAGCGTCAACTTGGACATCCGTAGGTAGTTCCAGTTGGTGGGTTCGTCAACAATTCTGCATACGAGGTCTTTTGCGAAGAGTTGTTCGAAAAGTGCTTGACTTTTGATGCTGGAGTCGAGGCGGGGATAGGCATTTGGCCTACCCAAAGGAATGAATGGTGGTTTCGGGCTGGTGATTGTCCGCTCACTTGAGAGCAGGCACGGCGTTTGCATAACTAACCTGCATTTGCAACTTTTCCTAGGAGTTCTTCATGAAGCGTTCTATCCAAAAGGGTTTTACCCTGATCGAACTGATGATCGTGGTTGCGATCATCGGTATCTTGGCTGCTGTAGCCCTTCCTGCGTACCAAGACTACACGGCGCGTGCCAAAATTTCTGAAGCAATTCTTGCTGCATCATCTTGCCGCACCAGCATTACGGAAACCATTCAGTCGTCGTCATCTGGTGCGACTATTGGTGCAAACGGCTGGGGCTGTGAAGTCTCAGCTGGTTCGGGTACGAAATATGTGAACTCCATCGCGACTACAGCTTCCAATCCTGGCGTAGCTGGAGGCGCTCGCATCGACGTGACGACGCAAGCCATTGCAACCGGGGCGAACGGTACTATTTCTTTGGCGCCTTGCGCCGCCGCAGTGAACACGTTTACAGCATGTTTGCAGCCTGCGCTCGGTACTACGGTCAATAGCTGGGTGTGTGGTCCAGGCCAGACTGGCACTGCTGTCTTGGCAAAATTTCTGCCTGGTTCATGCCGTGCAACAACCTAACCTTGCGAGGTTAGTAAAGGCGGCTTTGGCCGCCTTTTTTTATGTCTTCTCTCCTAACATCTCTACTCCACCTTTTTGGTCTTCTTGTATTTATTGCAAGTTGGCTTTCGTACGACCACTACAGGCCCTGGGTAAACTTCCACGCCGAAGCTTTGGCAGTGCTTGCTATTTGGTTTCTTGCCGTCAGTAGGGCGACTCTTGCATTTTCTGGGAAAGCCCCACTGGCTGCGCCACGCCGGATAGGATGGCTCCTCATAATTGCGATCATTCCTTGGCTTCAGTGGTTGGCAGGCACTGCATTGTTTGCCGGTGATGCTCTACTCGCATCACTTTATGTTTGTGCCCTAGTGCTTTCTGTCGTTGTTGCCTATTCCTACGCCCTTGATCTAGAACCGGCCGACGGACTCACGGCGATTTTTTTTGCGGTTTGGAGCGTTGCACTCATTTCTGCTGCCATCGGACTTTTACAGTGGTTGGAACTGCAAGAGCACTTTGGTATGTATGTAGTACAAACAGACTTAGGCGATAGGGCAATGGGCAATTTGGGGCAGCCGAACCAATTGGCGACCTTGCTTTTGATGGGCATGGTTTCGCTTGCTTGGATTTATGAGCGCAAGCTTATTGGTCCTATAGGGTTGGCTGCTGGCGTCAGCTTCTTGACATTAGTGCTGGTGCTCACTCAATCGCGCGCAGGAATGGTGAGCTTGCTCGCTATAGCACTTTACCTAGTCTGGAAAACCAAATCGCATGGCATGCGCCTGCGCCCTAGGCACATCGCGATATGGGCCGCCTGTTATCTGATTGTTGTGCAGTGCTTGCCTTGGGTGCACGATGCCCTTTTAATGGTCGATTCGCGCAATATGAGCCTACTCCGAGACAATGGGCGCATTCTCATTTGGAAGCAAGTATGGGCAGGAGTATTGCAATCTCCGTGGATCGGTTATGGCTGGAACCAGACGCCGACAGCGCACGCAGCCGGGGCCGTTAGTTTTCCCGGTAGCCTAACGTATACCAATGCCCATAACGCGGTACTGGATCTTATGGCTTGGGTTGGCATTCCTATTGCGCTATTGATCACTTTAGGTTGCTTCTTTTGGATAGTTTCTCGCCTTTGGTCAGCAGTGCACGTAGATTCTGTTCTCGCCCTGTCGGGGCTAGTCCCGATTGTAATTCACAGCATGCTCGAGTACCCATTTGCCTATGCCTACTTCTTGGTGACTGGCGGATTGTTCATCGGGATTGCAGAAGCCAGGCATTACGTACGAACTCAAAATTATATTGTTTCAATGCGCGCATTTACCCTTTTGTTGGTAATATGGGCCGTTGTGGGCTGTCGCGTAGTTTACGAGTATGCTCTTGTGGAAGAAGATTTTCGTGTGGTTCGATTTGAAAATTTGCGAATAGGCCAGACTCCATCTGATTACGTTCCGCCTCAAAAAATATGGCTTCTATCTCAGTTGGGCACAATGTTGAATGCCTCACGTATCCAGCCCTCCCGCAATATGACAGCCATTGAGATGGAGATATTGCGCACCGCCTCACTTAGATTTGCTTACGGGGCACTAGGACTGCGATATGCAATAGCATTAGGCCTGAACGGAGAGCCGGAGGCTGCCACCTATCAGATGCGGATTGTGAGAGGTATGTATGGGGAATATTATTATCGAGCTGCAGTTTCCGTTCTTCGAGCGATGGAGAATGAGAAATATCCAGAGTTGAACGCTGTCCTTACAAATGAATAGCATCTACTATCAAATAAAAAGCCGCTTGCGCGCAGGGGCGATTCATTTTTTGATTAGCGTTTCTGTGGCAGTGGTTGCGGGACTCGCTGTGTTCGGCTTGTGGTATCCATATCCCTATTGGGAAATATCGGGAGGGCGTGAACTTTTCATGATCCTCATCGCGGTGGATCTAATAATTGGCCCACTTCTTACAATTCTTATATTTGATCGAACCAAAATCAAGAGAGAGTTGATCGCCGACATCAGTATAATCGGCGTTTTACAGTTCGCTGCGCTGACTTACGGAGTCTGGTCTGTGTTTGTCGCGCGACCTGTTCATTTAGTTTTCGAGTATTCAAAATTCACGGTTGTGCATGCTGTTGATATAACGCCCGAATTTTTGGCCATGGCAACACCAGAGTTGCGCCACCTTCCGTTGACAGGACCGACTCCGATTGGGCTTAGGTCATTTAAAAACGCACAAGAACAACTTGACTCCACGCTGGCCGCACTCAATGGGCTGCCACTTGCTGCACGGAGTGATCTTTGGCAGTCTTATGCTGCGTCAGCGCCGTCTGTTTTACTGGCTTCTCGTTCGCTCGAAGAACTGTTTGCACGCTTTCCCGAGGCATCTGACCAAATCGCCACAGCGGTTAGCGACACGCGACGCACCTCTAGCGGCTTGAGATATGTCCCAATGGTAGGAAGGGAGCAGGCTTGGACTGTGCTTGTTGATGCTGTATCAGCACAACCGCTAGCCTACATGCGGCTCGACTCTTTTTGAGGTGGGAATAACTCTCATTGGCTCCAATTAAGTACGCAATCCATCGGTGCCCTGCCACTACGGTAAGGCCGGGTAATACCCCGACTTACCTCCTCGCTTCTCCTCCACACGAACTCCGTTGATAACCATGTCACGGTCAACTGCTTTGCACATGTCGTATATCGTAAGAAGTGCGACCTGCACGGCTGTCAATGCTTCCATTTCAACCCCGGTTGGGCCAAATGATTCCACTGTGGCACGACAGACGACCGCAGTATAGTGAAGAGAGCTATCGCTGGGAGCGTCGAAGTCCACGGCAACCCGAGTGAGCGCCAATGGATGGCATAAAGGAATTAGGCTGCTGGTTTTCTTGGCCGCCATAATGCCAGCAAGGCGCGCTACACCAAAGACGTCACCCTTTTTGGCTGTTCCGGAGTTGATGAGGATGAGCGTTTCAGGCTGCATCTCGATGCATCCGGACGCTACTGCGATCCGATGTGTCGGAACCTTTGCACCGACGTCGACCATGTGGGCTTGGCCTCGCGCGTCGAAATGGGTAAGGGGGGATGCCCCCTCAGTTGTCTCGGTACTGGATGTCATAGTCATGGCGATAAATGCCCCCCGCTTGTGAGTGCGCTAGAAAATATTGTTCTTCGCAGAATCATACGCTTGCGCCAGTTAGGGTTTACTGCGTTTCAGCCACAAAGCTAGTCTGGAGATACTCGTGAAGTCGAGAAAAAAAAGCTGCTCCCAGCTGTTGCGAGTGATGATGACTTTTCACTTGATAGTGCTGGGTGCGGTGTTGCCCTCCATATCCAGCCCTAACTCCACCCTGCCAACCCTCGGCGACCCCAGCGACCTCACCACTAGCGCCGAGCGCCGCTTGGGCGACCGCATCATCCGCGAGCTGTACCGCGACCCGGACTACGTCGACGATCCGGTCGTGGCCGACTATGTGCAAGGCATATGGCACCCCCTCCTGGCAGCAGCCAAGGCTCGGGGAGAACTCAGTGCCGAGCTGGACGAGCGCTTTGCCTGGGAGATCCTGCTGGGACGCGATCGGACGGTGAATGCCTTCGCCTTGCCCGGTGGGTATCTGGGGGTGCATCTGGGTTTGATCGGAGTAGTGGTCACGCGCGATGAACTGGCCTCGGTACTGGCACACGAGCTGAGCCATGTGACCCAGCGTCACATCTCGCGACTGATCACGCAGCAGAGCAAGCAGACGCCCTTGCTGCTGGGGGCCATGGTGCTGGGTGCACTTGCGGCCAGCAAGAACCCGGGCGCCACGCAGGCCCTGGTTGTGGGAGGCCAAGCCTTGGCCATTCAGAATCAGCTCAATTTCTCGCGGGACATGGAGCGTGAGGCGGACCGCATTGGCTACGGGCTGATGGCCCCCGCGGGTTTTGCGCCCCAAGGGTTTGTGAGCATGTTTGAAAAGCTGCAGCAAGCCAATCGACTCAATGACAATGGGTCCTGGCCTTATTTGCGCAGCCACCCGCTGACCACGGAGCGTATGGCAGACATGCAGTCGCGCATCCCTCCGGGTGCAGCGTCTGCGCCGGGCGCCGCAATGCAGGCTTCCAGCGAACATGCCATGGTGGCTGCGCGGGCGCGTGTGCTGTCCAACCCCGGAGTGGATACCTTGCGCCAGTGGATCGCTGAGCCCAAGGGCTCTGGGTTTCAGTCGCAGCCACTGCCGCGACGGGCCGGCGCGCTGTATGCGGCGGCGTTGGCAAGCAGCCAGTTGCGTGATGCGGCAAATGCGCGTCTGATCGCGCGCCAACTGGACGACTTGGTGCGGCAGGACGCCGCTGCGCATCGCCTCGCACGCCTGTTGGTGGCAGAGACCGAATTGGCAGCTGGCGATGCATCTGCGGCCCTGCCGTCCATTCCAGATGGCAACAACGCGCGCAGGCCAGAACTTGTGCTGCGTACCCAAGCCCTGTTGCGCGCCAACCGACCCGCGGACGCCACGCAAGCCTTGCAAACCTGGGTGGCAACCCACCCCAAGGATGCGACTGTGTGGCAACTACTGGCGTCCACCTGGCAAGCACAAGGCCAGGCGCTCAGGGCGATTCGTGCCGAGGCAGAAGCGCAGGCTGCGCGCTATGACTATGCCGCCGCTGTAGACCGGTTCAAGGCCGGCCAGGATATGGCTCGCCGCGGCGGTGCGGCGGTGGACCATATTGAGGCCTCCATCATCGACACGCGCCTGCGTGCGATGGAGTCACTTCTTCGCGAACAGGCCGCCGAGCGCTGATTCGATGACCAGGCCCAGCACCGAGTAGATCAGCGAGCCCAGCAGCGCAGCCCCAAAACCGGCGACGTGGAAGCCGTCCAGCACGCTGGCCGCTGCCCAGAACATGAGTGCGTTGATGACGAAGAGAAACAGCCCGACCGTAACGATGGTGACGGGTAAGGTGAGTACGACCAGCACCGGTCGCAACACCACATTGAACAGGCCGATCACGAAGGCCGCGATCAGCGCCGAGGTGAAGCTTTTCACCTCCACACCGCTGTAGATGTAAGCCACAAACAGCAGCGATGCAGCGCTGAGCAGCCATTTCAGAAGAAGTCGCATGGCCGGAGAATAGCACTGGCCTGCTGTGCTGCAATCATTGGATGTGGCTTGCCTGGCCACACACGCCTACCGGCCTATTCGAGCGCCAGCACCCACAACACACCAAAGCCGGTGAGCACGCTGCCTAGCGTGCCCGACAGTGACGACCAGCGCCCGTCCACGCGGCCGGTGGGCTGCACAGGCTCGGACTTGGGGCGGCGCGCGTCCACCACGGGTGCGGTCACCATACCGCCGGCATCTGCCTGAAGTTGAGCCGTGAGCTCGGCCAACGGGCCCTTGGCCACCACGGTGGTTACAGCCCCCGAGGGGGTATGAAGTGTCGGAACAATTTGTGCGAACAGCTTGTCCGCCCACTTGGTACGCCAGTTCTCGCGGGTGCTGTGGCTCACCCATTTGCTGACACGGTGGGTCATGCGTGGCGCACACGCTACCAGCACCCAATGGGTGTGTGCGCTGGCTGGGCGCCCACACAGGGGTGCCAGCACTTGCTGTGCGTACGCTGCGTCGTCCACATACACGATGACTCTGTCCATACCCACCTCCAGGTGTGATGCTGACCACAGGGGAGCGGTATGGCCCCCTGCGCCGCCTCAGATGCAATGCAATCCGCGTGAAGCGGTCAGTGCCCAGCCGGTGCCGAGCCGGCACTGGCACGGCGAGCTAGGATGATCTTGCCAGCCAGCAAAACCAGCAGCGCACCGGCCACACTGGCCCCGTACTTCACGACATCGGTGACTTCGCCGCTCACGCTATCGACGGGCATCTTGAGCATCCACTGCCACTTGTCAGGGTTGGCGAGGGCTGGGTCGGTGACCAGCATGCCGCCGGCAATCCAGCCCAGCAGCATGCCACCCAGCGTGATGATGAGGGGAAACCGCTCCATGAGCTTGATGACCAGCTGACTCCCCCAGACGATGATCGGGATAGAGATCAGCAGACCCAGCACCACCAGCAGGAACGAATGGTCGCCTGCGTTCTGGGCCGCACCGGCAATAGCGATCACGTTGTCCACGCTCATGACCAGGTCGGCCACAATGATGGTCTTGATGGCAGCCAGCAGCTTGTCGCTGCCTTGCACGTCGCCATGGCCCTCTTCATCGGGAGCCAGCAGCTTCACACCGATCCACACCAGAAGCAGCGCACCCACGAACTTGAGGAAGGGCAGCGCCAGCAAGGTCATCGCAAAGGCGATCAGGATCACGCGCAGCACGATGGCGCCCGCAGTGCCCCAGATGATGCCTTTGGTGCGTTGTGCAGGGGGCAGTTTGCGGCAGGCCAGGGCAATGACCACGGCGTTGTCACCACCCAGCAGGATGTCGATGATGATGATCTGGCCGAGTGCGAGCCAGAATTCGGGCGAAGCCAAAAAGTCCATAAATTCCTCAATGTCAGTGGCGCGAAACGAGGATCCTGGCGCCACTGTAGCGCCGAGTCCCCCGCAGGGATAGGGGGCTTACGGTGACCTGGTCAAGGAAGGCTTGCCCCAGACAGGGGAGACATGGCAAGCGAAGGGACGGCCTTGATCAGCCCACGGTGGGCCCATCAAAGGTCTTGCTCAGTTCTACACAAGCTGGTTATGCGTGAACCCGGATTGCCGGAAGCAAAGCTTCGTATTGACGACAAATCCGATGCCTTGTGCCGCTCAAGCCCGGATGGCGGTGGGCTGGCTGGCAAGGCGGGAGCTACTCCCCTTCGAGACCGCGATTGGAACATTACCGGCGAGGCAGCGCAAGGGCCGGGGTGTTGTGGTTACTGCGTACACGCCGGGGTGGGGCTGGGCGTGCTACCTCGCTCGGGGAAATACGGCGGATACCACCACTGCCAGCATCCCTTGTGG
>ERZ1031516.39-NODE-39-length-19746-cov-15.133665_pt1 | contig 19746 bp, 21 predicted proteins | sample MGYA00518047_ERZ1031516 | MGnify/ENA primary metagenome ERZ1031516 (study PRJEB33718, sample SAMN03159945) | human skin metagenome | collected 2014-04-10 | study: EMG produced TPA metagenomics assembly of the PRJNA266117 data set (Human skin bacterial metagenome... | reverse complement strand
TGCCTAGTCTCGTGGGCTCGGAGATGTGTATAAGAGACAGGCTCGGTGGCGACGGCGACGCGGAGTGCGTCGAGGTCGTCATCCGTCCAGGCGTCGGCGTCGGTCAGGTCAGGGAGGGTAGCGGGCATGGGTGCGCGCTCCTTTCAGATCAGGGTCAGGCCGGGCTCCCCGGGAGCGAGGTGGGCCAGGGGTCTGCGGTCGGCTTCACGGAGAGGTCTCGGAGCCGGAGCCCGCCATTCGGTGCGCCCGAGCGCAGGTTCCCGAGGACCATGTCGAATCGGGCTCGGTTAGATGTGCCGCCACTCAGCGTGTAGGCGTCATAAAAATTCCCTGCGATTCGAAATCCGGCGGGCCACGCGGTAGTGAGGAAATGGTCACTGGACGTTGCGTTAGTGGCGACGTCATTCCAGTTCACCTGCACATATTCGCCTTCGCGGCGGAGAAGTAGCTTCCCGCCGGTCACATAGGTGGGGTCCAGGAGGCCGGAGACGTCCCGCCACCCGGTATCGCCGTCCGTGACGACCCACCGTCCCCCGGCGACCTTGCGCCAGGTGCGCGCCCCCACGCCCGCCTCGTCCACGGACTCGTACCGTGCGCCCACCGGCTCGGCCCCGGTGATGACGCCGGCCGTCGTCGCCGGGGTGTCCGGGCGGCCAGGGCCCACCAGCACATACGCCGACGCCGAGGACACCACACCCGGCGCGCCGGGTTCGCCACGGTCGCCCCGGTCACCCTTCGGGAGCACGAGGCCCAGCGTCAGGTCAGGCGAGGTGCCCGTGATCGTCGCCGAGGGCGCGTCCCCGGACGTGACCGTGCCGATCGTGATAGACGGGGCCGGGCCGGGAGCGCCATCCACCCCATCCTTCCCATCCTGCCCATCCTGACCGGCAGGTCCGCGCAGATCAGGGCCGGGCACACCATCCACAGTGAGGGCCGACCCCTGCCACGACAGAGACGGCGTGTGCCCATCCGCACCGTCCTCACCGTCCACCCCGTCACGGCCCGGCTCACCTTGCGGGCCACGAGGGAGCGGGAGCGGCGACTCCACACCAGAGGACAGGCGGACCGTGGCGACCCCATCCCCATCCGCGTCCGTGATCGACTCAACGGACACACCATCGGCACCGTCCGCGCCCCGATACTTCCCGGACTCGATCTCCGTCAGCAGGGCGCGGGCATCATCCAGAATGTCCTGCGCCCGGAGCAAATCATCGCCCTCCAGCGGCTCCAGCGTCGAGGGGTCCACCGCCAGCAGGTGCGCGAAATGCTCACCCTCGGCCGGGACCACGATGGTCTGCGCCAGAGAAGCTGTGACACCCTCCGGTCGCCACTCCAGCTCCAGCACCAGGCCAGGGTCCACATCCAGCGTCTCCCGGCCCGAGAAGGACAGGTCGCGCGACCACGGGACCACCAGGGTGTCCGGCTCATGCCGCCACCGGGTAGCACGCACACGCACAGTGCCCGACGCGTCCTGGCCCAGCAACTCGGACCAATCAAAAATCAGGGTAGTCATGTTGCTCCTTATGCCAGATCGGCCTCGGTCGGTCACGGCTCCGTAGCGAGCACCTGCAGGGCGCCGGACGGCCACCGCAGTCGCAGTTCCATTTTCCCGTTACCGTTCGTGCGGACATGAAGGCGGGCGAGGCCAGGAGCCGCGTCCGCGTTCGCGCCCGCCTCAAAATCGATCCCGTTCGTGACCGTCGCCCGGCCCGACAGGAGGAGGTTCCTCCACCGGAACGAGTTCGAGCCGAGGTCCGCTGCGCCGGGGGTGAGTGGCCGAATAGACCCGTCGATGTCTACCGCGTTCACGCCGCCCTTGATCTGGATTGGGGCGCTAGAGCCGCTGCCGAGGAATAGTGACCGGTTCGACCAGTTCGTGCGCATCCACGGGTGAGCATCACCCGTCCGCCAGTTCTCAATGTGCTTGTCGTACAAGAAAGCGTGGCGGGGGTAGATCAGATCGTTGCTGTACCCGTCAACATCCTCGCGCACCTGGGGCAGCTCGGCGCTGAAGTACCCGACCGTGACCTCGTTATCTCGTGCGCCTGGGCCGAAGCGCACAGCGTTGCCGTACTCAAGCCGCACGTTCACGAGCCTGTTGTTCCGGCCCCGCTCGATGTCGAATGCGTAAGCGGCCTGCGATCCCTCCAAGCACGTGTTCAGCCACAAGTTCGAGTTCGGGCCACCGTCGCCAGTCCCACCGATCACGAGCTGCTGCACCCCGGCCAGGTTCTCGCCCTCCGAAGCGTGATGCGAGAGCCGCCCGCCAATATATGTGTTCTGGTTCGAGTAGCCGACACTCGTGGTCGAATCCGTGTTCAGCACCTGGTTGCGCTTGTTGTTGAACAGCCAGCCGAGGGTCACGGTGTTGTAGGCGCATCCCCCGTTCGCGCCAAGCACGGTCAGGCCCTCCTCGAAGCCCTGCACGAACTTGACGTGGATCATGCAGCCGTTGCAGTTCAGCATCAGCACACCGATGGACCCGGCCACGGCATCCCAGCCACCGCCAGACGCCTTGAGGCGGTTGAACAGGGTCGGCATGGACACTTCCAGACGGAACCCGGTGATCGTGAAGGCGGTCCCGTCCGTGGGGCCGTGGTAGTTGACGGTTGCGTTGCTGAAGTCGGCGTGCGCATTCACCGTGATTGGCTGATCGACACGGAACGTGCCCCAGGCGTATGCGCGCCCACGGGATGCCTTCGCCGCGTCGATAGCGGCCTGGAACGCCGCCGAGTCGTCCGTGGTGTTGTCACCGACCGCGCCGTAGTCCCGCACATCGTGGAGGACCGTGCCACGCTCGACCATCGTCTCCGCGAGAGCGGCGCGGGTATCCGTGGACACGTCGGTCACATAAGACGCGACCTGCGGGTCCGTGACCTCCGTCCCCCCATACGGCCCCTCCGGGCCGCGAGGACCGACCAGAGACGCAAGCCACTCCGAGATAGTCCCGACATACCCGTCAGCGACCGCGACGTCATAGGCGCTCATCATCCCATCCAGCGCGGCAATGAACTCGTCCCGCTGCTGTGCAAGCTCAGCCTGCGTCGCGGCGTCCAGCCCGGTCACCTTCTGGTCCGTGTACGCCTTCGCGTCCGTCAGGGCCGACGCGCCAGCAGCACTAGCAGCACTCGCCACCTCACGGGCAGTCGCGGCCCGCTGCCTGGCCTCCGCCTCCGTATAGGCGGCATTCACTGGCCCTTCCGCATACAGCTGCCCCTCAATGTCCGGATATGCGCTCGTCATGCCATCAGCTCCTCGGGGGTAGTGATCTTGCCGGTGACGCGCTGGACGCGGCCACCATCGGCGGTGTAGTCGTCCTCGATGCCGGTAACCACGTAGCGCACCGGCGGATATCCATCGAGAAAGTCGATCTGCTCGCAGTCGCCAAGCTGCCGTCCGTCATCCACCGGAACTTCCATGCCCTGGATCGTCGGCCACGGCGAGGACATATACCGGGCCAGATGGTCCGCGATCCGCTGTACAGCCGCCTGTGACTGCACCCACCAGCCGCACTCATGGGTGTAGGTGCCCACGCCAGCCGGACCAAAGGGCCTGCCGATCAGCGGCGGCTGGTCCGCCCACTCCACAACGCGTCGGGCACGCAGAATCGGGGTGGACAGACGACGACGAGACGGACGCAGCGGCCAGTCATCTTCCGAGGACAGCACCAGCTGGCGACCCTGCAACTTGCCTGCGACGACCTTGATCAAATACGAGCGGGCATCCAGGCGGGTCAAGGATGACGCCGCGAAATGCTGGGACCGGGCCGGGATGGATGTGCTCTCAGCCGTGTTCTCGATGACACCGGCCACCCATGAGCCTTCACCAGCATTGAATCCGGCGGTGTGCTCGTTGATCTTCCCGTCCGTGCCGTCCATGCGCTGTAGAGGGGCAACGTCGATCCAGTCCACGCCAGCGTCCGGGTGGGCGATCTCCTCCCACACCTCGCCGTCCGCGCGCAGAGTCGGGCCATTGCCCTGCCACGCATCCGCCGTGAACGTGCGGGACGCCCGGACCACCGGGGCCTGGTAGGACACCTCCACAGACTCGGCCACGGACTCCCACGCCTCGGACCACGGAACATCTCCCGTGCCATCCACCGTGACCGTCCTGAACACAGGCTCACGGACCATGCGGGCCAGAGACCTGTATCGGAAGCGCCCGTACTCGTCCAACCACATCGACGCAAGTTCCGCCGACGCCTGCTCCTTCAACAGTCCCAGGCAATCCCGGTTGATGATCGACGGCACCGCCTGTAGCTGCCCATCCGGGTCAGTCTCGATCAGCGCCGTCCTCTCCCAGTCGTGAAGATCGAACGGGGCCGGCGACTGCACCACCTGGAGGCCGCCGATATCCGAGCCGTCGCCGGCGCTGTACATTTGCACGCGCTGCATCGGCTCAAACCGGATGATCGTGGACGTCCACGCGGTGCCCACGGAAGTCCAGTCCGTGCCGTTGGCCTTGGATTGGACGCGCATCTCTACCCGGCCCGAGGAGTGAATCCACACAGACACCTCGACCTCGCCCAGCGTCGTAAGGGGCTGCGGGAAGTCGAAGCGGTGGCGGCGCGACGAGTCCGGGTTCGGGATGTCCATGTTCGGGTCATCCAGCGCATCCACCGTTAGCGTCCTCACGCCGACACGGACCACCAGGCGGCGACCCTCGCGCCAGTGCAGCACCACGCGCGCCCAGCCCTCGTTGCCCAGTGCGGACACCAGAAAGTGCACGCCAATCGGCTGGTTGAGGATGCCCGTGCGCTGCGAGTTCAGGTACGGCTCCCACTGGGCGTTGATATTCCGGACCACCAGACCCCACGGGGCTGATGCGTAGACCGGGTAGCCGCCGAAATTCGCGCCCGTACCCGTCGCCTGAACGAGACGACCACGCTCCGGCCATGCGCTACCGGCCATCGGGGCAGACACCAGTGCCTCAGACCCGCGCAGAGGCGGCGTCGCATGAAAGCCACAGCGGCGGGCGATGCGGTCTGTGACCCACGTCGGGTGCAGGCCAAGGTCCATCGGCGTCCCGTCCACCGGAGACGGATGGCGGCGCACCAGCGGGTCAATGCTGATCTGACGACGCAGGCGGTCGGTGCGGTCTACCAGGGACACCGGACGCCAGTGCGAGGACACCACACCATCACCGGAATCCACGCGGCCAGTCAGGTATCGCAGCGGAGTCCCCGGAGCCTCCTCCGGGCCACCACCCATCCCCAGGTCAACGGTCACCTCATCACCCACAGCAGGCCGGGACCGGTCTCGCCACGGCACTGACGGGCCTACCGAAACCACATTCGCAGGCGCGAACTCCACCTCACCAGATGCGGCCACCACATCGTCCACACCTGCGACCTGGCCGGGAAGTCCCGACCCGAGTTCACGCCGCACCGAAAGCGCCTTGCAGTCACGGACCACACCACCCACAGTCACCTGCTGGGTCGGGGCACGGACCACCGCGTCCGGGGCAGACATGCCAGGGGCGGGACGAGCCATCAGCCAACCTCCGTGATCGTGAAGGAGAAAGCGGAAAGGGTGCCATTAGGCTCACCAGGGGCCGCGAGCGTCACTGACTCCGCAAGCCTGGACACCATCGCCGCTCGACAGCCCTGCCCACGCGTCCACGGGACTAGCCGGTCAGTCAGGGAGATGGCCGGGGCCGCGGTACGCAGAGCGCCGGAGGTCGCCAGCTGCACCGTCACGGTGCGCGGGTCAGTGGTGATCGTCAGATGCACCCGGTGCAGTCCGGCATCGGTGGGGCCGGTGACCCTGTGCTCGTTGAGCATGGTGCCCTGCGGGTCGTACTCACGAAGCACTAAGCGCGGGCTCACCCCGGCCTGTGCGGTCAAGTACGCGGACGCGGTGAGCGGGGTGGCATCCGGGACAGGGACACGGCCACCCACCGGCACCAAAGATGACGAGGTCTGCGTCACCGTGGACAACACCCGCCCATCCCAGTCCGGCACCGACCGGTCCCGCACTGCAACCGACCCGCCACCCATCTGCCCCGTGTACGACGGAGGAGCGGCAGACTCCTGCGGGGTGAGGATGTTCGACGCCGCCGCCGTCTCCGAGTAGTACACCCACGGGCCAGGTCCGGCCAGGCCGCGGGACAGCTGATCCACGTAGGACACCATCTCCGTCGGGGTGCCATCCGACAGCTGCACCTGCCAGGACCGCAGCGTTCGGCCCGGCGCGTGCACCTGCGCATACCGGATACGCCCCAACGACTCCGAGTACGTGACCGGGTCCGCATCGTCGATCGTCAGCTGGGAAGCGCACTTCAGGCGGGTCAGCATCCCGACCGGTCCCAGGTAGGCGCTCATGTCATCCTCGCTCCCCGCGTGGCCCTTGCGAGCTCACGCTGGTTGGCCTTCATGATGATCGGCTGAGCCGCCAGAGCGGCCGCCAGCCGGTCGTAGTCGATGCCAGGAGCCGGGGCCGCCGGCGTGTCCCTGCGCACCACGCCCACACGGCCACCAGACGTATACCCGGCCAGGTGCCGCACCGACGCCGCATCCCGGTTGATCGCCGCCAGGACGCCGTCGTACTTCCGTGCCGACGACTCCCGGATGATCCACTCACCGTCATCAACACGCGCCACCGGTGCGCCCGACGAAGACACCCCGAGGATCTGGTCCGTGCCACGACCGGTGTACGGCAGTCGGCCACCAGAGGCATAGCCGCGACGCAACACGCCCACCGATGAGCGCGATGAGTTCGTCGTCCCGAACGCCGCGTTGACCGGTGTGAATATCGGGGCCTTGAGGGAGTCCAGCATCCGGCGGGCAGACTGAATCGCCGCTTCCGCGATGATCGGGGCCGTCCGGGGGCGCGCCGTGTAGTTCAGTTCGCCCTCAGCCCGCGTGATGTGCGCGAGCGCGTCCACCGACGCGACCCGCTCACGCGACGTGTCGTTCAGGTCACCTTCCGCCGTGTTCACGTGCGCCAGGGCCGTCACCGACGCCACACGGTCACGAGCGGTGTGGTTGATGTCCGACTCGGCCTTGTCCTTGGCAGCACCGACATGCACCGTCGCGTCCGTATCCTGGATCGCGTCGATGTCCTTCTGCGTGGACACAATCGTGCCCTGATCGTCCACCCAAACGGTGCGCTCCACACCGTTCACGCTGATGATGCGCTGCTGCACATCCGTGACAGTGCCGTCGTCGGAGACGAAGATGGTCTCCTTCTTGCCCGTGACGGAGTTAATGCGCTCCTGCACGGAACCGGCAGTCCCGTCATCGGTCACCGCGAGCGTGACACCCTTGTACCCCGGGATCAGGTCGATCGCCTGCCCGGTGGCCTCAGCAATCACCCTCGCCTGGTCATCCATGGCCGTGTGGATGTCCACGCCCTCCGGGATGCCCATGAGCGTCCGGGCAAGGTAGTCAGCCTCACCAGAGGTCGCGCCCATCTTCTTGGCCGACTCCACAAGGTCCGTGTAGGTGGACTGCAGGTTCTCGCGGAGGGTGCCGACAGACTCACCAGCGCGAGCATTGGCATCCACGAGCTGGTTTCCGGCATCACGGAGCCCGATCAGGGCATCCATGTTGGCCTTGCCCTTCTCGGTGGTCACGTCAAGGTTCTTGCCGTTCTCCTTGACCGCCGCCGACATGCCGCGGACAGCCTCCGCATAGTCGCCCGTAGCCTGGATCGCGGTGGATTCCACCGCGCCCATCCGGATCAGAGCGTCCAGGACGCCGTCGAGCCGCTCGTCGGCCTCCTTCGACTCGTCCGCAAGGACACCCATCGCCTCGGCGAGACCGTGGGCACCGTCCGGGTCGATTGTGGACATCCGGTCCATGGACTCCGCCGCCGCTTCGGTGGCGTCCGAGGTCTCCTCCATTGCCTCGGTGACCGGCCGCATGTGTGCCGGCAGGTTCCCCATGGCCGCCTGGTATAGGTCAGCCTCCGAGGTCGCCTTGCCCGTGGCGTTGGCAGCCTCCTCCACGGACGCCGCGTACTCCGGGAACAGCCGCTTCAGGCCCTCCCAGTTCGACAGGTCTGTCCGTCCGGCCGCCTCGAGCTCGTCCTTCAGCTGCTTGACCTTCGTTGCCGCGACATCCGGCTCCATCGCAGACAGGGCGGTGTCGAGCTTGCCCATCGCATCGCGGGCTTCCGCGGTCGGGTTCTTCAGGCCGAGGACTGTGTCACCGAACGATGCGACATGTTCGTTCGGCGTGGACGGGTCCAACGCGTCCAGGGCGTCCGAGAACGACTGGATATTCGACGTGCCGGACACCATGTTGTCCAGCTTGAACATCTCGTCGATGCCCGCCATGGACTGCGCGGTCCCATCGAGCTTCAGCAGGGCGTTGCCTGCTGATTCCACGGTCGCCTCGAACTCCACCAGGGAGTTCAGGATGCCCTTACCCACCTCGAGCGCAACGAATGCGCCACCGGCGATGCCAGCGGCCTTTCCCAGCTTGCCGAGAGCACCGGTCAACTTGGGGGATCCGGTAGACAGCGACTTGAAGGCATCCTTCGCGGCCACCACCTTCGGTGCCAGCGTCAGGAATCCGCCCGCAGCCAGGGTCGCTACACCAGCGATGGCGGCCATGGCGCCCAGGCCCTCCTGGACCCAGTCAGGCAGGCCCGCGAAGGCATCCACCAGATCGGCGGCACCATCGGCCAGACCAGCGATTGCCGGGAGGATCGCGCCACCGGCAGTGATCGCGGCGTCCTTGATTCGGTTCCACGCTATGGCGATCCGCGACTCCGCAGTCTCGTACCGCTTGGACGCCTCCTCGACCAGGGCGGTGTTCTTCTCCCACTCCTGGTTGCCCAGCTCCACAGCCTCACCGACGAGGCCAGCGGCGCCAGCCAGGCGGATCAGTGTGTCCGACTCACGGATACCCTTGACGCCCAGATCGGTGAGGATCTGGTTCATGTCCTCGCCCGAGGCGCCGGCCTCACTGAGGCCGGTCACCAGGGTGTCGAGCGCCATCGCCGGGTCGGACTCCCAGGCCGCGGCGAACTCCTGCGCGGACACACCGGCGGCGTCAGCCCAGCCCTGCAGGGCGTCCCCGCCGTTACGGACCGCGCCGTCGATCTTCTTCATGACCGTGGTCATGGCGGTGCCGCCAGCCTCCGCCTCGATGCCCACGGAGGACATGGCAGTGGCAAGGCCCATCACGTCGCCCTCGGACATGCCCATCTGCTTACCAGCACCGGCAAGACGCATGGACATGTTCACGATGTCCTGCTCGGTGGTCGCGAAGTTGTTGCCGAGGCCGACGATGGTGGAGCCGAGACGGTCCGCGTCCTGCAGGTTCGTGCCCATGATGTTCGAGAACTTCGCGAGCGCGGACGCGGCCTCTTCGGAGGACAGGTTCGTGGACTCGCCCAGGTCGATCATGACCTTGGTGAACCCCTGCACATCCTCGATGCCGACACCCAGCTGACCGGCCGCCTCCGCGACCGCGGCGATCTCCTGGTGGGAGGCCGGGAGGACGCCAGTCATGTCCCGGAGCCCCTGCTCAAGCTCCCGCATCTGCTGCGCGGTACCGTCGTTGGTCTTGGCGACGCCAGCCCACGCGGACTCCCAGTCCATGGCCGCCTTGCCGACGAACACGCCCAGCCCGGTGAACGCGGCTCCGGCACCGGCGAGGATGCCGCCGACCTCGGTCATCGCGGACTCGTTCTTCCGCACCCAGTCGTCCATGGACCTGCCCATGTCCTGCAGGTGCGACTTCACGCCGTCACGGGCCGCCTTGAACCGACCCACCAGACCCTTCGTGTCTCCGGCCTTCGACATGGCCTGGTCCACCTTCTTCGTGGACTCGCCCGTCGACTTCGCGAGGTCATTAGTGGCCGTCTTGGCCTTCTTCATCCCCGCGACGTACCCGTCAACGTTCGCCTTCAGGTCAAGCGTGATGGACCGGTTCGCCACAGCATGGCCCCTTCCATGTCAGGAGGACGGTGGATGATGGTGCAGCTGCGGGATCAGCGCCTGCACCCTGCGCCGGTCGTCCTTCGCCCACGCCTCGTGCTCACCGACAGCTGCATCCGTGTACGCGCACCGCACCGGCGGGGACGCCGTGAAGTACGCGCCGGGGGACTGGCAGAGCTCCTTCGGGCCGCCGCACCGCGGACACACCTCGGTGGCCTCCCAATGCGCCAGGGCGAGCATCTTGTCCCGCTCCGCGTCGGACCACTCCGGTTCGGGCTTGGACGCTACGACCGTCCCGGCGTCGTCACGGATCAGGGTGGTGGTCGGCTCCCAGCCCAGCAGCCGCCGGTGGGAAATCCCCAGTCGGCGGGCAAGCATCAGCTCTTCTCGGAGTCGCCCGTCTCTCCGGAGACGGGCAGAAAAGGGACCTCGTTCGACCCCGCATTCATTTGCACGACCACGGAACGGAAGTCGGCGTGCTGGGACTCGGCCAGCTCGGAGGAGAACTCCGCCCAATCCTCATGGGTGAACTCCTCGGCGGTCCCGTCGGGATGGGTGACCTCCACGATTGTCCCGGCCCGCAGTAGAGCGGCCTCCGCGATCTTGTCCGGGTCGAACGGCAGGCCGCGGTCATCCTTCTCCGCCGGCGGGTGAGCCTCCACGAGCTCCTCCCACTCATGGCGGGGCAGGGCACGCAGTCGGAACACCACGCACGCATCCTGGTACGCCTTCGACACCTCACGGACCTTGCCTGTGAGTGCCTCGACCTTCTCGGCGAGCTCGTTGAGTCGCGCCATAGTCGGGGTCTTGCCGCCGTTCAGGCGCCCGTCCTGGTTGCGGCCGGAGTCCACGCGCTTCAGGGTGTGGTACTCCCGGACCGCCATCTCCAGGTCACGGGTTGTCTGCTCCCACTGAGCAGACAGGCTTCCGTCCAGGCACACAGACACAGTGCGCTCAGCACGCTTGATCTTCAGCACGATGGCTCCTCAATCCTGGAAGGGCTTCAGCGGAAGGGAAACCCGCGGGGACCAGCACCCTTCCATGGCTGGTCCCCGCGGGGGATCGGGGTCAGGCCGCGACGGGAACCCGGGTGACCTCACCGCGCACGAACATGCCCTGCACGGTGCGGATCACGGAGTTCGCCTCCGGCGGCACATCACGCTGCATACCGGCGGTCACCGGCCACACCTGCACGATCTGCCCGGACGCCATCGGCTCCTCATAGGCCACACCACGACGCACCACCAGGTAGTGGTCTGAGCCTTCAACGAGGGTCTCGGCGGCCAGGTTGTCGGACTCGTACTCCGAGTTCGTGTTGTCGATGTAGGTGATCTCGAGGCCGTACGACTTCTGGCCCGGACGGTTGAACGTCTGGCGAGAGCACAGGCGGGCGTCGTCGATGGTCGCCTGCTCCTGCGACGGGGCCCAGCCGTCCGCAGTCAGGTAGCAGGAGATGTCGATGACAGAATCACCGGTCAGCTCCGCGGCGGTCGGCGCCGACGTGTCGGCGATGGCCGGCACGATCAGCACGGTGGTGTTGCCGTCTGCCGGGGTGGAGGGGATCTCAGCCACTGGTGGCCTCCTTCTCTGCCGCACCGTCGGCGGCGGTCGGGGCCGGCACCCGGATGGCGCCGACGTTGTGCTTCGGCCGCCGGATCACGGTCGAAGTCGGGTAGTGGGCCTTCGTGACGCGCTTGACGGCGCCGGAGGCAATGCGGGGGTCGGTTTCGGGCAGGTCGAACTCATGCCCGGTCTGGGGGTCCTTCACGCGGACGAAGGTCATGCGGTCTCCTCTCGGCCAACGGTCACGCCGGCAGTGAGCTTCGTGAAGTGGACGACGAACCCTGCCGGGGACGCCTCCTCGTCCTGCTGGATGCCTAAGCCTGTCGGCTCGAGCTCGAGCCGTTCCCCAGCCACCCGAGCGCCCTCGAGAGCGGCGCCGGCCCGGCGGGTCACGATCAGGGCGGCCGTCTGCGACAGGCCAACGCAGGTGATGACCCAGGACAGGCGGGACGAGTGCGGGGACCGGGTCATGGCGCGGTCGTAGGTACGCGGCACCTGCGCGGTCAGCAGCACGTACGGGTACTCGGGCAGGGCGGGAACCCACCCGTCGTGCACGGTGTAACCGGTATCCTGCAGGGCGGCCAGGACGTCGTCGTGAGCAGTCACCGGTCCCACCCCTTCAAGAGCTTGATCGCCTCGCGTTCGAGGTTCGGCATCTCCGCGAACATGGGGCCCTCGAGATCGACGGTGCCGCCACCCCGACTGGTCCCAAAGAACGCGATATTGCCGAGACCGCCACCGGGCCGATCCTTGTCCGGGCCGACCTCATACGCCATGGACGTCGGGGACGGGTCAACCTCGTCGTAGCTGATCGAACGCGCCATGCCCTTGAAGTGCCGGGACGCCCGCACGTTCTCGACCAGGTCGGTCTTGATGTTCTGCGCGGCCTTCTTCATCACCGGTTGCAGGTCGGACATAATCGAGTCCCCGGCCTTACCAAGGTCACGGGCCAGTCGGGCCAGTTCTTCCGGCCCGCTCATCGGGTCACCAGGTCCAGGGTCCAACGGTGAGCGGTCCGCCACTCTCCGCGGTCCTGGTTCACGAGCTCGAACTCGAGTCCGACGAGGGTCTGGTCCATCTGGGAGGACAACACTTCAACCACGTCACCGGAACGGCAGTCAGCGCGCACCGGCAGGTCCAGGCGCAGGCTCTCCACGTACGCATCCCGGCCCCCGACCTCACGCCGGTCAGCCTGATTCATGCCAGTCGTGGTGACCTTCGCGATGTCCCCACCGTCCTTGGCCCCGTATACGACCTCGGACACCTTCGACACGTGCCCGGTCTCCGGGTCCGCGAACAGCTCGCCCGTGTACCGGCGGATCTGCACACGGTTCGTCATCAGCCGCTCCGCCGCAGCCCGCCCCAGGAGCGTTACCGAGGTCGCCGTCACGGTAGCGGCACCTCCCAGGTGGTGGTGCTCGTCCATTCGAGACGCTGCGCACGGTCGGATGCCCCGACGGCACGGATGCTGTAGGCACCATCCGCTGTCTCAGGCAGGAGCATCGCCCACTCATCGTCCGACAGGTACAGGGCAGACGAGGACACCGAGGAGTCCACGGTCTTCGTCACCGAGTAGTCGTCGATTGACTCCGTGTACTGTCGCAGGCCCTCGGGATTCAGGAGCAGGCGACGGATCGCCTGCGCGAACACCAGCTTCAGGATCGATCTATCCATCGTCCCGGCGTTCAGCTGATCTTCGAGGTCCGGGACACGAGCATGCACGAGCGCCCCCAGGTCCTCGAGCCACGCATTCACCTGCGCCTGTTCGAGGTCGGTCAGGACGCGCCCGAGGCGCGCCTGCACATCTTGGATCGTCACAACGGACACGTCCTGACCTCCTCAGTTCACTGGCCGCGGGAGGACCGGCGTCGCGCCGGCTCCTCCTCGACCTTCTTCTCCTCAGTGCGGGCGGGCTTCGGCTTGGCCTTGGCCTGGACCTTCGTCCACCCGGCGGACAGATAGCGGTCCGCCGCCTCGTCGGCCACCGTCACGACGACGGCCGACGAGGGCGGGTTGAGACGCACTGACATCACTCGCCAACCGCGGCGCCGGTGATACGGGCGAAGCGGTTCACGTCGCGGACGATGAAGCCGACCTCAATCTCGCAGATCACCGAGAACATGTTGTCCTGGCGGCCCGCGTGCTTGAGGGAGCCGTCGTTGTTGAAGATCGGGCCGCCGTACTCCTCGTACTTGATGCCTTCCACGGAGCCCCAGTACGCCGAGGTCCAGTCACCGGCGATGCCGAGGGTCTCCGGGACGTCGCCGGCGGCCGTGTAGATCGACTTCTGCTTGTAGACGTCACGGCCCAGCAGGGAGCCGATGGAGCCGTCCTCCTGCGGGTTGATGGTGAACAGCGGACGCTGGTTGCCATCCACCTCGCCGAGCACCTTGATCTCACCCTGCGGGGAGAGGCCCCACTTGGTGATGTCGCCGCCAGCGGCGGACACCGAAGACAGCGCCGCGAGCAGGCCCGCGTAGACCTGACCGGTCTCGCCGAGCGGAACCTGCGGGGCATCCTTCAGGGTGTCGAAGTCACCCACGGGCGCACCGACGCCATGCAGAGTCGCGAGGTCGAAGGTGCGAGCGATCGCACCAGACATGCGCTGGCGGAGCACGTTGAACAGTGCGGTCTTGTCGCGCTGGAACTCGTCCGAGAAGGACTCGGTGAGCGCGATCTTGTAGGCGCGCATCGTCTTGGAACCGAAGGTCGGCTCCACGTTGGGCTTACGCTCCGTCTCGCCGACGAACTTGGCCTCGCCGTCGCCGGTGATGATCTGGATAGTCTTACCCTCACCCGGCAGATCGGTGCGCTGGGCATGCTGCATGATGAAGGACTGCTCCTGGGCGCCAGCCCAGATGTCAGCAGAGACCTGCGGGGGAAGCAGGACGCCGCTCGTGGTTCGGTTGGTGTTCACGCCAGCCATGTCTCATCCCTTTCAGAGAGAGTTGAAGTTGATGTCTGACCACTGCGCGAACTGCTCAGCAGTCGTCAGCGGTCGATCTGCACCGGAAGCACCCTGCGTGCGGTCCGGCTTCGGGGTGGACGGGGACGACGACAGCCGCGCCAGGAGCAGGTCGGCCTTCGCGGCCATCTCCTCCTCGGTGTCACCCGTGATGAACTCGGCGAGCTCCGCGGGCACACCCTTGGCCGTCACGACCTGGTAGCGGGTGTTCTCCACACGGAGCGCGGCCAGCTCGTCGCGGGCCTCCTGCGCGTCACGCTGAGCTCGTTCGAGCTCGGAGAGCTTCGCGTCCTCGATCTCCTTGAGCGCGGCACGGGCTTCGGACAGCTCACGCTCTGCCGCTCGGCGCGCTTCACGCTCCGCGGTCAGGGCACGCTTGCCACCCTCACCGAGCTCCTGCTCGTCACCCTCGTGCTGGTCCTCGCGGACCTGCTCGGGGGCCTCCTGGTCGGCCGGAGCGTTCTGCTCGGCCTGCGTCGTCTCTGCGTCCGACATGACGTCCTCCATCGCGGTAGGTAAACCCAGTCAGCGTCGCGCCGACTGGGGGAATGTGGACCCGCGTCAGCGGGTGAAAATCTGGCCGCCCGAAGCGACCCAACGCCGGTACTCGGACTCCGCCCTCGCGGCGACATCCGGAGTGAGCGGCTTGCCCTTCTCGTACGGGTTCCGGCCAGCCTTGACCGCCTCCCACTGGGACGTGGCCCGCTGGACACGCTTCTCCGCCGCGGTCATGTCCGAGCGCGGGACCAACGAGTACTGGCCGCGGATCGCGCCCTCGGGAACCTGACCCTGACGCGGTAGCAGGTACCCGTTCTGCTCGAGCAGGGATAACGTCTCGGACTTGCCCAACTGCCGCTGGTAGATCTCGTCCACGGACAGGCGCTTCCGGCCGGGACCGCGGCGCATCGTGCCACCCCACAGAGCCCGCTTCGTTGAGCCCTCCGAGGTGAACCCCGAGGCGACCTTTTGTCCGCGCCGGGACCCATCGGTGGATACCCCGGCGTAGGACATGCCGCGGCGGGCGTTCACGACCTGGAACAGGTCCGCGCCATCACGGATCGCCGCGGCCGACGCCGCCCCGTAGGTACGGTCCTGTTCCGCCTCCGACAGCGACTCAAAGTACTCGTACGGGTCATGCACGAGCCCCTCCTGTCGGGCTACAGCCGCCCGTGTGGACGGCACATGCACGCAGTCGCACCGCGGATGCCGGAGGAACCCCTCGTTGTTCACGTAGACCCGGCCAGCCAGGACCGAGCACCGAGGGCACGAGGGTGGGTTCAGCATCCGCACGTACACCGTCCGCGGCCGAGCGAACGTGTCCACCGAAGCAGCCGTCCGGCCAGCATCAGCAACCTGCGTCGCCGCCGACATGCGCGCCACTTCACGGCCCTGCCGTACCGCGGCCCGCATGTCCATGCCACCAGCGATCAGCCGCTTCGTGTGCGGCACCGCCGAGTACAAGGCCTTCTCCACCGGGAACCCACGAGCGGACCAGCCCGCGATCCCCGCGTCACTGACCCACGCCTCCGGCGCCTCGTACACGCCCTGCTCGGCCAACGTCGCGCCACCATAGGAGGCGCCGGCCGTCGCCGCCTTCTCCTGCAGACGGGTGACCGCCGCCGTCAGCGTCGGCTCCACCTCATCCCACGACTCGGACAAGTACCGGCCATCCAGGCCAGACCAGACCGCATCCACTGCGGCACGAGCAGACCGTTGCAGGCGCAGCATCCGCCGGTAGTGCTCAACCGCCGGCGCCGGGACCGTCACTGCAGGCCCTCACCGTCCACGATCTTCTCGATCGCGGACAGTGACTCGCGGGCCTCACGCTCGAACCGCTGACGCTCCCGCTCCATGCGGGCCTCAGACCAGCCGAGCTCCTCCCAGACGCCCTCACGGGACAGGATGCCCTGCCCGTTCGCGTACATCTTCGTCAGCGCATCAGCGCGCTGCGCGTAGGTCGGCGTGCCCGGGTCGTGCCAGTCCGTCTTGATGCGGGACCCAGACACCCATTCGCCGGTGCGGAACCGTTCCGACAAGCCCATCACCCAACCCCAGCCGTCACCGGCCAGCGCGGACTTCTTCTCCACGTTGAGAATCAGGCGGGCCTCCTCGGCGCGGATCGCGCCCTCGGCCGCTGGGTTCACCGACGACAGGCCCACATAGCGGGGCGGAAGACCGTACACACCAGTCAGCAGGGCGCCGTAGTGCTCCACGGTCTTGTGGAAGTTCGACAGGTCCGATGCCGTGAACTGGCCGACCTTCGCGTCCTTGTTCGCGTTCGCCCAAATCGCGTTGAAGTACGCCTCCCACGCGGGGATCGGTTGTCCGGATTTGTCCACGAAGTCCGACTTCGACATGCCCAACACGTACTTCTGCGGCACCGAGTGCGTCTCACCGGCGATCTGCAGGTTTGTCAGGGAACGGGCCGCGGCATCCACCAGCGGGATCGCGTCCACCATCTCCGACACGCCCGTCCACTTCCCGACGCGACGGCGATTGAGGAACATCACCAGCGGCACACGCCCCAGTTGGTGCACGTCCTTGTCGTCCACCCACCAGCCGCCCTGCTGCCGGGATAGCCACACCGTCTCATCCGGCAGATACAGGACCAGCTCCTCGCAGGACGACACCTGCGTCAGCGGGTCCACCTCGAACCGGCACGCCTTCACCGCGGCGTTCAGCCGGCGTCGCCGGTAGTCGATGTCCACGGCGATCTCGCGCGGGTTCTCCACCCGGATCAGCGGATGCTCCGGGTCCTCCTCGTTAGAGCCCACGGACACGAACCCGCGACCCAGCACCAGCATCTCCTGGTGATGCGCGATCGACTCGGAGTCCAGGTTGTTGTAGTCCCATGACTCCCGCAGCGCCTCCGACGCCCGGTCCTCGCCCGGCAGGTAGAACGCCTTCATCCGCATCCGGTCCGACACGGAGTCCACGACCAGCCGGCACCAGTTCACCAGCGTCTCGAACCGACGCAGCTCCGGAGGAACAGCCAGGCCGATGTGCTCGAGCCGCTGCACACCCTCGTAGTACCGGTCGTAACGACGGTCGTTGTGCGCGGTCGCCGAGAGGTTCCCGACGAGCCGGTCAACGAGGTCCGCCTTCTCGGAGGACAGGAAAGCCATGCGTCCTCCTTTCAGAAGCACCACATACGGTTGTCGGTCGTCTCACCCCACCCCTCGACACGGGCGTCAGAGGCGGCAGTGTGGGCGAGGATGCGGGCCATGATCGCGTCGATCTTCTGGTGCATGGCCGGCTTGCCGAGCAGGTACTTCTGCCCAGGCTTGGCGACCTTCCGGGCGTTCGCCGCATGCAAAGTCGCGATGGGGCACCCGTCGTGGGTGACGCGCCCCTCCTTCAGATCCACCTCGAAGCGGCGGATCTCGTCGTACATCTTCGACACGCGGGACGTGTTCCACTCGAACACGTGCTCCTCGCCGTACTTCAGCGCCCACTCGCCGATCTCCGAGTACCAGTCGTGCGGGTCGCAGTACATGCGAGACACCTCGAACCGGGCGAACATCTCGTCCACCGCTGCGGCTACCTCGCCACGCGGGATCTGCCCACCCCACTCGTCCGGGTTCCAGACAGTCGGCCGGCCATCAGGGCCGTACCGGGGTGTGAACGTCAACCCGTCGATCGTCTCCGCCTGCAGGGCCGTCCAGTCGTTCGACTCCGACCCATCGAAGCCGAGTGCGACCCGTGTCCCGTCAGGCGGACTCGGAAGCCACGTCGCCGGCGTAAGCCGCATCCCACACCCCATCTCGAAGCCAGGAGCCCGTGCCCGACACCAGCCGGTTCCCGAAGAACCGCTCCGCCTGCGCCGGATCCAACTCGAGCAGCTCGGACGCCTCCGCCTCGATGGAGTTCAAGTCCACCCACGGGGAGCCCGCATACACATGCCGGTGGATCCGCGCCCGGTCCCGCTTGCTCCGGTACGACCAGGCCGGGTCCGGCTGACGGAAGAACTTGAAAACGTCCGGAGAGCGGCCCTCGAACGTGCGCTGCGCCGTCGAGTTCATCGACGGATCCCACGCGTTTGTGGTCTCAATCGTCCTGCCGCCCATGCCCGCGGCGCCACGACGCTGCGTCTCGGCGACGGCGACCATCTTGTTCGTCCGCGTGTACAGCCCGGACTCGTCCTGGACCGCGAAGCTGATCGGGTTGCCCAGCCGGGACTGCGCGTTCGCCGTCACCACGTCGATGCGGTCGAAGTCGTCATCCGAGGCCGACCCGACGATGCGGATGAACCCCTCACGGACCTTCAGCAGCTCCCCGAGCGGACCCAGCCGGATCATCGCCTTCAGCGGCCGGTACACGTTCGCGACCTGGTCCTCCGACGTCGCCGTCAACTGGATCAGCGGGGACGGATGCCGGATGCCCTTCGGCTCACCGGGCAGGTACTGGTACTCCCAACCGCACGGACAGCCGTGGTCCTCACATCGGTACCAGTCGCCGGCCTCAGCCCAGCCGCCGAAGATCACCGGACCGACCGCCTCAGCCGCCGTCACCGCCGCAGCCCACGGACCCTTGCCCGTCTTCTGCGGCGCCACGACCTGCGACCGCCGGTACACGAACGCCTGGTTCAGCAGCGGAGCCTCCGGCCGCCACACCGCGTCCTCACGGACCCGGTAGTGGTTCGCCGTGCACCAGAACTGCCAGTCCGACTGCCGGAACGGCGCCCCACGCGTAAACCCGTCCGGCACACGGCAGTGCTGCTCGATCCACTGGTCCAGCAGATCACCAAGCGTCGGGAAGTCGACCAGAAGGCCGTCCAGCCCGTCATCAGCCATTCGCGACGGCCCTCAGCCGGCGCCGCGGCTCCACCGTTTCGGCAGGCGCCTTCGTGGAACGCCTCGGCGCGACCTCGTCCCGCGCAATCTTCCACCCGTTCTCCACCAGGCCCGCCGGAGTCAGCCCCAGCTGGTCGCCGAGACGGTGCACCTGCGCCAGCGCGGACGCCGGCGCGTCAGGATCCTCCGCCCGGACCGCCCAACGCGTGTACAGCGCCACCACATCGAGCCGCCACGGATCGACGGCCCACGCCGCAGCCTGCGGAGTCCGCCACAGTGACTGCCACTTCGCAGCCTCACGGTCCGTCTTTCCCTCGAAGGGGAACTTTGGGACCTGCCCCTTGTATCCCTCGGCCGGCAGGGACTCGAACTTCAGCCCGCGAGCGTCCGACCGTGCCGAGTTTGGGTCCGGTGCCGGGCCGGACCGGTTGCGCGCTCCACCTCGAGTCATGATTTCTGCCTCCTGGGGCGTCGCGCCCCCCTTGACCTGTCTCTTATACACATCTGACGCTGCCGACGATACTCCTTGTGTAG
>ERZ1031516.38-NODE-38-length-19867-cov-17.466485_pt1 | contig 19867 bp, 16 predicted proteins | sample MGYA00518047_ERZ1031516 | MGnify/ENA primary metagenome ERZ1031516 (study PRJEB33718, sample SAMN03159945) | human skin metagenome | collected 2014-04-10 | study: EMG produced TPA metagenomics assembly of the PRJNA266117 data set (Human skin bacterial metagenome... | reverse complement strand
GCTCTTTCTTCATGATCCCGGAGCGTGAGCTGCCCCTGCCCGACTGGCTCAAGCGTGGCCTCAAATATGCCCCGCTGGCCGCGCTCACCGCCGTCATTGCACCCGAGATCCTCATGGTGCAGGGCGAGCTGATCGACACCTTCATGGACGCACGCCTGCCGGCCGTGCTGTTCGCCAGCGTGTATTACTTCTGGCGCCGGGGCATTCTGGGCACCATTCTGGTGGGCATGGCGGTGTACCTGCCACTGCACATCGGCTGGGGCTGGTAGGTGCTGGCGGCGGCCGGCCGCGTCAGCATGGCCGCCTAAAATGGCGCCCCTGATCCACCGGCCCCTCCAGGAAACCTCCCTCCATGAACATCCTTCGCTTCTCCGATCTGTGCGCCCAGGGCAAGGCCCGCAACCAGCGCGTTTTCATCCGCGCCGACCTGAACGTGCCGCAAGACGATGCCGGCAACATCACCGAAGACACCCGCATCCGCGCCTCCATCCCCGCCATCCGCATGGCCCTGGACGCCGGTGCCGCAGTCATGGTGACCAGCCACCTGGGCCGCCCGACCGAAGGCGAGTTCAAGCCCGAAGATTCGTTGGCCCCTGTTGCAAAGCGCATGGCCGAGCTGCTGGGCCGTGATGTGCCGCTGGTTGCCAACTGGGTCGACGGCGTGCAAGTGGCACCCGGCCAGATCGTGCTGCTGGAAAACTGCCGCCTGAATGTGGGTGAGAAGAAGAACAAGGAAGAGCTGGCCCGCAAGATGGCCGCGCTGTGCGACATCTTCGTGAACGACGCATTTGGCACCGCCCACCGCGCCGAAGGCACCACCTACGGCATCGCCCAGTTTGCGCCCATCGCCTGCGCCGGCCCGCTGCTGTCGGCCGAGATTGATGCCCTGACCAAGGCGCTGGCCCAGCCCCAGCGCCCCCTGGCCGCCATCGTGGCGGGTTCCAAGGTGTCCACCAAGCTCACCATCCTGCAAAGCCTGGCCGACAAGGTGGACCAGCTCATCGTGGGCGGTGGCATTGCCAACACCTTCATGCTGGCGGCCGGCCTGCCCATCGGCAAGAGCCTGGCTGAGCCCGATCTGCTGGACGCCGCCAAGTCCGTGATGGCTGCCATGAAGGCGCGTGGCGCCGAGGTGCCGATCCCCACCGACGTGGTCGTGGCCAAGACTTTTGCGGCCGATGCTCCCGCCACTGTGAAGGCCGCCACCGACGTGGCGCCCGACGACATGATCCTGGACATCGGTCCCGAGACGGCTGCCCGCCTCGCGGCCCAGCTCAAGTCTGCTGGCACCATCGTCTGGAATGGCCCCGTGGGCGTGTTCGAGTTTGCCGCTTTTGAGAACGGTACCAAGCAACTCGCCAAGGCGATTGCCGAATCCTCGGCCTTCAGCATCGCGGGCGGTGGCGACACGCTGGCCGCCATTGCCAAGTACGGCATCGATAAGCAAGTGGGTTACATCTCCACCGGTGGCGGCGCTTTCCTGGAAGTGCTGGAAGGCAAAAAGCTGCCCGCCTTCGACATCCTGGAGCAGCGCGCAGCCGCTTCCGTGTAAGCAAATGCAAGGCGAGCCATCGCAAGGGTGGCCCTGCCTGCTTACACGCCTTGCATCGGCACACAACTGTGACCAAAAACAACGAACTGTGTACGCCGGAGCGTAGTTAGCGTAATTTTTTCTTGTTTTTGTTGAGGATACCGCCCAGAATTATTTTTCAATCGTGCGGGTCGCATCTGTTCGGATCCTCGCAAATTCAGTCCGTAGGAGGGAATCATGTCGTTTTCAAAGGCAATCAGCTTGGCCGTGCTGGCTGGCGCTGTGGCAACTTTGGTGGGGTGCGCACAGAGGGCGCCTATTCCCGTCGCGGAAAATTTCGAGTACACCTCGCAGCCCAAGGTTCGCTCCGCCGGACATTGGGACCTGGTCTCGCGCGATGTGGTCAATCAGACGCTGAGCACCCTGGACAAGGCCGGCGTGGCCCCCAACACCCCCCTGCATGTGTCATTGCCCGCCAATGCCACGCAGTTTGAAACCGCCTTCCGCGAGTTCCTGATCACCAAACTGGTCCAGAACGGCGCCGTGGTGCAGCAGAACCTGGGCCAGGCCCTGGAAGTCTCCTACGGTATCCAGGTCGTGCGCCACAACAGCGACCGCCCGCATTTCATCCCTGGTCAGTTCACCATGCTGGCTGCAGGCCTGTTTGCCGCCTACGGCCTGCGCCATGAGCACATCGACGCCCAGCTGGCCGCAGGCCTGGGTCTGTCGATCGCCGCCGACTATGCCAACAGCATCAACTCCGGTGGCCCGACCAACACCGAGCTGATTCTGACCACCACCGTCACGCGCGGCGGCCAGTACCTGGCTCGCAAGACCGACGTGTACTACCTGGAAAACGCTGACACCCCATTGTTCACGCGCCCCTCGTACAAGAACGTCAACATGAAGGTTGTCTCGCAATGAAAACCCCCGCACTTCTTCTGACGGTGCTGGCCGGCGTGGTGCTGGCCGGTTGCGCCAACAACGCTGCGCCGGTGCGCGTCGAGCCCACCTACCAGGAAGCCGCCAGCAGCCAGTTCATCCAGAGCAGCCGCGACGCGGTGACCAAGCTGACCACCGGTTTCGACATGAACTCGCTGGGTGGCGGGCCCGTGCTCGTGGCCACCGTGGTCAACGTCAACGACCTCAGCCGCGCCGCCCCGCTGGGCCGCACGTTGTCCGAGCAGTACGCCACCAGCATGGCGGCCAGCGGCTTCAACGTGAAGGAAATCAAGCTGCGCGGTGACGTGTTCGTGCGCGAAGGCCAGGGCGAGCTGCTGCTGTCGCGTGAGATCAAGGACATTGCCCGCAACCATAATGCCTCGCTGGTGCTGGTGGGTACCTACTCTGCGGCCGCCAACTACACCTACGTGAGCCTGAAGCTCGTGCGCACCGAAGACAGCCGCATCGTGCGTGGCTACGACTACGCGCTGCCCAACGACCGCGACGTGCAACGCCTGCTGGCTGTGCCCCGCTGATCGTTCTTTCTCACCAGGGACTTGTTGCTCCCTGTGCTACCGAAAAAAGGCCGTCTCGACGGCCTTTTTTGTTGCCCGGTGGCACCCCCCGGGGTGCCCGAAACCTCTGCTTCGCAGAGCCTCTCCTCGACGATCACGATCCCCGACGGGGGCATCCCGTGCCCACCCACCTAAAATCACGCCCCATGAACTTCACCGACATGCTGCGCGACGCCACGGCACAGAACAACTCCCTGCTGTGCGTGGGCCTGGACCCTGAACCCACGCGGTTTCCCGCCGCGATGCAGGGCGACCCCCGCAAGATCTATGACTTTTGCGCGGCCATCGTGGACGCCACCGCCGACCTGGTGTGTGCCTTCAAGCCGCAGATCGCCTACTTTGCCGCGCATGGTGCCGAGGACCAGCTCGAACGCCTGATGCAGCACATGCGGGCCAACGCACCGCAGGTGCCGGTGATCCTGGACGCCAAGCGCGGCGACATCGGCTCCACGGCCGAGCAGTACGCCAAGGAGGCCTTCGAGCGCTACGGTGCCGATGCCGTCACGCTGTCGCCCTTCATGGGCTTCGACTCCATCGAGCCCTATCTGGCCTACCACGGCAAGGGCGCGTTTTTGCTCTGCCGCACGTCCAACCCCGGCGGCGACGACCTGCAGACCCAGCGCCTGGCCAGCGTCGAGGGCCAGCCGCTCATGTACGAGCATGTGGCGCGTCTGGCGCAAGGCCCCTGGAATAAGAACGGCCAGCTCGGCCTGGTGGTGGGCGCCACCTACCCGCAGGAGATCGAGCGCGTGCGTGCCATCGCGCCCACGCTGCCGCTGCTGATTCCGGGCGTGGGTGCCCAGGGTGGTGATGCCGCCGCCACCGTGCGCGCCGGGCTGCGCAGTGACGGGCCGATCATCGTGAACTCGTCGCGGGCCATTCTTTACGCGTCCAAAGGCGAGGACTTTGCTGCGGCCGCGCGTGCAGAAGCCGTGCGCACCCGAGGCGTTCTGGAAGCTGCCCGGGGCTGAGCGCTCTCACTCCGACCGCGGTGTCTGGTCCTCTAACGGGGCTGGCACAGCCCAGGCACCAGCCCACCGACCGGACAGCCGCCCCTTCAGGAGCCGACGATGCAGTTGAAATGGCTGGAAGACTTCATCGTGCTGGCGCAGGAGCGCAGCTTCACCCGCGCGGCGGAGCTGCGGCATGTCACCCACCCCGCGTTTGGCCGGCGCATCCGCGCGCTGGAGGCCTGGGCAGGCACGCCGCTGGTGGAGCGCGGCAGCGGCGGCCCCGTCACCCTCACGCCCGCCGGGCAAAGTTTTCTGGACACCGCCGGGCAAATGGTGCGCAACCTCACCCAGTCGCACGAAGAGCTGCAAAGCCTGGCCGGGCGGCAGGCCCGCACCGTGACCCTGGCCACGGGCCGCACCTTGGCGCGCACCGTGGTGGCCGACTGGCTGGTGCGCCTGCAGCCCATTTTGCAAGGCGGCGAGCTGTGCATTCGCACCCGGGCGCTGGCCGACACCGTGGGCATGCTGGAGCGCAGCGAGGCCGATTTTTCGCTCGTGTACCACCACCCGGCCCTGGCCATCCGTCTCGATGCGCGGCAGTTCACGCACCTGACGGTGGCCTCCGACCGGCTGGTGCCCGTCTCGCGCGCCACGGCGCAGGGGCAGGCGTTGCACCGGTTCGGGCCCGACGCCACGCTGGTGCCGTACCTGGCCTACGCGCCCCAGCTGGCCTTGGGGCGGCTGGTGGAAGACCACCTGGCGCACAACCCCCATGCGCCCCGGCTGCAGCGCGTGGTGGAGTGCGACTCGGCCGATGCCCACTACGAATACGTGCAAAAAGGCCTGGGCGTTGCGTGGCTGCCCTGGTCCATGGTGTTTGCCGACTGCAAGGCCCAGCGCCTCGCGCTGGCGGGTGACGCCCGCATGGAGGTGCGTTTTGACGTGCGCCTGTACCGCCCCAAGCGCCGCCTGGGGCCGCTGGCCGAGGCACTGTGGAAGGCCCTGGCGCAGCGCTGATGAGTGCGTGTCCACGGGGAGAGACCTGCGGGTTTCCCCGTGGCAGGCATCGTGAATCAGCACGACCTGGTGCCGTTTTGGCACCAACAGCCAGAGGCTGGTTTTTCACAATCCAATCCATACCTTACCCGCCCCATTCAGCCCCACGCCTTTGCCAAGGAGTTCCACCATGACCACCGTCCGTCCCCTGCGCCGCGCTGCACTGCTGTGCGGCCTGGCCGTCCTCGCTGCCCCTGCCATCGCCCAAGACGCCTACCCCAGCAAGCCCATCACCATCGTGGTGGGCTATCCGCCCGGCGGCAGCACCGACCTGACCGCACGCACGGTGGCCACCGAGCTGGGCAACAAGCTTGGCGTGCCGGTGGTGATCGAGAACCTGGGCGGTGCCGGTGGCGCGATCGGCGCGCAGAAGGTGGCCAACGCCGCACCTGACGGCTACACCCTGCTGGTGGGCGCCAACAACGAGATCGCCATCAACAAGCTCGTGACCAAGAAGGTCAAGTACGACATCAAGGACTTCACCGCCATCGGTCTCATTGCCTCCCAGCCGCTGGTGCTGGTGGCCTCCACCGGCGCGGGCGTCAAGAACATGGCGGAGTTCACGCAGAAGGTGTCCAAGAACCCCGGCAAGTTCAGCTACGGCAGCTCGGGCGTGGGCACGGCGCTGCACCTGGCGGGCGAGGCCGTGAAGGAGCAGGGCAAGCTGTTCATGACGCACATCCCCTACCGGGGCGTGGCACCGCTCACCAGCGACCTCATGGGCAACAACCTGGAGTACGGCGTGTTCGTGCTCTCCAGCGGCCTGCCGCACATCAAGAGCGGCAAGGTGATTGCATTGGGCACCACCGAGGCCAAGCGCTCCGCCACCACACCCGACATCCCGGCACTGGCCGAGTCGCCGCAGTACAAGAACGTGGACATCAGCGTGTGGTTTGCGCTCATGGCGCCTGCCAACCTGCCCAAGCCGGTGACCGACAAGCTCAAGAAGGCACTGGCCGACAGCCTGCAATCGCCGGACTTCCGCAAGAAGATGGAAGCCAGCGGTTCCACCGTGGCCTCGCCCACCGTGAACATCGACCAGTTCCTGACCACCGAAGTGGCCAAGTACAAGAAGATCGTTGAATTCGCCAAGATCGAAGAATGAGCACCAGCACTCTCCCCCCCGCATCCGTGCAACCCCTGGTGTTTGCGCTGCCCGCCCCCGACATCAGCGCCTGGCGTGCCGGCAACACCGGCACCGAAGGCGTGTGGCACTTCGACTCAGGCCGACCCGGCCGCCGCGTGATGGTCAGCGCCCTGGTGCACGGCAACGAGCTGTGCGGTGCCTGGGCGCTCAAAGGCCTGCTCGACGCCGGTGTGCGCCCGCAGCAGGGCACGCTCACGCTCGCGTTCTGCAACCTGGATGCCTTCGACCGCTTTGACCCCGGCAACCACGACGCCTCGCGCTTCACCGACGAAGACCTCAACCGCCAGTGGCTGGACGAGCGCATCGATGCGGCCAACACCAACGAGCGCCGCCGCGCCGCCGCGCTGCGCCCGTGGGTGGCGCAGGCCGACTGGCTGCTCGACATCCATTCCATGCACGAGCCCTCGGCGCCGCTGCTGCTCACTGGCATCCAGCCGCGCAACCTGGCGCTGGCGCGTGCCATGCGCTCGCCCGAACACATCGTGGTGGACGCCGGCCACAAGGACGGCGTGCGCATGCGCGACTACGGCCGGTTTGGCGACCTGGACGACAACGGCACCCGCTCGCTGCTCGTCGAATGTGGCTTCCATGGCGACCCGGCCAGCCGCGCCGTGGCGCAGGACCAGTGCGTGCGCTTCATCGAACAGTCCGGCGCCCTGAGCGCCGACGCGCTGGCGCAGCAACTGCCCGGCTGGCGCCTGCCTGACGCACCGCGCCAGTGGGCGCTGGAGGTGACCGGCCCCGTGGTCGCCACCAGCAGCGCCTTCCGCTTCGTGGCTCCGTACACGGGCCTGGAAGTGTTCGAGAAGGCGGGCACGGTGATTGGTGACAACGACGGCGTGCCGGTGGTCACTCCGTACGACGACTGCGTGCTGGTCATGCCCTCGGTGCGCCAGGCACGTGCCGGGGTGACCGTGGTGCGCTTTGCGCGGCGCCGGTTGCTGTAGCCGGTGCTGCGGCTGAATGCTATCTAATTGATAGCTGTTGCGGCATATTCAACCAGCGCTACCGGCCATTTTGGCTTGTAGTCTGGGCCCCAGCACCACACAGGCCAGCGCCGCCACCACCAGCGCAATGCCCGCCCACTGCCAGGGCGCCACGCCCTCGTCCAGCAGCAGCCAGCCTGCGGTGAGGCCCACCACCGGCACCGCCAGGCTGAACGGCGCCACGCGGTTGGCGGGGTAGCGCTGCAGCAGGTTGGTCCACAGCGCGTAGCCCACGATGGTGGCGGCCCAGCCCAGGTAGGCCACGGCGGCCCATGACAGCAGCGGCACGCTGGCCAGCGTCTGCCACTGCAGCCAGCGCGCGGCGTCGGGGTCGAACAGGGCGGACAGTGCCACGAAGGGCAGCACCGGCACCAGGCTGCTCCAGATCACAAAGGCCAACGGATCAAACCCCGGGCTGTGCTGCTGCGCCAGCCGCGCCACGATGTTGGACGACGCCCACATGGCCGCGCCACACAGCGTGAGCAGCAGGCCCGCCAGCGTGGTGGCCGCCGCCGCCCCCACGCCGGAGCCCGGGCCCACATAGTTCATCGCAAAACACACCAGTCCCAGTGCGGCCAGCCCCATGCCCACGCGCAGCGGCAGCCCCGGCCGCTCGCGCAACAGCGCAAAGCCCAGCAGCGCCGTGAAGAACACCTGGGTCTGCAGCAGCACGCTGGCCAGCCCGGCCGTCATGCCCACCTTCAGCCCCATGAACAAAAAGCCGAACTGCCCCACGCCCTGGAACAACCCGAACAGCAGCACCCAGCGCCAGTGCATGCGCGGCGGGCGCACCAGCAGCACCAGCGGCAGCGCTGCACACAGGTAGCGCGCGGCGCCCAGCTGGAACGGGCTGAAGCTGCGCAGCCCCCACTTCATCGCCACAAAGTTCACGCCCCAGAGGATCACCACCACCAGCGCCGCGAGCAGGTCGCGCGCCCGCAGCGGGCTGGTCGCGGGTGTGGCCTGTGCTGCGCCGGTCATTGCGCCGCGCGCGCTGCGTCGATGTGCGCCTTCACACGCTGGGCCAGTGCAATGTCGCCGGGCGTCTCGGGGCTCCATTTGTCCACGGTGCGCGGCTGGTCGCTGGCATCCACGGCGGTGTACACGGCCACGCAGTGCACCACATCCTCCAGCGGCGCGCCGTGTACGGCGCCGCTGCGCACCTCCACCGCCAGGCACATGCTGGTATCGGTGGTGTAAGCCAGGCGCGCGTGCACCTCGACCAGATTGCCCGGCCGGATAGGGCGCACAAAGTGGGCTCCGCCCACAAACTCGGTCACGCAATCCCCCTGGGCCCAGGCGCTGGCGCAGGCAAATCCAGCCTCATCCACCCAGCGCAGCACCGTGCCACCGGGTACGCGGCCCGCCTGGGGCAGGGTCGTCTGGGACGCCAGGAAGCGCAGGGTGATCGAGTGCATGCCAGGGGCTCCAAAGGATGGGGAAGCGTTCATTATTCTCCAGCGCCCCGGCCGGTGCAGCCTCCCTCATACCGGCACGCAGGCCAGTGCACGCCGTCAAGCCACGGGGGCGAAGCTCTGCGTGACTTGACCTGAGTCAAAACCCTACTGTGGACACGTCCCTACATTGCGGGACATTCCGTTCGGCCCTCAGGAGGGCCGCCCTCCAGTCGGCGGTGCCGACACCCGCCCCTGGGGCCTACTCTAAAGCGCACGCCGTGTGGCCTGCGTCCGTTGCCATGTCATTGCTTCACCGGTTGAACCTGCTCGAAAAATTCCTCATCCTGGGGACCATCGGGCTCATGATGAGCGCCTTGCCCACCTTCCTGGTGGTGCGCGACTCCCTCCACGCCATCGACCACGCGCGCCTGGAAGCGCAGGGCGTGGCCCCGGCCCAGGCGCTCACGCTGCTGGTGCAGCGCATGCAGGTGCACCGTGGCCTGTCGGTGGGCATGCTGGGGGGTGACGAGTCGCTGGCCGCGCGCCGCCCTGCCGCGCGCGATGCGGTCAACACCGCCCTGGACGACGTGAGCGCCCGCTTTGCCGCCGCCAAGGTGCCTGCGGCGCAGATGGCGGCCTGGACCCAGGCGCAGCAGACCTGGCGTACCCTGGAGCAGGCCGTGGCCGCGCGCAGCATCGAACAGGTGCAAAGCACGGCGCAGCACACCCAGCTCATCGCAACGCTGCTGCAGCTCAACGAGGCGCTGGTGCATGCCTATGGCCTGCAGATCGACCCCGAGGCCGACACCCACGCGCTGGTGCAGGCGTCGCTGGCCCAAGCCCCCATGCTGGGGGAAAAGCTGGGCATGCTGCGCGCCCAGGGCGCCAGCGCCTTGGGCAAGCGCGAGCTCACGCCCCAGGGCAAGGGCCAGCTGCTGGTGCTGCAGCAGCGCGTGGCCGAGCTGCAGGGCGACACCTTCCGGGGGCTGGACCGCGCCCTGCAGGGCAATGCCGAGCTGCAGCGCGCGCTGGGCAGCAGCGTGCAGGCCGTGCAAGGGCAGATCCAGCAGTCGCTGCAGATGGTGGAGCGCGACATCCTCAACGCCACGGAGCTGCAGCTGCCGTCCAAGGATTACTTTGACGCGTTCACCCGCACCATCGAGGCGCTGAACGCGCTCAACAACCTGTCGATGACCAGCCTGGACCAGGCGCTGCAGGCGCGCGTGGCGGGGCTGCAGCGCAACCTGCTGTGGGTGGCGCTGGCCCTGGTCATCACGCTGTCGGCCACCAGTGCAATGGCGCTGGTGTTCGTGCGCTCCATGACCGGGCCGCTGTCGCAGGCCGTGGCGCTGTCACGCGCTGTGGCGCAGGGAGACCTGAGCGGCGCCCCCATTGCCCATGGCACCAACGAGGTGGGTCAGTTGCTGGAGGCGTTGCAGCAGATGCGCACACAACTCACACAGGTGGTGCGCAACGTGCGCAGCGGGTCAGAAAGCGTGGCCACGGCCAGCGTGCAGATTGCCCAGGGCAACACCGACCTGTCGGCCCGCACCGAGAGCCAGGCCAGCGCGCTGGAAGAAACCGCCGCGTCCATGGAGCAGCTCAACGCCACCGTGCGCCAGAACGCCGACAGTGCCCAGCAGGCCAGCCAGCTGGCCGCCAATGCCAGCACCGTGGCCGTGCAGGGCGGTGAAGTGGTGGCGCAGGTGGTGGACACCATGCACGGCATCAACGCCTCGTCGCAGAAGATCTCCGACATCATCGGCGTGATCGACTCCATCGCGTTCCAGACCAACATCCTGGCGCTGAACGCTGCGGTGGAGGCGGCCCGCGCGGGCGAGCAAGGCCGGGGCTTTGCGGTGGTGGCGAGCGAGGTGCGCAGCCTGGCCGGGCGCAGTGCCGAGGCCGCGCGCGAGATCAAGACGCTCATCAGCGCCAGCGTGGAGCGCGTGGCCCAGGGCAGCGCCCTGGTGGACCGCGCCGGCGCCACGATGAGCGAGGTGGTGGGCGCCATCCGCCGCGTGACCGACATCGTGGGCGAGATCAGCGCCGCCAGCCACGAACAGTCCCTGGGCGTGGCCCAGGTGGGCGAGGCCGTGACGCAGATGGACCAAGTGACCCAGCAGAACGCTGCACTGGTCGAAGAGATGGCCGCCGCCGCCAGCAGCCTCAAGAACCAGGCCGAAGATCTGGTGCAGGTGGTGTCGGTGTTCCGCCTGCGGGATGAAGCGGGTGGCCGTGGTGCCATGGCGGCGCTGCGAATTCAATAGCTACCAAGGCATTTTTCACTAGCGCTACCAGCCCCTGATGTCCAGAAAACCTCTCAAGGAGCCGATTTAGACCCCCAGGGCGCTCAGGCCGCAGGCCCGCGCGCAATGCCCAGTTCGGCCAGTTCCGCGTCGGAGAACACCCGCGAGCGCGTGTGAAAGGCCTTGCCCTCCGGCCCCTCCAGCGAAAACGTGCCGCCCGTGCCTTCGATCACATCGATGATGAGTTGCGTGTGCTTCCAGGTTTCGTACTGCGCGCGCCCGATGTAGAACGGGCAGCCACCGATGTCGCCCAGGTACACATCACCTGCGCCCATGGTGATCTCACCCGGCAGGTAGCAGTTGGCCGCGCTGTTGTCGCAGCAACCGCCACTCTGGTGAAACATGAGCGCAGGGCCATGCTTTGCTTGCAGAAAGGCCACCAACTCCAGCGCGGCAGGGGTGGCGATGACTTTTTCGACCATGGTTGTCTCCAGCGTGCGATGCAAAAGAAGCGAAAAGCGGCGCGTTGGAACAACGCGCCGCCAGCAGCGTGTCCTGAGGTTCACAGGCCGTTTCTGGCTAGGCGTCTCCGTCGCAGACAGTAGCAACGCTACGGCAAGACGGAGCAACGACGCCAGGGACGGTCTGTGGACCGCCACCCCTCAGAAGAAACCGAGCTTGTTTTCGCTGTAGCTGACGAGCAAATTCTTGGTCTGTTGATAGTGGTCCAACATCATTTTGTGCGTCTCACGCCCAATGCCCGATTCCTTGTAGCCGCCAAACGCCGCATGCGCCGGGTACGCGTGGTAGCAGTTGGTCCACACCCGCCCGGCCTTGATGGCGCGGCCCATGCGGTAGGCCACATTGCCGTTGCGACTCCACACACCGGCGCCCAGGCCGTACAGCGTGTCGTTGGCAATGGCCAGGGCTTCGGCCTCGTCCTTGAAGGTGGTCACGGCCAGCACGGGGCCGAAGATCTCTTCCTGGAAGATGCGCATCTTGTTGTGGCCCTTGAACAGCGTGGGCTGCACGTAGTAGCCGCCTTCCAGGTCGCCGCCCAGGTGGGCCTGGCCGCCACCGGCCAGCACTTCGGCGCCTTCCTGCTTGCCCAGGTCCAGGTAACTCAGGATCTTGGTGAGCTGCTCTTTGGAGGCCTGCGCGCCCATCATGCTGTCGGTGTCGAGCGGGTTCTGGTGCTTGATGGCGGCCACGCGCTTGAGCACACGCTCCATGAATTGGTCGTAGATGCTTTCCTGGATCAGCGCGCGGCTCGGGCAGGTGCAGACCTCGCCCTGGTTGAACGCAAACAGCACCAGGCCTTCAATCGCCTTGTCCAAGAATGCATCGTCCTTGTCCATCACGTCGGCAAAGAAGATGTTGGGGCTCTTGCCGCCCAGCTCCAGCGTGGCGGGGATCAGGTTGTTGGCAGCGGCCTGCGCGATCACGCGGCCGGTACTGGTGGAACCGGTGAACGCGATCTTGGCGATGCGCTTGCTCTGTGCCAGCGGCATGCCCGCCTCGCGGCCGTAGCCGTTGACGATGTTGAGCACGCCGGGCGGCAGCAGGTCGGCAATCAGCTCGACCAGGATGAGGATGGAGATGGGGGTGGACTCTGCAGGCTTGAGCACCACGCAGTTGCCGGCACCCAGCGCGGGGGCCAGCTTCCAGGCGGCCATCAGGATGGGGAAGTTCCACGGAATGATCTGGCCCACCACGCCCAGCGGTTCCTGGATGTGGTACGCCACGGTGTTCTCATCGATGTTGGACAGCGCCCCTTCTTGCGCACGCACGCAGCCCGCAAAGTAGCGGAAGTGGTCCACGGTGAGCGGGATGTCGGCGTTCAGCGTCTCGCGAATGGCCTTGCCGTTGTCCACGGTTTCGGCATAGGCCAGGCGCTCCAGGTTTTCTTCGATGCGGTTGGCGATCTTGAGCAGGATGTTGGCGCGCGTGGCCGCATCGGTCTTGCCCCAGCTGTCGGCGGCGGCGTGGGCGGCGTCCAGGGCCAGTTCGATGTCTTCGGCGGTGGAGCGCGCGGCCTGGGTGTAGACCTTGCCGCTCACCGGCGTGATGACGTCAAAGTACTGGCCTTTGACGGGGGGCACGAATTTGCCGCCGATGAAGTTGTCGTAACGGGGCTTGTAGGTGATCTTGGCGCCAGCGGCGCCGGGGGCTGCGTAAACGGTCATGGTGTTGTCTCCTGCGATGGTTGTGTGCATCGGGTGGCCTCTGTAGCGCCTGTCCGATGCCAACCCCTTACTCAAAACACATGCCAGCGGGCCTGGGCGCGCGAAGTGTTGATTTCATTGGATTTTTTCGGCCGCCCAGGGCGGACACCTGTTGCAGCCGCCCGCATCGCGGTGTGCCGGGCCGCGACACCTGTCACGAAATGGAACAGTTGGCACACCGCTTGCGCCCACACCCTTGCCCCGCGCCGTGGAGCCCGCCATACTGGCCCACACACCACAAGCGGGCCGCCCTGAGCCCGCACGGAGACAAAGCGTGCGCCCCAACACTTCCCCCGTCGCCCTGCGACAGGCCCGCCAGCACCTGCTGGACTCTGGCCACTGCCCCAGCGGCCTGGTGGACGAGCGCCTGGCGCGCTCCTGGTCGCGCAGCATGGCGGCCGGCCTGCTGCCCACCGGGCGGCCGCAGGCCATCGACCACCCCAGCAGCGGCACGCTGCGCCAGGTGCTGGCCAGCAACCCCGAGCTGCTCGCGCATTCGCGGCCGGTGATGGAATACCTGTTCGAGCAAGTGCGCCACAGCCAGAGCGTGGTGGTGCTGGCCGACCGGCGCGGCATGCTCATGCACACGCTGGGCGATCCGTACTTTGTGGACAAGGCCGAGCGCGTGGCGCTGACCAGCGGTGCCTCCTGGCACGAGGCCCACCGGGGCACCAATGCCATCGGCACGGCGCTGGCCGAGGCCTGCGCGGTGGAGGTGCACGGCGGCGAGCATTTTCTGGAGCGCAACAACTTTCTCACCTGCGCGGCTTCGCCCATCCTGTCGGCCACGGGCGAGTTGCTGGGCATCCTCGACATCTCGGGCGACTACCGCCACGGCCACGCCCACACGCTGGGCCTGGTGAGCACGGCCGCCCGCATGATCGAAAATCGCCTGCTGGCGGCCACCTGCAAACGCAACATCCGGCTGCACCTGCACAGCGCGCCCGAGGGCATTGGCAGCGTGGCCGAGGGCATCGTGGCCGTGTCGGCCGACGGCTGGATCGTGGGTGCCAACCGCGTGGCCCTGGCGCAGCTGGGCCTGCATGCGGGGGACGTGGGCGCCACCTTGCTGGAGCGGGTGCTGGACGTGCGGCTGGATGACCTGCTCTCGCACCACAAGCGCCGCCCGCAGCAGCCGCAGGCTTTGCGCACACTGCAAGGCGCCTTGCTGTTTGCCCAGGTGCAGATGGACGCCGCCTGGGTCGCCCCCCCCGCACGGCCCGCCGCTGCGGCTGCCGCAGTGTCCCAGCAAGACGCCCTGGCCCAGCTGGACACCGGCGACGCGCGCTGGCGCGCCGCCGCCGACAAGGCCCGCCGCGTGGTGGGCAAACCGATTGCGGTGCTGGTGCAGGGCGAGTCGGGCGTGGGCAAGGAGGTGTTTGCGCGTGCGCTGCATGCCAGCGGACCGCGCCGCGATGCGCCGTTTGTGGCCATCAACTGCGCGGCGATTCCCGAGCACCTGATCGAATCCGAACTCTTCGGCCATGTGGCCGGTGCCTTCACCGGCGCGCGCAAGGAGGGCCACCTGGGCCGCCTGCGCGAGGCCCATGGCGGCACGCTGTTTCTCGACGAAATCGGCGACATGCCGCTGGCCCTGCAGACCCGTCTGCTGCGTGTGCTGCAAGAGCGCAGCGTGACGCCCGTGGGCGCCAGCAAGGCCGTGCCGGTGGACTTTGCACTGGTCTGCGCCACGCACAACCAGCTCATGCAGGCAGCGGAACAGGGGCGCTTTCGGCAAGACCTGTACTACCGCATCAACGGCCTCACGGTGCAGCTGCCCGCACTGCGCGAGCGCAGCGACTTTGTGGCGCTGCTGCAGCGCCTGCTGGCCGACCTGGCCACCGAGCAGGGCCTGGGTTTTGAGGTGCAGGTGGCGCCCGACCTGCTGGCCCGCCTGGCCGCCTACCCCTGGCCCGGCAACCTGCGCCAGCTGGCCAATGTGCTGCGCACGGCCTGCGCCATGCTGGCCGAGGGCGAAGACACCCTGGGCTGGGAGCACATGCCCGACGACCTGGTGCATGCCCTCACGGCGGTGCCCCCCGGCCCGCGCCGCGATGCCGCAGCGGGCGCTGGTGTGGACGGCCTGCCTGCCAGCCTGAGCCTGCAGCAGCTGTCCCAGGCCGCCATCGACCAGGCGCTGCAGGCCGCGCGCGGCAACATGTCGCAGGCGGCGCGCCAGCTCGGCATCAGCCGCCAGACGCTGTACCGCAAGCTGAAGATGCCGGTGGCCTGAGGGCATGCCGGGTTCGGTAGATTGCTATTGATTTAGGAGCTTTTGCCACATATCGCACTAGCGCTTGCGGCACTTTTGGCTGAATTTTCACTGCGCAGCATGCCCAGGGCGTGCGCAGGGCGCGTCCGGTGGCATCAACCTCTCAGGCCTGCCCGCCCCGTGGCAGCACCAGCCGCGCGCGCAGCCCCGCGCCCGGCGTGCTGAACAGCTCCAGCCGCCCGCCGTGGCTGCGCACCACTCGTTCCACGATGGCCAGGCCCAGCCCCGCGCCCGGCGCGCCCGAGCGTGCCGCGCCATCGCCGCGCGCAAAGGGCTGGCGGATGCGGTCCAGCTCTGCCGGGGCGATGCCGGGGCCCTGGTCCTGCACCTCCAGCCACACGCCGTCGGCATCCATCCCCGTGCGCAGCAGCACCGGCGGTGTGCCGTGGCGCCAGGCGTTTTCCACCAGGTTGTCCAGCGCGCGGCGCAGGGCCTGGGGGCGCACCGGCACGTCGGGCAGGGTGCCCAGCGCCAGCCGCACGGTGCGCCCATGGTCGGCCTGCGCCTCGGCCACGGCCTGGGCCAGGTCGTTGAGCGATGCGGGGGTGGGCGCCTCGGCCTCGCCTGCGTTGGAACCGACCCGCGCAAACTGCAGGAACTGGCCCACGATGCCGTCCATCTCGTCGATGCTGCGGGCCATGCTCGCGGCCAGGGGGGCATCCACCTGTGCACCGGCAATCTCCACGCCCAGGCGCAGCTTGGTCAGCGGGGTGCGCAGGTCGTGCGACACCCCGGCCAGCATCAGCGCGCGTTCCTGCTCGGCCGCGGCCAGGCTGTGCGCCATGTGGTTGAAGCTGCGGCCCACGGTGGCGATTTCTTCGGGTCCGTCTTCGGGCAGCGGCGCTGGGGGCTGGCCCTGCGCCAGCTGCCGGGCCGCCGCCACCACCTGCGCCAGTGGGCGGTTGATGTGCCGCTGCAGCCACCAGGCCCCCAGCAGCGCCAGCAGCATGCTGGCCAGCGTGGCGGCCAGCCAGGCGCCGGTGAACTCGCGCGTGGGGAACACGCTGGGCAGGTTCAGCCAATAGGTCTCCGCTCCCTCCGGCCCCTGGTGCACCACACGCAGGGCCAGCACGCCCGTGCTGTCGCGGCGCCATACGGGTTGTGATGGCTGTGATGCTGGTGTTGCCGCATCCTCAGCCCCCAGGCGGCGCGACACCGCCTGCACAAACTGCCGCTCCATGGGCGACAGCAGCGCACGCCGCGCAGAGCTTTCCGCCGCCACGGGCGGGGCCGACCGCACGGCCTGCTGGTTGAAGGCCTCGACAAATGCGGCCCGCTGTGCCGGGGGCAGCGCCTGCAGCCCTGCGCGCAGCGCGCCCACATTGCGCGCCACGCCATCCGCCACCTGTGCCACGCGGGGCTGAAAGATCATCTGCCGCACCAGCACGGCCGCCACCAGCTGGCCCAGCACGATGAGCACCGCCATCAGCAGCAGGTTGCGCCCGAGCAGGCTGCGCGGCCACCAGCCCCCGGCGGCCTGGGGGGTGGCAGGGGGCGTCATGCCTTGCCTCCGCCGCCCGGCGCTGCGCCATCGGGCACAAACACATAGCCCACGCCCCACACGGTGCGGATGTGGCGCGGCTGCGCGGGGTCGGCCTCGATGAGTTTGCGCAGGCGCATCACCTGCACATCGATGCTGCGGTCGGTGGCCGTGTGGTCGGGGCCATAGGCCAGTGCGATGAGCCGGTCACGGCCCAGGGGCCGGTGCGGTTGCTGTGCCAGCGCCTGCAGCAGCGCGAATTCGCCCGTGGTCAGGGGCACGTCTTGCGCACCTTGGCCGTCCTCGCCACCGTTGCGCTCCAGCCGGCGCTCGTCCAGCCACAGCGTGAATGCGCCAAACGCGATGTGCCCGCCCGTCTGGCGCGGCCCGGTGTGTGCACCCAGCAGGCGCTGGCGGCGCACCATGGCCTGGATGCGGGCCAGCAGCTCGCGCGGGTTGAAGGGTTTGGGCAGGTAGTCGTCGGCCCCCATCTCCAGGCCCACGATGCGGTCCACGGGGTCGCCCCTGGCCGTGAGCATCAGGATGGGAATGGTCTCGCCCTGCGCGCGCAGGCGGCGGCAGATCGACAGGCCATCCTCGCCCGGCATCATCACGTCGAGCACCAGCACATCAAAGCGCTCGCGCTGCAGCAGCACATCGAGCGGGCCTGCACCATCGACCGTGCGTACGCTGTAGCCCTGGTCGCTCAGGTAGCGCTGCAGCAGCGCACGCAGGTCGGGTTCGTCGTCGGCGACCAGGATTTTGGCCAGGGCTTCCGTCATGGGGCGGTGTGTGGGTGTGGCAACGGCGGGTGGATGCAGCCAAGGCTGCGTGCCAATGGTAGGGCCGAAAACACCGGGTGCCAGCGCGGGCAGGCGCTCTGGTACATGACAACGCATGACACGCGCCGGTGGTTTGTCATGCTTTGTCATACATCGTGCAGCGGGCGCCACAACTGGCTCATACCTGGCGGCCATAGTTCAGGCCAGCGCAGCACCCCGCTGCTTCGTACCCCCTGTTCTGTTGCAAGGAGCCGACCGCCATGTTCCCTTCCGTCCCGACACCGACCGCCCCCGTTGCCACTTACCGCGCCATGCTGCTGGCCGCCTTGGCCGTGGCGGCGCTGCTGCTTCTGGCAGCGAACGATGCCAACGCACGCAGCCGCCACACGGTGGAGCACAACGGCGACGGCAGCACCACCGCCCGCACCGGCGTGGTCCGCGCAGCGCCGGGCGGTGGGGGCGTGCTGCGTGGCCGCAGCGTGTCCACCGACGGCCAGGGCCACGGCAGTGTGCGCAGCGGCGCTGCCGTGGTGGGCCCCAACGGCGCCATGGCGGTGCGCCAGGGCCAGAGCGCAAGGAATGCCGATGGCACGGCCAGCCACAGCAGCACCTTGGCCGCACAGGGCGACCGGGGCACGCTGCAGAGCACGGGCGCCGCTACGCGCAGCGCCGACGGCAGCTTGACCCAGGGCCGCACCACCACGGCCACCAGCGCAGCCACTGGCAACAGCGTGCAGACCAGCAGCTCGTACACCGCGGACACCGGCCGCACCCGCAGTGCCAGCTGCTTTGACGCCAGCGGCGCCCCCATGGCCTGCCCCGCGCGGCCCTGATCCATTACCTTCCATTCATTGAGCCAGGAGATCCCGCATGTCCCGTCCTTCAAGCCCACTCTTTGCATTGGCCCCCCTGCGCACAGGCCTGGGCGCAGCGCTGTGCGCGCTGGCCGCCGTGTTGACCCCACCCGCCCACGCCCAGCTGCGGGGGCTGGGGCCTTTCGCGCAGGTGCGCGACACCGCTGCGGCTTTGCCCGCCGGTGTGCAGCGCCTGGCCGATGTGCCCTATGGTGCGGACCCGCTGCAGCGCATGGATGTCTACCTGCCCGCTGCTGGCAGTGCCGCCAGCAGCGCTGCGGTGGCCAGCGGTATGCGCGCGCCGGTGATCTTCATGGTGCATGGCGGCGCCTGGCGCACGGGCGACAAGGCCATGTCCCGCGTGTTGCAGGAGAAGGTGGCGCGCTGGGTGCCCAAGGGCTTTGTGTTCATCTCGGTGAACTACCGCCTGTACCCCGCCGTGAACGTGCTGCAGGAGGCGCAGGACGTGGCCGTGGCACTGGCCGCCGCCCAAAGCCGCGCCGCCAGCTGGGGCGCCGATGCATCGCGGTTCATCCTGATGGGGCACTCAGCGGGCGCGCACCTGGTGTCGCTCATCAATGCATCGCCCACCCTGGCCCAGCGCGAGGGGGCCTGGCCCTGGCTGGGCGCGGTGTCGCTGGACAGCGCGGCGCTCAATGTGCCGGTGGTGATGACCGCGCCGCACTACCCGTTCTATGACGAAGTGATGGGCGCCAACCCGTTGTTCTGGGCGGCAGTGTCGCCGTACCACGCACTGTCGGGGCCGGTGCCGCCGTTCCAGTTGGTCTGTTCCACCGAGCGCCCCGACCACCCCTGCCTGCAGGCCCAGGGCATGGCCCGCCGCGTGCGCGACCTGGGCGGCCGTGCCGAGGTGCTGCCGCAGGAGCTGACCCACGGCGAGATCAACGCGCAGCTGGGCCTGGAGAGCGCCTACACGCGGGCCGTGGAGACCTTCATGGCCTCGCTGGATACGGTGGTGGCGCAGCGGCTCAAATAGTTGCGTTCAGTCAGCCTGCACGGCCCGTCGCAGCGCCGCACGGGCCAGCAGGCGGGTGGAGTCCAGCGTGGGTAGCGGGGAGTTGGCATCGCTCAGGATCAGCGGGATCTCGGTGCAGCCCAGCACCACGGCATCGCAGCCGTCCTCGCGCTGCATGCGGGCGATGATCTGCTGGAACATGGCCACGCCCTCGGGGCGAATGACGCCGGGCACCAGCTCGTCCATGATGATGCGGTTGATCTCGCTGCGCTCGGCCTCGGTGGGGCGCACCCATTGCAGGCCCTGGGCCTGCAGCGCGTCGGGGTACACGTTGCTGTCCACCAGCCAGCGCGTGCCGGTGAGCGCCAGGCGCCGGTGGCCGCGCGCTGCCGCCTCGGCCGCCACCACCTCGGCAATGTGCAGCCAGGGCAGCGGCGAGTGG
>ERZ1031516.37-NODE-37-length-19899-cov-19.623211_pt1 | contig 19899 bp, 12 predicted proteins | sample MGYA00518047_ERZ1031516 | MGnify/ENA primary metagenome ERZ1031516 (study PRJEB33718, sample SAMN03159945) | human skin metagenome | collected 2014-04-10 | study: EMG produced TPA metagenomics assembly of the PRJNA266117 data set (Human skin bacterial metagenome... | reverse complement strand
CTACACAAGGAGTATCGTCGGCAGCGTCAGATGTGTATAAGAGACAGGGGCATGCCCAGGTGTATGCCCAGCAGATTCTGGGCGCAGAGTTCTACGGCCAAGGTGTGCTGGCCTTGACGGGCACCAATGGACGCCAGGTGGGTGACCATGGTGGTGCGCCCGGACCCGCCGAGCGGCGAAACGACAGCAATCACGCGCATGCAAACTCTTTGTTCATGGGGCTTTGGTCATCCCACCTTTTGGGGTAATGGGCGATTCGCTTTGCGGAAGGTTTGGCCGATAGGGCTTCACGCAGCGTAACGGCTGGCGCGCCTTCAGCACGCGGCGCAGCAGCCAACCACACGGCCAAGCCAGCAAGACGCCCAGCAGCACGTAAACAAGCATCCATGCAGTCATGCAGACGTCCTTCCAAGGGGGCGTGGCGCGGCGCGCTGTCCGATAGGGCGTGGCCGCATTTGCGGTCTTGTCACAACGAGCGGCGAGGCCGCGGACTGTTGGCTCTCTACGTTGGTGTGCTTTGGCAGTGCCAGCGCATCCTCTCTTAACTGCGCCAAGGTCGTGGCAGGAGGAGCCTCCAGGGCGGCAGGTGTGGGGGCGCTGACTGCTGCCAAGATGGCACTGTAGTCAGGTACGCCCTTGCGCAGGGATTCCTGCAACTGTTCAGTCATCGCGCGTATGCCCGGCTCTGAGCAGTCCGTAGCTTGCGAAGTGAAAAGCTGGGTCAGCGGCAGCGCGAATACCCGTTGCAGTGCCAGCTCTACATCGGGCTCCCGGCAGGCGAATAGGAACACGTAGATCGCTTCGTGGTCGGCCGTGAACAAGTCGCCATCGCGCGAGGTGTGGCAGGCGCGCAAAGCATCGAGGTGCGGCATCCGGTCCAGCATGTTGAGCCGTACCAGACTGTGCGACAGGCCAATGTCATGGGTGCGGTCGAGCATGCCGCGTACCAACGTACAGAATCGTGCCGGGGCTTGGTAGCCCCGCTCGCGGGGGGGCATGAAGCTGTCGAGCGCCTGAGCGTAGTCGGGGTGGACTTTGCGGGTGTGGCTCTGAGCGTTGATGTCCTGCAGCAGTTGCAGCAGTCGCGAGAAACCCACCTCTTTGTAGACCACCGCGCTGGCGCCCAGTTGCAGCAGTGCCTGTTCGCTGTGGGTGCGCAACTTGCCGAGGTTCTCGCGCACCACAATCTTGAGCGTTGGGGGGCGCGAGAGACGCAGGTGGTGCACCAAGCGTGCGCGGGATTCAAAATCGCCTGCAGAGCCCGCGTCGATCAGCACCGTGGAGGCCACGCAGGTCGCAGCAGCCACTTCGATGTCCTCCAGTCCATCGACGATGCGCCAGTGGCCAGGGATACCGCGTTGCCCCTCCACCGATGCCCGGGTTGCCAGCACGCCCCATTGGTCGGCTGCAGTGACCAGTTCGGGGGTAGCGCCCTGGGTGCGCGTGCCGTCGGCAGTCAGTCGGTTTGTGCTGGCGTCTTGCACCAGGCCAAAGCCGGTCTGAAACAGCGCCCCGGTGTCCGAACCCCAGCGGTCCAGGCTCAGGCGCCAGCGGTCAGCGTCAGCATGCAAGGTGGCGATGTGCATGGACATCTGGCACAGGTTTCGCAGTGTTGGCAAAAGGGCGGTGGCATCCAGCGGCGGGGTGAACCCCAGTACCACCGGGCGCTGCCGTTGACGGCACAGGGCGCTGAGCTGGTCGCTGACATGTGCGAGTTGGGCAATGTTCAGTCCGGACAGCAGGTTCTGTGCGTCGCACAGATACAGTGCGTGCTGTGGCAGCAGGCCGGTCCGCTCAAGCTCCTGCACGAGTGGACCGAGTCCATGGCGCTGTACTTGCGCCTGCAACCCAGGCGATAGCACCCAGAGCTTGAGCCGACCAGCGCGGTAAGCCGCTCGCAGCTCGGGGTACTCCAGCAACTCGTCCAGCCACCGCGTGCTGGACGCCACCAGCCCCAAGGGGCCAGCGGCCAAAGCGTCTTCGATCAGCGCGGGAAACCATGCCGCAGCACTTCTGCTGTCGGCGGCAACCAAAGAGACGGGCACATGGGATGGCAACTGGCCAATGCCGTCTGGCAGGCCTGCGATGCCGATGCTTGTCGGTCGCTGGATGGCGCTGGCTGTACCCAAAGAGGGCCAAAGGCGCTGGGCGAGCGAGTGCAGCACACTGGTTGCAGGTGGGCTCTTGTGTGAGGATGAAGCGGCAGAGGACATGTCAGAAGCTGGAATAGGTCTGCACCGGCCGTGGGCGGTTGTCCAGTGGAGCGTTCCCGGGCTCAAAGCGGTAGCGGCCATACACCATGAAATTGGTGGGCGCGTAGTAGGCCGAGCGATCCAGCTCCAGCTGTGCACCCAGTGCGAGATGGGGTGTGACCTGGTATTCCAGTGCCCCCCGGAACGAACGCCCGAAACCCGAACCCGAACTGCCCGCGTACACCGGAACGCCACCGTCGGCCGCCAGCCGGGCACGCGCCAGGGCCTGCAGGAGTGCGCTCTGCGGAAAATAGTCGCTGTCGCCACTGCTACTGCGCGATACAGAGACGGACCCGCGTGCCAGCCAGGTCAGTGCGCCGCGGCGTCCACTCCATTCCAGTGGCAGGGCGACGGATACGTAGTTGCGTGGGCTGTAGTAGCCGCCGTGGCCGAAGCTGAATTCGGACAGGTCTTTGCCATAGTGCCAAGCTGAGACGGCAACACCGAGGTTGACCACGCTATCGTTGTGGCGCCATACATCGCGGTCCATTGCCCAGCGCAGCTGGGCGCGGGTATTGGTTGCCACATTTTTTCCGGTGAGGGCGGCCAGGCTCAGGCTCAGCGAGGTGCTGTAGGGCCCAATGTCGGTAGAAAGACGGCCTGCAGCGCCCGTTGCTACCACGCCGCCCCATACCTGGCCTGTGATGGGATCGCGTGCCCCTGCGTACGACAGCAGGCTGCCAGTGATGGGGCGCCGATACGCTTCGAGTTTGTAGCTATAGCGGCCCAGATCGCCGGTTTTGGACAGGCCCCCTACGACATTGGTCACCGGAAATCCAACCCCAGTGGTTCCGATGTCCCACTGGACATCGTCTCCCACATAGCCGAAACCCAGGTTGGTGCCCTGGCCCCGTTGGCGTCGCTCGGTGGCAAAGGAGGACCCCGGTGGTAGTGCCGCCACCTGCCCGTAAGTGAGCAGGTCTGGACCATCGGCGGGGAGATCGCCCGCATCCAGCTGCACCCGATCCACGTGCAAGAAATAGTGCCCGTCGTAGGCACGCGGCATCCACGCCACCACAGGACGTTCCCAGCCGCGCAGGCTGGAGATTCCGTCCGTGGAGCGCTTGCTCAGCGCCTGGTGTCCCGCTTCGATCCGAGGCTGACGCCGTGCCTCGATGGCATCGATCTCGCCCTGGATCTTGGCAACGACGGCCGGGTCCGCGGGGACGGACAGTGTGTAACTCTGCTGGAGAGCCAGTGGTCGGTCGGAATCAATCGGCACCGGGGCCTGGCTTTCTGGGGCCGTTGCAGCAGGGGGGGCGATCTTTCCGCGCGTCTCCAGCATGAGCGCAGTGCGGAAGAACACCATGGCCTGTGCGTAGTTGCGGTTGGCCCGCTCCAGGCGCGCTGCATGCAGCAGCACGTCACTGTCTTGCGGAAAACCGTCCAGCAGACGGGTCGCCAATGCACGCGCTTCGTCCATGCGGCCAATACGTTGCCAGATGCGTAGCAGTGCCAGTTGCTGCCCCACATCGCTCGGAGGGATGCGGTCTTTCAACCAGTCGGCCTCATTGGCCGCAGCCCGCCGGTCTCCGGTGTCCTGCAGTCGTGACAGGGTGTCCGCCAGCGCCATGCGAACAGACAGATCATCCGGTTGTGCGGATGCCAAAGGCTTGAGCAACTGGGCGGCATCGGCATATTCGGCTGCAGCCATGAGCAACCGTGCCTGGGCTAGGCTGCGTTGGCGTGGTGTGGAGAGTGTGTCCGGCAGGGGTGTCGCCTGGCGTGCCAGGCGCGAGGCTTCGTTGGTACGTCCGGCCTGCCGCTGCTTATCGATGAGCCGCTCTTGGTGCGCTGCATACAGCGCTACCAGCCGGTCTTCCTGCTCCGCGCTCCAGCCCTTGGCTTGCAGCAGACGAGGCAATTGCTCGGCGAGGCCGGCATCGTCCTCCGCCCGGTTGAGCAGCTGTGCGTAGTCCAGCTGCGTGTCTGGCGCCAGCGTGGGGACACGCGCTGCCAGGCGATGGAAGACTGCCACGCCCCGCGCGGGCTGTGCGCGGCGAGACCAGGCATTGGCAACGCTGTAGAGCAGGTCTGCTTCATTGCCTGCTGTCCGTTCCGCTTGCTGTAGCAGTGCCTCGACTTCAGCTGCCGGCAGGGGTTTCAGGGCCTGAGTGACGAGCGACTTGACCTGAGAGCGCCGCACCAGCGAGCGCATGGCGTCTGTCTGATCGGCGGAGGGTATCCGCTGCATGTCCGCGAGGGCAGCGCTGTCTTCGTCCAGGGCAGAACGTATCAGGGCGCGGGCATACAACATCTCGGCACCGACGGCGCCGGACGGAATACGCGCCACACCCTCATCCATGGCGTGCAGTGCTTCTTGGGGGCGGCCCAGGCGTATGTAAATACGCGCGAGGCGGTGTCTTATCCAAGCATCGTCGGGGGTCAGTACCACTGCCGACTCCAAGGCACGCAGTGCGGGGCCCAGGCGCTGGGCCTGCAGGTCGTCCTCCGCCTGGGCCACCAGCACGTCGGCCTGGGCACTGGCGAGTTTTTCTGAGAGTGTGGTGTCACGTGCGGCAGCCTCGGCCAGCAGGGACAGCGCTTTGGTCACCCGCCCGGTGCGGGCATAGAGACTTGCCAGGCCTTTGATGGCGGAGGTGCTGTTGGGCTCCTGTTGGATGGCTTGTTGGTAGAAATTCTCTGCCAGCGCATGGTCCCCTTGCAGGTCGCGAATGCTCGCCAGGGTGGTCAATGCGTCAGCACTTTGGGGTTGCATCTGCAGCGCGCGTTCGGCCAGGCTGGCTGCCGTGACCAGTTCGTTCTGTTCGACGGCTCTGTCGGCCTGTCGCAGCAGTCCCCAGAATCTGGCAGTGGCCTGCAGGTCCTTCCAGCGGCTCTGGCGTGTGAGCGCATAGGCCTGGCTGAAGAGGTCCTGCGCCTGTGCATGCTGGCCTTGGCGCAGGCGGATCAATCCCAGGTTCCCCAGGCTTTCTCCGTCCTGGGGGCGCAAAGCCAGCGTCGCCTGGATCTGCTCTTCCGCCAACTCCATATCACCTTGGTCAAGGGCCGTGCGCGCTGCCTGGCGGGCGATGTTGGCGGGGTCACGGGCCGCGCGCTCTGCGCGCTCGACCGCCTGTTGCATGGCGGCCAGTCGTTCCACCATGGCGCTGTCAGCCGGGTAGCGCTGAAGAAATGCGCGCACGCGGGGCAGGTTGGCCGGGGTATTGGCCAGCCGGTCCAGGGCGCGACGCCAAAGGTCTTGCAGCTGTTGGGCGTTGGTATCGGGCTGCTTTGCCAGGGCCTCGATCTCCTGCACCACGGCCGTCGGGTTGCCCCCCTGGTACATGCGCAGCTCCAGTTGTGCCAGTCGGTAGCGGGACTCCCCGGTCTGCTGGTACAGCTTGGCCAGCTGGCGCTGGGATTCGGTGCTCTGTTTGGCGGTGGAGCCCATGATCTGGTGGTATTCCAGCGCCAGTCCGCCGAGCGTGGGCGGGCCTTGCGGAAACAGCTCGCGCGCCAAGTCGGCGGCCTCGGCCTTGCGGCCTGCGCGCGCCATCAAGCGCATCTGGGCCAGTTTTTCGCGGTCGGGGCCATACACGCGTACAAGGGTTTCCAGTTCCTGGGTCAGCACATGGCCGGGGTGGCGTGCGCGCAAGGTGGCCAGCACGCGCTGGGCCTCGTCGCTTTTCTTTTCGCGCAGCGCTAAGTCGCCCAGCGTCGCCAGCCCTTCGGGAGAGTTCGGGTCCATGGCCAGCAGCTTGTCCACCAGCTGGCGGGCCATATCCGGCCGGTTTTTGCTGGCCCACAGGCGGGCGCCGCTGAGCAGCTCAGCTTCGATGGCGGGTGGGGTGCTGGCGTGCACGCCGTGCTGCCCGGGCAGGCAGGCGGCGGCGAGCAAGGTCAGGGAGGGGAGCCAGCGGTGTGTACGGCGTTTCACGGTTTCCATCGCACAGTGAGTTGGCCGTTTGCAGTGAAGCGATATTGCCCCTCCATGGCGCCCAGCCCAAACAAGCCGAGCACCTGCTCGTAGTAAGCCGTGGGACGCAAGGGGCGGGCCTCCAGGCGCATGCGCTGCGATTGCAGGGTGCGGTCGTCGCCCACTGCCCGCAAAAATGGCAGGACTGCAGCCGAGAACCCCGAGGGTGCGGGGCCCGAGGCTTGGGCTGTCAGGATGTCGATGGACTCAGGCGGGTATCCCTGTTCGCGCACGAAGCGTGCCATAGGCTGCAGGGTATCCAGCAAGGCCTTGCGACCGGGAGCGTTGGCGTGCAACGTGCCCGCCCACAGATAGACGCGGATGGCGTTGTAGCTGCCCTGGCCTTTTTCCTTGCCCTTGTCATCCACCAGAAAGCCCTGTTTAGGGTCGTACACGGTCCAGTCGGGCGTGAAGCCCTTGGGTGAAGCGCCCTGGATGACCTTGAGCGAGCTGTCCACCAGTTGCCTCCATTCGGGCTGGGGGTCCTCTGCTGCCAGCCAGTGCATGAGGTGCATGGGCATGTAGCTGGGGTTCAGGCGCCAGCGTCCGTCCTTCTGTGCAAAGCCCTGGGGCGCTGGCAGAAGGGTCAGTCCCAGGCCGGGCAGTTGCGCGGTTTCTTCGCGCAGGATGCGGGCCGCCAGCAAGGCAGAGAGTGCGCGGTAGGTGCGCACGTTCCACAGGCGGCCTGCCTCGCCCAGCGCGTAGGCTATCCAGAGGTCGGCGTCCGAGGCGGCGTTGCTGTCGATGACACCCCAAGTGCCATCGGGGCGTTTACCCCATAGCCACGCGGGGAGACGGGCGGTCATGTCCCCATCACAGAGGTTGTTTTCCGTCCAGCGCAGCAGCTTGTCGAAGGTGGTTCGGTCATTGGCCACCAAGGCAAAGAACAAGGCGTATGCCTGGCCTTCGGAGTAGGTCTGTCCTCCTCCCGCATCATCCGAGATGACGCGGCCGCCTTCGTTGATGAACTGCGCCTTGAACGCTTCCCAGGCGGGCCACCCGGGGCGTTCTGCCGTGGATTGGGGTTGCGCGCGAAGGCCTGGCAGCCAGAACAGCAGTGCAGCACCGCCGCCAGCCTGCAGGGCCGTGCGCCGACGAAGGGACTCAGTCATGCTGGGATGCCAGTCGGCGGCGCGCCATGGTGCGCAAGGCGCCATAAACGATAAAGGTCAGCAGAAGGCCGGTGGCGATGCCCGCCAAGGCCAGCAGCAAGGGGTGGCTGTGCAGGTGGAACCACAGGCGTTGCCACCACGGCAGGTCGCCCACGTAGTACACAGGCTTGATGCGGAAGCTTTCGATGGCGTCGCCACGCATCAAGCCCAGATCTCCGCGCAGGCTCTTGATCTTGCCTGCATCGTTCAGGCTCTGGCTCAGCAGCCCCATGGCTTCCTTGTCGGTGGCGGTGAGCGCCACCACGCTGCGACCACTGTGCAAGGGCGATTCAAAGCCGGTGACTGCTGCCAGCGGCCCTGTGCCTTGCAGCACAGCTTGCCCGCCAGAGGTGGACAGGCGGTGTTCGGATTCCAGGTTGAACAGTTCAATGAACGATCCCAGTGCGCGTTCCAGGGGCTGCACCGACCGGGCGCCAGCGGCCAGCAGGGCCGGCAGATGGCTCTTCCATTGCTCCAGCAAACCATCGGCGTCGGCCTGCGACACGATCAGGATGTCCGTGTCACCCGCCTTGTTGGCGTCCGCAGCACGCAGCAGCTGAAAGCGGGTGCCCGGATAGCCGGTGGAAGCGCTCATGCGGCCTACGGAGGTCAGGAAGACCTCGATGTCTGCGGTGCTGGGCTGGTTGGGCAAGATGATGGAGGTCTGGGCCAGGTCGGGCACCCGGGTGAACGGAAAGCCGCTGTTGGCATAGGCCGCCAGATTGGGCATGGCCAGGTAGTGGCGAAAACCCGTGAGGTCGATGGTGGACTGCGGATCAATGGCCGCAAACAGTTCGGTGGGCGGCGCGGACTTGCAACGGCCCAGGTCGTTGGGCGGGATCTGGAATGCGAACTGCAACTGGTTGTCGCCGCCAATCATGAAGGCAGGAATCTTCAGGTCCGAACGGTTCTGGGCGTTCCCATCATCGAACAGGGGCAACATCACCGTGTTCTTGCCGCTGGTGCGGTCGTCTCGCGACTGCAGTGGATAGGACTGGATGAACTGGTTGTTGATAGAGATGTTCAGACTGCCATGGTCCGAAACGCTGCTGGGGGTGTAGCGATAGGCCAGGTCCAGCGGCACGCCTTTGGCGTTCCAGGTGAACAGGTCCGGGGCCATGCGGGTGTAGATGTTCACCGTGTCGTTGAGCACCGTGCCACGCAGTTGCAGGTCCGACGGGCTGTCCACCAGCTCAGCCAGTTTCACGGGCCTCTGGGTGGTGATCCAGCGAGGGGCGTCATAGGGCTTGGTCAGCGCGGGATAGTCCAGCGATTTGACAGCAATGGTTTGCCCGGACAAAACCGCTTTCCCCAGCGCCAGGGCATCTGCCGCCATCTGCAGCTGAGCATCGTCTTTGCCCAGTACCAGCAGCAGTTTGGCGCCTGGCACTTCGGGGTGGTTGACCATCGAGATCGTGGGCTCGGTCACAGGTGCCATGTCCTGCAGGAACGCGGGACGGTGGCTGTTGGTGGCCAGCACCACGGCGTGCGAGCGGGGCAGCTGGTTTTCCAGCACCGGGAACTGGTTGCCTCGGTAGCCTGCCAGCATGCCAATCCAGCTGGCGATGGAGCCTGACGCCTTGAGCGTACCGGTGCTGGGTTGATTGCCGAACACAAACGGCAGCTTGACGGGGCGGTTGTCCCGGGGGTCGAAAAACGGCGCAGGCAGCAGCGCGAGGTCATTGCGCAGAGGGATCTGCCGCAACGAAAGCTCCAGCTGGCTGTCGTTGCTGATGGTTGCCCACAGGCTGGAATGGGTGGGCGTCTCACATTCCATCGTGTAGTGGCCGATGAACTGGAAGCGGAACCGGTTGTAATCCGTGAAGTAGCGCGGGTCGATGTTGAGCTCGACCGTCTGCGGGGTGCCCAGGCGCTCCTTGTCCAGCACCACGGTCTGCAGGGTTTCGTCATTGAGCATCAGCTTGAGATGCGACAGTGACGGGATCAGCGCAGGTGACAGTGTGAAGGTCAGGCGCAGCTTGGCGGCTTCGACGATCTCGTCGCGCCGCACCCCCACACCCACACTGGCCTCACTCTCCACGCCGCGCAAAGAAACAGGGCGCCCCACGCCCAGTTCCTTGAGGCTGACTTTCCATTGCCGTGCGGGCAGCGTAGGAGTGTCCGATGGGCTGGCTCCGATCGCGCTGTCATTGGCCTGCACTGCCCGGGCGGACTCGCGCTCCTGGCGGGTCAGAGCCTTCTCTTTGGCCACCGCGCTACGGGCCTTGCTGGTCTGGGCATTGGCTTGCGGGGCGGGGGCTGAGATCAGCCCGGCAGTGATCAGCGCGACAAAAACAGGGAGCGCGCGGGTTGCAGATGTGGATTTCACAGTGTTCTTTTTTGCTGGCTCGTACCTGAAGGATGGGCGCATCGGACCCATGCCTGGGTGGTGTCACTTGTATGACAAAGTGTATCGATGGGGCCGGTTTGTGCCGCTCCGCAGGACATTTGTTTGCAATTGCTTTGCCAGCAATGTTGTTGCCCGACTGCTGCAGGTACGTGAAGAGTAAGTGCCTGGATTCATGGTTCGAAAAAACGGTGCGCGTCTGTAGCACTGTCTGGTCACCATGGCATGGCGGATGGCATGCTCCCTGGCGGGCTGACGGCGGAAAGAACACGCGGTGGTTCTTGCAAAGACACATCCGTTGCCACCCGTGGAAGGTGGACACCGGGGCCGTGGGCCCCAGGCGGCCAGACGATGGTGCTGCCGGCAGACGACTCCGGGCCATGGGGCCGAGTTGCCGCGAGCAGAGAAACAATCGGTCTGGAAACAAAAAAGCCTGCTACTTATGGGTAGCAGGCTTTTTGTGCCTTGCGGCTTGATTTGGTGGGTCCTGAGTGACTCGAACACTCGACCTACGGATTAAGAGTCCGCTGCTCTACCAACTGAGCTAAGAACCCAAATCTTTAAAATTTGTCTGCATCGCTGCAGAGCCTCGAATTATGCACTAGTTTTTGGATACTCTGCAAGTCGCGCCCAAAAATTATTGCATTGCGTTGCGGCTGGCCAGCTCGACGAAAAGGCCGCTGTGGTCCAGCTCGCCCAGGCCGTGGTCCACACCCTCGGCATACAAGGCCTCAAACAGGGCAGTGATGGGGGCGTCAAAACCTGTTTCCCGGGCGGTGGCCAACGCATTGCGCATGTCTTTCAGTTGGACCGCCATGCGGCCCCTGGGGGCGAAGTCGCGTTCCACCATGCGCTGGCCATGCAGCTGCAGGATGCGGCTGTCCGCAAAACCGCCGCTAATGGCCTCGCGGACCTTGGCCATGTCGGCACCACCCTTGGCGGCAAACAGCAGCGCTTCGGCCACGGCGCCAATCGTGATGCCCACGATCATCTGGTTGGCCAGTTTGGCCAGCTGCCCGGCGCCGTGTGGCCCCACGTGCGTGGCGTGCCCCAGGCAGGCAAACACGGGCTGGGCGCGGGCATAGTCCTCGGGCCTTCCGCCGGCCATGATGGCCAGAGTGCCCGCTTCGGCGCCAACGGTGCCCCCAGATACCGGTGCATCCAGGTGGGTCAGGCCCAGCTCACCCAGGCGGGCAGCGTGGTCACGGGCCTCGCTGGGCTGAATGGAGGCCATGTCAATGAAAAGAGCACCCGGGCGCATTGCCCGCGCGGCGCCCTGTTCAAAGAGAACCTGGCCCACGACAGGACCGTTTTCGAGCAGGCTGATGACAATGTCCGCGTCCTTGACGGCATCGGCAGGGCTGCCGTGCACGGTGACACCCCACTGCGCCAGCGGTTCTGCTTTGGCGCGGGTGCGGTTCCATGCGTGCACCCTGTGGCCTGCTTCGCTGAGCCGCCTAGCCATGGGCAACCCCATCATGCCAATGCCAAGAACGGCGATGCGAAGCGGTGTGGTGGTCATGGCGTTGTTCTGCTGCAAAGAGGGATACAAGGGTGTCTCTGTTGTCATCATGTGCCTTTTTGGCGCTCCAGTCTGTCACGGAGCTTGCAGCGTACAGCGATTGGCCAGATGATTCTGCAGCGCCAGCGCCGTTCCTGCGTCTGCCGAGCCTGTTGGCCGGGCTGCGGTATGGCACCGAAGGCAGCCCACATAAATCGGAGACCCTTGCCCATGACCTTGCCCCTGTACGACCCTGCCTGGCTGGAGCGCATGTACAACAATCGCGCCCTGGTCCCTGACCACATGGACTACTTCCAGCGTTGGGCTCAAGACTCTGCCCAGGTGCGAGCCACTGTCCCCTGTGCGCTGGATGTGGCCTATGGCACGGGTGCCGGGGAAACCCTGGACGTGTTTCCGTCCGCCCGTGCCGGGGGTGGGCCGGTGCCGGTGCTGGTGTTCATTCACGGCGGTTACTGGCGGTCACTCGACAAATCGGATCACTCGTTCATCGCACCGCCTTTCACCCAGGCCGGGTTTTGTGTGGTGGTGGTGAACTACGCGCTGTGCCCGGGCACCCCCGATGCGCCGGTGACCATTCCCCACATCGCGCGGCAGATGGAAAAGGCGCTGGGCTGGGTGTGGCACCAGATCGCCGCCCATGGTGGCGACCCCCGGCGGATCACGGTAGCAGGGCATTCTGCCGGCGGGCAACTGGCGGCGCTGCTGCTGACCAGCGTGTGGCCGCTCATCGGAAAGGGTTTGCCAGATGGCCTGGTGCGCAATGCGCTGTCGATCTCGGGGGTGCACGACCTGGAGCCCATCATGCACACGCCCATGTACCAGTCGGTGTTGCACCTGACCGAACAGCAGGTGCTGCAATGCAGCCCCGCGCGCTTGCTGGAGCCGCCCACCGGCACGCTGTATTGCGCCGTCGGGGCGGATGAAAGCCCCGAGTTCCTGCGCCAGAACCAGCTCATGCAGGATGCCTGGGGCAGCCATTTTGTACCCCGCAGCGTGGCCTTGCCGGGGTTGAACCACTTCAGCATCGTCGATGCCCTGGCCAAGCCCGGGCATGACCTGCACCACATGGCGCAGAACCTGCTGCGGGCCTGAGAACAGGTTCTCCTAACCGCGCGGCGGCTCGCGCCCGGGGGGTTACATCAGCAGGTGCTCGCCTGCGTTGTCGCCGCCCAGGATCACATAGTTCACCTTGCGCACGTCCATCAGCTTGGTGCCGCCCGCGTAGCTGATGGAGCTTTGCACGTCCTGCTCCATCTCGATGAGCGTTTCGGCCAGTTTGCCTTTGATGGGCTCCAGGATGCGCTTGCCTTCGACATGCTTGTATTCGCCCTTGTTGAAGTCGCTGGCCGAGCCGTAGTACTCCTTGAACAGCGCGCCGTCCACTTCCACCGTCTTGCCGGGGGATTCCTCGTGGCCCGCAAACAGCGAGCCGATCATCACCATGCTGGCGCCAAAGCGGATGCTCTTGGCAATGTCACCGTGGCTGCGGATGCCCCCGTCGGCAATGATGGGCTTGGTGGCCACGCGGGCACACCACTTGAGGGCCGACAGCTGCCAGCCGCCCGTGCCAAAACCGGTCTTGAGCTTGGTGATGCACACCTTGCCCGGACCCACGCCCACCTTGGTGGCGTCGGCGCCCCAGTTTTCCAGGTCGATGATGGCTTCGGGCGTGGCCACGTTGCCAGCAATCACAAACGACTGCGGCAGGTGCTTTTTCAGGTAGCCGATCATGTTCTTCACGCTGTCGGCATGGCCATGGGCAATGTCGATGGTGATGTACTCGGGCGTGATGCCCTGTGCCACCAGCTGGTCCACGGTGGCGTAGTCGGGTTGCTTCACACCGAGCGAGATCGATGCATAGCAGCCCTTGGTATGCATATCCTTGACGAACTGGATGTTGTCCAGGTCAAAGCGGTGCATGACGTAGAAGTAACCGTTCTGCGCCATCCAGGTGCAGATGGTTTCGTCCACCACGGTCTTCATGTTGGCGGGCACCACCGGCAGGCGAAAGCGGCGACCGCCCAGCTCCACACTGGCGTCGCATTCCGAGCGGCTTTCAACGCGGCACTTGCGGGGCAGCAGCAGGATGTTGTCGTAGTCGAAGATTTCCATGAGATTCCAAGCTCCATAAAGGGACGCCGCCAAACGATTTCGACGGCGGTGGGCGCTTGGCTGTCAGACCGGCTTTGCGGGAGTGGACGTGACAGTCACTCCGAACCCTGCTGAGCGCAGGCACAAAAAACCGGGCGTCAAGAAACTTGGGCCCGGTGATTGATTCTACCCGCCTGCCAAAGGGCCGTCATAACGGCACCGGTATTACCTGCATACGGATTGGGCGGCCGCCACGATGCTGCCCGAGGCATCCTGCACCCAGCCAACCAGATGCAGCCTGTCGGCCTGTGCGCCATCGGGGATGCGCATGGAGCGGGTTTCCATCCATGCCCACGGCTTGCCCTTGCTGCGTGCGGGCTGCTGTGCCAGGGGCCAGGCACCCTCGAACTGATTGCGTACGATGTAGCGGGGTACAACGGTGCCGTCAGTACCTGCGGGTATGGCCTCTACCAGCAACAGGTAAAAGGCGAGGGGCGTGGCAGTCGCAGTGCGCTGTGGCGCCGCAGGGGAGGGGGTGAAGGCGATGCCTGTGCCCACATAGTCATTGAACGCCACCCCATGGGCCACACGCAACCGTCCACGCGCGGCTAAACCGACCTGGGTGACGTACACATCGGTGGAGATGGGGGGCTTGCGCCCCAGGGCTTGCAGGCGGGGCAGCGCGTCGGTCGAGGCCGCAGCCGACAGGGGGGCGTCGTCGCCCGCCTTGCCCGGCACGATCCAGTCCAGCACCACGGCACCTGCCTTGGCTGACGGTGCCGGGGCGGCCGCATCGCCCCAGCAGGACTCGCAGTCGGCGCTGATGAAGCGCTCGAACACGGCCACAGGCCTGGGGGTGCCGTCGCTGCTGCAACTGGCCTGGGCCATCGCCTGGGGGGCGTGCGCCAGGGCCAGCCACAGGCTGGCCAAGGTGAGGGCAATGTTTTTCATGGTGCGAGGCGGCGTGGGGCAGGGTGCTTTCTACAATGGCTGGATGTTCCCACAAGACCCGTTTTCGGGTGCGCCAGATGCCCTGGTGCCCCCACACTCCGGTGCGCCCTCGGCCGCATCCCCCCTTCTGGCCCACCTGAACGATGAACAACTGGCTGCGGTGACCTTGCCCGCAGGCCATGCGCTCATCCTGGCGGGGGCGGGGTCGGGCAAGACCCGGGTGCTGACCACCCGCATTGCCTGGCTGCTGCAAAACGGCTACGCCACGCCCGGTGGCATTCTGGCCGTCACATTCACCAACAAGGCTGCCAAGGAGATGGTGGCCCGCCTTTCGGCCATGCTGCCGGTGAACGTGCGTGGCATGTGGATTGGCACCTTCCACGGCCTGTGCAACCGGCTGCTGCGCGCGCATCACAAGGCAGCGGGGCTGCCGCAGTCGTTCCAGATCCTGGATACGCAAGACCAGCTCTCGGCCATCAAGCGCCTGTGCAAGCAGCACAACGTGGACGAGGAGCGCTTTCCTCCCAAGCAGCTGTCGTACTTCATCGCCAGCTGCAAGGAAGAGGGCATGCGTCCCGGCGACGTGCCCACGCACGACAGCGACGCCCGCAAGAAGGTCGAGGTCTACCAGCTGTACGAAGAGCAATGCCAGCGCGAAGGCGTGGTGGACTTCGGCGAGCTGATGCTGCGGTCTTACGAGCTGCTGCGCGACAACGACCCGATCCGCGAGCACTACCAGCGCCGGTTCCAGCACATACTGGTCGATGAGTTCCAGGACACCAACAAGCTGCAGTACGCCTGGCTCAAGCAACTGGCGGGCAACGACGTGGGCGGGCGCTATGAAGCGCGCGGTAGCGTGATAGCCGTGGGCGACGACGACCAGAGCATCTATGCCTTCCGTGGCGCGCGCGTGGGCAACATGACCGACTTTGTGCGCGAGTTTGATGTGCAGCGCCAGATCAAGCTGGAGCAGAACTACCGCAGCTACAGCAACATCCTCGACTCGGCCAACCACCTCATCAGCCACAACAGCCGCCGCCTGGGCAAGAACCTGCGCACCACCCAAGGTGCTGGCGAGCCCGTGCGCGTGTACGAGGCCAGCTCTGACCTGGCCGAGGCGCAGTGGATGGTGGACGAGATCAAGCAGTTGGTGCGCAACGACGGCTTTGAGCGCAAGGAGATTGCCGTGCTCTACCGCAGCAATGCGCAAAGCCGGGTGATCGAATCGGCATTGTTCAATGCCAGCGTCCCCTACCGTGTGTACGGCGGCCTGCGGTTTTTTGAGCGTGCCGAAATCAAGCATGCGCTGGCCTACCTGCGCCTGTTGGAGAACCCGCACGACGACACCAGCTTCACGCGCGTCGTCAACTTTCCTCCGCGCGGCATTGGCGCGCGCAGCATCGAGGTGCTGCAGGACGCGGCCCGCGCCGCGGGCTGCTCGTTGCACGATGCGGTGAGCGCCGTGCCCGGCAAGGCGGGGGCCAACCTGGGCGCGTTTGTGGCCATGGTGGATGTGCTGCGCGAGCAGACCCAGGGCCTGAACCTGCGGGGCATCATCGAGCAGATGCTCGAATCCACGGGGCTGGTGGAGCACTTTCGCACCGAGAAGGAAGGCGCCGACCGCATCGAGAACTTGGAGGAACTGGTCAACGCCGCCGAGAGCTTTGTCACGCAAGAGGGCTTTGGCCGTGACGCGGTGGCGCTGCCGCTGGACGAGCACGGCACGCCGCTCATCCAAAGCGCGGTCAGCCAAGGGCTGGACCTGAACGCGCCCGTACTCGACGAGCCTTTGAAACCCGCTGTGCCCGGCATTGTGGATGCCGACACCGGCGAAACCCTCTCGCCCCTGGCCGCCTTCCTGACCCACGCCGCACTCGAAGCCGGTGACAACCAAGCCCAGGCTGGGCAGGACGCTGTGCAGCTCATGACGGTGCATGCCAGTAAGGGGCTGGAGTTTGACTGCGTGTTCATCGGTGGCATGGAGGAGGGCCTGTTCCCCCACGAGAACTCCGCCAGCGACCGCGACGGCCTGGAGGAGGAGCGCCGCCTGATGTACGTGGCCATCACCCGCGCGCGCAAGCGCCTGTACCTGAGCCACTCGCAAACGCGCATGCTGCACGGGCAGACGCGCTACAACATCAAGAGCCGGTTTTTTGACGAGCTGCCCGAAGCGGCCCTCAAGTGGATCACGCCCAAGCAGCAGGGCTTTGGCTCGTATGCGCCTAGTTTTGCTACTAATTCAGGAGCTGGTGGTGTATATGGATCTAGCGCTAGAGGCCAATTTGGCTTCAAATCCGAGACGTTTGCCAGCCCCCCGGTGCCTGTGCAGAAGGCGGCACCATCGCACGGCCTGCGCGCGGGGATTGCCGTGTTCCACACCAAGTTTGGCGAGGGCAAGGTGCTGGCCATTGAAGGCACCGGCGACGACGCACGTGCACAGGTCAACTTTCCGCGCCACGGCACCAAGTGGTTGGCGCTGTCGGTGGCCAAGCTGACGGTGGTCGAATAGCGCGTTTTGAGCCAAATCGCCTGCTAGCGATAGTACCTTATGCCCTGGTAGCTATTGTTTGTATAGCAAACCGGGGCCGCCAATGACAACGGGGCCCTGAGGCCCCGTTGGTTTTTGAAGCGGGCCGCACCGGGTGCAGCCCTGTTGGCCCTTCGCTCAGGCTGGTTTCAGGCTGAGTTCAGGCCTGGTTCAGGCTGGGCTGCTTGGCCGCTGCCGTCAGGTAGCCCACGGCCGCGCCGTTCTTGTTCTTGTAGTTGGCCTTGATCATCGGGTCCAGCGTGTCCTTGACCACGCTGTGGATGGCGCCCCAGTCACCGGCGTGCTGGAAGTTGCTCATGATGTACGTCCAGCCGTTGATCTCGTCCACGGCGTGCAGGCCGGTGGACTCGCCGCCCGAGGGGATCGACATCACGCGCGACAACTGCTTGGTGTCCACGTTGTAGGCCCACAGGAAGTTGTTGACGTGCTGGCTGCTGTCTTCGCCGATGAACAGGGTGCGCATCTTTTCGGAGAACTTGAGGTTGTCCGGGTTGGCGATGTTGTTGGGGTTGGCGGTGTTGCCCAGGGCGTCGGCGGTGATGTCTTCACCGGCCAGCAGCACCTTGGTGTCCACGGGCATCCATTCGCTGTTGATGGTGCCGCCAGCGGTGTCCTTCTGGCCACCCTTGAGGTTCAGCGCCATCACGGCGCCGGCCACCAGTTGCTTGGGCACCGAGATGCCGTTGCCCGGCACGTTGGCGGCATTGCCTGCCACCATGGACGACTGGATGTTCTGCAGCGCAGAGTAGGCAATCTTGTCCTTGGCGTTGACCGTGGTGCCTTCCATCTTGGTGAAGCCCAGGCTGGCGCCGAGGTAGGCGGCGTAGCGGTGGGTTTCCAGGAAGGCGGCGGCCTTTTCCATGCCGGGGTTCAGCTTGATCCACTCGGTCTTGCCGTTGGCCACGATCTTGGTGTAGCTGGCATCGGCCGGGTCGGTGGTCTTCACGGTCATGATGTCCGTGGGCTTGAGCGTGTTGGCCAGGTTCTCGATCTCGGCGCTGGTGGCCGACCCCATCTTGATCCAGGTGAGGGGCGCCGCCGTGCCCACCTTGGGGTCGATGGAGAAGCCGCTGCCCACCTTGGCCACGTACAGCGTGCCGGACGACAGGTCTTTTTCCTTGTCGGCCACGAACACGAAGTAGCCGCTGTTGGTGGCGTCGTCGCCCATCAGCGCCGTGCGGTTGTCAGGCATCACCTGCACCAGCTCGTGCGAGATGCGGCCCATGCAGAAGTGCTTCTTGATGCTGGCGGTGCCGTCAGGGTTCACCGTCACCTCGGGCATGTGGCCGTAGTGGTAGGGGTTGGCCTTGGTTTCGTCGCCAAGCAGGTTCTTGCTGTAGGCCTTGAACATGGCGTTGCTGGCGATGCTGAACGCATCGGGTTCGTATTCTTCGCTCGACAGGTGGGTGCCCCAGGGCGACAGGCTGGCGCCGCAGGTGATCCACAGGCCGTGCACCTTGGAGGTGTCCACGTTGTGGTACTTCACCAGGCTCAGCTTGCCGGTGGTCTGGTCCTGGTCCAGCGTCAGCACGGCAATGGGCGATGGCAGCTTGCCGTACATGTCGGTCTTGCCGTCTTGCGCCCAGGTGGTGTATTCAAACTGCACCACGGCAAACACGGCCTTGCCCTTGAGGCCGGTCACGGTGGGGTTGGCCACGGTCAGCAGCGAGGTGCCGTCGGGCGAGTCCGAGAAGTACTGGCGTTCCTTGCCAGCCACCGTGGCGTCGATGATGGGCTTGTTGTTGATGTCGTAGTAGCCACCCGACAGGATGGTGCCGCCCTTGCCGTCGGACACCATGTCGCCCGTCACGAAGAACGGCTGGTAAGCCAGCTGGTACGAGCGCACCGAGTCGTCGCTGAGCTTGATGTTGAGCGTGGAGCCCACGGTGGTGGTGGCCATGGCAGCGGCGTTGGCCAGGGTGGGGGCTGCCATCGACGTGAAGCTGGCCGACACATAGCTGGGCGCGGCGGAATCGCTGCCACCGCAGGCGGTCAGCAGTGCGGCCGAGGCGCTGGCGCTGAGCGGCAGCATGGGAACGCCGGCCAGCAGTTGCAGGGCCTTGCGGCGGGTGGGCATCGTCGGTTGGGTCATTTTCGGAGTGTTTCCAAGTGGGTATGCGAACGGGCATGCCACGCCCTGATCCGACCGGGAGCCTTGTTGGAAAAGGCGTAGTAGGCGGGTGGCATGGAATCCAGCCCGCGATCCTAGGAACGCCCCGTGACAGCGGTTTGACGTTTGTGTGACGGTTTGACGCGGTGCCTTGCGCAGCGCGTGACGCCCCCCAAAGGCGCGCCGCGCAGGCATGGCTGCGCGTGCGCTGCGGGACAGGCCCTAGTCCCGGGAGCCGGGCGGGCCGTAGGAGTTGCCGGTTCCGTAGTTGTTGGACGGTGCAGCCGCGCCACCGCTGCCGTCCTTGATGCCCTTGCGGCCCGACACCTGCCACGCGGTGCGCTGGTTGACCAGGCCGGCCAAAAATTCCATTTCTTCGTCCGTGTGGTTGATGGCACCGGCCGGTGTCAGCAGCCGGCCATTGCGGGGCGCGGGCTCGGCCCAGAACGACTGGTGGTAGCTGGACTGGCTCACCAGGCGTTCGCCGCCCGCCGTCAGCTCCACCGTGCCATAACAGTTGCAGAGGTAGCCGCGCTGGTCCTGGTCGGCAAACACCTCGGCATACACCCCTGTGCCGCGGATGCCCGCCGTGGCGGTGGGCAGCGCAATCTGCCGGTCGGGGCCGCGCCCCCACACCGTGGCCACCGCACCGCTGAGCAGGCGCAACAGCTTGACGGCCGTGGGTGTGTCGCTCTCCATGGCCATGCGTGAGTTCTGCCGCACCATGAAGGCGCTGTCGCCCACCGAGAACACCAGGCTGGCGCCCGGCCCGGTCTCGATGCGGTCGTTGGCGGTGATGGTGTGCTGCACCGTGAGGGGCTCGCCATTGCGCAGCACGTCGCCGCGCACCTCCACGATGTTGCTGCGCGTCTGCGCATGGGCGGCCGACCAGCCACCGCCTGCCACCCACAGCGCGGCGGCCTGCACCACGCTGCGCCGTTGGAACCAGACCAGCTCGTCGTCCTGTCTCTTATACACATCTGACGCTGCCGACGATACTCCTTGTGT
>ERZ1031516.36-NODE-36-length-20307-cov-7.638357_pt1 | contig 20307 bp, 22 predicted proteins | sample MGYA00518047_ERZ1031516 | MGnify/ENA primary metagenome ERZ1031516 (study PRJEB33718, sample SAMN03159945) | human skin metagenome | collected 2014-04-10 | study: EMG produced TPA metagenomics assembly of the PRJNA266117 data set (Human skin bacterial metagenome and... | reverse complement strand
TGAGATGTGTATAAGAGACAGTGCTACTGGAGGGCGTGCTCGACGCGCTCCACGAACACCCCGAGCTGGACACCCGTACGCTGCGCCTCGGCACCTTCGGCGACGCCCAATTGCTGGATTTCCTGCCGCTGCGTGTGAACGCCATCTCCCAGCAGCACGAGCGCATCGCCGAGCGGGTGTTCGATCGCCTGCTCGATGCGCTCGACGGCAGCTACCACCCTGGCCTGGATGCCATAGAGCGCGGCCTGAAGATCCGCTTCGAACCCTAGCTCGGTTTCACCGGGGACCTTTAGGGTGGCTCCTAGCGCCCCTGGCGGATCTGCTGCAGCAGCGGCTCGCACTCATTGGGCTGGTCGCCGCTCGGCGCGACCAGTGCCACCAGGCCGGCGGCTGGCGCTACCAGCGCGCCCAGGGCCAGCATGCCGGCGCCGCGCAAGACCAGGGGACCGGCTTTCACGCCGGGGTTGGGGTTCTTGAAGGTGCCACGCACATAGAGCGGCGAACGCAGCGAAAAGATCCGCAGCCCCTTGGACTCGGGGGTAATGGTCAGATCGAGTTGCTCGCTGCCGAAATTCATCGTGCCGTCCACGCCGATCAGCGCGTTCTCGGTGTCGATCACCATCAATTGCGGACGCATGACGCCCTGCTTGATATCCAGGTTGGCGGCGGCGCAGTTGATTTCCACTTCGTTGTCACCGAACAGCCGGCCGACCAGGTAATTACCGACATTGAGCCCGGCGATCTCCATCAGATTACGACTGACCCGCCCGTCGTTGATCAGCAACTTGAGGTGCCCATTGGCGCTACCCAGCAAGGTCGCGACCGAATTGCCGGTACCACTGAGGGCTGCATCACCGTTCAAGGCGCCGAGGCTGCTCTGCATCACCTCCACATTGGGGAACAGCTGGCGCAGGCGGAAATTGCGCGCACGCAGCTGGGCCTGGGCCCTGAGGGGCGTGGCACTGCCGTCCAGACGCAGGGTGGAATCCAGCCGGCCACCCGCCACACCGAAACGCAGCGGCTCCAGACTGAGCTTGCCGTCGTTGAGCACCACATGGGTAAACAGGTCGGTGAAGGGCAGTTGCTCGCTGTGCACGATGCGCTTGCCGGTGAAGCTGACATCGGCATCCATGTCGCGCCAGCGCTCGGTGCGAAACGCCTCGACCGGCAGCACCTTGTTGCCAGGCTGCACGCTGGGCGCGCCGCGCTGCTGCTTCTCGGCGTTGGAGTCGGCGCCAATCAGCGGCGCCAGATCGGCGAAGCGCAACTGGTTGGAGACCAGGGTTCCGGACAGTTTGGGGCGCGGCTTACGGGCCACGAAGGTGAGATCACCATGAATGTCGCTGTCACCGATGCGGCCGTTGAATTTCTCGTAGCGAAACAGCGGGCCGTCCGCATCCTGCAGCTGGGCGACCAGGCGCCCGTCGGTGGAGTAGGCCGGCGTATCCGGTAACGTCACACCAGTCAGCGGGTACAGGTTACCGAGGCTGGCGCCCGACAGCCGCAGGCGCAGATCCAGGGCGCCCAGGTTCTTCGGATCGGTAAGCGTGCCGGCCACCTGTACCCGGGTAGTACCGGCGCGCACATCGGCCTGTACCGGGAAGGGCAAGCGGGCGTCCTGCAATGCCAGCAACCCGCCGATGCGACCGGTGCCGCTGAGCGCCTGGTCCTTGTAACGCCCCTTGGCCTGCCAGGCGAAGGCGTAATCCTGTGGCGCGGCAGCCCCCTCATCCGACTGGCTGGCGGACTTGCCGACGATCTCGGTAAAGGCGATGGGCTCGCCAAGCGGCTCGACCTGCAGCTTCACGCTGGCCTGGGAAACCCGATCCTCGACGCTGACCCGCGCCTTGTCGAAGCCGATGGTGCCGATGTCCATCACCCAGGGCGAGGCCGTTTGCTCTTGCGGCTGCTCTTGCTCGCCAAGATCGAACGTCCAGTTGGCCCGCCCGTCGGCCAGCCGCTCCAGCGCAGCGTCGGCACCGGTCAATTGAATGCGCGGTATGGATACGGTTTTCCACAGCAACGGCACGGGCGACAGGCTGGCCTCGACGCGCTGCAGAGCAACGAAGTGCTCGCCCTTGGCCCAGTCGGGATTGCCCAGGCTGAGCTGCTCGGCGGACACATGGGGCCAGGGCACCCAGGCGCGCAAGCCTGGCTCATCAGGCTCGCGCTGCCAGGTGACGGCCAGATTGCCTTCGATCGCGAAGGGCCGATTCAGCGCTTCGGAGACCCGCGCATTGATCGTCGGCTTGAGCAGGTTCCAATCGAAGAGCACCAGAAACAGCATGAGCGCTGCAATCAACAGCAGAAGACTGGCAAGGCACCAGCCAAGTATCTTGCGAAGGCGCATCATACGGCGGCCCCTTTTTATCAGCGATCCCCACAATCGCCGTCCCTGATCGTTCGACTGGCCAATGGCGGGAATGACTCACAGAATGTTGTCATGCCGGTATACAAACCTTTCGCTCATACAACCTCCACCCCGGACAGGCCCATGCAACTGATCGACACCCACACCCATCTCGACTTCCCCGACTTCGACGAGGATCGCCTCAGCGTGCTCGCCGAGGCTCGTGACATGGGCGTCGAAAAACTGGTGATACTGGGCGTCGAGCATGGCAACTGGCAGCGCCTGTGGGATCAGGTACTGGCGCATGATGGGCTGTACGCGGCGTTCGGCCTGCACCCGGTCTACCTGGACAGCCACCGGCCTCACCACCTGCAGGTGCTGGAACAATGGCTGCACAAGCTGCATGGCCACGAGAAGTTGTGCGCAGTAGGCGAATTCGGGCTGGACTACTACCTGCCGGAGCTGGATCGAGAGCGCCAGCAGCTGCTCTTCGAGGCGCAGCTGGAACTGGCACAGCGCTTCGAACTGCCCGTGCTGTTGCATGTGCGCCACGCCCACGCCCAGGTGATCGCCACCCTCAAGCGCTTCAAGCTGAGGCGAGCCGGCATCATCCATGCCTTCGCCGGCAGTTACGAGGAGGCCCGGGAATACCTCAAGCTGGGCTTCAAGCTGGGTCTGGGCGGCGCAGCCACCTGGCCCCAGGCCAAGCGCCTGCGTCAGGTCCTGCCACGCCTGCCCCTCGATGCCGTGGTGCTGGAAACCGACTCACCGGACATGGCGCCGGCGATGCATCCGCACATCCGCAACAGCCCGGTTCACCTACCGGCGATCTGCCGTGAGCTGGCCACACTGTTCGCGGTCGAGCCGGAGGTTCTGGCCACCGCCAGCAGCGGCAATGCCGCAGCACTGTTCGGCTGGCGGAATTAGAATCTGCTCACGACCTCGCGAGCTTGTTTTTAACGCAGGAGCGCCGACGCGCAGCAGATCGTGAGCAGGTTCTTAGAAGAACAGCGTCCACAGGGCGATGGCGGCGTACCAGAGGATGGCCGCGCGTACCAGCAACTGCCATAGGCCATCCAACGTCGTCACACCCGCCTCGCCAAGCTCGGGCTCCGGTGTTTCGGCAGCAGCGCGCGCCGCACCCGCGGCCAGTTGCGCGGCCGAGATATCCCAGCTCAGCACTTCGTGCAGCAGCGCGCGGCTGACCGCGATGAAATTGCCGACCAACGCAAAACTGGCCGCCAGTACCCGCACCGGCAACCAGTCGAACGCATGCCGCAGTTGCCCGGCGCGCTCACGCAGCGCCTCGGATTGGCCGTGCTCGACGATCAGCGCCAGCAGGCGATAGGCCAGCGCCGCCAGCGGGCCGAGCAACACGTACCAGAAAATCACCGCGAAAAAGCTCTGGTAGGCCTGCCAGACCAGGTAGGTCTGCACGCTCGGCAGCAACGTCGCCTCGCCCTCGGCCTGCACGCCCAGGTCACGCTGGGCAACCAGGTAGGCCGCCTCGCCGTCGCCGCGCCGCCAGCTGTCGCGGAAGGGCCCGAGCGCCGCCAGCAGATCGCCCCGGCCCAGGCTGTAGATCACTACCAGCAGATGAATCGGCAACAGCAACCAACCGTAGGCCAGCGGCGCCAGCAGTTTCAGCACCGCAGCCAGAATCAGCAGCGGCACGCCGACCAGCAGAGCGATGGCCAGCCAGGGCGAATCACTGGTGGTACCACCGCGCTCCATGCGTGCCAGGGCGCGTAGCCAGGGTTCATCCTGCTGGATACGCTGACGCCAGGCGGAAAACTTCTCCACCCACAGCACCAGCAGCAACACCAGGAAACTCATGATACCTCCTTATCAGTCATCAATGACGAGCGCAGCCGCGCCCAGTCGAATGCAGGCCCGGGGTCGGTCTTGCGATCCGGGGCGATATCGCTATGCCCACAGATGCGCTCATCGGTGATTGCCGGATAGGCCATCTGCAATGCTCGCGTCAATTCGCCGAGTGCAGCGTACTGCGCATCCGTGAACGGTAAATGATCGGTACCTTCGAGTTCGACGCCCAACGAAAAATCGTTGCAGTTCTCGCGCCCCTCGAAGGAGGACACACCGGCATGCCAGGCGCGATCCAGGCAGGACACGAACTGCACGATGGTACCGGTACGCTCGATCAGAAAGTGCGCCGACACCGTCATGCTGGCGATGCCTGCGAAATACGGGTGCGCATCGGCCTGCAGGCAATTGGTGAAGAACGCCTGCACCTGGCCGGTGCCGAACTGGCCTGGCGGCAAGCTGATGTTGTGAATGACCAGCAGGGAAATCTCGCCCTGCGGACGCTCGTTGAAGTTAGGCGAAGGACAGTGCTGAATCCCCTGATACCAGCCGTCTTCGAGTGGCTTGCGCATAGGTGCTCCACGAGTTTGCGCACACTCTAGGGGCTGATCAGCTCCCAGTGCAAGTCGTGACGTGGCGTGAGTCTTGGCGGCGAGCAGAACGACTCACGGCCCTGACGGGCCGTGAGATATGCATCAGTCAGGCAGGCTGAAGGTATCAGGCACCCTTGAGACGTCGCAGGTTACCGATCACCGACTCCAGGGCACGGTCAAACAACAGCGCGTCGTCGAGCAGCCTCACCGCGTTGCGGCGGAACTCCACGGCCAGGCCCATCCGGGTCTTCTCGAGCACTTTCATGCCCGTGCGATTGACAAAGATGTACTTGCCGGTCGGCTTGATGATCGCCGCCAGTTTGCAGCGCAGCTTGTGCTCGTCGTCTTCCTGGAACTCGACCCAGCTGCCGACGCGCAAGGAGTCGACATACAGCAGAGATTCATCGTCGTCGGCAAGCACCGGTTCATCCTGCGGCTCGCTGCGTGGCTGCCCGGGGGCCTCGAGCACGATCTCCTCGACGATCTCGACCATCGCCGAAATGCTGCTCTCCTCCTCCGGCTGCAGGTCGAGCAGCGGCAGCTCGAGACCGATTGCCGAGAGCGCCGAACGCTGCACCTCATCGGAGTCGGTCGTCGCGCTGCGCTCGACATCGGGGATGGCACGCTTGAAGCGCTGAAAGGCCTGCACATGCAGGGCTTCGAGCTGGCTGAAGAACTCGCTGGTGGAGAATGGATCGAACGCCGCGCTGGCCATGCCTTCGCGCAGCGCCTTGAGCAGGCCAGGTACCAGTTCGAGCAGGCGCAGACGCGCTTCCGGGTTGTCGTGGGGTTCGACGCTCCAGATCAACTCGTCCATGGTAGCGAGCGCGCTCTGCCACTGCTGCGAATCGGTGCCGTGCTTGAGGCAGGTCAGCATCATGACCTTGCTCCAGGCCTCGCGCAGCAGACGCACCACTACCTCGGGCAGGGTCCTGCCGAGCAGGCGCTCATTGAGCGCCTGCTCCACTTCACGCCGGGCCATCTCGGCACGTGCGCTGCCCTCCTCGGCATCGCGGGTACGCTGCTCGAGCAGCTCGCTGCGGCGGCGCTCATCACCGGTGAAGGCCAGGAAGTCGGCCAGCAACTCGGAGAAGATTGCCGGATCGTCGGTGAAGTCGTTGAGCAGCCGCTGCACGACCTGCTCGATCTTCTGATACAGGCTGTCACGCTGATTGCTGTCGTGCTCGCCCCAGCCGAGGGCGGCGGCGGCGATCTCGTTGAGCAGGCGACGCGCCGGGTGGCTGCCGCGGCTGAAGAAGGTCTTGTCGAGCACCGCGACCTTGAGCATGGGAATCTGCAGGCGGGCGATCAGCGCCTTCAAGGAATCCGGCAGACTGCGGTCATCGAGGATGAACTCGAACAGCATCGATACCAGGTTGATGACGTCCTCGTCGACCTCGCCCACCACCCGCACGCGGCCGCTCTTGGCGCTGGCACGGGTCAGCAGGTGCTCGAGCTGGGCGCGCAGGTCGACATCCGACGGCGCCTGGATCGGCGCACGCTGCTGCAGGTGAGAAAGCAGACGCATCAGATCACTGGTTGAAATCGGCATCGCATTGGCCGGCGCCTGGCGCCGTGGCGCGATGCCCTCGCGGGTTTGCGACAGCAGCTCCTGAAGGGCGCCGAAAACCTCGCGCACTTCGTCGTCGGCAAACCCTGTGGAGCGCTCGAAACCCTCGACCGTATCACTGCGCTCGGGGCGGCCATGGGCGGCGGCACGACGGGCAGGCACTGCCTTGAGTTCAGGCAACACGCCAGCCTCGATCAACACGGCATTGGCATCGGTATACAACTGGTCGAGCCCGCTGAGTACGTACTTTTCGAACAGCTTGAGGATGATCAGCTTGACCTTGATCTCCACACCCAGGCCACTGCACGACTCGAGGAACAACTCACTGAGCGAGACCGGGCCAAGGGGGTTGGACTTGTCATCGAGTTTCTTGCTTACGACGGCGTTGAGGCGCGTGGTCAGGTGGGTGAGCGCCACGTGATCGCGGCTCAGCACCTTGGCGATCATCGAGTCCAGCGCGACGGTTTCTTCCAGCTCGTCGTTCTGCACCAGCGACAGGCTGTCGAAAGACACGGCATCCAGGGTGGGCGCCTTGCCGACCACGTACTGGTTCAGGCTGGCGAACGACTCGAAGACGCGCTGCAGGAAGCCACGCTCAATCCCCTTGCGCTTGAGGCGCAGGTCACGCATGGCTTCGAAAAAGGAGTTCTGCTCGGCATTGCTGGTGGCCCGATCCGCCATATCGAACAGGGTATCGTCGGCATTGTCGAACAACGCCTGCAGCGCCTGCTTGAGCTGGGTAGCGGCACGATCACGAACCTGAATGAGCGATGCAGGCAACCTCGCGGCCGCCGGGTGGGCCGTGTCGGGAACCATCTTGTTAAGATGCACCACGTTGGCATCGGTCTTCATCAGGATCTCCTGCGCAGAGCGCTGGTGAAGCAAACTGAAACAGGAATGCGAGCACCGCAGACGTCAAGGGTATGACGCCAATACTTCTGCATTAAAACATATCGGATTGCTACAGGAGATGCCAAAGCAATTTCCTGCAGATATGAAATGCATCACAGCCTATCCGACGGGCTGCCGGCGAACTGGGTATGTGACCGATCGTTACAGTCAGGGTTCATTTTTACCCGATGAACGTAACACTGACAGTTGCAGCCCTTATACTCGCCGCCTCAGCCAACCGGAGGCGCCATGCCGAATCTACTGCTCACCGAGCTTCGTGCCGAAATCGAGGCCAATGTTCGTCGTAGCCTGCGCGAAGACATCGGCAGCGGCGACATTACCGCCCAGCTGATTCCCGAGTCGCGCCTGGCCAATGCTACCGTGATCACTCGAGACAGTGCGGTGATCTGCGGCACAGCCTGGGTAAACGAAGTGTTTCGCCAGCTCGACCCGCGCGTCGCCGTGCATTGGCAAGTGGCAGATGGCCAACAGGTGGCGCCGGATCAGGCTCTGTTTCATCTGCAAGGCCCGGCGCGCGCGCTGCTCAGCGGAGAGCGCACGGCGCTGAATTTCCTGCAGACCCTGTCGGCCGTGGCCACGCGCTGCCAGCACTATGCTGCACTGGTGCAGGGCACCGCGGTTAAGCTGCTCGACACCCGCAAGACCCTGCCCGGTCTGCGCCTGGCGCAGAAGTACGCGGTCACCCAGGGTAGCTGCCACAATCACCGCATCGGCTTGTTCGACGCCTTCCTGATCAAGGAAAACCATATCGCGGCCTGCGGCGGGATCGCGGCGGCGGTGGCGACCGCACGCACCATCGCGCCAGGCAAACCGGTCGAGGTGGAAGTCGAAAATCTGGACGAACTGGAGCAAGCGCTGACGGCCGGCGCCGATATCGTCATGCTCGATGAGCTGTCGCTGGATGACATGCGCCGCGCGGTGACCATCAATGCCGGCCGCGCCAAGCTCGAAGCATCGGGCGGCGTGAACGAAAGCACCTTGCGCAGCATTGCCGAGACGGGCGTGGACTACATTTCCATCGGCACGCTGACCAAAGACGTCAAGGCCGTGGATCTGTCGATGCGCCTGTCGCTGTAACAGTCCCGGCGAATGAAAAACGGCGCCTCGAGGGCGCCGTTTTTCATATCAGTCAGTCCACATCGGGGCTGCTGACAAACCGCTTGCGCTCGGGAAAGAACAACCGCCCAAGTTCAACACCCGGATTGTCGGCACGCATGAAGGCTTCGCCAACGAGGAAGGCGTACACCTCACTGATTTCCATCAGCTCGACGTCGGCGCGATTGAGGATGCCGCTCTCGGTCACCACCAGGCGGTCGCGAGGAATGCGCGGCAGCAGGTCCAGCGTGGTTTCCAGATTCACCTCGAAGGTATGCAGGTTACGGTTGTTGACGCCAATCAGCGGCGTATCCAACACGTTCAACGCACGCTCCAACTCTTCGCCGTCATGCACTTCGGCCAGCACGTCGAGATCGAATGCCTTGGCGGTGGCTGCCAGCTCGGCCATCTGCGCATCGGTCAGCGCCGAGACGATCAGCAGCACGCAGTCGGCACCCAGAGCCCGCGACTCGACGATCTGGTAGGGGTCGATCATGAAATCCTTGCGGATCACCGGCAGCGAACACGCGCTGCGTGCTTCGCGCAGGTAGCGGTCGGCCCCCTGGAAGAAGTCGATATCAGTAAGCACCGACAGACAGGTCGCCCCACCATCCTGATAACTCTGGGCGATTTCCGCCGGCACGAAGTTCTCACGAATCACGCCCTTGCTCGGCGACGCCTTCTTGATCTCGGCGATCACCGCAGGCTGCTTGCTTTTGGCTTGCTCGATCAGCGCATTGGCGAAACCGCGCGAAGCGTCGGCAGCCCGCGCTTCGCGCTCCACCTCGGCGAGGCTGACCACGGCACGGCGGGCGGCTACTTCTTCGGCCTTGCGGGCGAGGATCTTTTCCAGAACGGTGGGAATGCTCACCCTTCATTCTCCTGTTTGAATACAGCGGTAAAGGACACCAGTTCTTCCATCTTTTCCCGGGCCAGTCCGGTGTGCAGCGCGTCGTGGGCCAGGCTCATGCCACCCTGCAGGTTGTCGGCATGGTCAGCAGCATAAAGCGCTGCGCCGGCATTGAGCACGATGATGTCGGCGGCTTTCTGGCCGGCATCGGTCTTGCGGCGGCCCAGGGCATCGCGGATCAGCTCCAGCGATTGCTCTGCACCGTCGACGGTCAGGCCGATCAGGCTCTGGCTCTTGATATCGAAGTCTTCTGGCTGGATGCGGTACTCACTGACCACGCCGTTCTTCAGTTCGGCCACGAAGGTCGGCGCCGCCAGGCTGATCTCGTCGAGGCCATCCTGCGCATGCACCACCAGTACGTGCTCGCTGCCCAGGCGTTGCAGCACCTCAGCCATCGGGCGGCACAGCGCGTGGCTGAACACGCCCACGACCTGGTGCTTGGCGCCGGCCGGGTTGGTCATCGGACCGAGCATGTTGAACAGCGTGCGCAAGCCCAGCTCGCGGCGCGGGCCAATGGCATGCTTCATCGCGCCATGATGAGACGGCGCGAACATGAAGCCGACGCCGACGGTCTCGACGCAGCGCGCCACCTGCACCGGGGTGAGCCCCAGGTACACACCGGCAGCCTCGAGCAGATCGGCACTGCCGCTCTTGCCGGACACCGCGCGGTTACCGTGCTTGGCCACCTTGCCGCCGGCTGCGGCGACGACGAAGGCAGCGGCGGTGGAGACGTTGAAGATGTTCATGCCGTCGCCACCGGTGCCGCAGGTGTCGACCAACCGCTCGGCGGCGATCTCCACCGGCGCGGCCAGTTCACGCATCACGCTGGCGGCGCCGACGATCTCGTCGATGGTCTCGCTCTTCATGCGCATGCCCATCAGAAATGCGCCGATCTGCGCGTCGGTGCACTGGCCGGTCATGATCTCGCGCATCACCGCGCGCATTTCCTCGGTGCTCAGGTCCAGCTGGGTGACGATGCGGTTGAGGGCTTCCTTGATGTTCATGCGCGCACGCCTCCGGTCTGCTTGAGGAAGTTGGCGAACAGTTCGTGGCCCTGCTCGGTAAGGATCGACTCGGGGTGAAACTGCACGCCCTCGACGTTCAGGGTCTTGTGGCGCAGGCCCATGATCTCGTCGACGGTGCCGTCTTCGTGCTGAGTCCAGGCGGTCACCTCGAGGCAGCCCGGCAGAGTCTCGCGCTTGACCACCAGCGAGTGGTAGCGGGTCACGGTCACCGGCATCGCCAGGCCGGCGAACACGCCCTTGTTTTCATGAAATACCGGACTGGTCTTGCCGTGCATCACCTGACGGGCACGCACCACGTCGCCGCCATAGGCCTGGCCGATGCTCTGGTGGCCCAGGCACACGCCAAGAATCGGCAGCTTGCCGGCGAAATGCAGGATGGCTTCGATGGACACGCCGGCTTCGGTCGGCGTGCACGGGCCCGGGGAGACGACGATCCGCTCGGGCTTGAGCGCCTCGATCTCGGCGATGCTCAGCTCGTCATTGCGGATGACGTGGACGTCGGCACCCAGTTCGCCCAGGTACTGCACCACGTTGTAGGTAAAGGAGTCGTAGTTGTCGATCATCAGCAGCATTTTAGATTTAACCCTTTGATTTACTGCTCTTCAGCCAATCGCCCTGGTTTCGATACCCCTATTCGTACCCGCAGTTTTTCATGCTGGGACAATGTCTGTTCAGGGGTCGAGCAAGGCAGAGAGAATCGTCCGGCGTGGCCGGATAGAAAAGATCAGGCGCGCCAACGCCAGCGGGCGTGGGCTTTGATGAGGCGCATCAGAAGGGTGCTGCTTGCGTTCACGAAGGAGGTCTCGCGTTTATCTGCGGGCACAGTAGCCCAGCAGAGCCTTGGCGTGCAACTGGCATAACGCCTCTTGTGGGCAGGAAAGATCGGTGGCTGGGGGCCGCGGAGCCACCGGCGTGGCGAGCTACATCTGCGCAGCCAGCCAGGCAAGCACTTGCTCGGCCAGCTGCTCGGGCGACTCGTGGGTACTGTCCAGGCGCAGCACCGGACAACGCAGTTGCTGCTCGATCCACGTCTCGTGCATACGCAGGCTGCGGGTCTGCAGACCGCCGTGCTGATAGCCTGCGGCCCATTCGAGGAAGGCCTGGTGCTGCGCGTGCATGTCACCCCCCGGCTGCAGCCGCTCGCCGTAGCGCTGCTGCTCGCGGGCACGCAGCCGTTGCATACGCCTGGTGTCGTCCAGTTGCAGGAACACGGCGTGAGTGAACAGCGGTACCAGCGCCTCGCCCCAGCTGCACAGCGAACCGCTGAGTATCCAGTCGCTCGACCGCGCCGCGCACGCGCGGATCTGCTCCACACGCTGTTGCGGTTCGCGCTTGAAACGATAAGGTGGCTCGCTGGGCAGCCAGTAGAAGCTGTCGGTGTCCAAGTGCAACCAGCCGGCTCGTTCGGCCAGCGCTGCCGCCAGGGTGGTCGTCCCGGCGCCGGACGCCCCGAATACATGTAACCGTACCGCCATGGATCAACATCCTCCACGAAAGGAATTCATCATGATTCGCCCTTATCATGCCAACGACGCCAATGCCGTGCTCGACATCTGGCTCACCGCGTCGCTCCAGGCCCATGCCTTTATAGCCGAATCGTTCTGGCGCGATCAGCTGGCCGCCATGCGCGATATCTACCTACCCCAGGCCGAGACACTGGTGCTCGAAGAAGACGGCGAAATCCTGGGGTTCGCGTCATTGCACGAACAGCGCATGGCCGCCCTGTTCATCGCCCCAAGCGCCCAAGGGCAAGGGCTCGGCAAACACCTGCTCGACGAAACCAAGCGCCGGCGCAGCGTGCTGGAGCTCAGTGTGTACAGCGCCAACACCCGGGCGTGCCGCTTCTATCAGGCCTGCGGCTTTGCCGTGGTAGCCGAGCAGAACGATCCGCACAGCGGACACCCGGAGCTGGTGATGCGCTGGCAGTGTGAGTGATCCGTTAGCGGGCACTCTCCGCCACAGAATCGCCAGTGTCAACGCTACGCACCACGAGCTAGAGCGGTTCGCCGAGCGTTCGCACATAGTCCTGGCACATACCCAGGGCGACTATGGCGCGATCGCCGCGCCCGGTGATGTCGACAATTCGTTGAGCAGCTGCTCGGTCAATGTCGGCTCGTCGGGCTCCATCCACCAGGCGTCCGGCACTGGCGGTGGCGGGCAGTTGGTCGTCGTGACCGGCACCGGCAGCTCCGGGGTCGCCGGCAAGGACTGACAGCCGCAGCTCAGCAGTGGCAAGACGATCACGCAGGCGCGCAGTTTTCTGTTCAGCATCGCCAAGTCTCCTGTATTGGGTTTGCGAGGACGCCTGCAACTTCTGTTCGAGCACCAGGCGTTTTTCCTGGACGCGACGGTTTTCACGGGCAGCCGAGTCGTGCAGGCGAGCCAGGGTGGCGGCATGAGATTGATCGCGTTCGGCCAGTGCCTGGCCAAGACGCCAGCCCTGCACCACCCAACCGAGGCTGGCGCCGCCAAGCACTAGCGTCAGGATCAGGCCACCGCCGAGCAGCCAGCGATAGCGGGCGGGAATCAGCGCTAGCAGGCTCATGCCGCCACCTGCCCGCCGCAGGCAATGAACATGGCCAGCAGATCGTCCTGATCACGCGCCTGGCCGGCGAGTTCTTGCCGATAGATACGCAGCAGCGCACCAAGATCGTGCTCGCGCTGGCCGTAACCGGCACCTGGCAGGCTGGCCCAGATAGGCGCCGCTGCGCTGATCGCCTCGGCCACCCGGCCGGCCTTAATCGACGCGAGTGCCCCGCACTCTTCGAGCAATTTCACCGCGGCCAGGTCCTGGGCCTCTGGCGTGAAACGACCGCGAAAGTCGTAAAGCTCGACGATGGCGTCCCAGGTACGGGCGAGGAACTGGTAGCGGCCTGCCGCCGTGGATTGAATGTCGTAGCGCGGCAGCTCGACCAGTTGGCGCGGGTGGGCGCTGTAGTCGTCGAACAGGTTGCCGCCCACCAGTACGTTGTAGCCGTCGTCACTCTTGGCGACGGTAGAGGTGCCTTCGCTCCAGGCGAGCATGTCGAGAAAGGCGAGTACGTTGGGGCCACCCGCCTGGGTGGCAGTAAGTCGGGCCATGGGAATTCTCCAGGGTAGTAAAAGGAATGGCCCGCCGAAGCGGGCCATTGGCGTGGCTCAGCGGGGCCCGTAGGCCGTGGTGGTGTTGCCGATGCGTGCCATCAGCGAGCGGGTGTTGGGTTTCAGCGTGCCGTCGTTGCGATCCATGCCGTTGGGGTTATCGTCGTCATCACCGGGGCCGGCCAGCCACTGGAAGCGCAGGATGTGGTTGGCATCGAAGTACTTGTGCAGCTCGGTGAAGTAGGTGCGCATGCCGGGCAGGTGATCCGGCCCGCCGAACTCGCCGGCGATGCCGCGCTTGCCGTTGGCCTTGAGCCAGTCGATAAAGGGATACCAATCGGCCACCCGCTCGCGGTAGGCGATCGAATCGATGGCCTGGTTCCACTTGCCACCGCCCTGCCCGTCCTTGTCCGCATACTGATGTGCCTCGTAGAGCAGCCGGCCTCCAGGATCCTGGAGATTCTTGAGCGCGTCGGAGCTGCGCGGCCAGTACAGGGCCGAGGCGAACGAGTTACCGGCCACGGTGATGAAGTGCCGCGGGTCGACCTCACGCACCGCCGTGATCAGCTGCTGCACATTGGTGGTCCACAGGGTTTCCACGTTGACGCCGCCATCGGGCACGCTGCCCATATTGTGCGGCTCGTTCATCAGGCCGTAGCCGAACACCCCGGGCTCATCGCGAAACTCCCGAGCGATGGCCGCCCAGATCCGCGCCAGCAAGGTGTAGTTGACCGGGCAATCGGGTGCGCCGATGGCCGTCCACAGCGCGTAGCCGCCGTTCCAGGCCTGCACGACACGACCGCTGACCGGACCGTTGGCACGCACGTACCAGCGGCAGTAGTTGTGCATATCGAGCAGCGAGAAGCCGCCCCAGCTGTGGATATGGCGGATCGCGCGGCGGATCTCCTCCACATAGCTCTGCCGCAAGGTGAAGCCGCCAGCACCATCGAGAATGGCGATGCGCTCTCCAGCGAAGGGCAGGCGCACGGCGAACGGCTTGCCGCCCAGGCTACCGGCGTAGGACTTGATGTAGTCCGGCTGATGGCCGCGTGGGGCAACGGTGAAGTAGTGGGTATCCAGCCGAGCCGTGGCGATGGCGTCGACGTAGGGGTTGTTGCCCAGGCCTGCGGCATTGAAACCGATCAGCGGGAATTCGCCGGCAGCGGCCATTTGGTCAAAGGTCTTGATAGCCATGGTGTTTCCTCCAGACATGAAAAAGCCCGCACGATGGCGGGCCAGGGTGAGTACGACGGCACGGGATGCGCCGTCGTACGAGTTCAGGTAGCGGTTGTTGCCAGTTGCAGCCCGGCGGTCGAGTCAGGCGTCTCGGTCGCCAGGCGGTTTGTCGCGCAGAGCATCTGCGCGCCGGCGAATCGCCGCCAGCATCAGCGTCACCACCAGACCGGCACCAGCGAAACCGGCAGGTCCCGGATAGGCGAAGGGGTGGATGCCGTGGAGCTGGAAGTCAGTGATTGCCGGGGCACACAGGTACCCCATCACGGCTGACGTCAAAAAGAACGCCAACCGATTCCACATGGGCAGATTTTGCGTAGTGGTGAAGTACACCAGCGCCCCACACAAGGCGCCGACGGCAGCCTCGCCATTGATAGGGGCAATCAGGGCTGCAAGGTGCTCACCTAGCACGCCGAACAGCACGGCGCTGCTGAACTCAGTCATTGTTATCGTACTCCCCGAGGCCGACGGCCCCGACGACATTGAGGTTATGCCGCCCCCTGAAACGGCAGAGCCCCGCACGGGCGGGGCTCTGTTAAAGGAAGGTCGGTGTGTTGCAACGCGCCGCGGGGCGCAATGGGTAGCATTGGATGAGTCAGGAGGCTGGCTGACTGCTTGCCCACCTCTGTGACGGTGATCCATGTATAACCGCCGATTCTCAGGGTCTCAAGGGCACTGCCCGAATCAGCGCCAACGCACCGGAAAATCAGCGGACATGCGACAGGTTCAAGCTGCCCGCCCCGCAAACAGGCGCGTGCAACGGCGCCCTGTGCCTGGCGTGAAGGTGCAGTTTTCAACAAGGGAAACAGGCCGAGCCGCGAGAACCGCTGCCGGCAGAAATGAAAAGCGCGCTCAGGCGGCGCGCTTCAGGAGTTGTGATTCGATAGCCCGGTGAGCCTGGCCCAGCCGTCGATAGAACTGCGCCCGGCTACACCCGCAGGCGGCCCATTTCTCACGCGAAGGCAGGTTGCTGCAATACTGCTCGACGACCACCTGCCGCTGCTCGGTGGAAAGGTGCTTGTTGACGATCCAGTCGATCTCGGTAGCCCTGTCGACCAGCACACGGCTGCCACGGGCGGCGCGATTCAGCACACCTTGTGATGCCATCAGCGAGGCGATCACGCTGTTGCCCATGTTCGATGTGCAATCCGCTGCGCTTGCCTGCGCTTCGGCCCAGCGCTGCAGCGCCTCGTCTATATAGGGAATCATTGCCTGCCTCCTGCCATCTCTGATGGCCTCGATGTCAATTTGACTCGGTAGGAGGGGTTCGACATCAGGTCGCGCCCGGCACCCTACCGGTTGTCGTCATCTTAAAAATAATCACGTATCGTGTTTTATTCAAGCTGAGAACTGCGCTATAAATATTTCACAACGTGATTACTGGAGAGACACGATGGAAACCCTGGGACAGCGCATCAAACGGCTGCGCAAGAGCAAGAGCCTCAGCCAGCAGCAGTTGGCAGAAGCCTGCGGCTGGTCATCCCAGTCACGTATTGGCAATTACGAAAGCGATCTGCGCGAACCGGGCCTGTCCGACCTGCTGGTGCTCGCCCCGGCGCTGGGCGTCAGCCTCGCCGAGCTGGCCGGCACCGATGACCTGCCGGAGGCGCCCCCGGCCGACACCCTGACAATCGGCCACGCCCGTGGCGGCGCGGTGCCGGTGGTGGGGCATGCGCAACTGGGCACTCAGGGTTATTTCGAGGAGATCGACTTTCCGGTTGGCCATGGCGACGGCTACCTGCGTATTCACAGCGACGACCCCAATGCCTACGGGTTGCGGGTGAGCGGCGACAGCATGCACCCGCGAATCAAGAATGGTGAGTACGTGCTGATCGAGCCGAACAAGGCCTTTCATGCGGGAGACGAGGTGATGGTTCGCACCCTTGATGGCCAGGCAATGATCAAGGAATACATCTACCTGCGCGACGGCATGTACCGCTTCGACAGCGTCAACCAGAACCACCCGCCCATTCATATCCACCAGGACAACGTCACCAAGATTCACCTGGTGGGCGGCATCTTAAAGTCATCGCGTTTCACTGAAGAATGATAACGCGCCCATGAACCCGAGTAGTGAGACCTGACCCATACCGAGCCCAACCATGAATACTCAGCCTGAGCCGCACCTGCCGTTCCAGACGCTGGAGCTTCTATTCCGTACCCACGGTGACGTGCTGGTGCCCATCGACCGGGTGCGCACGGTGTACTTTCGTCACCTGAGCGCCGACAACTTCATCCGCGCCATCGCCACCGGGCGTCTTAACCTGCCGATCACCACCCTGGACAGCAGCGCCAAGGCGCCCAAGTTCATCGAGCTGCATCACCTGGCCGCCTATATCGACAGTTGCGCCAGCGCTGCCAACACGGCAGACAATCTGTGCGCCGACACGCCGGGCGCTTACCGAGTGGAGCAGGCTCAGGAACCACGCCGCGCATAAGCCGCCAGAATGGTGCGTTCCGATTGCACCAGGTAGGCATCCAGCGCCTTGGCGGCGTCTTGTGGCCGCCCGGCCTCCAGGTGTTCGAGAATCGCGGCGTTCATGTCGATATAGGGTGCATGCAGGAACTCCGCGTCATTGAGCAACCCGAATACCAGACGCAACTCGGCGGACAAGTGCCCATAGAAAGTATTCAGGCGCTGGCTGTCCGCCAATTCGACGATGGCCGCGTGGAAGACCATATTGGCCGTGCCCACCGCGCCCCAGTCCGGCAGTTCGGCACTGCGCTGCGCCGCCTTCACCGCTTCGCGCATGCGCTTGACCGCCGGGTGCTTGGGGTAAGCCTGGGCCAGCGCCTGGCACTCGATGAAACGCCGCGCCCGGTAGATCTCGATGATCGAGGCCATGTCCGGGACCGACACGAACACGCCACGATTGGGCTCATGCTTGAGCAGGCCTTCCTGGGTCAGCACACGAAAGGCCTCGCGCAGGGTGTTGCGCGAGATATCCAGGCTTTCGCTGAGCGCCGCCTCGGACAGCCGCTGCCCCGGAACCAGTTCGCCGCCAACCAGTTTGCGACGAATTTCCGCGGTTACGGTTTCGCCCAGCGTGCGCGGGTTGTCAGGTACGTCTTTATTCATTGTCGATCCACCAGGCTCTAGCCAGGCTCCGTGCCATCTGAGCGGAGCCGATGGCCCCGATGGTCACCGAGCAGCACGCCGCAGGCAAGCGCTGCGTGTTGTCACCGCATGCACCAGGGTGAGACAAAAATGAGTAACGAAGTAACAAAAAAGTGCAAATAGATCACCAAAGCGATATTCATTGTTCAACAATAAAAGCCTCTAAAATCAACAGATCCACACCAATCACCAACATATGGCATGTTGATTGCGTTACACCCTGCACTCGTTACCTCGTCCTCAGGAGTGTTCCATGCAGGCCCAGACCACCGGCGACTTCGCCCGCTCACGCCGCTCATCGCTGATCGCGGCCATCTTCCTGATGGCGACCTCGGCTATCGGCCCTGGCTTCATCACCCAGACCGCCACCTTCACGGCCAACATGGGTGCAGCTTTCGCGTTTGGCATTCTCGCCTCGATCCTCATCGACTTCGTGGTGCAGCTGAACGTCTGGCGCATCGTCACCCTGACGCGCATGCGCGCCTCGGATATCGCCAACGCGGCGATTCCCGGCAGCGGCTATCTGCTCGCCCTGCTGGTGATCTTCGGCGGCCTGGTATTCAACGTCGGCAACATCGCCGGCGCCGGCCTGGGCCTCAACGCGCTGATGGGGCTGGACCCGAAATGGGGCGGCGCATTGAGCGCCCTGGTGGCCATCGGCATCTTCCTGTCCAAGCGCGCCGGTATCGCCATCGACCGCCTGATCGTGGTGCTGGGCCTGCTGATGATCCTGCTCACCCTGTTCGTCGCCTTCGCCTCCAACCCACCGCTGGGCGAGGCGTTGCGCCAGACGGTATTCCCGGACGAGATCAACTTCGCCACCATCACCACCATCGTCGGTGGCACCGTGGGCGGCTACATCACCTATGCCGGCGCTCACCGCCTGCTCGATCGCGGCCTGGTTGGCGAGGAGCACGTGAAGGAAGTCACCAAGGCCGCACTCAGCGGCATCGCTGTAACCGGCGTGATGCGCTACGTGCTGTTCCTGGCGATCCTTGGCGTAGCCGCCAGCGGCGTGGTCATCGACACCTCCGGCAAAGGCGCCAACCCGGCAGCCCAGGCCTTCCAGGCCGCCGCTGGCGAGTTGGGGCTGCGCACCTTCGGCCTGGTGCTCTGGGCCGCCGCCATCACCAGCGTGATCGGCGCGGCCTACACCTCGATGTCATTCATCACCACCTTCATGCCGCGCATCAGCGAACGCGGCCGCAACCATGCCACCGTGGCGTTCATTGCCGTATCACTGAGCATCTACCTGGCCCTGGGTACCGCACCGGCGGCGCTGCTGCTGTTCGCCGGCGGCTTCAACGGCCTGATCCTGCCAATCGGCCTGAGCATCTTCGTGTACGTCGGCTGGCGCCGCAGCGACCTGATGGGCGGCTACCACTACCCGCGCTGGCTACTGGTGCTCGGCGCCATTACCTGCGCACTGACCTGGTACATGGCGGCCAAATCGGTCGGCCCGATCCTGGCCTTCGTGAACCTGTAAGGAGAGAACGACATGCCTTCCATCGACCTCAACAGCGACCTGGGCGAGAGCTTCGGCCAATGGTCCATGGGCGACGATGCCGCGATGCTCGATATCGTCAGCAGCGCCAACGTCGCCTGTGGCTTCCACGCCGGTGATCCGGCCGGCATCCTGCGCACCCTCAAGGCGGCTGCGGCCAAGGGCGTGACCATCGGCGCCCACGTCGCCTACCCGGATCTGGTCGGCTTCGGCCGCCGCAACATGGATATCGCCAGCGACGAGCTGAGCGCCGACGTGATCTACCAGATCGGCGCCCTGCAGGCCCTGGCCACCGCCGCCGGCACCACGGTGCGCTACGTGAAACCCCACGGCGCGCTGTACAACACCATCGCCCATGACAAACGCCAGGCCCTGGCGGTGATCGAGGCGATCCGCGCCGTCGATGCGCGCCTGGTGCTGGTCGCCCTGGCCGGCTCGCCGCTGATCGAGCTGGCGCGCCGCGAAGGCCTGACCTGCATCGCCGAAGCCTTCGCCGACCGCGCCTACACGCCGCAGGGCACCCTGGTGTCGCGCCGCGAACCGGGCGCCGTGCTGCACGACGCCGAGCAGGTAGCCCGGCGCATGCTGCGACTGGTGCAGAGCGGCGAAGTCGAGGCGATCGACGGCAGCGTCACCCGCGTCGAAGCCGACTCCATCTGCGTGCACGGCGACAGCCCCGGTGCCATCCAGATGGCCCGTGAAGTGCGCCAGTTGCTGGAGCAATCCGGCGTGTCCTTGCAAGCCTTCGCCGGAGTTGCCCGATGAACGCCATCCAACGCGCCCAACAGGCCGCCATTGCCGCCGCCCGCCAGGCCCGCGCCGAGTACCGCAACGGCCGCGTCGCGCCCACGGCCGGCATCGCTCCGGGCATGACCCAGGCCAACCTGATCGCCCTGCCCCGCGACTGGGCCTACGACTTTCTGCTCTACGCCCAGCGCAACCCCAAGGCTTGCCCGGTGCTTGACGTGAGCGACGCCGGCAGCCCGACCACCGTGCTGGCCGAAGGCGCCGACCTGCGCACTGACCTGCCGCTGTATCGCATCTGGCGTAATGGCAAGCTGGCCGAGGAAGTCAGCGACGCCACCGCTGCCT